>Ga0137412_10004360_pt1 | contig 11309 bp, 7 predicted proteins | sample CZODoug2_1_16fun_FD_122160 | JGI IMG/M metagenome (GOLD analysis project Ga0137412, IMG submission 122160) | Vadose zone soil fungal communities from Angelo Coast Range Reserve, California, USA - CZODoug2_1_16fungal (Hybrid Assembly) | ecosystem: Environmental > Terrestrial > Soil > Vadose zone... | reverse complement strand
AAATCCGCTTTCGCCACCCGCTTGTTGGTGCCGATGATCGGCCCCATGCGGCGGTCGAGCCACACCACCGCCTTCTGCACCGCCGCGCGTTCGGCCGCGGCCGACGCGTGCCCTGCATTCAGTATTTGCGTCAGCGCGCTGCGATCGCCCGGCGTGAAATTGAGGATCTCGCGGCGCCGGCAGACGAAGCCGTAGCAGACCGTCATCGATGTGGCCGACGGCGGATAGATCGACACCGTGCTGTAGAGCGCGGCGACTTCGCGGCTCATCTCGGTCGCCTCCGCCGACGACGCGCCGAGCAGCACGGCGAGGAGAACGCAAAGCATCGCGCCGAGCCTGACGTGCGTCTGATTTCCGAATGTCGGCGGACCGGCGGCTCGCATCATTCCTGTATTCCCAAGCGACGGCGTGGCCGAGAATTAGCGCGACGCTTTCGCGCTGCCAATACCCATCGCCTGTGGATCACGTCCCGGTGTTAGCCGACCGGCAGCGGCGCGGCGCGCTCGACCTATTCAAGCATTTCGGCGCGGCCTGTACCACGTTGGTTTCTAAGGAAAAATAACGAACTTGTCTATCGAACTGCGGTTCACCCGGCGGTAGATTTGATTCGGCCGGGAAAATCAGATGCCAAACAATCCATCACCATTTCCACCCTTCGGCGCTCCCTACGCCCCCGATGACCGCATGATTGCCGCCGGCCTGCTCCAGGCCGCGCGGCTGGACGCGGCGCAGGAGCGCCGCATCGACGGCACTGCGAGCGGGCTGATCGAGGCCATCCGGACCAATGACGATCCGCTCGGCGGCGTCGAGGACATGCTGCGCGAGTTCGCGCTGTCGACCAGAGAGGGGTTGGCACTGATGGTGCTCGCCGAAGCGCTGCTGCGGGTTCCCGACGCCCGCACCGCCGACCAGTTCATCGAGGACAAGCTCGGCCAGGGCGATTTCGTCCATCACGAGACCCTATCCAGCGCCTTCCTCGTCAATGCCTCGGCGTGGGCGCTCGGGATGTCGGCCCGCGTGATCCAGCCCGGCGAAACCCCGCAGGGAACCATCGGCCGGCTGACCAAGCGGCTGGGCGCACCGGCGGTACGCGCCGCGACGCGCCAGGCGATGCGGCTGATGGGCAGGCATTTCGTACTCGGCGAGACCATCGAGGCGGCGCTGGCGCGCGCGCAACCGCATTCGTCGCGGCATCGGCGCTATTCCTTCGACATGCTCGGCGAAGCCGCGCGCACCGCCGAGGATGCGGCGCGCTATTTCAATTCCTACGCCAGCGCGATCGAGGCGATCGGCCATTCGACCGGTGACCGCTCCCTGCCCGACCGGCCCGGTATCTCCGTCAAACTTTCCGCGCTGCATCCGCGCTTCGAGGCCGTGAGCCGCGGGCGTGTGATGACCGAACTGGTCCCTCGCCTGATTGATCTCGCGCGGCAAGCCAAATCGCATGACCTGAATTTCACCGTCGATGCCGAGGAAGCCGATCGGCTGGAACTCTCGCTAGATGTGATCGCGGCTGCTTTCGGCGACACGTCGCTGGCGGGCTGGGATGGTTTCGGACTGGCGATCCAAGCCTATCAGAAGCGCGCATCCGCCGTGATCGGCTATGTCGATGATCTCGCAAGGCGCCTGGACCGGCGAATGATGGTGCGCCTCGTCAAGGGCGCCTATTGGGACACCGAGATCAAGCGCGCCCAGGAGCGCGGCCTCGACGGCTATCCTGTGTTTACCCGCAAGGCGATGACCGACCTGAACTACATCGCCTGCGCACAAAAACTGTTGGGCCTGCGCCCCCGCCTGTTCCCGCAATTCGCCACCCACAACGCGCTGACGGTTTCGACCGTGCTGGAGCTGGCGGGCGCCGACACCGGCTTCGAATTCCAGCGCCTGCACGGCATGGGCGAAGCGCTCTATGCGCGCCTCGGTGAGGACCGCCCCAAGCTGGCCCATCGTACCTATGCGCCGGTCGGCAGCCACCGCGATCTGCTCGCCTATCTGGTGCGGCGGCTGTTGGAGAACGGCGCCAATTCCTCCTTCGTGGCGCTCGCCGCAGACGAGGCGATCCCGGTTGCCGCCCTGCTGCGGCGCCCGGCCGATATCATCGGCTCCGCCGGGCGGGCGAACCATCCGAACATCCCGCTGCCGCGCGACCTCCTGCTGCCGCAGCAGCGTCGGAATTCGCACGGCATCGAATTCGGCGAACGCGTCGCGTTGCGCGAGCTGCTGTCCGAGATCGCGGCGAAGACCGCGCCTGTCACGGCAGCACCCATGATCGACGGACTGGCCGTAGCCGGGACCGCGCGTCCGGCCATCAGCCCGATCGATCTGACGACGGCGATCGGCACCGTCATCGAGGCCACGCCGGAGCAAGCCGGCGCGGCGGTCGCGGCGGCGCGCGCCGGATTTCCGCGCTGGAGCGCCACGCCGGCTGCGAGACGTGCAGCGATGCTGGACAAGGCCGCCGATCTGCTGGAGCAACGCGCGGCGCATTTCATCGCGCTGTTGCAGCGCGAGGGCGGCAAGACGCTGGATGACGCGCTGTCCGAACTCCGCGAGGCCGCGGATTTCTGCCGCTATTATGCCGCCCAGGGCCGAAAACTGTTCGGCGATGGCGAGCCCCTGCCGGGTCCGACCGGGGAAAGCAACGTGTTGCGCCTGCGCGGGCGCGGCGTATTCGTTGCGATCTCGCCGTGGAATTTTCCGCTGGCGATCTTTCTGGGTCAGGTGACGGCGGCGCTCGCCGCCGGCAATACCGTCGTCGCGAAACCCGCCGAACAAACCCCGCTGATCGCGGCCGAGGCGATCCGGCTGTTGCATGAATCGGGTGTCCCGGCCTCGGCGCTGCAATTCGTGCCCGGCGACGGCACAATCGGCGCGGCGCTGACCGCGCATCGCGACATCGCCGGCGTCGTTTTCACCGGATCGACCGAGGTGGCGCGCGCGATCAACCGGACATTGGCCGCGAAAGACGGCCCGATCGTGCCGCTGATCGCGGAGACCGGCGGCATCAATGCGATGATCGCGGACGCCACCGCGCTGCCCGAACAGGTCGCCGACGACGTCGTGACCTCGGCGTTTCGTTCAGCCGGCCAGCGCTGTTCGGCGCTGCGGCTGTTGTTCGTGCAGGAGGACGTCGCCGATCGCATGATCGAGATGATCGCCGGCGCCGCGCGCGAACTCAAGCTCGGCGATCCCCGCGATCCCGCGACCCATGTCGGACCGGTGATCGACGCGGAAGCCAAGGCTCGTCTGGATGCGCACATCGCGCGCATGACCTCCGAAGCGCGGGTGCATCTGGCCGCCACCGCGCCCGTCGGCAATTATGTCGCGCCGCATCTGTTCGAACTGTCCGGCGCGGACAAGCTCACCGAGGAAGTGTTCGGACCGATCCTCCATGTGGTGCGCTATGGCGCCGACCGGCTCGACCAGGTGCTCGCTGCCATCGCGCGCTCCGGCTACGGGCTGACGCTCGGCATCCACTCCCGCATCGACGACACGGTCGAGGCGATGATCGCACGGCTTCAGGTCGGCAACATCTATGTCAACCGCAACATGATCGGCGCCGTGGTCGGCGTCCAGCCATTCGGCGGCCATGGCCTGTCCGGCACCGGACCGAAGGCCGGCGGGCCGCATTACCTCACACGCTTTGCGACCGAACAGACCGTCACCATCAACACCGCGGCAGCCGGTGGCAATGCCGCGCTGCTGTCGGGCGACGAATAGCGGCGCGGCATCTTGAGAAACGACGCGGTCAGTACCTCCCGAACGTCCCGTCGGGACCAAACTTGTAGTTCACGCGGACCAGACCGATGTCCATGTCCTGGTTGATGCGTTGGGACATCGCGGTGGCGCCGGCCGCGGTGACAAAGTTGAGATTTTTGTTGCCCATGAACAGGTGGTCGTATTCGACGCCGACCGACCAGTTCGGAGTGAAGGCATATTCCAGACCTGCGCCGACCGTGCCGCCCCAGCGCGTGGTATTCGCGCGGTCATTCATCGCGCCCGTCGCGGTCGCGAACGTGTCGTAACGGTCGCCGACGACAGCGGCGCCGCCCTTGAGATAAGCGAGGAAACTGGGGCTGATGCTATATCCGACCTGCCCCGTGAAGAGGCCGAAGCCGTTGACGCGCGTCCGATCCGTCAGTTCCGGCACGATCAGGTTGCGGCTGCTGCCTTTGAAGCTCGACCAGTCGCCCTGCGCTTCAACACCGAATACCCAGTTCGCCACTTGGTAACGATAGCCGATCTGGCCGCCGACCGCGGCGCCTCCGGCGTTCGTAGTACCCTCGTTCGCGAGCGCCGGATTTACCGCAACGCCGCCGTTGCTGAGAAGATTCCATTTATCACGGCTGGAACCGCCGCCGGCGTTGAAACCGATATAGAAGCCGCTCCAGGTATTGATCGTAGCGACCACCGGGGGCGGAGCCTTGGTATAGGGCCGCGCCGCCATATCGGCTGCGAAGACGGGCGCCGATGCGAGGGCAGCAAGCGCCGTCGTAGCGAGGAGAAGCTGTTTCATGTTTGAATTCCGTCCCAGTTCTTTTGCCCAGTTCTTTTGAAGAGTGCCCAAGACTTTCCTCCGGCCTCAAGAATATTTCTCGACTGCCTCCCGGCAGCGAAACAGCCCACAGCCCTTCACCAGACGATCGCGGTGTGGGCGAAAGTTAATCTCGCCTTTCGGGCGTTTCTGGGACTCTTCGAATCTCACGATTTGCGCCGTTTGCCGACATTGCGGAATCGCGATGTGACGATATGTGGACGAACCGGGGGCACTGCCCGCGACCGGCCACAATGCATGACGATTGCTGAAGCGTGAAATGCTTCTCACTTCGCGAACGCGGCGCGACGCAGCGTCGACGCGCTAAAGGCACTCCGAATTCGCGGCGGCATGGGCGTCGTTGCCGCAAGGCAGCCGCTTCGCAAACTGCTTGATCTTCTGCTGCGATTCCGTTTGGGCGAGAACGTCGAACACGCTGGCCGGCTTCAATTCCGTGGCGCGCCGGTAGTCCTGCGCCGCCTTGGTGGAATCGTTCTGCGCTTCATAGGCCTTGGCCCGCGCGAAATATCCTTCGACGCTCTCGCGCTGGGCGATGGCGCCGCTCAGATCATCCAGCGCCTTGGCATAGTCGCGCTTCGACGACCAGACCATGCCGCGCAACAACAGGCCGTCCGAATTTTTCGGTTGCTTGCCCAGCACCGCATCGAGATCCGCCATGGCGCTGTCGGCGTCGCGCCGTCCAATATAGGCACGCGCGCGAAGCAGGCGGGCGAAGGTTTCGAAGGCGGCGGATTTTCCGACCAACTGATTGAGCGCCACGATCGAGCGGTCGTACTGGCCTGACACCAGCATCGCCAGCCCCTGGCCGAGTTGCGCGAGCTGATTGTTCGGATTTCGGTCCAGTGCATTCTTGATGTCGACCAGCCCTTCGGCGTTGCTGCCCTTCAGCAACAGAGCGAGCCCGCGCGCGGCGCGCGCCAGATCGTTGCCTTGGTTGAGAACGATCGCCTGATCGAAATCCACGACGGCCTTGTCGATCTGGTTGAGCGACATGTAGGCTTGGCCGCGCTCGCTGAAGGCCGTGCTGTCCTTCGCATTGAGGGCGATCGAACGATCGAGATCGGCGACCGCGTCTTTCACTTTACCGGTCATCCGGTCGATCATGCCGCGCCCGAGATAGGCCGCGGCATTGTTCGGGTCCAGACCGATGGCACGGTTGAAATCGGCCTCCGCCTGATCCAACTGCTTCAGGCCGAGCCGAGTCATCCCTCGCGTCGCCAGCAACGGCGCGTCGTCCGGCTTCAACCTGATCAGTGCATCCATGTCTGCGTTGCTTTGGGCGAACCGGCCCAACGCGAACAACGAGACGGCACGCAACCGTAGTGCGGCTTCGTTGCGTGGCTCGGCGGCGAGGACCTGATCGAGGCGCGCGACGGCGTCGCCAAACTTTCGTTGCGCCATGAGCTGCCTGCCCTGCTCGATCAACGGCACGCCGGACGATTGTGGCGTCCCCGGCATGGTCGTCTGCGGCGGCGAAGCGATGACAGGCCCTTCCGCGCGGGCCGGGCCCTGGGTCCAGCAAAGCGCAAGCAGCAGCGAGGCGGGCAGCAACCGGAGACAAAAAGATGGCATGATCAGCCCCTCCGTTCGAACGAGGCGTAGGCGGCCATTGCGGTCATCTCGCGGCTTGGCCAAGGCCTGTGCAAGGCTTGCGCGAGGCTTGCCCAAGACCAGCTCAAGACCGGCTCGGGACCTGCTCAAGGCAGCTTAGCGGCTCGTCGAAGGCCGTCGGTGCCACAACGCGCCGCCGATTGCCGCAATGCTCGCGCTTTCCGGGCACCGGCTCGGCCGAACCGAAAAACTTCGAGGCGGCTCGAATTTACCATCCGCGAGCCGGGCATGGCGGGGTTCCGAAAGCGCCGTTGCGTCTCCGGCCTCATCTGGGCCAAATGGCGTCCATCCGGGTTGATCGCGGCGATAATTCCGCGACGCGGGAACAACAGCAATAACTCGCACGGGAGCGACGCGACGATGGAAAAGGGCATCTTCGAAGGGCTGAAGGTTCTGGACTGCGCGAGCTTTATCGCCGCGCCCGCGGCCGCGACGGTGCTGTCGGATTTCGGCGCCGACGTCATCAAGATCGAGCCGCCCGGAACCGGCGACCCCTACCGGAACCTGCCCAACCTGCCCGGCTATCCCGCCAGCCAGCACAATTACGCCTGGATGCTGGAGGCTCGTAACAAGAAGAGTCTCGCGCTCGACCTCAGCAAGCCGGAAGGACAGGCCGTGCTGCATCGGCTCGCCGCCGACGCCGACGTCTTCATCACCAACTATCCTCCGGCGGTGCGCGCGCGGCTTGGCATCACCCATGACCATCTGGCGCCACATAATGAGCGGCTGATCTATGCCTCCTTTACCGGCTATGGCGAGAAGGGCGAGGAGGCCAACAAGCCCGGCTTCGACAGCAATGCCTATTGGGCTCGCTCCGGGCTGATGGACCTGGTGCGCGCGGATCTCGACACCACGCCGGCGCGCTCGATCGCCGGCATGGGCGACCACCCTTGCGCGATGGCGTTCTATGGCGCGATCGTCACCGCGCTCTACAGGCGCGAGCGCACGGGCAAGGGCTCGCATGTCGCCTCGAACCTGATGGCCAACGGCGTCTGGGCGGCCTCGGTGCTGGCGCAGGCCAAGCTGTGCGGCGCGACTTTCAGCGAGCGGCGTCCACGCGAACGCGCGCTGAACGCCGTCACCAATCACTACAAGTGCCAGGACGGCCGCTGGATCATCCTGTCGCTTTTGAACGAGGAAAGGCAGTGGCCGGCACTCGCCCGCTGCCTCGGCCGGGAGGATCTCGTCAACGATGAGCGGTTCGCCACCAAGGCCGGCCGTCACCAGCGCTCGCTCGAACTGATCAGGATTTTTGACGAGGTCTTTGCCACCCAGCCGCTTGCCGAATGGCGAAAGCGGCTCGACGGCAACGGGCTGGTGTTCGGCGTGGTCGGCATTCTCGACGACATTCCAAACGACCGGCAGATGCTCGACAACGACGTGCTGGTGCCGTTCGAAAACGACACCATGCTGACGGTCAACAGCCCGATCTGGGTCGACGGTGCCAAGAAAGTGCAGCCACGGCGGCCGCCGGCGCTCGGCGAACACAGCGACGACATCCTGCGCCAGGCCGGCTATGACGAGGCGTCGATCGAGAGGCTGCGCGGCTCGGGCGCGGTGGCTTAGCTATGGTAGTTTGATCGGTATCATTAGTTCCGTCATTGCGAGCCACCCGGTCGGCGCGTAGCGCCGCCGGATGACAGGCTCCGCGAAGCAATCCAGGGCCGCGCGGGCAGTCTTTCCTTGGCCCTGGATTGCTTCGTCGCGGAGCCTGTCATCGGGCGCGCATTCGCGCGACCCGGTGGCTCCTCGTAATGACCCAACGCGTTAGGAATGTACCCATGCCCGTCTATCGGCTGCATTACTTCCCTGAATCGGGAAACAGCTACAAGCTCGCGCTGATGCTCACTTTGTGCGGACAAAGCTTCGAGCCGGTGTGGACGGATTTCGGCGGCGGCGTCACGCGCACGGCGGAATGGCGGCGCACCGTCAATCCGATGGGCGAAATCCCGGTGCTGGAAGAAGACGGCATCCGCCTGACCCAGACGGCGCCGATCCTGCTCAAGCTCGCCGAACAATATGGCAGGTTTGGCGGCGAGACCAAAGAGGAGCAGTTCGAGGTGCTGCGCTGGCTGTTCTGGGACAATCACAAGCTCACGGGTTTCATGGCGACCTATCGCTTCATGCGGACATTTACCCCGTCATCCGATCCGCATGTGCTGACTTTCTTGCGCAAACGGCTCGACGATTTCCTGTCGATTCTGGATCGGCATCTGCAAGACAATGCGTTCGCGATCGGCGCGCGGCCGACGATCGCCGATTTTTCGATGATGGCTTATCTGTCGTTTCCGAGCAGCGAGACCGGCTACGATTTCGCCGCAAGCCATCCGGCGATCAGCGCCTGGCTCGGCCGCATCGCCGCCCTGCCCGGCTGGAAATCGGCCTACGACCTGTTACCGGGACAGCGCCTCAAGCATTACGCATAAAGCTCAGCCGATCGTTTGAGCCCAGAGCATGATCCGGAAAAGTGTGTAGCGGTTTTCCAAAAAGATCATGCTCAAACAAGAAGCTAGAGCGCGATGGTGATTCAACCTAATCCCATCGCGCTCTAGCGCTTTAGCCAGGCCCAGACGATGGCCACCACGATCACCGCAACAATGATGGTGAACACGATTGTCCAACTGCTGACGCGAACGTCGCCGACCGTCTGCCGCTCCGCTTCGTTGCGGGCGATCTCGCGATTGCGCTCCTTGTTGCCGTTGTCCGCGCTGCTCATATTCGCCTCGCTCAGGTTCCAGCTTTGGCCGCCGGACCGAGCTTAGCGTCAAATGATGTCGGCTGGTCAACAGCGCCTTTGCCGCTATTGCCGTCTGCCAGCCGGCTGAGCGCAAATGCCGCCAGCGCCGCACAGAGCGCGGCCACCGCGGCCGCCATGAACACAGCCGCGGCGCTCCATTTCTGGCCCAGCAGGACGCCACCGACCACCGGACCGACAATCGACCCGATCCGGCCGATCCCGAGCGCCCAGCCGACGCCCGTCGCCTTCACCGAGGTCGGGTAAAATGCGGCGGCCAGCGCGTTGGCGGCGATCTGGCCGCCGACGATGCAAAAGCCGGCGGCGAAAATCGCAATCGTCACCAGGACGGCGGAGTGGCTGAGCTGGCCGATGGCGCCGATCGCGAACACCGCGCCGAAATACACCAGCGCCAGCGCGCGGAACGAGAAGCGGTCGATCAGGCTGCCGAGCGCGAAGGTGCCGACCACGCCGCCGACCTGCAGCATCGATCCGATCACGACCGCTTCCGACACCGAGGCGCCGAGGTCGTTGAGGACCGTCGGCAGCCAGTTCGACAGGAAATACAGATCGAGCAGGCTCATGAAGAACACGACCCACAGCAACAGCGTGGTCGCCGTTCGCCGCTCCCGAAACAGATGCGACACCGGCAAGCCAGCGAGGTGCGTCTCCTGGATCACGAAATGCGTACCGGACGCGAACGTGGCCGTTGGATTGATCTGGCCGAGCAATTCCGCGACGCGCGCGGGCGCGTTGCCGTGAAGCGCCAGAAAGCGAACCGATTCCGGCAGCTTGAACACCAGGATCGGCACCATGATCAAGGGCGCCACGCCGCCGACGATGAACACCGAACGCCAGCCGTAGTACGGGATCAGGCCGGCCGCGAGCATGCCGCCGAGCGCTGCGCCGACCGAGAAGCCGCAGAACATGATCATCACCATGGTGGCGCGGCGGCGCTGCGGATTGAACTCCGACGTCATCGCGATGGCATTCGGCATCGCGCCGCCAAGGCCGAGCCCGGTCAGGAAGCGGATGACGAGCAGCATCGTCATATCCTGGACGGCGGCGGTGAGGAGCGCGCCGATGCCGAACGCCAGGGTGCTCAGGATGATGACCTTCTTGCGCCCGACGCGGTCGGCGACCGGCCCGAACACCAGCGCGCCGATCATCAGTCCGAACAGGCCGGCGCTGAACACCGGACCGAGCGCTGCTTTGGAAAGGCCCCATTCCTTGGCGAGCGCCGGCGCGACATAACCCATCGCCTGGGTGTCGAAACCATCCAGGAACAGCACCGCCGCGCAGGTCACAAGCAGCCGAATCTGAAATCCGCCGACCGGTTGATTGTCGATGAAATCGACCACATCGATCGCAGGCGCAGCGTTGTCCTCATTGCGAGAAATCGCCATCGTCGTCCCTCCCCCAAATTCGTTTGCCGTGGCTCTTTCCGGCCGCTGTCGGCGCGCCAGCCTAGCGCGCCTCACGACGCACGCAAGGTTTCCTTCGACGAGGCGTCCTTTGACAAGGCTTCCTTCGAGTAACCGGCAATCCGCTTATAGCCTTCGGACAGCGCGACGAGTTCGTCGCGGCTGATGACGTCGTCGATCGCGGCAAACGGCCGGTCGTTGGTGCGCTGAAACACTTCGCGCAGGATCGCGTCCGGCGGGTTCGAGCGGTTGGTCAGCACGATGCGCGTCGTGGCCTCCAGGCGCTGCTGCTCGTAACTCGCCAACGCCGCCGCCGGATCGTCGTGCGCGGCGAGCGCCACAGTCAGCGCCCGGGCATCGAGGATCGACTGCCCCGCGCCATTGGAGCCGCGCGGCACCATCGGATGGGCGGCGTCGCCAAGCAACGTCACCCGGCCGAAACTCCAGCGCGGCAGCGGGTCCTGGTCGACCATCGGAAATTCCAGGACGCTGTCGGCCGCGCGGATCAAGGCGGGGACATCGAGCCAGTCGAAATGCCAGTCGGCGAACGGACCGATGAAATCGTCCAGCGAGCCCGCGCGATTCCAGTCGCGCTTGCGATAATTGGGCGTCTCGATCTCGGCCACCCAATTGATGAGCTGAAGTCCATCGCTATCAGCGGCGCGGATCGGATAGATCACCATCTTGCCATGCGACAGCCACCCCGCCCGTATCATGCTGGCGCCGGACAGGATCGGCTTCCACCGCGTCACGCCGCGCCACATGTTGACGCCGGAATAGCGCGGCTCGCCTTCGCCAGGGAAAAGCTGCTTGCGGATTGCGGAGTTGATACCATCGCAGGCGATCGCCACCCGGCCCCGGATAATAGAGCGGTGGGCGCCTCCAGGCCCGTCGGAAAAATGGACGCTGACGCCGGTTTCATCCTGCTCGACCGCGATGCAATGATGGTTGGTGCTGAGCCGGTCGCGTCCGGCGCGCGAGCGGA
>Ga0137412_10004359_pt1 | contig 11309 bp, 11 predicted proteins | sample CZODoug2_1_16fun_FD_122160 | JGI IMG/M metagenome (GOLD analysis project Ga0137412, IMG submission 122160) | Vadose zone soil fungal communities from Angelo Coast Range Reserve, California, USA - CZODoug2_1_16fungal (Hybrid Assembly) | ecosystem: Environmental > Terrestrial > Soil > Vadose zone... | reverse complement strand
TCGTTGGCCGATTCGAGCGTGCGACGCCTGGCATCGTGGCTTACCGGGATCACCACGACTCGACGCCGTGGTCGATCGACGAGCTCGACGGGCTCGTCACGTCGAGGGCCGCGGCGCGGTCAAGTCGTAGATCGTGACGCTGCCCATCACGATCGGCGCGAAGTCCATCTGAACCCACTGCTGAATCTTGCCGCTGTCGAGCAGGTGCTGACCAAGGCGGTAGTCGGTGCGGTGGTCCCCCGTCATCGCGATGAAGTAGTGGATGGCGTGTGCCGCGACCAATTGCTCGAACCGCTTTCGCGTCGGTGACGGGTCGGAACCGTTGAACCCGCCGAGTGACATGACCGGCTTCTCGGTCGCCAGTTGGTAACCCGCCGCGCACGTCGAGCCCACCGTCGCCGCGACCCAGGTGAAACGATCGGCATCCACCTCGAGGCGGGCGACCACTTCGGCGGGCGGCGTGCCCGCCGTCAGCAGACTGCACCCTCCCGCGACGATCGGCGGCGCACCGGACTCGGCCCGCTTGAGGGCCGCAGTTGCCGAGTGGGCGGCGGCCAAGATCGACGGCGGCCCAGCCGCAGGCATTGCCCCTGACGCCCGGAGCGACACCGTGGTCACCGCGTACGCCAGCGGTCCCGCCAGGCCCAACACGACGAGCGCCGCCCACACGACGGCGTGGACGTCGCGCCGCCGCGTCCATGCCGCGTCCACCCGCATCAGCCACACCAGAAGCACGACGGCGGCGGCGATCAGCACCCACCGCAGCCACGGCTGGTAATGCGGAACATGGTGCAACACGGCGTATCCCGTCGCCGCCGTCGCGGCTCCCGCCGCAGCAAGGGTCGCCTGCGCCCACACCTGCACGCGGCGCTCCCAGCACACCGCGACACCGATCCCCACCAGCGCCGCGACAGGTGGACCGAGAATCACCGTGTAGTAGGCGTGGAAGATCCCGGCCATGAAGCTCAGCACCCCGGCGGCGGCGATCAGCCACAACCCCCACGCCAGCACCGACGCCCGCTCGGCATCGCGGCGCGGTGCGCGCCACCGCCATACCAGCAGCGCCACGAGGAACACCGTCGCCGCGGGCAGCAGCCACGCGATCTGCCCGATCTGCGCCTCCTGGAACAGCCTGCCGAAGCCCGGTCCGTCGGGGCCATGCGCCAGCGGCGCGGAGGTGTCCAGCGGCACGCCGACGGCGCCGACCTCGTGGCCGTTGAGTCGGCCGAATCCGTTGTAGCCGAACGTCAATTCCAGTTCCGAGTTGTTTTGCGAACCACCGATCCACGGCCGGTCATCGGCGGGCCACAGTTGCACCAGCGCCACCCACCAGCCGCTCGCCACGACCGCGGCCGCGATGGCGAGCGCGACCTGCCACAGCCGACGCACCAAGGACGGCGGACCCGCGACCAGATACGGGATGAACAACGCAGGCAGCATCAGCACGACCACCAGTTGCTTGGTCAGGTAGCCGAAGCCGACCAACACGCCGCACAGCACCAGCCAGCGCGTGCGTCCGTCGTCGACGGCCCGCAGCGCCGCCCACAGCGCGGCCACCAGCAGCAGCACCAACAGCGCGTCGGGATTGTTGTGCCGGAAGATCGCGACCACCACCGGCGTGAGGGCGAACACCAGACCGGCGATCAGAGCGGCCATGTCGCCGAACCTGCGGCGCACGGTATCCCACACCAGCGCCACGGTCGCCACGCCGGCAAGCGCCTGCGGCACCAGGATGCTCCACGGGTTGAGGCCGAACACCCGCACCGACAACGCCATGGGCCACAGCGACATCGGTGGCTTGTCCACCGTGATGGAGTTCGCCGCGTCCGACGATCCGAACAGGAATGCCTTCCACGATTGCGAACCCGCCTGAGCGGCAGCCGAATAGAACGCGTTGGCCCAGCCCTGCGCACCGAGGTCCCACATATACAACACCGCGCTGCCAATCAGCAGCGCGGTGAGCGACCAGCGACTTCGACTCACATGCGGTGTACTCCGAACACCCGCCGCAACGCGACGAACCGGACCAGGGTGGCGACCAGGTTGGCGACGACCAGGATCGACAATTCCACGACCTTGCCGACCGTGGGGTCGAAACGGTGCAGCACGTAAAGCGACCCACTGGTGATGGCCAGCCCGAACGCGAACACGGCGAGACCGTGCATCTGATGGCGCGCGACACCACCGCGGCCGCGGATGCCGAACGTGAACGCCCGGTTGGCGGCCGTGTTGGCGATGGCCGTGACCAGCAACGCCGTCAGGTTTGCGGCTTGCGCACCCATCGTCGAGTGCAGCATCAGGTACAGCAGCGCGTAGGCCAACGTGCTTGCGATGCCGACGATGCCGAATCGCAACAACTGCCCGACCATGCCGTGGGGTACTCCGGGGATCAATGGTTCGCGGCCGAGGCTCGCCTGCAGTTCGCGCACGGGCAGCGCCCCGGTGGCAAGGGCCCTGCCGACCCGCCAGCATCCCTTGAGGTCGTTGATCGCGGTGTGCAGAACGTCAACGCGGGAGTCGGGGTCGTCGATCCAGTCGACGGGCACCTCGTGGATCCGCAGTCCGGCTCGCTCGGCGATGACAAGAAGTTCGGTGTCGAAGAACCATCCGGTGTCGGCGACCAACGGCAGCAACTGGTGCGCTACGTCGGCGCGGACCGCCTTGAACCCGCACTGCGCGTCCGAGAATCGCGCACCAAGTGCGCCGCGCAGGATCAAGTTGTAACTGCGCGAGATGAATTCGCGTTTGGGGCCGCGGACTACGCGCGACGACGCCGACAGCCGCGACCCGATCGCCACGTCGGAGTGTCCCGAGATCAGGGGCGCCACCAACGGCATCAGCGCAGTCAGGTCGGTGGACATGTCGACGTCCATGTAGGCCACGACGGTCGCCGTCGACGACATCCACGCTTCCTGCAATGCGCCGCCGCGGCCCTTGGCGTCGAGGTGGATCACGTCGACGTCGGGCAGCTCGCGCGCGAGCTGTCGCGCCACCGCGAGGGTGCCGTCGGTGCTGGCGTTGTCGGCCACCGTGATCCGGGCCGGATACGGCACCTCGGTGGCCAGGAAGTGGTGCAGACGACGGACGCTGCCCGGTAGGTCGCGTTCCTCGTCGAACACCGGGATGACGATGTCCAGGACGTAGTCGCGGGCCGCGGCGCGCTTCGCCACTGGGCGCGCATCCATCTCGGCCGCACTGGGCCCTGCCAGGTCGGTCATGGCGTCAACCGTCGCCGAGCAAGCTGCTACCGATCTGACCCCTGGCTGGGAACTTACTGGCAGCGCGGTCCGGATGGCATGCTCGAGGCATGCCGTCCGTCTTCACCATGATCATCAACGGGGACCTGCCGGGCCGATTCGTCTACGAGGACGACGACGTGGTCGCGTTCCTCACCATCGAGCCGATGACGCACGGCCACACGCTGGTGGTGCCGCGGGCCGAGATCGACAACTGGCAGGACGTCGACTCGGCGGCCTTTTCTCACGTGATGGCGGTGTCGCAGAAGATCGGCAAGGCGGTCTGCAAGGCGTTCGGCGCGGAGCGCTCCGGGCTGATCATCGCCGGGCTCGAGGTGCCGCACCTGCACGTCCACGTCTTCCCGGCCTACAACCTGACCGACTTCGGCTTCGCGAACGTCGACAGGAACCCGACGCCCGCGTCGCTCGACGAGGCGCAGGCCAAGATCAAGGCGGCCCTGGCCGAATTGGGCTAACCGACGGGCACTGCCACGTCGGCGATGCGCGGCATCTTGACGGTGAACCGGCAGCCCTTCCCCGGCGCGGTGGTGACGCTGACCGTGCCGCCGTGTGCGTACACCAGCGAGTCCACGATCGACAGCCCGAGACCGGTTCCACCGCTGGACCGCGCCCGCGACGAGTCGGTGCGATAGAACCGCTCGAACACCCGGCGGGCGTCTTCGCCGGTCATTCCTGGCCCCTCATCGCAGACCTCGAGCACCGCGTTGTCGACGTCGGTGCCGACGCGCACCGAGATGGCCGCCGACTCCGGCGTGTGTTGCAACGCGTTGGACACCAGGTTGCTCAGCACCTGCCGAAGCCTGGCCTCGTCGCCGAGCACCTCTGGTGTGCCCGGCCCGTCGAACACCTCCATGTTGATGTCGCGCGCAGGCGCCACCGACCTGGCGTCGTGCACGGCGTCGCTGGCCAGTGCCAACAGGTCGACGTGGTTGCGTTCCAGTGGGCGCTGCGCGTCGAGGCGCGCCAACAGCAGCAGGTCCTCGACGAGCAGACCCATCCGCCACGACTCGCTCTCGATGCGGTTCATCAACAACTCGACGTCGCGCGCCGCCCCTTGGCGGTACAGCTCGGCGAAACCGCGGATGGTGGTCAACGGTGTACGCAGTTCGTGGCTGGCGTCGGTGATGAAGCGGCGCATCCGGTCCTCGGAGGTTCGCGCCTGCTCGGCCGACTCCTCCGACGACGCAACGGCACGCTGGATCTGGGCGAGCATTCCGTTGAGCGCCAACGACAATCGGCCGACCTCGGTGCGCGGATCGCGTTGCGGGATGCGGCGGTCGAGCTCGCCTGCCGCGATCGCGGCGGCGGTCTGCTCCACTTCGACGAGCGGCCTCAGGCTGCGGTGCACGACGGCGTATCCGGCGATGCCCAACACCAACAGCACCGCCGCACCGAGCCCGACTTGCGACCAGGTCAGCGCGCGCACCGTCGACGACACGTCGGACAGGTCGATCGCCACGGTGGTGAGCTCGCCCCGCAGGCCGCGCACCGTCATCGCCCGCCACTGCACGTCGGAGTGGTCGATCGAGCCGACGGTCACCGGCACCGGGCCGACGTCGTTGTCGTCGGGCAACGCCGGTTCGGCCTTGCGGTCGTTGACCGCCATCCACACGCGACCGTCGGGGTCGATGCCGCGCACGTAGAAGTTCGAGGGCGGGCGGGCCGGATTGGGGCCTTCGACGGGGGCGCTCGGCGTCCGCCGCGGGGCCTGCGCCCAGCCCCGGGACGCGTCAAGCAGCGTCTGGTCCACCCGGCTGATCAGGCTGTGCCGGATGATCGAGGTGACGGCGATACCCGATGCGAGCAATCCGCACGCCACCAGAAGCAGGGTGGCGGCTACCAGCCCGACCCGAAGGGGTACGCCGCGTCCGCCCAGTGCTGCCATCCCTCCATTGTTGGCGAAAACTAGCGCGGCTCGCGCAAAACGTAGCCAACTCCCCGCAGCGTGTGCAGCAGACGCTTCTCACCTGTGTCGATCTTGCGCCGCAGGTAGGACACGTAGGACTCGACGACGTTCACGTCGCCGCCGAAGTCGTAGCGCCAGACGTGGTCGAGGATCTTCGGCTTGGACAGCACCGTGCCCGCGTTGATGATGAAGTACCGCAGCAGGGTGAACTCGGTGGGCGACAGCGAAACGGGCTCGCCTGCCTTCCACACCTCGTGGGTGTCCTCGTCGAGTTCGATGTCGGCGAACGCCAACTTCGCCGTACGGGGCTCTTCGACGCCGCGGCCGGACCGCCGCAGGATGACCCGCAGCCGGGCCACTACCTCTTCGAGGCTGAACGGCTTGGTGACGTAGTCGTCGCCGCCGAGGGTCAACCCGGCGATCTTGTCCTGCAGGGTGTCGCGCGCGGTCAGGAACAGGGCGGGCGAGTCGATGCCGTCGGCGCGCAGGCGGCGCAGCACCCCGAAACCGTCCATTCCGGGCATCATCACGTCGAGGATGACGGCGTCTGGGCGAATCTCGCGCGCCTTGTCCAGCGCGGCGGGACCGCTGGACGCGGTATGCACCTCGAAGCCCTGGAACTTCAGGCTCACCGAGAGCAGTTCCACGATGTTGGTTTCATCGTCGACGACGAGGACACGCGCTTCGGGGGTGGACTCGGGGATAGCAGCAGCCATGGCCATGGAACTAGAGTCCACCCTTTTGCTTGCATTAGAACTGCATGAGCGCTGTGAGCTTCCTGTGAGTTGGTTTCGGGGGCGTTACCGCTGCGCAGCGGCGTGCTGTGACCGCCGTCATAGACTGACGGGATGAATCTTGGCAAAACGCTGGTCGACCTGGCCTTGGCCCCCGCGCGCCTCGGGTTGGCCGTAAGCAGCGCCGGATTGTCCGTGGCCACGGGCGTGCTGGGAGTGGCGAGGTCCTCGCTGGGAGATACCAGAGGGAGCCAGGGACCGACGGCGGTAGCGCAGATGCTGGGCATCGACGACGCCATCGTGCGGGCCAACCGCATCGCCCGCCTGATCGACGAGGACCAGCCACTCGGTCGGGCGCTGGCCCCGGACGGCCCGCTGGACCGGCTGCTTCGTCCAGGAGGGGTCGTCGACAAGGTGACGGCGCCCGGCGGCGCCCTCGATCGGCTGACCAAGGAGGACGGCGGGCTGATGCGCGCCATCGAGCCAGGTGGCCTGGTCGATCAGCTGCTCGACGAGGAAGGCCTGGTCGAGCGGTTGCTCGCCGAGGACGGCCTGGCCGACCGATTGCTGGCCGAAGGTGGGTTGATCGAGAAGCTCACCGCACGGAATGGACCGCTGGAGCAGTTGGCCGACGTCGCCGACACGTTGAACCGCCTGGCGCCTGGGCTGGAGGCGCTGGCGCCGACGATCGACGCGTTGTACGACGCCGTCAGCACCCTCAGCGTCGTAGTCAATCCGCTGAGCAACATCGCCGACCGGTTCCCGTTCCCCGGTCGCAGGCCCGGCCGCCGCCCGTCGGCGCGGCCCGTGTCCTCGCAGCGGGTCATCGAGCACGAGGACTGAGCCGATACGATAAGGCCGGTTTCGGCCCGCCCCCTTAGCTCAGTGGTAGAGCGTCCGTCTTGTAAACGGAAGGCCATCGGTTCAATCCCGATAGGGGGCTCCACACTGTGACGACTTGTTGAGTTCCCAATCGATGTCAAGCGACCTGACGGCCCGTAGGCTGCGTTTGGCGGACTGGGATGTTGGAGCGCTTTGCGACTCCTGTGACTCCTGGTCCGCCGCCTGCTTGCGGCGGTCTCGCAAGCGCTGGTGCCGAATGTTGTCGCGGCGGCGTGGCTCGATCTGGTAGCGCTCCTTGACGATCATGCGGGCCTTGGGCGTCGCTGATCGGGGTGCCGTCGACGTCGCGCAGGGCGTAAGGCTGGCCGTTGCGCATGCAGGTAGCGATCCGGGTGATCAGCAGGGTGGCCCCGCTGCTACGTGAAATGCTGTGCACTGCAGCTGATCAAGCCCGCAAGGTCGACCCGCAGATCGCTGCGAAGTACCAGCGACAGATGACTGGCGACCGCCACCACGACTCGGCGATCTGTCCAGCGCGAAGACTGAATCACATGCCTAGGGCGCGGATTCGGGTCGGCGAGGCTTAAGCGAGGGAGATCCACACGAGCGATGTCGCCAGCCGAACAGGCCTGAGGTCCGTCGAGCCCCCAGAGCCGCCAGATGGCGGATGGGAGCTGCGCTACGGCGGCGCTCTCCTGTCGGGCTCGGGGCGTTCCAAGGGAGCTTCGTGGGCGTCCCTTCGCATTGCTGGGGAAGTCATTTGCATGCGAAACTACGTCGATAATCGCGGCATTAATAACACCGCCACCATTGCCCATTTTGCGCAATAGCGTGAAAAGGAAGAAAGCACATTCATTTGGCGCGACAAATGGGTAGAGGATATTCGCTTCTCGAAGTCGCACTTTCGAATTAGTGCGGTAAGTTCGGTGCTTGTGGCTACGGTCCGCAAAAGAATTGCAGTAGTCGGTGGCGGCATCGCCGGTTTAGTGACGGCGTGGTTGCTGGACTCGACACACGAAGTAGTGCTGTTTGAACGCAACAATCGCCTCGGCGGGCACGCGCACACCGTCGACGGCGGGTTCGATCTCGCTGCGCAATTCGTGTCGCCTGCCGTCCAGCCGACCTACTGGCGGCTGGCGCACGATGTGTTGGGCATGAAGATGGAGCGGATGCGCAACACGGCCGCGCTGAACGACCCGCGCCGGCTGCTGGATTCCGTCCAGCCGTATCGGACGCCGATGGCTGCTGCGGCGCTTGGCGCGATGATGGCCGCCGGGCTGACGAATCGCACGTGGGACATGACCGTCGACGAATTCGTGTCGCGGCGGCTTGGTTGGCTGCCCGCCGCGACACGCAACGACGTTGTGCTGCCGTGGATCGCGGCGTTCGGCAACTGCGTCATCCCGATCGCATTGGAGACCTCGGCGATGGCCGCGCTCGCGTTCATACTGCGCGCGGCGACGCTCACTTCGCTGACGTACTACAACGCGGTCGACGGGCTTGGCGCGATCGCCGACCGGCTGATGATCACCGACGTACGGCTCTCGACCGAGATCACCGAGGTCACGCGCTCGCCGCAGGGGTTTCACGTCGGCGCCGAGGTGTTCGACGTCCTGGTGCTCGCGGTGCCTGCATCGGTCGCCCGCAAGCTACTGACCGGTGTACTGGATCGGGATCTTTCGGGATTCCAAGAGATTCGCGCGACGATGGCGATCCACGCCGATCCCATCTATATGCCCGCGCGACGGCGGGACTGGCGGGCGTTCAATGCGGTGCGAACCGGCGAGCACTGCGAGGCGTCGATCTGGTACGGCGGGCTGCGCGGGACTGACGAGCAGATATTCAAGAGTTGGACGACGTTCCGCGATAAGCAACCTTCAGAGGTGATCGCTGCGGCCGAATATTGGCATCCGGTCATCACGCCCGAAACCATCCGCGCCCAAAAGCGGCTAGAGGCCGCCCAGGGGCGCGACGATTTATGGTTTGCCGGGTCATGGACGAATGACGTCGACTCGCAGGAGAGTGCCGTCGTTTCTGCGGTGCGAATCGGGCAGCGACTCGGGGGCCGCACTTTTTAACTGGAATAACACTCTCCACGTATCCTCTTTTGCACGTAATGGGAGAGCGGCGCGCGACGGGAGCGATGGCGTGGAGCTAAACCTGGCGGGCAAGACCGCCGTTGTCACCGGCGCGAGCAGAGGTATCGGGCTTGCCGTCACCCAAGGGCTGGTGGACGCCGGAGCGCACGTCATCGCGGGATCACGCACGTGCACGCCCGCACTCGAGGAGCTGCAAGCAGCGGGCAAGGTGACCTGCGTCCCCGCCGATCTGTCCACACCCACCGGCCCCACCGACCTCGTTTCGGCCGCGGATGGCCGCGGCGGGATCGATGTCCTTGTCAACAACGCCGGAGCAGTCACGGTGCGCCTTGGCGGCTTCGCGACCCTCACCGACGCCGACTGGCAGGCGTGCTGGGACCTCAACGTGATGGGCGTTGTGCGCACCACCCGGGCGGCGCTACCGGCGATGCACCGACGTGGCGGAGGGGCGATCGTCATCGTCGGATCCGTCAACGCGCAGGATCCCAGCCCTGGTGCCTACGACTACAACGCGACGAAGGCCGCCGTCACCAACATCGCCAAGGCGTTGTCAAAGGAATTGGGCCCGAAGAACATTCGTGTCAACACCGTCAGCCCCGGACCGGTCACGACGGGAATGTGGCTCGACGAGGGCGGAATGGCTCCCACCATCGCAGGCGCCAGCGGCCAAACCGCCGACCAGGTGATGGCGGCGATGGCGAGCACGGCGTCGACAGGCCGGTTCACCACCCCGGAAGAGGTGGCCGATCTGGTCGTGTTCTTGGCCAGCGCCCGGGCGGCCAACATCACGGGCTCCGACCTGAGGATCGACGGCGGCACAGTCACCACCATTTAGGCGGCTCGAGTGGCGTGCGACCGTGCGCGACGCTCTGGCCACTAAATGTCGGTAGCCGGTCGTAGCTTCGAAGCATGAGACACTGTCGCGGCTGCGGTTCAGCACTCTCGAAGCGCAGCCAAAAGATCTACTGCAGTAACGCCTGCCAGGCATTGGTCCGGCGCGAGATCGGTACCAAGCGTTGGCTCGAATCCGGCACGGCGCGGATCGATAGCCACCAAGGTCACTACATCCGTGAGTATCTCGCCGACGCTCAGTCGGGCTGCTGCGCGATCTGCGGCGGAGCGAACGCGTGGCTGAGCCTGCCCCTCGCATTCGTGTTGGACCACGTCGACGGCGACCCGACGAACAATCGTCGGGAGAACCTGCGGCTGGTCTGTCCGAACTGTGACTCACAGCTGGCGACCTACAAGAGTCGGAACCGTGGCAACGGGCGCCACTACCGACGACAGCGATACGCCAACGGTCTGTCGTACTGACGGGGGTCCATACGCTCCGTCCCGGCCGGCAGACCGATGACTGGTAGACAGATCCATGAAAGTGTTGACTTCCCTGCTGTCCCAACGGTGTGATGTGACCAACAATCGCGAAGGCATCACGTAAGGGGAGCACACCGTGGGTGCACCGACTCGACAAGCACGACTTGCCCACGCCCGCATCCACTGCCCGTTCTGGAACGAAGGACGGAAGGACGAGTGGGTAGCCTCCTGGCGCACCATCGTCTCCGGCTCAGTACGCATGCTCGACCCAGTCGGAACCAAGGAAAAGCATGGCCTCGAACATGCGACGACCGAGGCATACGACATGTTCCAGCCTCACCTGAAGATGTACATGGTTACGGTGCACGTCAACGGGGACGAGATGGCGTGGGTCATCGAGAACCACTTCACGATGAACGGTGAAACGCTCAAGACCCACAGCATCGAGACGTTCGCCTGGGACGCCGCCGGCGACCTTCTGATCAAGACGTACTACGACATGCCCGCCGAAATCGGTGAAGGCGACGACCCGTACGAGTTCCTGCTCGGCGAAGGCAACGTCATCGCCAACGATTGATCCGCCGGCATGTTGCGCGGGGTCTTGCCCGTCGTCGCCGATATTGTCCGCGTCTACGGCGTGTTCGTGAGGAGTGGTGGGATGACGCGGTCGGCGAAGGTGTGGACGGCATCCGTGTCGTCGAAATCTATTGCGGCGAGGGGCGAGGTGAGGATGGAGATGATCAGCCGGACGATCGCTTCGGCGGCGATCCGGCTGCCCACCGGAGTTAGCGCTGCGCGCTGGTTGCTGAGGTAGCTTTCGAGCGCTGAGGTGGCGAGGTGTGCCACGGCGCCGGTGTCCATGGCGAGGATGTCGTTGACCAGCCGATCTTGTCGGCCGCGGCGAATGATGTAGATGAAGGTTTCGGTAACCGATTCCTCGACGGTGTGATCCCGGTTGTCGGCGGTGGTGAGCATGTCGGCGAATCGTTGGGCCTCCCGGACGAGCAGGGCACGCACGATGACGTCACGGCTGGCGAAGTTGCGGTAGAGCCATGCCCGCGAGATGCCGGCGGCTTTGGCGAGCTCGGCCATCGAGGTAGCCGAAATTCCTTGCGCGGCGAATCGCTCGCGTGCGGCGTCGATAACGCGGTCGCGG
>Ga0137412_10004358_pt1 | contig 11310 bp, 10 predicted proteins | sample CZODoug2_1_16fun_FD_122160 | JGI IMG/M metagenome (GOLD analysis project Ga0137412, IMG submission 122160) | Vadose zone soil fungal communities from Angelo Coast Range Reserve, California, USA - CZODoug2_1_16fungal (Hybrid Assembly) | ecosystem: Environmental > Terrestrial > Soil > Vadose zone... | reverse complement strand
CGTCATGGCTGAAGGAACCTGCCAACACTGACAAGGACGCGCTTTTCCCCAGCGCGCGTGGCGGCGGGCATTTAAGTTCGGATGCGGTGCAGCGCCTGCTCAAGAAACATACGGCTGCGGCCTGTAAGAAATGCCCGTCTCTCGGTAAAAAACGAGTGTCTCCGCATGTGCTTCGACATACCTCAGGCTCGGAGCTACTGATGGCAGGCCTGGATCAAGCCACCATCGCGCTGTGGTTAGGACATGAATCGCCACAGACTACACAGATGTATCTCGACGCGAGCGTGGAATGGAAGGAAAGAATCCTGGCCAAAGTCAAACCACATGGCGGAAAACCTGGCCGGTATCGCCCTGACAACCCGCTCTTGCAGTTCCTCAAGGGTCTATAGCAGGAAACTATGCCGACTTCCTATCTCACGACCCGGCAAAATTGGCCTGCAGTTACGCAGCAGAGCGAGTCGTCGCAGAAGTTATCGGTCATAGTTCAGGACGCGGTATAAAACCGTTTGCGCCGCTAGCGGCGCAAGCGCTTTGCCATCATCGGCGGGTTGTTGGCCTGTCCGCCGGTTGAGGGAGAACTGCAGAGCGCATTGGAAGCATTGGCGGCGCGTACCTGGCGTCATCCGTTCACGGGACTGGATATCCGCTTCGGCACCTCGACGATCCAACGCTGGTACTACGCAGCTCGGAGAGCCTCCGATCCGGTATCGGTGCTGCGTAACCAGGTCCGCCAGGACATTGGCCGCTTTCCCAGCTTCTCACCTGAAGCGGCAGGGGCTCTGCGAGCTCTCTACGCGGAGCATCCCGGCTGGAACGCTCAACTTCTTCACGACAATCTGCATGTGAAGTTGGCGCAGGCCGGTATCGACTCCTGTCCGTCCTACCCAAGTGTGCTGCGCTATCTGAAGTTCCACGGCTTGCTACGCCGGCAACTCCCGCGCCGTAGCAGCGATCGGCCCTGGGAGATCGTTGTCGGGTTACAGGAACGTGAGATCCGTAGCTACGAAGTCGAGTATGTCCTGCAGTTGATGCACCTCGACTTCCACCATGGCTCGCGCAAGGTGATCACCCGAGAGGGTCGATGGATCAAGCCCTTGTTGGTGAGCTTCATCGACGATCGATCCCGGTTCCTCTGTCACGCCCAGTGGTACACGAACGAGCGAACCGAGGAGCTGGTCCACGGTCTGTGTCAGGCTCTGCAGAAGGTGGGATTGCCGCGCTCGATCATGAGCGACCGAGGCTCGGCCATGATATCAGGCGAGTTCACCACCGGTCTGCATCGCTTGGGCGTCTTACACTTACCCACGCGACCCCGGTCACCTCATGTCAACGGCAAACAAGAGAACTGGTGGACCCGTGTCGAATCCCGTCTGATGGCGATGTTGGAGGGCGAGGCCAGTCTGTCGCTCGAGCAGCTGAACCTCGCCACGCAGGCCTGGGTCACCCAGGAATATCATCGCACTCGACATCGCGAGATCGACGGCACGCCCCTTGAGCGCTTCCTGGTCGGCCCCAACGTCGGGCGTGAGTGTCCCGGCAGTGAAGTGCTGCGGGAGGTCTTCCGCATCGAAGTCAAACGTCGGCAACGCCGTTCCGATGGCACGGTGAGCCTTCACGGCAAACGTCTGGAGTTGCCGTCCCGGTACCGGCAACTCAAAGAGGTTTACCTGCGCTATGCCCGCTGGGACTTGAGCCGCGTGGATCTGATCGAGTCGCGCTCCGGAACCATCTTGTGCGCCGTACATCCTCTGGATAAAGCCGTCAACGCCCAGGCGATCCGCCGGGTGTTGGATCCGGCTCCAAACGCTCACTCCCCAATGCCCGAGAGCGGGATCGCGCCACTGCTGAAGCAGATGATGGCCGACTATGCCGCCACGGGCCTGCCGCCTGCGTATTTGCCCACACCACCGGAAGATCCCACATGAACCAGAGACTGTTGGCTTTGTACGGCTTGAAATATAACCCCTTCATCCCGGAGATCCCCATCGAGGCGTTGCACGTCTCAGCTAAGATCGAGAACTTCTGCTGGCGCATCGAGCAGGCGCATCTGCGCGAAGGGGGCTTCGCGCTCGTTCATGGCGATCCGGGCTCCGGAAAGAGTGTGGTCATGCGAGTGCTCGCCGAGCGCCTCTCTCGCCTGGCAGATCTGTCGATCGGCGTCATCCATCATCCGCAAAGCAACCTGAGCGACTTCTATCGTGAGCTCGGAGATCTCTTCAGCATCTCCATCCGCGTCAGCAATCGATGGGGTGGCTTCAAGGCGCTGCGCGCCCGCTGGCTCGATCATCTGGGCTCCTGCTCCCGGCGCTGTGTCATCTTGGCAGACGAGGCGCAGGAAATGATGCCGCTGATCTTGAATGAGCTGCGGCTTTTGTCCAGCGCCTGCTTCGACTCCCAGTCACTGCTATGTGTTGTGCTCTCGGGAGATGCTCGGTTGTTGGACAAGTTGCGACGCGAGGAGTTGATCCCGCTCGGCTCGCGCATCCGTACTCGACTGGCGACCGAGCTCGCCTCGCGCGATGAACTGTTGGCGTGCCTGGATCATCTGCTCAAAAGTGCCGGCAACCCCACCCTGATGACCAAGGAACTGCGCCACACCCTCGTCGATCACGCCGCCGGCAACTACCGCATCTTCGTCTCCATGGCCGGTGAGCTGCTCATGAGCGCCGCGCAACGCGAGATTACGACGCTCGATGAAAAACTTTACCTGCAGGTCTTTGCCCGACCGGAAACACCCACGAGCCGCCGTAGCGCGGCTCGAAACTGACCCGGAGGCACACCATGTGCGAGCCGTACGATCCGTTCGACTTCCCCGATCTGCCCGATGAAGCGGTGGTCGCGATCGACAGCTTCCTCACCGAGTTCCTGACACGCTTCCAGGACCACTACTTCGACCAGATGCACAGCTACTACCACGACAGACCCGAGGAAAACTCCGACTATCCGCAGATGACCCTGCCGCTGTCCGATCCGCCGTTCTAATCAAGGCCCAAGATGGCTGGGGCCACGGGCCCCGGCTCCCTCACCGATCTCGTCAATCACCGATCGTGATCATCGGCCCATCAAAATCGCTGACTGCTCTCAGCAGGCTGCCCACATCCAATCGACAGGAATTTACCGACCAACTACTTCAACTCGCTCCTGCATTGCCATTCGCCTCCGCCCGTGAATGAACTCACTACGTCGATCCCACAACTGTCAGTGACGTTGCACGCGAATACTTGGCCGCACCCCGTAGAGCGGGAAAGGTGCCGCCCGCGTTTTGGCGATAACGCCTGGGAGTTGGTCTGGCCGACAGCGCCCGACCATGGACTCGCGCGAGATCCGAAGAAATATCTCTTCCAAGAGTTTCAGAGGATCGAGGGCTGCGGCGACGGCGCGCAGTTGTATCATGGCGTTCTCGGGAATTCCGCTTGTAACAACCACCCGCACCGTGGCAAAACGGCGATAGCCCAGGAGCTTACGCACGACTGCATCGTTCGTTTGTTCGATCCACGCCTGATCGTTCTTCCGATAGGGCCGGGACCGGGTCAACTCGATGCCGTGGCTCACGGCAAATACTTGGATCAAGGTTTAGTTGACGAACTCGGCGCCACGTCCAGCGCGCGAAGAGCGAAGGGCAGGCTCATGCGGAGACGATCGAGCGTCTCGACGACCAGATTGGTGATCGGCACCGCTTCGGTCCAACCGCTCACAGCGTCAGTCAACACCAAACTATTGATATAGCTGCCGCAATTGACATCCCCGCGATGGGCAACCAGGTCCATTTCCATGCAACCCGGCTGCGGTGCATTCCATTCGGCAAACGTGCGCAGCGGGACTCGCCGGCGAGGCTCGGGTGCAGCCCGACGAGGCTTTCGAGGACGCGTCGCATTGCGGGGCACCCGCAGCAGCCGATCCATCGTTGCCGCTCTCATCGCCAACAACTTCGAGCGGATATTTTGCTCCAATTTCAGATGCCCGCGCCGCTCCAGCGCGGGCAGAAGAATGGGCGCAAGTAGCCTGGATCGGCGTATATCACAGCCGGTTCGCTCGCATCCTCTTTGACGGGTCTGCGCTGGGGCTACCGCTTTTCGCCGTTGTCTTACTGGCCTGCAAAGCGTGGTCGCAGTTGGAAATGTTATGGGCAAAACTATTGATCGTGTGCTTTGTATCGGCAAGTTGCTCTCTTGCCGCAATCGCGTATGGGGCATCGTCCTCAGTACAGGGTGCTACTGACCACTAATTCACCTGTTGCACCAGGTCCCGCGATTGTATCCGCCGCACGCCGCTAACCGTTCTCAACGGCGGCGCTCATCTATGGAACGACGCTCGGCCAGAGTTCAAAACTCGCCTGCAGCAAAATTTCCAACATTCGCCCTGCCCATTATTAGGACGCTTCGCGGCCTCCAGTCTATGAACGCTCGTCGAACGGCGCGGCGAGTCACGTCGAAGTCCTCTCCGTTAGAGCGATGTCCGATCGCATGTTAGGGCCCGTCGACGGCAGCTCCCTTGCGCAGATCCGAGCCTGATGTTTAGCGGCCGCCTCAGCCATCATTTCAGCAAGCTTCTCCTGAATTTCGATCAGTTGGCGCCGCTGCCGTTTAACGCGCTCGTCAATGTACCGATCAGTCACCGTTTTCTCTCCCTGCCCCAGAAGTTCTTGAATTTCGCTCTTGCTATATCCCAGCTCTTCTGCCGCGGTGGCCACATTGTGACGAAGCTGATGGCACGTGAATCGAACGCCGGAGTGTTTCCTCAGAGCAAGGGCAACAGCTCGCTCCTCTTCCATATGCCCCGACTCGGCAATCTCTGAAGGGAAAAGCCAGACTGACGCATCACCGTAATCTGGGCCAACACGATTTAGCGCTTCTAGAATCGCATCGATCTCGGGTGTCCTCGGAATGACCTGCGTCATATGACTCAGGTGACGTTTGCTCCAACGGACCTTGGCGCGAGCGGCATTGCCCGGGATCTCAATCCGGTCGGGCAGAATGTATTCCTTGCGGATACTCATCAAACACCCGACACGCCGGCCCGTGGCCTGCAACAGTCGCGCTAGTAGTGGATGCATGGGATTGTTGGGGTAAGTCTCGTAGCTTGTGACGAGGCGATACAGATCAAACATCGGAATGCTTTTGACGCGCTGTACTTCGGGCTCAATGTCATCCATCAATGCGATAGTGGGGCATTCAGGCGCCCGAATTCCCGCTTGATACAGTTTGTGAGCGTGCTTTTTCACCCAATATCGATAGACGCGTCCGACGCCTTTCACCGTATCCAGCGCGGCCTTGATGCCGTTGAAGTAGCCCGGCTTCGACTTGAGTAAGCGCTTTTCGGGAGGGAGGGCGGCGTTGCGAGCGTCAATGCGAGCACCTTCCGCTTTGACGCGATCCATGACTTTTCGATAGCGCTGCAGGAGAAGGACTGGATCGATATCAAACAGCGGCTTCTTCATCCAGTCCGGTACGTTGGCCCTGAGCGTACTCTTCAAATCCTGCTTGCTGATTGGCGCGCAGTTGCGATTCTCCACATAAAAATCGATGGCCTGTTCCAACGTCGTGCCTGCGAGTATCTCCACCGCCAGTGCTTTCTGCTCGACCTCCGCCGCTTCGATCTCACCTTGCCTCGGATCCTTGCCTGATCGCATAGGTCCCAATTTCCCACTCGCTTCGACCCGGGCAGTTTTCAGTGAGGTATCCGGGATCTTCCCCAGCGTGAAGAATCGTGAGGTGTGCTTGCCTGTCTCAGGATTTGTTATCGTCGTCGCACAAACCCAGGTGCGCCGACCACTTCGATATAGGCGCATCCCAAAGCCGGTACCGCCCTCCCAAACGTAATAGCTGCCATTGCCTTTGGGGTCCAAGTTAGGGTCGTAGTGGATCTTCAATGCGGCCTGCTCGGTCCACTTGCTCATAGTTGCAGCCCTCGGGAAGCATCGCCCGCAAACACGCAAACAAAACCACAGAAAAAAAACGCTAATGAATCAGACCGATAGAGATCGGTAAGTTCAAAATATTGTTTATAAACAACGTGTTGAGACGCATTGCAACGGCATGCAACGGTCGATGCGGAAGTTAGAAGGCCGCTGCTCTATCCAGCTGAGCTACGGGCGCACTGGCTGTGCCGCGGAAGACTCCCGGCTGGTGGTGCGGGCGCGATTATATAGGCGAAACCCCTCGCAAAGCTCCCCCGGCGGTTTCTGGACAACCCGTGTGCAATCGTACAAGAAAGGGCACCGTCCTTCGTGTTCAATGACCCCAGCTCTCTAGGTTAGAGGCACCGCCAATGACAACCACGATCACGCGTCGCGCAGTGCTGCAGGGCGCTGCGGCTCTCTCCGCCCTGCCCCACCTCGTCCATGCCGAAGAGGCCCTCGGGACCTCCCGTAGCTTCGAGCCCAAACCGGGGACTTGGCGCAACTTCGAAGTAACCACGACTGTCGAGCTGCTCGACGCCCCAACCGGTGCCACCGTTTGGGTCCCCGTACCAGCGGTAAATACGCATTGGCAGCGATCACTTGCCAACGAGATATCGACCAAGGCGACACGCTCGAGCATTGAAACCGACACGAACAGCGGTGCACGTTTCGTCGTCGCCGCGTTCGAGGCGGGCAGCACCTCCAGGCTCGAGGTGACGAGTCGCGTCCAAACCATGAGCCGGGCCATCGATTGGCATACGCGGCCCGATAGCGCTGACACCGAAACGGCGGCTGATCTGAAGCACTGGGTCCAGCCCACTGCTTTGGCGCCCACCGACGGAATTGTGCGCAAGACTGCCCAGCAAATCACCAAGGGGGCACGCACCGACGTCGAAAAGGTCCATCGTATCTACGATTGGATCATCGTCAGCACGTACCGCGAGCCAAAGACCCGCGGATGTGGACTGGGCGATATCCGATGGATGCTGGAGACAGGCGATTTAGGCGGGAAATGCGCCGATATCAATGGCCTGTTTGTGGGCCTATGTCGCGCGGCCGGCGTCCCTGCCCGCGATGCCTATGGCTTGCGGCTCTCGCCGAGCGCTTTCGGATATAAGGAACTCGGTAGCAATTCGGCCAACTTGAAGGGTGCGCAACACTGCCGTTCCGAGGTGTATTTGCGCGGCTACGGCTGGGTAGCGATGGACCCCGCTGATGTTGACAAGGTTATGCGTCAGGAAACCAGTGAGTGGATCAAGGACGCTGGCCACCCGATCGTCGTGCCAGTGCGAAAAGCGCTCTTCGGCGGTTGGGAGGGGAATTGGATGGCATACAGCAATGCAGTGGATGTGACTTTGCCGGGAGCCATTGGGAAGCCGCTGTCATTCCTCATGTATCCGCAAGCAGAGAGTGGCGCGAAGCGATACGACGCCTACGACCCCGACAACTTCAAATACACGATCTCGGCCCACGAAATAAAAACCACTTGATGGGCTAATCACCGTGCGTAGGGCAGCAGTTACATCAGACAACGCGGCGCTTCCACCGTTGGCGGCGGCAGCGATAGCCTCACTGCTTGCTTCAGGTTGCTGTTTGCTTCCACTGGCCTTGGTTACATTGGGCCTCACCGGAGCGTGGATTGGTCGCCTGAGAGTGCTGCAGCCCTATTCCTCAATATTCACCGGCGTTGCCGTCGTCGCGTTAGTGCTTGCTGGTCCAGCACTCTTCAAGCGCAGCAATAGCGGGGCTTCAGGTACCTTTTGCCGCATCAAACTCCGTGCGATATACAGGACTGCGTTTTGGATCACTGCCGGTCTTACACTGACAGTGCTCCTTTCACAGTGGGCGGCACATTGGTTCTATTGAAAACAGCGGCAACCGCCGCGCTCGCATTGGCGCTTCCCGCCATTACGGCGGCAGAGACTAAGACGGTACTGCTGACCATCCCTACAATGGACTGCGCGACGTGTCCCATCACGATCCGCTTGGCCCTCATGCACGTTGTCGGAGTTTCGAGAGCCAAGGTGAGCTACGACAGGCGTGAGGCGCGCGTGACTTACGAAGACACAAAAACAACCGTAGCGGCGCTAACGAAAGCGACCGCCGACGTCGGCTATCCCTCGTTCGCGAGCGACTCGCAACCCTAAGCCCCAGCGGAGCACGGCGCCCAAGGTTGCTCGGCCCGAACGGCGGCTGGAAGGAGCTGAACGGCCGCTACCCGACACACTCCCGCCTGGTCGATGCGTGTGTCAGCTTCAACTCGAAGAGCCGGCATGTGGCCCATGTCGTGGCGGGAAAGGAGCAGAAAATCCGTTTCTGCAACACCCTGTTCAACTGGTTGCGCCGCAACTGACGGCGCCGGTCTGACTCAGAGTTGAATGATGCCGCGACGGATGCCGATCGACACGGCCTGAGTCCGGTCCCTGGCATTCAACTTCTCGAGTATGTGGCGCACGTGCGCCTTGACGGTTTCCTCCGAGATGGATAGCTGCACGCCGATGTCCTTGTTGCGGTTGCCTTCCGCAATCTGTTTCAATACTTCAACTTCCCGCTCACTCAGAACTTCAGCACCGATGTGCTCGGCCAGCCTCTGAGCCACGTGCGGCGGTAGATGCATGCGACCGCGGTGGACCTCGCGTATCACCGACACGAGCTCTTCCAATGGAGTGTTCTTGAGCATGTAGCCGCGAGCACCCGCCGCAAGGGCGCGCTGCACTTCGACGTCGCCCTCGAACGTGGTCAACATGATGATGCGTGCATCCGGAAAGTCGACCCGGATGGTCGAAAGAGCGGCAATCCCGCTCATGTCCGGCAAGCGAAGATCCATCAAAACAACATCCGGGCGCGACCTTCGATATTCCTCGATGGCCCCCTTCGCAGTGGCGGCCATCGCAGCCACTGTCATGTCGGGCTGGCTGGAAATGACCGTGGCAATGCCCTCGCGAAACAAGGGGTGATCGTCCACGCATAGAATCCGGATGGGTGTAATGTCAGTCACGGACAACTCCCGGCTCAAATGCTTGCGGGCGACAACCGAAGGCTTTGCCGGAACCTCGGCAGGCAACCTGCTCTGCCGCATTGCGCGCGAGGTTACCACCTGCAGGTCAGGCGCGCTTCAGCCTTCGGCTCCTGTTGGGAGCGGGTCCGGTGGACTGTCGGAACATCAAGGAGGATGCCAGGACATGCTTGGAATGGTCGGCCGGCTCGCCTCCCAATGCACTCAACAACAGCGCAGCCGCTTCAGCGGCCATAGCCTGAATAGGCTGTCGGATGGTCGTCAACGCCGGCCAGACCTGACTTGCCAGCGGCGCATCGTCGAACCCGACAATCGAGATGTCTTCGGGCACACTGAGGCTCATGCTGTGTGCCACCGTGAGAGCACCGGCAGCCATCTCATCGTTACTGGCAAAGATGGCCGTCGGACGCTTGCCGGGTGCCGCATTCAGCAGCTTACGGGCCGATTGAACTCCGGACTCGTGCGAGTTGTAGCCCTGCGCGACCAGCGCCTTATCCAACTTCAAACCGCACGTTTCCAGGCCGTCGAGATAGCCTTTGTAGCGGTCGGCAAGCGCGGCGTGATCCGGGTTGCCGATAATGAAGCCGATCCGCTGATGCCCGAGAGCGGCCAGTTGTTCGGTCATCCGGGCGCAACTTTCGCGATCGTCCGTGCAGACACTCCGATAGTTGTCGGGGTGCTTGCCCGGTGCAATCTTCACGAACGGAATGTTGAGCCCCTCCACGGCCTCGGTCACGGCACTCAGGTCGGACAGGGGTGGAGTCAGAATGACCCCGTCGGCACGCGACTGCCGCACGCTGCGCGACACATCGTCGGACAATGTGTCCGCGTTGTAGTCGCAGGGCTGCATGACAATCTGATATTTCGCCGCGCGACTCCTTTCCATGACACCGGCGAGCACGCTCGTGGCGTAGTAGCCGCAGGAAATATCGTACAGCAGGGCCAGCAGGTAGGAGCGGTTGCCCCCCAAGCCGCGCGCGGACGGATTGGGGTGGTAATCGAGCTTCTGGATCGAGCGCATGACGCGCTCGCGGACTGCCGGCTTGACCGTCTTTACGTTGTTGATGACACGCGAGACGGTTTTGATCGAAACGCCCGCGTGTTTTGCGACATCAATAATCGTTGCATTCGCCATGGCTCCCGCGACGATGGCGTGTCTCAATGCTGATTGCAACCCCCGAGGCCGTAACCGTAGGGAAATAACGGCGGCTCCCCCGAGCCGCCGCGCGGCCACGCGTATGAGAGTTTCCCTGAGAACGGGAAGTTCACAGCGCCGGTGCTCTTGCGGAACAGAACATCCGCAATGCCGTCACCTTCGGTACCCGGCAACCACGCAACCGCAAACGCATTCGATGCCTCAATTTCCGGCGTCACGCCGCGAACCCGCCCGGTCAGGAAAACGGCCACCACGGGAATCCCGCTGTCGTGCAGGCGCTTCAGCAGGGCAAGGTCCGCAACAGGCGCGGCGGTCTGGGTATCGGGTGAAGTTTCATAGTTCGGCTCGTCGAACACCGGGCTCACTTCCGGCGCCGGCCGGTTGATGTCGGCAGCCCGCCCGTCTCCCACGGGTCCCCGGTACTCCAGGGACTTGATGTCCCCGTGCCACTCTGAGTACGGGCTCTCGCCAAACACCACAATGGCGGCATCCGGCTTCGTCTGGAAGCTGCCATCCGCGCTGAACGTAGCCTTGCCACCGGCGGCTGTCACAGCCGCATTGATGCCAGCGTAAATAGAGGTCGCGCCGGGAAAGTCGGCATTGGTATTGCCGGTTCCCTGCCAGGAAATGGTCCAACCGCCACTTTGTTTACCTATATCGTTTGCCCCATCGCCGGCCACGAGCACATTCCCTTTGGGGGACAGCGGCAACAGGCACTTGTCATTCTTGAGCAGTACGACGGCCTTGCGAACCGCCTCGCGCGCGACGGCCCGATGCTCCGGAGCGCCGATCTGTGCCGATTTGTTGGCCAGAGGGCGCGACGATGGACGCCCTTTCTCGAACAAGCCGGCGCGCAATTTCACACGCAGAATCCGGGTGACGGCATCGTCGATCCGTGACATGGGGATGTCGCCGGCACGAACCTGCGCAACGGTATTTTGCAGAAACGCCTTCCATTGCTCGGGGACCATGATCATGTCGATCCCCGCATTGATGGCCTGGGCACAGCGATCCTTGGAACATCCCTGAACCTCATCGACCCCGTCCCAGTCGCTCACGACCAGCCCATCGAATCCCATGCGAGTCTTGAGCACGTCGGTGAGCAAGTGGCGTTGGCCATGCAGCTTGACGCCTTGCCAACTGTTATAGGAAGCCATGACGGTCTGCACACCCGACTGGATTGCTGCCGTATAGCCCTGTCCGTGGATGGCCAGCAGATCCTGTTCGGAGGCCCGGTTG
>Ga0137412_10004356_pt1 | contig 11312 bp, 13 predicted proteins | sample CZODoug2_1_16fun_FD_122160 | JGI IMG/M metagenome (GOLD analysis project Ga0137412, IMG submission 122160) | Vadose zone soil fungal communities from Angelo Coast Range Reserve, California, USA - CZODoug2_1_16fungal (Hybrid Assembly) | ecosystem: Environmental > Terrestrial > Soil > Vadose zone... | reverse complement strand
ATCGACCTGCCCGACAACTATCGCTTCTCCTTTCGCCTGCGCGGAGAGACGCCACCGAACACGCTGGAGATCAAGTTCATCGATCCTTCGGGAGAGAACGTCTGGTGGGTGCGGCGCATGGCGTGGGAGTTTCCGCGCGAATGGACCGACCTACACATCCCCACCAGCACAAACACCGACCGACCAGCCACAACACCCCACAACGACCCGCCAGCCCACACAGGACGACACCAAACCACCACAACACCCTGACCAGGCGTTATCGGGCGCACCCTGCCAAGTCTGTGGGGTCCATTCACGCGCGTGTATAGGGATGCAGCCATGGTGGCGGGTCATCGGAGCAGGGTGAGGTTGAGGCGTGGCAGGTGGCAGTCTAGGTGCCTGACCTGCGGGTTCCGCTTCTTCGCTACGAGTGGTTGCGATGCGGGTTGGTATCTGGCGATGGGGTGGGCGCGTAGCCACTACACCGACTCGGCTTAGCGGCTCTGCGCGTAGTCAAGTGGGGTTGGCGTAGTCAAATTCGGGCCGGATCGTAGTCAAATCGGGGTTTTGGCGTAGTAGGGGCGTTTTGACTACGCGGCTTACGACGCGCTGACCTGCGGATACGGGTTTTGGGGTGGCACCCTCTCACCGGCGGGTAAGCGGCCTAGTGGCAGTGGTAGTGCCGCTTCTTGTGCTTGTGGTGGCCGTGTCGGTGCTTGTGGTGATGCTTCCGGTGGTGATGCACGGCGGCCCGGGTGACACGGTGTGGGCGGCTCACGGTGGGGGCGTGTTTGACTGTCGGCCTGGCTGTGTGTGTGGCGGGCGCCTGGATGGCCTGTGGGGCCTCAACGGGCGGCGGCTGCACGGTGGGGCTGGGCGGCGAGGCTAGCTCGGCGTGCTGCGTCTGAGCGGCCGGTGTGGGCGCATCGTCGATGCTGACCGTTGCGCCGAGTGCTACTCCCAGCAGTGTGGCGGCTAGGAGCAGCATCGGTAATCGACTTCGGCGGCGTGGCTTGCGGTGTCGGTTCAACGGACTTCGAGGATCTTCCGGAACGGCACCTTGTTGTCCCAGCCGGGTTCGGCGACGACAGTCACGGTGGTGCGGTTGACCTTGACTACCTGCTCCCAGCCGAGCTTGGTCCTCACCAGCCGGGCGGCCAGGATCTCGTCGTCGGTGGGCAGCGGCTTCGGGGCGGGCGCGACTGCTGCGCGCTGGAGACCGGCCAGGTGTGCCTCTAGGGCTGTCAGGCGGGCGCTGGTGACACCGGCCCGCCGTACCGATGCGTCGATGCGCTGGCCGTGCTGCTTGCCTCGCAGCGAGCCGTACGAGGTGGGCTTCTGCCAGTCGGCGTCGATGGTGGCGCGGAGCTGGGCGAGCTCGGCTTCGGTGGCCTCGATGGTGGTGGGCATCGGCTGGGCCATTTCAACTCCTGGCGTGGTGGTGGTTGTGTCCGGGCGGTCGCCGGGTGGGCTCAGACTTGCTGAGCCCCTCGGGTGTTACGTCCGGTCAGGCAGCGACGGGCCGGTAGATGCGGCGGGTGCTGAGGCGCCTGGCGTTGAGCTCGTCGGCGTTGACCCGGTTCCACCGCATGAGACCCATGGCGGTGTCGGTGTCGCGCCCTGTGGCGTCGAACATGACGAGGCAGTTGATGTGGTCGAGCAGCTCGTTGCGGGTCATGTGTGCGTAGGCCTGGGGGGCGACTGTGGTGGTCATCCGGGTCTCCTTCGCTAGCTTCTCTGTCTGACGTAATCATACACCCGATGTGCCGGATGCACCATACCCAAGGTGTGGCAAAGGGGTGTGACCGCGACATCACGGCCACACCGCCTCAGACGGTCGCCATCGACCGCGCACCCGCACGCCGCACCTCGGCACGCTCAAACTCGTCCAGCCCGCCAGCGACACCCACAGGCAGCAGCACGAGCGCAAACGCGAGGCACTCGGCGAGCACGGGGCACGGGGCGCACGCGGCCTTCGCTGCCCGCACCTGGCCGACATACCGCTCAGTGCCGGGAGCGGCCACAGGGAAAAACAGTTCGGGGTCGACGTCGCGGCAAGCCGCACGGTGCATCCAGGCGGTAGCCATCGTGTGCCTCCTTTCGGGGCGGTTGGTGGTGCAGACAAAACGGCCGGCGCCCCATCGAGCTGGGCGCCGGCGCAGTGGGGTGGAAGCGTCAGAGCAGGTCGAACATCGCGGCGGACGCGGCCTGGTAGGTGGCCTCTACGCGGGCCCGCTCGTCGGCCGGGGTGGCCTCGGTGAGGGCGTCCACCGCCGCGGTGGCGGCATCGAGGGCGGCGAACACGGCGGCTGCGGACACGGCTGTCTCCTTCGGGTCAGTGGTGGGTGGGGGGCTGTCAGCGACTGGGTGCCTCACCCCCGAATCGAACGGGGTTTCAGCCATCCTTGGGGCGTGGTGTGCGATGTAGATGTGCATCACCGTTCGCCTTACAGCCTGGCTGCGCGTGGTCCAACCGCGCGAGGCGAGCTCCCTGTCCCTCTCCAGCTTTGGGGGGTCGGGTGGCTTAGTGGTTAACCCGGTTCGATGCGGGTCCCGATCCCTTGCGGCACTTGGAGTGTTTCAGGGGGCTTAGTCGCTTTTTTGTTATGCCCAAATCATACGTCGAAACCGTCGGGTCCGCAATACCTACGGTATGGTCCGTTCGGGTGAAGGGGGACGGCCCGCACTGCCCGGAGAGGGGTGGTGACAGCGCGGGCCGCCAGGGGAGCTGGCTCAGAGGGACCTGTAGGTGGCGACGAGACGATCGCGCTGCGCCGTCCACGCCGCCAACGACTCAGCGATGGCGTGGGGCTCACGGCCGTAGTCACCGGGACTCTCACCCGCATACTCGGTGATCATCTTGTTGGCCTTGCTGATCTTGTTGAGCAGAACCGACGGGTGGAGGTTCTCGGACATTGCGGAGCTCCTTCGAAGCGAGTTGCTAGAGGGTGAGGGACACACCTGGCCAGCCGCGGGGTCTAGGCGAACCGGCCAGGTGCAGGGGTGGGGACCATTCACCTAGCCCCCAAGGGGGAGCTAGCTCAAACGCCTACCGGACACCGCCGCAACCGTCCGCACAGCGGCGGCCTGCTGTAGTAGCCGGCGCCAAACCTTCTGCATCGACGGATCGCCCAACACCTGCCGGTAGTGAACCGTCAACACCATCTCAATCAGCTCATCGCTGAGCCCCAGGCCGTCCAGGGCAGGCGTAGAAGGCGCAGCCCTAGGCGCAGGGGCGGGCACAGCCACGGGTTCCGCACGGACCCGCTCAGCGACCCTCTCGATCAGATCCTCCGGCACCACCTGCATGCGCTCGACGCGAGCGGGCAGCGGCCGGCATGCGGTGATCACCACACTCCCGACGATCAGCACCACCACGGTCAACACAAAGATCGTGGCAGCCATCAGAGCTCCGGGTAGGAGCTCGAAGCGAACACGGCGGCAACCTTTGAGGCCATCCGTGCAGCCTCCACACCCGAACCCGATAGGGCAGCCACAAACAGCGGGCCCAACGCCGGCGCATCAGCAACCACAGGTGCTTCGCCATCCCAGACGTAGTGCGGGTCATACGGTGCGGACATGTGGTGCCTCCGTGAAGCTGGGAGCCCGGGGTGGGGGGCTCTGGACTCGATGACACAAGCATACCCCGACGCAGGTGCTGTGGGGGGTTCGTGATAAGGCTGTGATGTGACAGTAAGGTCACGCCCTCAGCTGCCACACGCCAATGCAACAAGCGCAGGCAGGCAAGCCCACAGGCAACGCCGGCTAGGCGCACAGCAGCCCACACAGGGGCACACAGGGCGCCCACACAGAGCACCACACAAGAACCACTGACGAATCTCCAACACACACCCCCCCTACTTGGTTGCAACAACCAACTATGAGGGCAAGGGTTTAACTTCGTCCGTATTTTTTGCAGGATTTTTTCCGGGGATGTTGCTTGATCATCTGGGGGTGTCGTGCCTGAGTATGAGGCCCCTTTGGAGAAGTTGCAGTTGTTGGCGCAGTTGCAGCGGGATCATGCGGAGTTGCAGAAGCGGATCGCGAGGTCGGCTCCGCCGCGACCTAGGCCGTGGCATGACCAGGCTCGGGCGAACCAGCTGCCCCCTGAGGGGGATTGGAACATCTGGTTGGTGTTGGCTGGGCGTGGCTACGGGAAGACTCGTCTTGCGGCTGAGTGGTTGGCGGAGCAGGCGGCGACGCAGCCCGACCGGGAGTTCGCGATTGTTGCTCCGACGTGGCGTGACTGTCGGAAGGTGTGTATTGAGGGGCCTTCGGGGTTGTTGAAGGCACTTCTGCCGGGCGAGCTGGATTCGGTGAACGCGTCTGATTTGACGGTGCGGCTCACGAACGGTTCGAAGATTTATGGGTACAGCTCGGATGGGTATGAGCGGCTGCGTGGTTCCAACCTGGCTGGTGCTTGGGTGGATGAGGCGGCGGTGATGGCGTCGGTGTCGGACATGTTTTCTGATGCGTTGATGCCGGCGTTGCGGATCGGTGAGAACCCGCGGATTGTGATCACGACGACGCCGCGCCCGATCAAGTTGTTGAAGGATCTTGTTGCGCGCACGGATGGTTCTGTGGCGGTGGTGCGTGGTTCGACGTGGGATAACGCGGCGAACTTGTCCCGTACGGCCCTGGCGGAGCTGAGGGCCCGGTATGAGGGCACGAGGACGGGCCGGCAGGAACTTGAGGGTGAGCTGCTGGAGGATATTGAGGGTGCGTTGTGGTCGCGGGACATTTTGGATGCTTCCCGCGTGGACAAGGCGCCTCTGTCGATGGCCCGGATCGTGGTGGGTGTCGACCCTGCGGTGACGAGCGGCGAGAAGTCGGACTTCACGGGCATTGTTGTTGCTGGTAGGTCAACGGATGGGCATGTGTACATCCTTGAGGACGTCACGATGAAGGGGACGCCGCACAACTGTATGAGCGCTGCGGTGTCGGCGTATCACCGTTGGCACGCGGATCGCATTGTTGGCGAGGTCAACAACGGCGGCGATTATATTGGCACGGTGTTGAAAACGGTCGACGCGAACGCCGCGTACAGCACGGTTCGGGCGACCCGCGGGAAGGTTGTGCGGGCCCAGCCGATTTCGGCTTTGTGGGAGCAGGGGCGCGGCCACATGGTCGGCATGCTGCCAACCCTGGAAGATCAGATGTGTTCGTTCACGGAGGACACGAAAGAGTCGCCCGATAATCTGGATGCCATGGTGTGGGCTTGCCACGAGCTGAATGTGGGCACGTCGGCGCTGGTGTACTTGTCGGCGATTTCGACGATGTGCGAGCAGTGCGACATGCCGAACAGCAAGAAGGCCACACTGTGCCGGGGTTGCGGCACAGCGCTCGCTCACGCGGCCTGAAGCTACCTGCGGTTCGACCAGTACGCCTGGGAATGGGCGTCCGGCGGCGTCGGCTCGGCGAGGTAGTCGTATTCGGGTTTGCAGGCCCACCGCAGCACGGGCCACAGCCCGGCAACGAGGATGACCGTCCAGATGCCCAGCGCGGACCATGTGCCGGGCGGGGTGTGGCCGCCGACCAGTGCCGCTACTTCGATCCCAACGCCGAACAGGCCGATCGGGGTCAGGAGAAAGCCGAGGAAGACGAGGGCCGCGCCTAGCGAGCCCCAGTCGGTCGGCGCGGAACGCCGAGCCCGGCAGGTGCGCCGGTAGTAGCGGCGGCGCGGCATGCAGCACCGCACCAGAAACCAAATCATGACGAGCGCTCCTGTGTCTTCTGTCGGCGTAGCCGTTGACCACAGATGCGGCTGCACGTTGTGGGTGTGTGCTTGTACTTGTTTTGCCAGAACATCATGGGGCACATGGGGCATTTGACCAGCACGTCGTAGGCATGTTCCTTCTCTCGGACCATGCGGGAGCAGTTGGTGGAGCAGAACCGTGCCCGGTCGGGGAACGGTGTTTCGTACTCCACGCCACAGCCGTCTCGGTCGCAGGTGCGGGTGACGAATTCGCGGTTGCCCCAGTCGCGGCGGCCGTGTTGACGGTGCCACTCAAGTCCTTCGGGGCTTGAGTGCCAGGCCGCCGCGAGAGGCCGTATCCGCTCTAGGTGCGCGAGTCGGGTTTCGCCGCGTGGGTCATCTGCCATGAACCCAGTGTAACACCCCACAGCAGTGCGTCAAGAGGACCAGGCGTTTCGCTAACTAAACGATTGAAGGGGTGAGTTCGTGGCGAAGAATCGCCCCTCCCGGCGGGTCAGGCCGTCTCCGCCGGCGCAGGTCAACGGACCGGACGTCCGGGAGATCATCCGTGAGGAGCTATCTAAGGCCCTCGCGTTGCCCGCTGGCGCCACCGCCACCAACGTCACCGCCGGATACCTTCAGGCGTTGCAGCGGAACGGCAGCCCCCGAATTTCAGGGACCGCGGCCCTGAGCCGCGACCCGTACAACAATGTCAGCTTCGGGCCCGGCGAGCCGCTGTTCCCTGCGCCGATCGACCCGCTGCTGCCTTCCGGGCGGGCCGCGCCGCGCCGCGCCGAATTTGACGTCTCGTGGAACCTTCAAACGACCACGACCCGCAATGTGCCGTGGACGGTGCTGCGGGATGCCGCCGACCAGGTGTCGGTCATGCGATCGTGCATTGAGGTCAACAAGTCGGCGATCACCGGCCTGGAGTGGAGTTTCGAGATTGACCCCGCCCGGGCGCAGCACCTCGCTAAGCGCAGCGGAACGTCCAGCCACGAGGTCACGTCGAACCTGCAAGACAAATATGCGGCCGACATGGACAGGTTGCACCAGTGGTGGGCGAAGCCCGACAGAATCAACAACTGGACGTTCTCTGAGTGGCTGGGCGCACTGCTTGAGGACCAGCTCGTGTTGGATGCGGTTTCGATCTACCCGCACCTCACGATGCGTGGCGACCTGCACTCACTAGAGCTGCTTGACAGTACGACCATCAAGCCGCTGTTGGACCACCGTGGGGCTACCCCGCAGCCGCCGTATGCGGCCTTCCAGCAGATCCTGTGGGGTTTCCCGCGCGGCGAGTACGCGCAGTCCCCACCGGAGCATGTAGATGCGGCGTTCGTGTCCGCGATCTACGGCCGCACCACGGGTGTTGAAGACGGGACCGACGCGCTGATCTACAAGGTGCGGAACCGTCGCACTCGCAGCCCCTACGGGTTCTCTAACGTCGAGCAGGCACTTGTGGACGTTGACCTGTGGTTGAAGCGTTACGACTGGCTACGCTCCGAATACACCGCCGGCGTCACCCCGGAAATGATCGTCGGGGTTGACGCGAACATGACCCCGGAGCAGCTGCGCAGCTACGAGGCTGTCTTCAACGATGATCTCAGCGGCAGGACAGCTGAGAGGCATCGTGCCCGCTTCCTGCCGGCTGGTTTCACCACCAGCTACCCGCAGTCGCACGATGCGAAGTTCACCTCCGACTTCGACCTGCATCTGATCAGGCTGATTTGCGCTGCTTTCGATGTGCTGCCCACCTCGCTCGGCTTCTCGCCGAACCACGGCTCGGGGGCCATGGGCGCCCAAGGCCACTCGCAGGGCGAGCAGGACGCCCAGTTGCAGCGCGGCGCCAAGCCCACCGCCACGTGGATCAAGGACCTGATCAACGAGGTGTGTGTCCACTATTTGGGCATGCCTCCCGAGGTGACGTTCAAATTCCACGGCCTCGACCTGGAGGACGAAGCTAAGGAGGCGGCGCTTCTCACTGGGTACGTCAACACGGGGTTGCAAACCATCAACGAGGGCCGTGACCAGCGCGGCTTGCCCCGCTTCTCGTTCCAGCAGGCCGATGAGCCTTTCCTTTCCACCCCGACGGGGCCGGCGTTCCTAAACCCGGATGTGCAGCCGGTGGGGCTGCCGGGCAACTTGCCTTCGGCGCCGCAGAACCACGACGGGTATCAGAAGCCGTCCACGCCCAGCGAGCCGGACAGCGGCAACGTCAAGGCCGAACAGAAGGCGTTCATGACGTTCCTGCGGAAGCGCGCCGGCAGTTCGTGGCGGGACTTCACCTTCACCGCCCATCCTGTGGAGATCGCGGAGGCCGCGAACCGGTTGGCCGCTGCCGGCGATGTGGACGCGGTCCGGGCGTTGTTCGCCATGAACGATGGCTGAGGCGCAGGTCAGAGCCCTGATGGCTTTGGCCCGCGCCACAGTGCGCAAGCAGGCACCTGCCCAGGTTGACACCGTTGAGCAGCGGAACCATGTGACGGAGGAGGCGGCAGTTATTGCCGCACTGGCCGCATGGTTCGCCACCGCTTTCGCCATTACGGCCGTCAAGCTGCCAGCTCACCTGATCGCGGAACTTGTCGAGCTCGGCGTCCCCGCCCGTGCGGCGGGGACAGCGGGTGAACTCGGGTTGTCGGTTCGGCTCACTGGCCGCACACGGCACGGCTCCCCCGCGCCCCACGCGGGGATGACGCTGACGCGACAGGTCGCGGCGGACGAACCGACGATGCGAGCCCGGTTTGTGCTGGCCGCCGCACGGAGACTCGCCCTGGGGCTCACCGACGACGAGTTCACTGCCGCCGAAAAGCGAGAGCGGCACTACCTGGAGCTACACGTCGCGGCCGGACGGAAACGCCGCGCCGCCGCCGCCGCGGTCGATGAGGTGGCAGCCAGCTCGGCCACCGGATTTATGCGGTGGAACACCCAGCAGGACACCCGGGTCACGCCGGACTGTCGCCTCCTGGAGGGCCGGCTATTCACGGCCGACAACTTGCCTGCCGGGGCCATCCCGGGGGCTGTTCACATGAGCTGTCGCTGTTTCGCGACCGCCTGGGGTGGCGCACCACTGCGCGTATGACCGAGAGGACTGGATGCTCCGCAAACGTAAAGCCGCCAAGTCGGTCGCCGCGCACGACCAGCAGACCGCCCACCACTACTTGGTGCACTACCCAGAGCACCCCGAACGTACCGACGATCCACATTACCGAGACTTTGAGGCGTACCGCCGTCGCACCGAGGGGCTTGCGCGCTGCCAGTTCGCGGTCGAGACCGGCGACACCAGCGAGTGCAACGGTGGGTTCGAGCTCCACCACGCCCACATCGAATTCTCGTTGCAAAACGGTGTCGACCTGAAGCGGCTCGAGCGCGCCTACCCGGGCATCTCCGATCCGTCCCAGGTCGGGGCGTGGATCGAGACGGCCGACAACCTGATTTGGCTGTGCGCGTGGCATCACCGAGGCAACGGCGGCGTCCACTCGGCCGCGGCCTCGGACTACGAGGCTTCGAAGTTCGTCCGCGGGCTTATCACATAGCCCCGCCTGCCTAAGCACCTACCTGGCGCGTTTCCGCGTCGGCCTAACAAACCAACGCACCGGAACGCCGCCCGGTCAGGAGAGGAATCGCACCAATGGATATGACCTCGGTGTTCGCGGAGATCACCAAGACCTCTGAACAGGACGACGGCTCGCTCCTCGTCGAAGGCATCGCCACTGACTCCAGTCTGGACTTGGACCAGCAGAGGTGTGATCCGGCGTGGCTGTCCGAAGCCATGCCCGACTGGTTCAAGATCGGCAACATTCGTGAGCAGCACGACGGCAAGCGCGCCGCGGGCAAGGCTTTCGACCACGACGACATCGGCGACGGTAAGCACTTCATCCGTACCCGAATCATCGACCCGGTTGCGATCGCGAAGACCCGAGCTGGCGTGTACACGGGGCTCTCGATCGGCATCAACAGCCCCCGGATCTCGAAGTCGAAGGATGCCCCGAACGGCCTCATCATCGGCGGAAAGATCGTTGAGGTGTCCCTGGTGGATCGCCCGGCGAACCCGAATGCCACGTTGACGGTCTGCAAGGCCGCCACTGCGGGCTGGGAGGGCTCTCCCGCCGACCTGGACGAAGAGCGCGGCCTGGTCAAGTGTGAGGAGCTGATCCTCGACAAGGCTATTGAGACTGTCGAGGAGGCGCAGGCCTCGGCCGACGAGGTGCTGGCCAATGCTGCCGCCGAGTCGGAGGAGATCTTCGAGGCCGAGAAGGCTGCCGACGCTGAGGTGCCGGCCGACGACGAAGGGGTCGCGTCGGCCGACGCCGAGAAGGCTATCGACCTGGATGCGCCCGCGCCAGGCTTCGATCGCGACAAGGCGATCTCGCTGGTCACCGAGACCATCACTAAGGCCGCCGGTGACGGGCTGGGCCAGGACGAGTCCGGCGACATCAGCGGTGCCGAGCAGGCTATCGCCCTGATCGCCCAGCTGGTCGTTTCTGAGGCGCAGGATCTCGCCAAGATGCCCTCCCAGGGCTGCGACATCCACCTGCTGATGTCTGCCGTGGACGCGCTGAGGTGTTTCTCGAAGCGCGAGCAGGTGGAACAGTCTGGGGTCGATCCCGACATGGCGTGGAGCGCCGACGCGGACACCACAAAGGCCGACGTTGAAAAGGCCAAGTACTCCGCCGACGAGCTGCGCCAGATGCTCAAGGATGGCCACGCCATGAAGGGCCCCGGCGGCGAGCCGGACTACCCGATCGCCGACGAAGAGGACCTTCACAACGCCATTCACGCTGTTGGTCGCGGCAAGGGCGATCACGGCGACATTCGGGCGTACATCGTGCGGCGCGCGAAGACGATGGGCAAGATCAGCGAGATTCCCGCCTACTGGGCGGACGCCGGCCTTGCTTTCGCGGCTGACGCTGACGTGGCCAAGGCTGTCGAGCTCGTCACCGCCGACCCGGAGCTCACCGTCATCGTGCACGGCGACACGAAGGAAGAGGCCCTCCGCAAGGCGGAGGAGCTGGTCGCCACCAAGACCGCGGAGCCGGAGGCCGTCAAGGCCGCCGACGTCTCCGCCGATCCAGAAGCCCTCGTCAAGGCCCTCACTGCGGCTTTGGAGAAGGCAGACAACCCGCTACGGAAGCTTTTTGTGGGCATCGTTGAGGCATCGACAGAGGCCACCGCAAAGTCACTCGGGGAACTGGGTGAGCGGCTGGTAAAGGTCGAAAGCATGGCGACCCCTGGAGGCCCCGCGCTGCGGCGCACCGAGGTTGAACGAGTCAACGCGCGCAGGAGTGATCTGGTCATGGAGGCCGCCAAGTTTAAGGCGTTGGCGGCCAGCTCCGACGACGGAAACCTGCGCCTGGGCTACGCCGCTAAGGCCGTGCAGCTCGAGGCCGAAATCAAGGCCCTGTAACACCCTCCGCGAACCACACATAAACCCCCGTGCCGCTGAATGCGCCGGGGGTTTCGTCATAGAAAGGTAGGCTGCTGTGCCTATCCCCAAGGCTGCTGATCTGTTCGGCGATGCCGCTAGCCCGGTCGAGATGGCTGAGCGTTTCGAGTCCTACAAGGAAGCCCTCAACAAGTCCGCCGCGAACCCGATGTCCACGGGCCCCGACGGCGCCCCCGTTAGCGAGACCGC
>Ga0137412_10004355_pt1 | contig 11315 bp, 11 predicted proteins | sample CZODoug2_1_16fun_FD_122160 | JGI IMG/M metagenome (GOLD analysis project Ga0137412, IMG submission 122160) | Vadose zone soil fungal communities from Angelo Coast Range Reserve, California, USA - CZODoug2_1_16fungal (Hybrid Assembly) | ecosystem: Environmental > Terrestrial > Soil > Vadose zone... | reverse complement strand
CGACCTGACGCGCCAGCTCACGCACGTCAGCACCGACGCCGGCGAGGCGGCTGACGAGTCTGAGCGTGACGGCCCGCTCGGCGGGCAGCGGCGTGCCGGTGAGCATCACGTCCACCGCCACGGGACGGCCGACCACTCGCGGCAGCCGGAACACTCCGCCGGCCGCGGCCACGAGGTTCTACTTGACCTCGGCGAGAGCGAAGGCCGATAGAGCCAAAGCCGCGACCGTCGCAATCGATGCGCGAGTGAGCTCCATAACGACGGCATGACAGTCCACTACTGATCATTCGGGCAGGTGACGCGATCCAGGTGATGCGATATACGGTATGATATCGTGGCCTCGGTTCAGAGCCCTTTGCGCCTGCCTGCAATCAGGCGCCGACGGAGGGGTAGTGGTGATCGAAATCGTTTCGAACCGACTGGATCAGGTGCGGACTGCCGACCAGGGTGAAGGCTTCGTGCCAATGCAGGAACGGCGGGGCGCGGGTGAGACCGTGCTCGAGTTGCGTGGGCTTCTGCTCGCCAGCGGCGCGATCGGCGGGAGCGGACGGGCCGATGAGGACGCCAGGCTCGGGGCAGCTTCCTTGGCCAGCATGAGCGGCGCACCGAGGAGCAAGCAGTGAGTTCTGACGTCGGGAGCGCCGGCAGCGCCTGGATCGACTGGATGGGTTCGGGGGTCAAGGAGAACTTCTACGTCGTCGACGGGATCCGCACCCGCGTGCTGGAGGCCGGCACCGGCCCGGCGGTGGTGCTGCTGCACGGCACGGGTGGGCACGCCGAGACGTACCAGCGCAATCTCGTCGACCTGGCCGAGGATTACCACGTCATCGTGCCCGACATGATCGGCCACGGTTTCACCGACCGGCCCGAAGTGGACTACTCGCTGGACGATTTCGCCGACCACCTCTTCGGCCTGTTCGACGTCCTGGGCATCGCGTCGGTGAACCTGTCCGGTGAATCGATCGGCGGATGCATTGCGGCCTGGATGGCGCTGCGCAGCCCGCAACGGGTCGACCGGCTAATCCTCAACACGGGCATTCTCGACCGGCCGGACGAGAAGGGCCTGCTGCAGTTGGCCGATCTCGAGCAGCGCACCCGCAGGTTGGGTGCCGAGCTCAGCCTCGAGTCCGTCCGCCGACGGCTGGAATGGCTCGTGCACGATCCGGCGAGCATGACGGAGGAGATGGTGCGGCTGCGCTACCGGATCTACTCCCAGCCGGGAATGACCGACACCGTCGTACGGATCATGGGCGCGGTACTGGCTATGAACCGTGGCCTGTACAACGGCGTGGACTATATGGACCGGCAGCTGCTGGCCGGTCTGCGTGTACCGACGCAGGTGCTCTGGACCGACCACAATCCGGGGAAGCCGCTCGATGTCATCAGGCCGGCCATCGACCTGATTCCCCACGTCGAGTTTCACCTCGTTGAGAACGCCGCCCACTGGCCGCAGTTCGAGCAGCCCGAAGTAGTGAACGGCTACCTGCGCAAGTTCCTCGCGGCGGGGCGATGACCACCGGATTCATCGGCCTGGGCGACATGGGCGCCCCGATGGCGGAACGGATCCTGGACGGAGGCTTTCCGCTCGTCGTCTTCGACCTGCGCGTCGAGTCGGTGGGCTCGCTCGTCCGGCGGGGCGCGACCGCTGCAGCCGAGGTATCGACCCTGGCCAAGCAGTGCGATCTTGTATTCGTCTGTGTGGTGAATGACGCGCAGGTGATATCGGTGGCCGAGCAGGTCGCTGGCGCGATGGCGCCGGGCTCGGTGCTGGCCATAGTCAGCAGTGTCTTGCCGGGCACCATGGCGCGGGTCGGTGAGCTCATGGCACCGGGCGGGGTTGCCGTCCTCGACGCGCCCGTTACCGGCTCTCGCCCGGCGGCGGCCGCCGGCACCCTTACCGTCCTGCTCGGCGGTGACGAGCAGGTTGTCGCCTCGATCCGGCCCGTGCTCGACACCTTTGCCCGCACGGTGCTGTACGTGGGCGCCTCTGGCACGGCGCAGGCAGTCAAGATCGCTAACAACATGATGTTGCACATGAATCACCTGGTCGCCCTCGAGGCCGTTCAGTTCGCTAAGGCGCACGGCATCGATGAGCACACCCTGCTGGAGGTAGCCAACGCCGGCACCGGGCGCTCCTGGGTCACCGAGACTTGGGGACTGATCGACGGCATGTTCGTGGACCATCCACAGGCTGGGACGGACGGGATCTACGACATGATGGTCAAGGAGATGTGGAACGCAGTCGTGCTGAGCAAGCCCGCGCACATCGGCGTTCCCCTTACCGCGCTGGGCGTACAGGTCAGCCGCGGCATGCTGCGGCAGCGTGAGACGGACCTGCGGGCGGCGGGTGGGTGACGGAATCCCGCCGTCGCGTCGTCGTGGGTACCGATGCCGAGGGCCGTACCGTGGTGTTCTCCGACCTCGACCTGGCATCGGCACGCCTGGCTCCCGGGGAAGTCAACTCACCGTGTTATGGGGTGCGGACCGCGGCGAGCCGCTCCCGCACGGCTGCTCGACGCCACAGCTTGAGCCGTACCTGCCTCCGCCCGGCGGGTGGCGCGCGTCGATCTTGTCCGTGGAGCCAGACGAGGCCCTGCTAATGCCGCCGGGCGAGGGCGCGGTGCTGCCCGATCTCGCTGCCGCGACGGCCCGCGGCGGCGGTCGCGGCATGCACGCTGACGTCGTCATCGTTCTGGATGGCGCTCTGAGCATCGAGCTGGACGGCAGCGTGGAGGTCGCGCTGTCAGCGGGGGATTGCCTGGTACAGCTACGCGCACGCCACGTTCTGGACCAGCAGAGCGGGGCGCGATACAATATCGGATAGGCTAGCTCCGGCTTGAGTGAACGCCGTGCCGGATCGGGTCGCACCGGCACGACCGGCGCCTCGTCGGAGCTACTGCTCCGGTGGACCAGCACGCCAGGGAGATCGCATGATCGATCGGTTCACCCCGTCCGCGCCGCAGCTGCTGCGCAACCCGTACCCGACCTATGCGCAGTACCGCGATCAGGATCCGGTCCACTGGGGCAACGCGTCGATGGCCACACTGCCGGGGTCGTGGTACCTGTTCCGTTACGAGGAGAACGCGGCGGTGCTGTCGGACTCCGCGACCTTCGTCAATGACGCCGCCACGGTGGGTATGGACATCGAACCGCCGGATGCCTTCAAGCCCATCAGGCACATCCATCAGCGCTGGCTGGGCGGGATCGACCCGCCTGATCACCGGCGACTGCGCTCGATCATGGCCAAGGCCTTCACCCCGCGCCGGGTGGAGGCCCTCGGAGTCCGGATCCTGGACATCACCACCACGCTGGTCGATGACGCCCTGGCTACCGGGGAATCGTCGATTGATCTGTGGCGGCAGGTTGCCTTCCCGATGCCGATGAACGTGATCGGCGACGCGCTCGGTGTCCGGCGGGAAGAGTGGAGTGTGTTCCAGAGATGGGCGCAGGACATCTCCGATGCCGTCGACCGGGCCGGTGACGTCGAAGCTGGCAAGCGGGGCGCCGAGGCCATCCTCGGCATGTACGGCTACTTCGAGGATCTGATCAAGGAGCGTCGCAAGCACCCGGTCGACGACCTCTTCAATGCCATGGTGACCGCGGCCGACGACGACGGCGCCGCGATGACTGAGTTCGACGCGATTGCCATCGCCACCGAGCTGGGCGTTGCTGGGCACGAGACGACGACCAACAGCATATGCCTGGCGATGGTCGGGTTGCTTACACAGGACGGGGGCTGGGCCGAGGCGCAGCGGACGCTGGCCCAGGCGCCCGATCCGGTGCTGGAGGAATTGCTCCGCTACACCACGCCCGTGCAGCGCCAGCGCTGGCGGTGGGCGGTGCGCGACGCCGACCTGGCTGGCCGCGCGATCAAGCGGGGCGACTCCGTGGTGTCGCTGCTCGGCGCGGCGAACCGGGATCCGTCGGTGTTCGCCGATCCGGACGTTATTGACTTCGAGCGTCCCCGCACGAGGCATCTGACCTTCGGCCTGGGGACGCACTTCTGCCTTGGCAACCACCTGGCCAAGCTCGAGCTGGAGACGGCGCTGCGAGTCCTGTCCGGCCGACTGCCGAAGATGGAGCTTGCAGTAGCGGTCGACGAGCTGCCGTGGAACCACAACTTCCTGATGCCCGGCCCGGCCGCGCTCCCCGTGGTGGTAGCGGCATAAGGCCAGTCGCAGGCACGGTGCGACCGGCATGAGCGAACTCGAGCAGTGGTTGACGGACGTCGGGCCTGGTCCGGCGCTACTCACTGTCCGGCGACCCGGTCCATAACCGTGGGTACACCGTCGCAGTGCTGCATGTCCCGGACGGGCGGGGTGGCTCACGCGAGATCCACGAGTCCGATCTCGTCGGCCAGTGGGTGCTTGTGCGGGGGCCCGCAACCACTCGCAACAATGGCGCCGGACCGCATCGAGTTCGTGCCACGGGCAAGTCCATCCTCGAACTCGTGCTCGAGGTTGTGCCGGACCACCCCTATTCGTGTACCGAAGGCATCTGCGGCAGCTGCGAGACGACAGTGCTCGACGGCGTTCCGACCATCGAGACCAGGTGCTCAGTGACCTCGAACGCTCGACGAGCGCGACGATGATGATCTGCGTGGGCCGCTCGCTCGCGCCACGGCTCGTGCTGGACCTTTGAGTGGCTAGGTCGGGAAACCCAATCGCTGATATCATATCTGAGTGGCTCGTATCCCGCTTGGCACTGTTTCCGACTACGACGGGCCAGGTGAGAACTTGGCGCCACCGAACCTGCTGCTCGCCTTGGGTCACCCGGCCGAACTCGCCGATGCCACCGTCGAGCTGTTTCGCATTCTCGTGGAGGGCGACGTCCCGGCCAAGGACCGCAAGCTGGCGACTCTGAGCATCGCGGCCGAACTGCGCAACGGATACGAGTGGGGCCACCACGCGCCCACGGCCGGACGACTAGGCATATCGGGCCACGAGTTGGACGCCATCCGCTTCGGCAAGCGGGGCGTACTCGACGAGCACGCGCAGCTGGTTGTCGACTACGCCGCGGCCGTCGAGCGGCAAGACGTGACTGACGGGCTGTGGGCGCGCGCTGCCGCATTGTTCTCCGTGCCGCAACTGGTGCAGCTGACCGCGCTCAGCGCGTTCTATGGCCTGCACAGCAGGGTGCAGAACGCCCTGCAGGTCGAGCAGGACGCCGGGTTCGAATCGCAGTTCTGACCTGCGCCTGCCACGTCACCTTGAGGAGACACGCCAGATGGTCGCTTCCACGTCCGCCGACGATCTCGCCGAGATACTCGGTGGCCCCGCCTACCGCGAGTACCCGTACGACGTCTATTCCCGGCTACGCGAGCACCCCGGTTGGCTCGCTCCGTCGGGGTACCGGGTCTTCTCGACGTACGACGACGTGTTGCAAATCTTGCGCCAGCCCGATCTCTTCGGCCAGGAAAACGTCCCCTATCCGAACTTCCACACCGTCGATCCTCCCGAGCACACTCGCGTCCGCCGTCTGGTTGCCAAGGCCTTCACAGCCCAGTCGATCCATCTGCTGCGGGAGCGGATCGAACAGATCGTCGCCCGGATCGTGGGCGACGTCGTCGGACGCGGTGAGGCCGACCTCATCTCGGATGTGGCGTTGAAGCTTTCAGCCGCGGTAACCGCGGAGGTGCTCCGGGTGCCCGAGTCCGACGCCGGGATGTGGAACCAATGGCTGTGGGACATCGGCCGTTTTCGTGGCGTCACCAGCTACTTCTCGATTGAACAGACCGATCCGGACGCACTGGAGGCGGCGCGATCGGCTTCGGCCGAGGCCGCCAGCTATATGCAAGGGCTGGTCCGCACCCATCGTCACATAGCTGAAGGCGGCATCGTCAAGCGGTTGTTCGATGCGCGCGAGCAGGACGAGACGTTGACCGAGGAGGAGGTGCTCTACACCCTCGTTCTCCTGCTGGGAGCCGGTCTGCACACCACGGCCAGCCAGCTGGGCAACCTGTTCCGGGCCTTGCTGTCGGACCCCGCCTCGTACACGTCTGTCAGGGCGAATCCCGAGCTCGTCGAGAATGCCGTGGAGGAGTCGCTGCGCTTCGACGGGTCGTTACAGGCGGAGTACCGGATCGCCCGCGACCGGGTCGAGCTGAACGGCATCGAGCTTGAGGCCGGCCAGCACGTAATCATCGTCAACGGTGCCGCCAACCATGATCCGGCGGTATTCGGATCCCCTGAGACCTTCGACATCTACCGGGCCAACGCGCGTAAGCACCTCACCTTCGGCTTCGGAATCCACCACTGCCTCGGCGCGGAGCTCGCCCGCACTCAGCTGGGCGAGGCCGCCCGCCAACTGGTTGCCAGTCTGCCCGGACTTCGCCTGGCTGGTTCACTGACGCAGAGCGGGTTCGACCGCTGGCGCGGCTGCTCGTCCTTGCCCGTCGAGTGGAATCCCGCGTGGAGTGCTAAGGCGAACACTCATGGGTGATGTCAGGTTCGACGGGCGCGTCGCCATCGTGACCGGTGCGGGGCGCGGTATCGGGCGCGAGCTCGCCCTCATGCTGGCCGAGCGTGGCGCCTCGGTCGTGGTCAACGACATCGGGTCCTCCGTCGATGCTCAGCGCTACCCGGACCAGGCGGCGACCGACACGAGCACCGGCACTGCCGACGAGGTGTGTGCGCTGATCCTCGAGCGGGGTGGCGCGGCGGTTGCCAATACCGCCGACATCACCGACGCGGCCGGCGCGAGCTCATTGACCGAGCAGGCGCTCGAGGACTTCGGCCGCGTGGACATCGTCGTCAACAACGCCGGCATCGTCCTCGTGGGCACGTTCGCGGAGCTGAACGTCGAGACCCTCGACGCCTGTTATCGGGTGCACGTACGTGGCTCCTTCCAGGTTGCCAAAGCGGCCTGGCCACACATGGCCGCCGCTGGTTATGGCCGGATCGTCAACGTGTGCTCGGTGGACGGAATGCTCTTCGGCAACCAGTTGCACGCCGCGTATGACGCGGCAAAGGGCGGTCTGGCCGGCCTCACCCGAGGAATGGCAGCCGACGGCGCGCCCCTCGGCATCCTGGTCAACGGCCTGCTGCCCGGTGCGAGGACGCGCGGGAACATGTCAGTCAGCCATGCCTACGGCCCGCTGCCGATCGACCTCAGCCCCGCGCTCGTTGCCCCCGCCGCGGTGTGGCTCGCGCATGAGGACTGCACTGTCAACGGCAGGTTCTTCGCGTCCGCCGCCGGACGGATGGGGGAGGTATTTACCGCATCCGCCGAAGGGGTGCAGGCCCGGCCGGAGGACTTCACCGCCGAATTCGTGCGCGAGCATTGGGACGACATTCAGCGGCGCGCGCCATTCGTCGTCCCGGACGGCGTCCGCGAGTTCAACGCTATGCGTACACGGTTGTTCAGGAGCGTCGTGCCACCCGCGCCGGACGGTGAGCCGACCGAGGCCGGAGTCGGTAATGGCTGACGGGCGATCGTCTGGCTGGCGACGAGCGGCCTGTGGCCGAGTGGGACGCCTTGGAACGAGAGACCGGCCACATCGACTCGGATGGTGAGCGCATCTACTACGAGGTGACTGGAACTGGTGCAGCGACGCGTGCGAACGGTCCGGCGATCAGGGCGCGGCTGGGCCAGGGGAGGGCCGGGGGAGGGCCGGGGTGAACGGACAGCGGGTGCTGAACCACGTGCCATGGACTCTGGCCGATGCGGTCGGCCGGCTGCGCCGGCGTGAACTGTCCAGCGTCGAGCTGACCCGGGCCTACCTGGACCGGATCGACCGCTTTGACGGGCGGCTCGGCGCATACGTCACCCGCCTCGACGATGATGCCCTGGCTGCCGCGGACACCGCCGACCGCGCGCTGGACGCTGGTGGACGCGGTCGCCTGCTCGGCGTCCCGATTGCGATCAAGGACATCATCGCGACCCGCGAGGCCAACACGTGGTCGAACAGCGAGGTCGACCGGCCAGAGTGGACCGCCCGACGCGATGCGCAGGCCGTAGCGCGGCTGCGGTCGGCCGGCGCGGTCATCCTGGGCAAGCTCACCACCAACGAGTACGCGCTGGGCGGCCCCGACCCCGGCAAGCGCTTCCCGGTCCCGCACAACCCGTGGAATGTCGGGCGGACGGCGGGCGGATCGAGTTCCGGGTCGGCGATCGCGGTGGCGGCGGGCCTGTGTGCCGGCGCGCTCGGCACCGATACGGGCGGCAGTGTGCGGGTGCCGTGCGCCTTCAATGGGGTCACTGGCCTGCTGCCTACCTTTGGCCGGGTTCCGGCCGACGGCGTCGTGCCGCTTGCGTGGAGCATGGACCGCGTCGGGCCGATGGCCCGCACCGCGCAGGACTGCGCGGTGCTGACCGACGTGCTGACCGCGGCACCGGCCGGGACCGAGCGGCCCTCCACTTACGACCTGACCGGCCTGCGCGTGGGCATCGTCAACGCCACGCTCGCGACGACGGACACCGACCCAGCCGCGGTGGCTGCGATGGACACGGCCGGCGCGGTGCTCGCGGGGCGCGGCGCGCAGGTCTCGGCGGTCACCCTGCCCCGCTATGACCAGACCGTTGCCGCCGCCGTGCTCAGCCTGTTCGGCGAGGCGTTCGATGCGCACCGCGACCTGCTCGCCGACCACTGGGGTGAATACGGCCGCGAAACCCGGCTCGCGCTCGTGCGCGGCGCGTTCGTCTCGGCCGCCGACTACACCCGCGCGCAGCGGGTGCGCGCGCTCGTGCAGCGCGAACTGGCTGACGTATTCGCGCGTGTCGACGTGTTGATCATGCCGACTGTCACGATCGGCGCTCCCGAGCGTGCCGGGCTTTTCGAGAGCGATGTGCTGCGCCACGTTCACACCTTTTACTGGAACGCGGTTAGCAACCCGGTACTGGCGGCACCGGGCGGATTCACCGCCGAGCGGATGCCGATCGGGCTGCAATTTGTCGCGGCGCCGTTCCAGGACGACCTGTTGCTGGCGGTGGGCCAGGCCTTCCAGTCGATGAGCGATCATCATCTGGCTGTGCCGGCGGAGGTGGCGGTATGAACAACGATCCCACGCCGGCCGAGCAGACCACGGCTACGCACGAGGTGGTGCTGACGCTGCGGCGTTACCGCATCGCTGTCCCCGACGCGGAACTGTCGCACGTGATCGCTGCTCACGGGTTCGTCCGCGGGCTGGCCGACCTGCTGGCCGCCGTGCCGGACCTGGCCTTGGTAGGACTCGGGGATGAGCTGGGTGACCGCCGCGCACGCGCTCAAGGTACGGCCTGATGGAGGCTCCAGACCGTAGCGGCATGACCGACGTCGTAGTGTCCGGGGACCCCGGGAGTACGCGGTTTCGGTCTCGACGGAAGCGCATCCGAGCGAGTGGATTCGAAGGTGGTGCACACCAGCGACGCCCCGGTTCCCCGCCGAGCTGCTCACCACAGCGCGGTCGCGGTCGCCGTCATCTGGTGCGCGCCGTCGCGCAGGACGTAGCCACCAGCGCCGTCTGTGTACGCCGTCATCTTCTGGGCGCCGTACGCCGGCGCGCGCAGGATGTAGTCGAACTGCAGCAGCGGCCCGTCCCGGCACCGGCGCGTCGCCTCGCTCAACAGCAGCGCCTGCAAGGGTCCATGCACCACGAGGTCAGCATGGCCCTCGCTGCGGGCGTAGGCGAGGTCATAGTGGATGCGGTGCGCGTTGTACGTGAGAGCCGAAAAGCGAAACAGCAACGTGGCGTCGACGTCGAGCGATAACACGGCTCGTTCGTCGGTGGTCGGCGGGCTCGGCTCGGGCCGCTTCGGTGTAGCGGCCGGCTCGGAACGCAGGTAGACGATGTCCTGCTGCTCGGTCACGGCAACTGCGGTGGCTTGCAGCACCTCGACCTCGACGGTAGCGAAGGTCAGCAGGCCGGAGCGTCCTTGCTTGGTTGCTTGCCGCAGGAGCCGGACCCGGCGCGTGCTCGGTTCGCCGTAGCGCAGCGGCCGGTGGAATTGCGCGCGGCCGCCGGCGAACATGCGTTTGAAGCCTGGCCCGGGCGCAGTGGGTACCTCGCTGGCCGGATGTCCGTCGGCGCCGATCGCGCTCTGTGGCACGGAGCCAAGGAAATAGACCCAGTGCCACAGTGGCGGCACGTCATCGACGGGCAGCACGTCGTCGAGGCCGAGCAGGGCGGCCAGGCGCCGGGCCTGTCCTGGATCGAGGACGTCGTGTGCCACGCGCACGTGCTCAGCCGAGCTCACCGCAGAACTCCTCCCGTATCGCGGCCGTGTCGGCCCCGAGAGCCGGAACGTCGATCGTGGCGGGCGCCGGCGCCGAGTTGACGAGTACCGGTGGCCTGGGTAGCTCCGCGGCCCCTTCGGGCGTGACGACCGTGCGGAACCGATCGCGTGTCTGCAACGCGGGGTGCAGATGCAGGTCAGTCACACTGCGCAAGACGGCGTTGGCGATGCTGGCGGCCTCCAGTTGGGCGCCGACCTCGGCGGCGCTCGGGCTGCAGGCGGGCGGGCTGTACGAGGTGGCGCTCTTCCACGCCGAGCGAATGTCGCCCGGCAGCACGTTCAACCTCACCCTGTCGGGCTTCGACTTCCGCCTCTCGGCGTGCGCGCGCACCTGCGGAGACGCCGTCGTCGATGTACGTGAACGCGCGTTTCTGCGCGCCGCCGTCGACGAGGCTGATCGGCTCGCCGCGCACGAGATGGCCGAAGAACTGCGTGATGACGCGGCTCGATCCTTCCTTCGCGGTGTGGATCGAGTCGAGGCCCGCACCGATCCAGTTGAACGGGCGGAACAGGGTGTAGTCGAGTCCTTCTTCCTGACCGTAGGCCGCGATCACGCGATCCATCAACTGCTTCGAGCACGCATAGATCCAGCGCGGCTTGTTGATCGGACCCAGCACCAGGTCGGATGTTTCCGGATCGAATTCGGCGTCGCCGCACATGCCGTAGACCTCGGAAGTCGAGGGAAAGATCAGTCGCTTCCTGTAGCGCACCGCGGCGCGCACGATCGGCAGATTCGCCTCGAAGTCGAGCTCGAAGACGCGAAGCGGCTCGCGCACGTAGGTCGCCGGCGTGGCGATCGCAACGAGCGGCAGCACGACGTCGCACTTCTTGACGTGGTATTCGATCCACTCGCGGTTGATCGTGATGTCGCCCTCGAAGAAGTGAAACCGCTTCTCGGCCAGGAGCGCCGTGATGCGTTCGGTCTGCATGTCCATCCCATAGACTTCCCAGTCGGTCGTGGCGAGGATCCGCCGGGACAGGTGGTGGCCGATGAATCCGTTGACGCCGAGGATGAGGATGCGCTTCATTGTCCGGTGGGCGAGTTGTTGGGCTGGGAATGCGGCGTCGAGCCCTCCGCCGGCGGCGGTGGCGCGACGATGTGC
>Ga0137412_10004354_pt1 | contig 11315 bp, 9 predicted proteins | sample CZODoug2_1_16fun_FD_122160 | JGI IMG/M metagenome (GOLD analysis project Ga0137412, IMG submission 122160) | Vadose zone soil fungal communities from Angelo Coast Range Reserve, California, USA - CZODoug2_1_16fungal (Hybrid Assembly) | ecosystem: Environmental > Terrestrial > Soil > Vadose zone... | reverse complement strand
CGGGTCGGGCGCCACCGGCCGCGACGACATTGGTGTCGGCCAGCCACAGGCCGCCTAGCTTGATGCCCCATTCGTCTTTCAGGCCGAGCGTGCGGCCGAGCCAGCCGGTGCCGACAACCGAATAATCCGTCGCCGAAGGGTTGCCGCTGACAGCGGGCGATGCTTGAGCCATCGCCCGTCCGGCGGGTGCGGTGAGCAGGGCCGCGCCCATCATGGAAAGCAAGGCAGCCGGCCAGCCGCCGTCGCTCCCAAAGCGACGGCGGCCGGACCGACCCGACCTCCCAGCAAGTGCCCCCAATGCCATGCTTTGCCCCAAGACCTGCACGACCCTGCCCATGACTTCTTACCTGCGCGGGGCGTGCGTTGTGGCGTCAAGAAAGGATCAAGACGGATTCACAAGCCTCCGAATGAAAAGTGCCCGACGAGGAAAAAACCCGTGTTTGCAACGCTTTGGCGGGCAGACTAGGGTCGCCCGACGAGGTAAGATACGGCGCGCCGCGCCGGGCGGTGCATTGGCAAATTGCAAGTTTCACGATTGGGCGAAGCCGTCTGGCATGTCGGTCTACGCTTTTGGTCCTTTCATCCTCGACACTGCAGGACGCCGCCTGACGCGCGACGGCGAACGGCTGGCCGTGCCCGGGAAGGCCTGGCAGATCCTGCTGATGTTGGCGGAGGCCGGCGGACACCTGGTGTCGCACGACACCTTCCGGGCCAGGCTGTGGCCCAACATCGTAGTCGAGGACCGCACGCTCACCGTTCACGTGTCGACCCTGCGTAAGGCGCTCGGGACGGATTCCGTCGGGGGTTATATCGAGACGGTCTCCCGGGCTGGCTATCGACTGACCGTGCCAGTGCGCATCCTGTCGGAGGCCGATCCGCCGCCGCAAGCTGTCGGCGGGTCGCCGATGGCCGAGGCCAGGCCGCTCGCGGTACGGACCTTCTCGACGCGCGAGCTGGCCGAAGCCGACGCCTATCTTGGGATCGGCATTGCCGACGCGGTGAGCACGGCGCTGGGCGCGGTGCCCGGCCTCACCGTATGGCCGGTCGGCGCCGTGGAGGATCTGGCCGGCGCGCGCGATACGGTCGAGGCCTGTCGGACGCTCGGGGTGGGGCATCTGCTGGAGGGTGCGGTGCGGCGCAGCGCCGAACGATTACAAATCTCGGCACGTCTGATCGACGTGGCAAGCGGCCACACGCAGTGGAGCGAACACTTCGAGCAGTCCCTGATGGACGGTGTTGTGTTGCAGGACGCGATTGCCGAACGGGTCGCGACATCACTTCCACAATCGTCGGCCGCAGACCATGGCCTGCGCAGCTACCGCCCGCGAGCGGCGGAGGCCTATTTCCTGCAACTCGAGGCGCGGGCCCATCTCAAGCCTTTCACGCGGCTGCCGCTCATGAAGGCGCTGAGCCTGTTCGAGCAGGCGCTGGTGCTTGATCCCGACTATGCCATGGCCCACGCCGGGCTCGCGTCGACCTACCTGCTCATGGCGTCCACCGCGATGTTGCGGCCACTGCAGGTCGATGAGGCGATGCCGATGGCGCGCCGGGCTGCCCAGCGGGCTATCGCCCTCGATGAGGGGTTGGCCGAGGCGTGGGCCGCGCTTGGCCGCGTGAAGATGGAGTACGACTGGGATTGGGACGGCGCGGAGGCCGACCTGGCACATGCGGTCGCCCTCAATTCCAGCTCGGTCGAAGCGCTCGGCACCTTTGGCCAGTTCCTGAGCGCGATGGGCCGGCACGACGAAGCGATCGAGGCAATGGAGCAGGCGCGGCGGCTCGATCCGCGCAGCGTCGAGACGCTCCAGCATCTCGCAATCGTCTACTGGATGGCAGGCCAGGCCGACCGCGCGCTCGAGGCCGTGGACGATAGCTTGAGGGTGGCTCCAGGTTCTCCCCGCGCACACTATGGGCGCATGATGATTCTCGACCAGCTCGGTCATCGCGACGAGGCGATGGCCGAGCGTCTTACGACGCTCCGGGGGCTGGCCGTCGCCCAGGGCGTTGCCGAAGACGTGGAAGCGCTAGCTCACAGCAAGGGCTGGCGAGAAGCGATGGGTGTGTGGATCGCCTTGCTCGAGCGCACCAATCGCTGGGAGGGGGCGGCGATGCAATGGATGGCCGCCGGCGAATCGTCACGAGCGCTCGATGCCCTGGAGCACTGCGTGAAGGCGCGCACCACCTACCTGTGCTTTGTGGCGCAAAATCCGTACTTCCATCCCCTCCACAACAACCCGCGCTTCCAAAGCATCCTGCGGACGCTCAAGCTCGACGGACGCACTGGCGCAGTCGGGCCCGTCCGCTAGAAAAGCACGGTGAGTCGCAAGGTTGTGGTCAGGGCGCCGGGCAGAGTGGGCGAAGCGCCCGGCGTGGGAATGTAGCTCACGGTGGGCTGCAGGAACGTCGTGGCGAAGAGGTGCGCCTGATAATAGGCCTGGAACATCAATTCGCTGGGTCGGGCGAAGAGGTGCGGATTCAGGCGCGACAGTCCCGCGCCAATGCCCATCGAATCGCGTTCCCGGTCGCCGATCAGTCCGAACGCCGTCATGCCGGCGCCGTAGTACTGATTGATCGGAAGCGTCTGGGAATCGTTGACGCCGAATTGATAGAACGTGGTGATCGCAGAGGACGGCACGCGTTCGTTGACGCCGTGGGCGATCCGTTGCGAGGCGAAGAGGTAGACGCCGCCGGTGCCGTCCTGGGAGATTCCGGCGGCAGTGAGAACGCCTGTCTGTCGCCACAGGCCGATGCCGAACTGTCCGGGATGATTGCCGTCTCCGATCACCCAGTTGGTGCCGACCTCACCGATGTTCAGATAGTAGCCGTTGAACTCGGGCGGGCTGACACCGGTTTGCACGCCGCGCGCCAGGTTGCCGTCATAGACTCCGAGGTTGAGGTAGAAGGACTTGGTCGGCGTGAAATTGACGGTCACGCCGTTGCCCGGGTTGTAGTAGCCGGGCAAGACGCCAAGCAGCGAGCCGTTGACGAAGATGGTGGAGTAGAGCAGGCCGCTCACGGCGGGAATGTTCTGGTTGCTATCGGCGAAAGTGATCGGACGCAGCACGTTGTTGAAATCGAGGGTTGGTGCGCTGCGGCCGATCCGGACTTTCAGGACGTCCTTGATCATCTCCTGCGCATACCAGGCCTCGAAGAGTTCCGTGCGCTGGTGGGGCTGCAGGGCAACGATGCCGTTGTATCCCGCGATGCTGCCGGCCTCGCCATTGGTGTTCGCGCCATTGAACTGCAGGAACTGGAAGCCGAACGACGCGCCGCGCCAGTCGACGAGCTTCTCCGCATCGATGCCAAGACCGATGAGGAGCGCACTGTTGTTGGTCCAGCCGCCCGGCTGGGCACCGCCAGCGGCCACGAGGTTGGTATCGGCGAGCCACAGCCCGCCCAGCGTGATGCCCCACTCGTCGTGCAAGCCAAGCGTGCGACCGAGCCAGCCGGTGCCGGTCGAGAACGTTGTGGCAGCCGGATTACCGCTGACCGCGGCGATGTGCTCCGTCGCGTTCGCGCTGACAGGACCAGGCGGGCTTTGTGCTGCTGTCGTGCCAGCGATGGCAACAAGACAGGTCCCGCAAAATGCAGCGAGTGACGCTGCTCGAAGCCCGCAAAGTTGCAGAAAGCCCCCTATTGAGGGCAGCTTTTCACACTTGTCGGCAATTCGCTACCGGATTTCAGTGCTATGATCACGACGAGAGGTCCGGGGATCGTATTGGGGATGCATTTACTATGAAATTCCAGTCTCTGAGACGCGCGACACTTGTGTGGCTTAGCTGCTGCATGATTTGGCTCGTTCCCTCTGTCACTGGCTCGACGAATGCGAGCGCTGCCGACCCGATCAAGATCGGCGCGGTGTTGCCGTTCTCCGGCGGCGTCGAGCTCTATGGCGCGCAGGCAAAGCTCGGTCTCGACCTCGCGGCGGCCGACATCAATGCCGCCGGCGGGATTCTAGGGCGGCCCGTTGAAATCATTTATCGCGACGACGGGACCCGGCCGAACATCGCCGCCGAAGCGGCGCGCAAGATCGTCGAGGAGGACGGCGTCCTGGCGGTCGTCGGCCCCATCACCTCGCAGAATCTCGACGCCATCGTTCCCGTGCTCGCAAGCCACAAGACTCCGCTGCTCTACGCCACCAACTATGAAGGTGGAAAGTGCAACCGTTACATGTTCGCCCTGAACACGGTCCCCAACCAGGAGCTCGCCTCGCTGCTGCCCTACATGACGCAGAGCTTTGGCAAGGATTACTTCTTGCTGGGCGCCGATCGCGATTGGCCACACCGCATGTTCGACGCCGCCGAGCCGCTGATCGCCAAGCTGGGCGGCAAAGTGGTGGGCAAGCAGTACACGCTGGGCGCGGAAAAGGACTTCGCCTCGCTGAGTGAGCAGGTCGCGGCGAGCAAGGCCAAGGTTCTGCTGTACGCCCTGAAGGGCGACGGCATGCAGTTCATCCCCTACGCCGCCGGCAAAGGGTTGTTCAGGACGGTGACCGTGGGGTTCCTCGGGCTAACCGAGGCCGACCTAAAAGTGTTCGGCGGCAAGATCGACGACATCTATGCGGCCGTCCCCTTCGTCGTTGCCAGCGACGACCCCAAAGCCAAGGCGTTCGTGGCAAAGGCGCGCGCCAAGGCCGGCCCCGACATGGCGATCTCCAACTACGTGGTGATGCACTACAACACGCTCACCGCGCTGAAGGGCGCGATCGAAAAAGCCGGCAAGGTCGACAAGGAAGCCGTGGTCGACGCGCTGCCAGGCCTGACCTTCGCGTCGCCGTCCGGGCCGATGACGATCGGCAAGGATCATCACACGACGATGAACATGTTCCTCGCTAAGACCAAGGGTCCGGACCTCGTTCAGGTGCGCGCCCTTGGCGAAATCGCCCCGGAGTCCGGGTGCAAGCCGGAAGCGCTGGCACGCTAGCCTGACACGACGTCGACTAACACGAAGTCCGAATCAGAATTACAAGTGCCCATTGTGGATGATGGTCGGCATGACCACATCATTTTCCGAGACCTAACCAGAGACTTTTGGAGATTGGGGGCCAGATCATGTTTCGTTTGATTGCCGCCGCATCGCTCGGCGTCGTGTTGATTGCGTCATCGGCTGAAGCCACGGTTTATTGCAACGCGGACGGCACGCCGCAGGGCTGCGTCTGGGAGCCGAATGGCGTCGGCGCGCGCGGCGTGGGCGTCGTTCCCGGCGTTGGTGCGGGCGCAGCCGGTGTCGGCGTTGCTCCCGGCGTCGGCGTGGGCGCGCGGGGCGTTGGCGTTGAACCCGGCGTTGGCGTCGGAAGAGATGGCGTCGACGGAGATATCAATCGTGGAGGCCCGGTAAATCGCGCCGGCCGACGTTAATATGACTGGCGTGATGTCGAAGACGATGGCTCTGGCGATTGTCTTGATGGCGGGCCTGGCGGCTACGGCGCGGGCGGATGGGCCGGGCGGTGATGCCTGCGCGGCCAATCTGACGCCTGACGGGAAGGCGATTTATGCCGTCACTGTCGCCACCAAGCCGACACTGGAGACTTTGCGCTCGGTAGTGGAGCGGGAGACGCGGAGCCTCGCGATGGCCGACAAGATCGGTCGCGGCGACGCGCGCGAGAACGCGGTTGCCGCCGGCAAGTGCGTCGAGGTTGCCCTGCAGTGACGATGCGGTCGCCGTAGGACACTGCGAGGCACGTCAGCGCGCGGCGAACTCGGGCAGGCGATGGGCGGTCACGGCGGGCGCCGGCCCGTCGAAACGCTCGATCTCGACCAGGCAGGTCTGGGCGATGCAGCCCTGGCTCAACTTCGAGGCGCCGATGTCGAGCGTCAGGGCGTTGGGGTTGCCGTGCTTCTCGAGCGGCCGGTTGGAGCCCGCATCCGCCGGGTCGAACCAGGCGCCGGTCGAGAGCCGGACGACGCCGCGGCGAATACGGTCGCTGAGCCGCGCTGCGGCCAGGCAGGCGCCGCGGTCGTTGAACACGCGTAAAAGATCGCCGTCGGCGATGCCGCGGGCCGCCGCATCGTCGGGATGGATGGTGATCGGCTGGCGGCCCTTGATCTTGGTGGCGCGCGCATGCGGGCTGTGATCGAGCTGGCTGTGCAGCTTGTCGGTCGGCTGGTCCGACAGCATGTGCAGCGGATAGCGCTCGGCGGTCTTCGATCCCAACCACTCGATCGGCTCGAGCCACGTCGCATGGCCGGGGCAGTCGTCGTAGTCGAACGAGGCGATCTTCTCGGAGAAGATTTCTATTCTGCCCGACGGCGTCCTGAGCGGGTGCGCCGCGGGATCGGCGCGGAAGTCCGCCAGCATCACCGGCGCGCGGTTCTCGCCCTGGGCCTCGGCAATGCCGGCTTGCCAGAAATCGTCGAATGGCGGGATGGCGACGCCGGCTTCGGCCGACTTCACGCGCGACAGCTCGTAGAGATGTTTCAGCCACGCCATGGTGTCGCGGCCTTCGGTGTAGCCGTCGCCCGCGCCCATGCGCTTGGCGAGCCCGGCAAAGATGAAATAGTCGTCGCGCGCCTCGCCGACCGGCTCACGCGCCTTCTTCATGGCGATCAGGAACGGCTCGCGGCTGCCGTAGCCGATATCGTCGCGCTCCAGGGTGGTGGTGGCCGGCAGCACGATGTCGGCCATGCGCGCGGCCGGCGTCCAGAACTGCTCGTGGAACACGATGGTCTCGGGCTTGCGCCACGCCAACATCAGCCGGTTGAGATCCTGGTGATGATGGAACGGATTGCCGCCCGCCCAGTAGACCAGCTTGATGTCGGGATAGACGAGCTCGCGGCCGTTGTAGGAAATCTTGCCGCCGGGATTGAGCAGCATGTCGGTGAAGCGCGCGACCGGGATGAAGTCGCTCACCGCGTTGGTGCCCTGCGGCAGCGTCGGGCCGGAATATTTGGGATGCGCGCTGCCCATCAGGTTGACCGGGCCGTAGCCCACGCCGAAGCCGCCGCCCGGCAGGCCGATCTGGCCCAGCATGCAGGCCAGCGTCACCAGCGCCCAGAACGGCTGCTCGCCGTGGTGGCTGCGCTGCAGCGACCAGCCGATGCTGACCGTCGTGCGCGTGGCCGCCATCTCGCGCGCGAGAGCGACGATGCGCGCGGCCGGGATGCCGGTGATCTCCTCGGCCCAGGCGGCGTCCTTGCCGGCGAGCGAGGACGCGAACTTGTCGAAGCCGACCGTGCAGCGATCGAGGAAGTCGCGGTCGTAGAGCTTCTCCGTCCAAAGCGTGTGGCAGAGCGCCAGGATCAGCGCGGCGTCGGTGTTGGGCCGGATGGCGAGCCATTCGACGGCGCCGCCATTGTCGAGATCCTCGGCGGTGGGCGTCACGTTGACGAAGCGCACGCCCTTCTCGCGCATGGCGTAGAGCCCGCCTTTGACGTGATGCAGCGTCGCGCCGCCGGCGTTGATCTGGGCGTTCTTGCGCGGCACGCCGCCGAAGGTGACGAACAGCTTGCAGTTCTCGGCCAGCACGTCCCAGCTCGTGTGCATGGCCATCAGCTCTTCCATCGGCGCCACGATGTGCGGCATCAGCACGCGAGCGGCCCCCAGGCTGTAGGAGTCCTGGTGGCGCACGTAGCCGCCGATCGAATTCAGGAAGCGATGGACCTGGCTTTGCGCGTGGTGGAAACGGCCGGCGCTCGACCAGCCATAGGAGCCGCCGAAGATCGCGCGGTTGGAATGGGCGGTCTTCACGCGCGTCAGTTCCTTGGCCACGAGGTCGAGCGCCTCGTCCCACGGCAGCTCGACGAACGGCTCCTGGCCGCGCCGCTCGGGATGGCTGCCCGGCCCGTGCTCGAGCCAGCTCTTGCGCACGGCCGGCCGGCGCACGCGCAGCCGCGTCACCTCGTCGGACAGCATGTGCAGGCCGATCGCCGAGGGATCGGGGTCCTTCGAGAAGGGATGCAGGCGCGTGGCCTGGCCGTTGTCGTCGTACTCGACCTCGTAGACGCCCCAATGGGCGGCGGTGAGGGTACGCTGGTGGGTCATGGTGTCAGGCGGCCTTGGCGATGGAGAGAAAACGGTCGATGTCCTTGGGGTTCGTGTCGAACGCGGTGACGAGGCGAAAGGCGCGCTCGCCCGGCCGGTCCGACGGCCAGGGATGGTACTGCGCGCCCGCGGCCTGCAGCTCATCGTGCATATGGGCGGGCATGACCACGAAGATCTCGTTGGCGTCGACCGGATAGAGAAGCTGCGTGCCCTTGAGCGCCGTCAGTCCGGCGACCAGGCGGCGCGCCATGGCGTTGGCATGGTGCGCGTTGTCGAGCCACAGGCCGTCGGCCAGGTAGGCGTCGAGCTGCGCCGACAGAAAGCGCATCTTGGACAGAAGGTGCCCGCCGCGCTTGCGCCTGAACTCGAACTCGCGCGCCAGGCCGGCATCGAAGAACACGACGGCTTCGGCGGCGAGGGCGCCGTTCTTGGTGGCGCCGAGGCTCAGCACGTCGACACCTGCTTTCCACGAAAGCTCGGCCGGCGCGCAGCCGACGAAGGACAGCGCATTGGCAAAGCGGGCGCCGTCCATGTGCAGCTTCAGGCCATGGCGATGGGTCGAGCTGGCCAGCGCCGCGATCTCCTCCGGCGCATAGACCGTGCCGCACTCCGTCGCCTGGGTGATGCTGACCGCGGCGGGCTGCGGATGATGCACGACGCCGTAGACCGGCTGGGCCAGCGCCTCGGCGAGCTTCTTGGGGTCGATCTTGCCCGCCGGCCCGTCGATCAGGCAGAGCTTGGCGCCCGAGGTGAAGAATTCCGGCGCGTTGGCCTCGTCGACCGCAATGTGGGCCTGCGGATGGCAGTAGATCGCGCCCCACGACGGCGTACAGCAGGCCAGCGACAGCACGTTGGCGGCCGTGCCGGTGGCGACCGGGAAGGCCACGAGATCGGGCTTCTCGAACAGCTCGCGCAGGCGATGCTCGACCCGGTGCGTCCAGTCGTCGGCGCCGTAGGAGGGGGCGGCGCCGCAGGCAAAGGCGCGGCCCACGGCCTCGACGATGCGGGTATGGGCGCCGACTTCGTTGTCGCTGCGAAAGTTCATGTTCATTCCTCAGGCCGGCGCGTGACGGCCTCGATCCGGTTGCCGTCGGGATCGCGCACGAAAGCGGCGTAATAGTCGGGACTGTATCTCTCTCGGATGCCCGGCGGTCCGTCGTCGGAACCGCCGTGGGCAAGGGCTGCCTGATGGAAGGCGCACACGGCAGCACGGCTTTTGGCGCGGAAGCACCAGTGCCGGTTATCGGGCACCAGCTTGTCCGTGCAGAGATAGATCGAGATGTAGGGCGGCGCGTCGGGGCCGTAGTCGCGCACGCCATAGCCCATCGCATCGGCGCGGCGGTGCACGCGGGGATAGCCGAGCGCGCCCAGCGCCGCGTCGTAGAAGGCCTGGGCGCGGTCGAGGTCGGTCGTGGTGATCGACAGGTGATCGATCATCGCTAGCGGCCCGCCCCGGGCGGGAATTCAACCGTGCCCACAAGGGCGCCGTTGCGCGGATCGACGACATAGGCCGCCGACGGGCCGCCCGGCGTCTCGACATGGACGACCAGGCGGTCGCCCGCCGCGGTCATCGACACCACGCGGGCGCCGGAGGGCAGCGCGATGCGTTCGCTGAAGGTGGCGGATGCTGGCGGCCGTCCGGCGTTGGGCGTAGACATGCGGCGGGCGATTTCGGCCGCGATGACGACGAAGCCCGCCACGATCAGCAGGCCCATCACGATGACCAGCACCTTCAGCCAGAGCGGTGCGGAGGCCTGAGCAGGGGACGCCAAGAAAACTCCATGAGCGACGCCGGCCGCCACTTCGTGACCTTCGACCAAAGCGCCTCCGGCGAGCGGCTCGACCGTGCCCTTGCGGCGGCCTTGCCGTCCCTCACGCGCAGCCGCGTAAAGGCGCTGATCGAAAGCCGCCGCGTGGCGCTGGCGGACGGCCGGACGATAGAAGAGCCGTCCCGCAAGGTCAAAACGGGCGAGCGCTTCGTCGTCGACATTCCCGAGCCCGAGCCGGCCGAGCCGCTGCCGCAGGCGCTGGATCTCGATATTCTCTACGAAGACTCCGATCTGCTGGTGCTGAACAAGCCGGCCGGGCTGGTCGTCCATCCCGCGCCGGGCAATCCCGACCACACGCTGGTCAATGCGCTGCTGGCGCATTGCGGTACAAGCCTGTCGGGCATCGGCGGCGTGCGCCGGCCGGGCATCGTCCATCGCCTCGACAAGGATACGTCGGGCGTGATGGTGGTGGCCAAGAACGACTTCACCCATCAGGCGCTCTCCAAGCTGTTCGCCGCCCACGACCTCACCCGCATCTACCAGGCGCTGGTCTGGGGCAGTCCCAAGGTGCCGAAAGGCACCGTCGACGCGGCCATCGGCCGCCATCCCGTCGACCGCAAGCGCATGGCCGTGCGCACGACCAGCGGCCGCAAGGCGATCACCCAGTACTGGGTCGAGCGCCGCTTCGGGCCGCCGCTGGCGCCGCTCGCCAGCTTGATGGGGGCCAAGCTCGAGACCGGCCGCACCCACCAGGTCCGCGTCCATCTGGCTCACCTTGGCTGCCCCGTCGTCGGCGACCCGGTCTATGGGCGGAAATCCCGCAACGCCGCGGCGCCGGAAGCGTTGAAGGACTTCGGGCGGCAGGCCTTGCATGCCGCGGTCCTCGAGTTCCGGCACCCAAGGACGCGGCGGGAGATGCGCTTCGCCTCAGAATTGCCACAAGATTTCAAGAGGTTGGTGTCTCAGCTGAACGACGTTAAGCAATCTCCCTAATACCTGAGGGGATTAGTAGGTTTTTCTTGACCAATCGCTTCTCCGACTTCTAGAGTCGGGTTTAGCAGTCAGTGAGCGAGAGTGCTAAACGCTCGTTCACGTCGCCTACCGCGTATGAAAGGGGAGCCCCATGAGTGCTACCGCCAACCTTCCCGCGCTGCCGTCGTCCCTCACCCCCGAGGGCAACCTCAGCCGCTATCTCCAGGAAATCCGGAAATTTCCCCTGCTCGAGCCGCAGCAGGAATTCATGCTGGCCAAGCGCTGGCGTGAGCACGGCGATTCCAAAGCCGCCCATCAGCTGGTGACCAGCCATCTGCGGCTCGTCGCCAAGATCGCCATGGGCTATCGCGGCTACGGCCTGCCGGTCGCCGAGCTGATCTCCGAGGGCAATGTCGGCATGATGCAGGCGGTCAAGCGGTTCGATCCGGACCGCGGCTTCCGCCTCGCCACCTATGCCATGTGGTGGATCCGCGCCTCGATCCAGGAATATATCCTTCACAGCTGGTCGCTGGTGAAGATGGGCACGACGGCGGCGCAGAAGAAGCTGTTCTTCAACCTGCGCAAGCTCAAGGG
>Ga0137412_10004353_pt1 | contig 11316 bp, 4 predicted proteins | sample CZODoug2_1_16fun_FD_122160 | JGI IMG/M metagenome (GOLD analysis project Ga0137412, IMG submission 122160) | Vadose zone soil fungal communities from Angelo Coast Range Reserve, California, USA - CZODoug2_1_16fungal (Hybrid Assembly) | ecosystem: Environmental > Terrestrial > Soil > Vadose zone... | reverse complement strand
GCGCCAGTTCAGCGCCGAGGCCAACGCCATGGCCCAGCTGGCCGACCACCCGCACATCGTTCAGGTGTTCCGGGCCGACATGGCCGCCGACGGGCGCCCGTTCCTGGTCATGAAGTACTACCCGCAGCCGAACCTCGCGCAGCGGGCGCGCGGCGAGCGGTTCTCGGTGCCCGACGTGCTGCGCATCGGCATCCAGATCGCCAGCGCCGTCGAGGCGGCGCACCGCATCGGCATCCTGCACCGCGACATCAAGCCGGCCAACATCCTCACCGGCCAGTACGGCACCCTCGGGCTCACCGACTTCGGCATCGCCGCCACCAAGGCCGAGGCCGCGTCCGGGCAGACCGACGGCATCTCGATCCCGTGGGCCCCGCCCGAGGTGCTGTTCAGCGCCGAGCACGCCGACGAGCGCTCGGACGTCTACTCCATCGCGGCGACGTTGTGGCACCTGCTCGTCGGACGCTCACCGTTCGACCTGCGCGGCGGCGACAACTCGGCGGTCGCCCTGATGCACCGGATCACGTCGAGCCCGGCCCCGCCGACTGGCCGCGGCGACGTACCCCCCTCGTTCGAGCGGCTGCTGCACAGCGCTCTGGCCAAGGATCCGGCCGCCCGTCCGGCCACCGCGCTGGCGTTCGCCCGGGCGCTGCAGGCCGTCGAGCAGGAGCAACGCCTGCCACTGACGACGATCGTGGTGGCCGACGATCCCCGCCGGACCGCCGCGACGATGCGTCCCGCGAACGCACCGAGCGACGAGGACGGCACTCGGATCAATCAGCCGATGCGGGTCGAGGGCGCCGATCACCGCGAACCGCGTCCCATGCCCCGCGAGCTCGACGACGATCCCACCCGGCGCAAGCAGCCGACCCGGATCGACGCCCAGGGCCCGGTGCTGCCGCCGTGGCAGTCCCCGCAGGCGCGGGCCTACCCGCAGGCGAGCCCCGAGCAGTACCCGCCGCCCGGGCCGCCGCCTTCCCGGCCGACCACGCCCCCGATGAGGTCGCGGCGTACCTGGTACGTCGTCGCGGCCGCGGCCGGCGCTGCCGGGGTGATCGCGCTCGTCGTCGCCCTGAGCAGCGGCGGCAAGCACCAGGCCAAGGACGTCACGCCCACCGACGGCACCCAGGTCGTGCTGCCCTCCGGCCCGGATGCGCAGGCGCCGGGAACCCCGAAGGTAACTGCAGCCCGCACGGCCGGCGGCAAGATCAAGTTCCAGTGGACGTACGACGGCAAGGCCAGTGGCGACAGCTATCGCTGGCGCGAGAGCGGCGGCACCCGAAGCGGCGTCGCCGCCCAGCCGCAGCTCGAGCTCTCGGTGGCATCCGGCGGTCAGATTTGCCTGCAGGTCCAGGTGTATCGCAACGACGGGAGCTTCGCCTCATCCTGGTCAGATCCGAAATGCGCCGGGTAGTCAGTGCGAGTGTGTGCGATTTTCGTGAATGAGAAGATGTCGGCGTGAGCATGGCCAGGCTCCTTCGGCGCCGCCGCGCGACTATTAGCGCGGCGGTGGTTACTGTCGTCGCGGCCTCCGCTCTGGTCGCCTACGCGGTGCGCGCCGGCGGGTACACGGCCCGCCACGTCGACCTCAACGACGGCGGCATCTGGGTGACCAATAACGCCGACGGGCTCTTCGGCCGGCTCAACAAGCCGATCAGCCAGCTCGACGCGGGCTTCCACCCGCCCGGCGGCGCGCAGACCACCTACACCGTCGACGTCGCGCAAGAAGGGTCGGCGGTACTCGCGCTCGACCGCGGGCAGGGCAAGCTGTTCCCCGTCGACGTCAGCACCGGGCGGGTGATCGAGACGCAGGCGGCCACCGTGGCCGGCAGCGACGTCATCGCGTTGTCCGGGTCGACCGCGGCGGTACTCGATCCGGCCACCGGCAAGGTGTGGGGCGCCCGGGTCACCGGCGACAACCTCTCCGGGGTGGCAGCGCTGGATTCCGCCGCGAAGCCACTCGCGACGGTCGGCGCCGGCGCCGATCTCGCGGTCACCGACGACGGCGTCATCTTCGCCGCCTCGGCCAGCACGCAGAAGCTCGTGACGATCCGGCCGACCGACGCCGGCTTCGCCAAGCCGGCCACCACGAACCTGCATCGGCAGATGCCCGGCCTCGCCCTGACCGCGGTCGGCGACACCCCCGTCATCCTGGACGCGAAGGCCGGGGTCGTCGTGCTGCCCGGTGGCAAGACGGTGTCGCTGCCCGAGGGAGCCACCGGCACCGATCTCGTCCTGCAGCAGGCCGGTCCGGATGCGCCGGCCGTCTACGTCGCCAGTTCGTCGGCCCTGATTCGGGTGCCGCGCAACGGCGGCGACGCGACGACGCTATTCACGAACGGGGCGGGTACGCCGGCCCGTCCGGTCGTGCTGGGCCCGTGCGTCCACGCCGCCTGGGGCGGAGCCAGCAGCGTGTACGCGCGCTCGTGTGACGGCCAGCCGGCCGCGGCCCAGAAGGTACCGAAGGCCAAGCTGAGCCAGCCGGTGTTCCGGGTCAATCGCGGGCAGATCGTGCTGAACGACCTGGCCAGCGGCGGCGTCTGGATCATCGACAGCACCGTTCAGCAGGTCGACAACTGGCAGGCCGTCCAGCCGCCGAAGCCGAAGCCGAACAGCCAGAAGCCCAACAAGCCGACCACCCACAAGCAGCCGTGCGCCCAGGATCGCCCGCCTCAGCCCAAGGACGACTCACTCGGTGCGCGCCCGGGACGCGCCACGGTCCTGCACATCACCGACAACGACTCCGACCCGTGCGGCTACCAGCTGGCCATCACCGCGGTGTCGGGGGTCGACGGCGGGGCCACCGCCTCGATCGCCGCCGACGAGCAGTCGGTGCAGATCGTCGTCCCGACCGGCGCCGGCTCCGACGTCCACTTCAAGTACACGGTCAGCGACGGCCACGGGCAGTCGGCATCGGCCGACGTCTCGGTGCGGGTGCAGAAGGGTGACGTCGACGAGCCGCCGAACCTCTACTCCGGGTACAAGCCGATCACCTGGACGGTCGCCGCGGGCAGCACGTCCACCCGTCAGGTGCTCTCCGATTGGCGTGACTTCGACGGCGACCCGCTCGCGCTCACCAAGGCGACGGTCGACCAGGGTTCGGCGGCCACGACGCCGGACGGCGCGATCGTGTACACCGCGCCCGGAGACGCCGGCCAGCAGACCATCCACTACCAGGTGTCGGACGGCATCGCCGATCCGGTCGACGCCACGATCAAGGTGAAGGTGCTGGCGCAGAACGCGCTCGACGCCGTGCCCGCGATCGCCGAGCCCGACGTCGCCCGGGCCGTGGTCGGCCAACCGATCACGCTCAGCCCACTGGCCAACGACGTGGCGGGATCGGACCCGACCGATCCGTCGGCCAAGCTGACCCTCGCCGCCCCGCTGCCCCAGCCGGTCGGCGCCACGACGGCCACCGACCTGGCCGGCGGCACCGTCACGATCACGCCCAAGCACGTCGGCACCCTGTCGCTGAAGTACCAGGCGGCGTTCGGCTCGGCGAAGTTGGCCAGCGGGGCGATCCGACTCGACGTCGTGGCCGGCTCGGCCCGTCCGCTGCCTCCGGTCGCGATGCCCGACACCGCCGTGCTGCACGGCCAGCTGGCGCAGACGGTCGACGTCCTCGCGAACGACTTCGACCCGTCCGGCGACGTTCTCGTGGTGCAGCGCGCGGTGCCGGTCGACGACAGCGCCGGCCTCGAGATCGCCGTGCTGCAAGGACATTGGCTGCGCATCACGTCCACCCAGCCGGTCAGCCCCGGAGCCCGGCTGATCCAGTACACCGTGACCGACGGCGTCGCGCCGCCGGTCACCGGGCAGGTCAGCGTCCTGCAGTTGCCGACCCCGCCCGAGGACTCGCCGCCCACGCCGGTCGACGACCTGGCCACGGTGCGGGCCGGCGACACGGTCGACGTGCCGGTGCTCGACAACGACATCGACCCCGACGGCGACCCGATGTCGCTGAAGGCGGGCAAGCTGGTCACCACGCCGAACGGCGTCGGGGCCGGATACGTGTCGGGGAACGTGCTGCGTTACGCCGCGCCGGCCAGCGTCCCCACCGCCACGCAGGTCGTCGTCGACTACGTGGTGGCCGACCCCTCGGGCGCGACGTCGGTCGGGCATGCCCGCATCACCGTGAATCCGTTGCCGACCGACGCGGCCCACGATCAGCCACCGGCACCCACTCCGATCTCGCGATCGGTCGTGGCCGGGGACCAGATCACCATCACCGTGCCGTGGACGGGCGTCGACCCCGACGGCGACGCGGTGACCGTGACCGGCATCGGCAGCGCCCCGCGCCTCGGCCGGATCATGGCGACCGGACCGACGACGATCACCTACCAGGCCTACCCGCTCTCGGCCGGCACGGACACGTTCACCTACGAGGTCAGCGACCGGTTCGGGCTGAGCGGATCGGCGACGATCCGCATCGGCGTCGTCCCGCCCGGTGATCCTCAGCCCCCGGTGGCGGTCGACGACGAGGTCACCGCGGCGCCCGGAGCCACCGTGCGGGTCGCCGTGCTCGGCAACGACCTCACCGCGCCGGACGACGCGGTGTCGATCGCGGCGCTCGACACGACGAACGATCCGGTGCCCGAAGGCACCAGCCTGCAGGACGACCGCATCGTGGTGAAGGCCCCGCCGGCGACCGGCAAGCCGCTGATCGTGACCTACCAGATCACCGACGGCACCGGCGGGCATTCGGTCGCGCAGGTGGTGGTCAACTCCCAGCCCAGGTACGACATCGCGCCGGTCGCCCGGGACGACGTGGCCAAGGTGACGCCCGGGGCGACGAGCAGCACGGTCGACGTCCTGGCCAACGACGACGACCCCGACGGCACGGTCGACGGCCTCACGATCTCGCGGGTGTTCCTGCCGGCGGCGCACGTCGTCGACCGCAAGCTGGTCGTGCCGGTGCAGGCGTTCCCGCAGGTGGTGGCCTACGAGGTGCGCGACAAGGGCGGCGCGACGTCCATGGGACTCGTCCACGTGCCCGGCAACGGATCGGCTCAGCCGCACCTGCGCCCGGACGCGCCGGCGATCGAACTCGGACCCGGAGCCACCAAGACGATCAAGCTCAGCGACTACGTCGTCGACCCGGCGAACAAGCCGGTGCGCCTGACCACCACCGATCGCATCTGGGGCTCGCCGCCGAACGGGCTGGCCGTGTCGAGCAAGGACCAGACGACGCTCGTGCTGAGCGCCCGCAAGGGGTACCAGGGCCCGGCCTCGGCCGTCTTCGAGGTCACCGACGGCACCAGCCTGTCCGACCCGCGCGCGCAGAAGGCGGTGATCGCGGTGCCGGTGCAGATCGGCAAGCCGCAGCCCGTGCTGCGCTGCCCGACGTCGACGTTGACCGCCGTCCAGGGCGGCCCACCGCTCAAGCTCGATCTCGCGTCCGTGTGCCACGTGTGGCTCGACGACCCGAACACGATCGGGCAGGTGCAGTTCACCTCCAGCTGGGCCAAGCAGCTCGGCGGCGTCTCGATCGCCAAGAACAGCAACTCGAAGGTGACGATCACTCCAGGCCCGCAGGCCCGTCCCGGCACCACCGGCACCATCAAGGTCGGCGTGGCCGGCTCGTCGGTCACGGCCACCCTCAACGTGCGGGTGATCAAGGCGCCGCCGCCGACCGTCTCGGCGATCACGGTGCGTGGCCTCAAGGCCGGGGCGAGCCAGACCGTCGACCTGCGCACCTACGTCCAATCTCCGATCCAGGGCGCGGCGATCAGCGCGTTGGCGGTCAAGCAGCTCACCGGGACGCATCTGGGTGCGTCCACGGCGGGCTCGAAGATCACGCTGACGGCGCCCCGCGGCGACACCCACGGCACGATGGTGTTCGACCTGACGGTCACCGATGTGGCGGGTGCGGGCCACGACGACCGGCACGTACAGGGACGGATGACCGTCGAGGTGCTCGGCCGGCCCGGCACGCCGGGCCGACCGTCGATCCAGTCGGTGACCAGCCAGACGATCGTGGTGGCGTTCACTCCCCCGGCGGCCAACGGGGCCCCGCTCGATCAGATCGAGTTGCGGGACAACCACGGCGGCACGCACTCGTGCCCCGCCTCGCCGTGCACGGTCAGCGGCCTGAAGAACGGCCAGACGTACACGTTCACTGTCCGCGCGCACAACGTCGTCGATTGGGGGCCGTTCAGCGCGGCGTCCCAATCTGGGAAGCCGGACGAGGTGCCCAAGCCGGTCGGCGGGGTCGTCGCCACCGCGAAGGACCAGAGCGCGACGGTCAGCTGGGCGGTCGGGCAGGTCAACGGGTCACCGATCACCAGCTACCAGGTGCAGACCTCACCGGCCCCGTCGTCGGGCCAGTCGATCAGCACCGTGCACGGCACGTCGACGACGGTCACCGGGCTGGCCAACGGCACCACGTACACCGTCCGCGTTCGGGCGATCAACGCGAAGGGTGCCGGCCAGTGGGGTTCGGCAGCCAAGGCGATTCCGTTCGGGAAGCCACCGCCGATGGCGGCGCCGGCAGCGGCGGGAGCGGATTCGGCCGACAACGCCGAGAAGGCGATCACTGTTTCCTGGGCCGCCGCCGACGGCAACGGCCGGGCGATCACCAACTACACGGTGACCCAGTACCGCAGCGGTGTGGCGGCCGGCACGCAGAACGCCACCGGACTGTCGACACAGTTCTCCGGCCTGGCCAACGACGGTTCGAAGTACTCGTACACGATCACCGCCACCAACTCCGAAAACCTGACGTCGTCGCCCAGCCCCAAGTCGAATGAAGTGCTGGCCACCGCTCCCCCGGCGACGGTCGGCACTGTGAGCGCCAAGGATCACGACGACGCCAACGGCTACAACGGCGCGATCCATGTGACGTTCACGCTGCCGCAGCCGCACGGCGCCTCGCTGACCCGGGTCGAGTACCAGCTCAACACGCGTGGTTCAGGATCCTGGGCCAGCCCGGGATCGGCCGGCCAGTCGGTGACCGAGAGCATCGGCGGTCTGACCAACGGAACGTCATACAGCGTCCAGGTCCGCGGTTGCAACGAAGCCAGCCAGTGCGGTGCGTGGTCGGCATCATCCAACACGGTCACGCCTTTCGGCCCGATGAGCGCCCCGGCCGCCGGCGGCTCGCACAGCGGTTGTACCGCCACCGGCAACACGAGCGGCACGATCACGTTGACCTGGTCCGGCGGCAGCGGAAATGGCCAGACCGCGACGTATCAGGTCAACATCAACGGCGGCGGCTGGCAGAACAAGGGCACCGTGCCGAACGGCGGCCAGGATTCAGGTTCGTATGCCTGTGGGACGAGCCGCACGATCCAGGTACGGATCGTCCGCACCATCGACGGCGCCCAACAGACTCTGAACGGCTCGCCCGCGTCGAACACGCAGAAGCTGGACACGCCGCCAGCCAACCCGCCGACCACGACGGTCAGCCGTGGTGCCAAGACGGGAGTCCTGTCCGACTGTACGAGCGGGAACTGCTGGCACGTCCACATCACGCTCGACTACTTCAGCGCGAACCAGGACGTGGGCTGCCACATCACGACCGGCCAAGGCGACGTGCGCGACTACACGGTGCACACCGACGGCAACGGCCACTACTCGGGCGACCAGTCGTTCTACTACGGCTATCACGATGCCGTGACTGCGAACTGTGGTGGCCACAGCGACACCAAGGATCCCTGGTGGTAAGGAGAGATAGCTCTTGACCGAGATGACGCCTGACCAGGCGGCGTGGTTCGCCGACGTGTTCACGCGCCTGGCCGCGAACATCGGCCAGGCGGTGTTGGGCAAGCAGCACGTGGTGCGCCTGGCCCTGACCTGCCTGGTCTCCGAGGGGCACCTGCTGCTCGAGGACTTCCCCGGCACCGGCAAGACCAGCATGGCCCGGGCGCTGGCCAACACCGTGCACGGATCGACCTCGCGGATCCAGTTCACTCCGGACCTGCTGCCCTCCGACGTCACCGGCGTGACGATCTACGACCAGCAGAAGCAGACGTTCGACTTCCACCCCGGCCCGATCTTCTCCACGATCGTGCTCGCCGACGAGATCAACCGGGCGTCACCCAAGACGCAGTCGGCGCTGCTCGAGGTGATGGAAGAGGGTCAGGTCACCGTCGACGGGGTGTCGCACAACGCCGGGCGTCCGTTCATGGTGATCGCCACGCAGAACCCGATCGAGCAGGCTGGCACCTACCGGCTGCCCGAGGCCCAGCTCGACCGGTTCCTGATGAAGGCGAGCCTGGGCTATCCCGATCACGAGGCGACGGTGGCGCTGTTGAGCGAGTCCGCCGTACGCGACCGTACGGTTGCCGTGCAGGCGATCGTTACCGCCGAGCAGATCTCCGAGATGGCCAAGCTCGCCGCGAGCGTGCACGTCGACGCGGCCGTGCTGGGCTACGTGAGCCGGCTCGCCGAGGAGTCGCGACGCCACCAGCACGTCAAGCTCGGCCTGTCGGTGCGGGGCTGCCTGGCGATGGTGCGCACGGCCAAGACGTGGGCCGCATCGCTCGGGCGGAACTTCGTCACGCCGGACGACATCAAGGAACTGGCCGTCCCGGTGCTCAGCCACCGCATCCTGCTCGACGCCGAGGCCCAGTTCAGCGGCACCACCGTCTTCGAGGTGATCGACGCGATCCTCGCCACCGTGGTGCCCCCGACCGAGCGAGCGGCGTAGCGCCCGTGCCGAATCGGTTTACCGACACCTGGTCGACGCTCGCCTCGACGCTGACCCGCCCGGACGGTCCGGCGGGTGGCGTCGTCGAGCGCACGTCGCGGGCCGCTCGCGTGGTGCGGCGGGTCGTGACCCCGATCGGCTGGGCCGTGGTCGGCACCATGCTTACAGCCTGGCTGTTAGGTTGGCAGCTCGGCTGGCGTGAGGCGATGTTGCTCGCGGCCGCGTGCCTGCTGTTGGTGCTGATGTCGCTGGTGTTCCTGATCGGTCGCGCGACCCTGCACGTGAACGTCATGCTGCAGCCGCGCCGGGTGTCGGTCGGCGCGCCCGCGGCCGGGCAGGTGAACGTCACCAACATCTCGCCGCGCCGGATGTGGCCGATCCGCCTGGAGCTGCGGGTCGGCGCCGCCGTCGCGCGGTTCAACCTGCCCTCGTTGCCGAGCAGCCATCAGCACGACGAGCTGTTCGTCATTCCCACCACGCGACGCGCCGTCGTGCCGGTCGGCCCGGCTCTCACGGTGCGCGGCGATCCGCTCGGACTGGTGCGCCGCGAGGTCGCCTGGACGGGGGTCACCGAGCTGTTCGTCCATCCGCGCATCGTCGGCCTCGACCCGCTCGGCTCTGGGTTGTTGCGCGACCTGGAGGGCCAGACCTCCAACGCCGTGTCGATGAGCGACCTGGCCTTCCACGCGCTGCGCGACTACACGGCCGGCGATGACCGCCGCTATATCCACTGGCGCTCCTCGGCGCGCACCGGGCAGCTGATGGTGCGCCAGTTCGTCGACACCCGGCGCATCCACGCAACGATGGTGATCGACGGCGACCCGGGCAGCTACGGCACCGAGGACGAGTTCGAGTTGGCGCTCTCCGCGGCCGGATCGGTCGCCGTGCGGGCCATCCAGGACGAGCAGCAGGCCAGCATCATCGCCTCGGACGAGGCCGTCGCCGACGGCAACATCCAGCAGATCCTCGACGGGCTCACCCGGGCCGAATTCGGCGAACAGGCCGACCTCGCCACGCTCACGGGCGGCGTGCTGCGCACGGCGCCGGACACGAGCATCGCCATCCTGATCACCGGGTCGGTCCTGCCGTTCGGGACGATGCGCCGAGCGGCCGCCTCCCTGCCGCCGGAGATCGACACCGTGGCCCTGCGCATCGATCCCAAGGCCGACCCGGGCATGACCACGGTCGGCAACATCACCGTGCTCACCCTGCACGCGCTCAACGACCTGCCCGCCCTCATGCGAGTGGTGGCGGAACGATGAGTGCGGATCGTCGGCGCGGTGATCTTCCTGCGGATGCAGCCGCAGGAGGCAGCCCGCGCAGGAAGATCGTTCAGAATCGTGATCTTCCTGCGGATGCAGCCGCAGGAGGCAGCCCGCGCAGGAAGATCACGAAGACGGTGGTCGAACGATGACGGCCGCGCCGAGCCGACACCGTCGAGCAGCCGCCGCCGAGAAGAAGGCCACCGCGCTGCCCGCCCAGTTGGGCGATCTCGCGTTGCTCACCGTGCTGTGCGTGCTCGCGCTGCTGGTGTTGCGCACAACGTACGGCGGCACCGGATACCTCGTCGCCGGCGGCATCGGCATTGCGATCGGACTGATCGTCAGCTACGCCGGTGCCGCGCTCGCCGTGCCGGCGCTGCTCGTTGCGGCCGCGACGGTAGCGGCGTACTTCGTCATCGGGCTGGTCGTGCCCGGTCCCAAGTCGCTGTCCGGGCTGGTCAATCTCGCCGGACACGGTTGGAAGCAGTTGCTCACGACGTTGCCCCCGATCGGTAACAGTGGCCCGCTGCTCGGCATCCCGTTCCTGCTCGGGCTGGCCGCCGCCGCACTCGGCGGCACACTCGCGCTGCGCACCAAGCCGTCGTTCGCACCGTTGTTCGCCCCGATGGCGCTGTTCGCCACGACGATCCTGCTTTCTCCATTGCCTGGCCGCTGACTATTTCGGCCATCTCTCAGAAGGATTGCAGCTGGCCGAAGTTTTCGGATGACCCAGCCTTTGCATAGTGCACGCTGACCTAGATAGCGTGTCCGATCAATAAACCGCTGCCGCGCAGTGAACGGGCGGCTCGTTCAATCGCATTGAACGGCATGTTGGAGCGATCGGCAATGTCGAGAAGTGAATGGTCGCCATCCGCAAGGTTCAAGACCCAGAGCAGAGCCAGGTTGTCCGCTGCTGCGTCTTTGTCTCCGCCCACAGCCGAGTATAGGCCTCGCCGGCCTAATTGAGGTTCGCCTCTGGGGCTTGTGTTCCGCGGGCAGTAGTCGCATTCCAATACAGTGAGAGCGTCTACAATCATCCGATAGGAGGACGCCAGGCACTCCGGGCGGATGAAGCTCAAATCGTCGGCTGACGTATGATATTCGGGGAAGGCTCCATGCTGGCTCCTTTGGAAGAGCCCGATCGGAAGATTGAAACCTGGTGAGCAGTACTGCCGCTCGTCATAGCCGTACGGTGAGAAGTCCAGGATCGCCGATGACGGCTCCCGCCATTTCAATATATGCGTCATCGCTCGGTCGATCGTCGCATCGCCCCGCCGGCTTTTCTTGTAGGTCGGGACTCCCGCGTCACCGACACAGGACACGATTAGGCCGTGCCTGATGCGAGCAATTTTCTCTTCATTGCGAGCAAGCCAGGCGATCGCGCCGATCGTCCCCGGGGCGAAGATG
>Ga0137412_10004351_pt1 | contig 11317 bp, 10 predicted proteins | sample CZODoug2_1_16fun_FD_122160 | JGI IMG/M metagenome (GOLD analysis project Ga0137412, IMG submission 122160) | Vadose zone soil fungal communities from Angelo Coast Range Reserve, California, USA - CZODoug2_1_16fungal (Hybrid Assembly) | ecosystem: Environmental > Terrestrial > Soil > Vadose zone... | reverse complement strand
GCTGCCGAACTCCTCGGTTGGAGCGACAAGTTGGGAAGCATCGAAGCCGGCAAGTGGGCGGACATCGTAGCCGTCAGTGGCGATCCGCTAAAAGATATCAAAGAGCTGGAAAATGTGAAGTTCGTAATGAAAGGCGGGACCGTTTATAAGAACGAAATGCGTTGAATGCACATTTTTCCGAAAATCAAGTGAAACCAGTGGAGTGCGGAATTGCAATCAATAAAACACGACCCCGCCATCGACGTTGATGGACTGCCCGGTCATGGCGCTGGACTGATCGGAGCAAAGAAAAAGTGCAGCGCGCGCAATCTCATCGGCTGTCTGTGCGCGGCCCTGGAGAAGTCCACTCAAGAAGCCGGCCAGTTGCTCCTCTTCATTCAAACCCATTTTCTTCGCGAGGACGGCTCCCAGTTCCTTCGACATCTGCGTTTCCGTCACCGGGCCGGGGCAGATGGCATTCACGCGGACGCCCTTGCGCGCCCCTTCTGCCGCTGTGACCCGCGTCAGCCCCAGCATTCCCGCCTTCGCCGCCGCGTATGCCGAGCCCCACGGGTAGGCGGCTTTTGCCGAGAGGCTCGATATGTTCAGGATCACGCCGGACTGCCGCGCGTACATCTCCGGCAACACGATTTTCGACAGCAGAAAAGCCGCCCGAAGATGCACGGCGATCACTTTGTCGAATTCCGCAAGCGGATACTCTTCCACCGGAACCACCGGGCCGTAATGTCCCGCATTATTCACAAGAATGTCGATCGCGCCGAATTTTGCTCGCGCCGCCGCAACGACCTGCGCGCAATCGGTTTCCCGCGATAAGTCTCCCGGGACGTAACCGGCCCGTCCTCCCGCACTCGTGATCGCCGCTGCCGCGCTTCCGAGTTCCTTTTCCGTCCGCGCCGTAAGAAACACGGCAGCGCCCTCCTTCGCAAAAAGCTGAGCGATGGCTCGGCCGATTCCACGGCCCGAGCCCGTTATCAAAGCAACGCGATCTTGGAGTTCCATAGAGAAAAAGAGAATAGAGTGAACCGGGAATGGAGGCAAGCCGGTAGACTCGAATTCGTTTGGGTATCGGATTGCCCTATGGCCATCAACTGTCCTTCAGGTCAGGTGTTTTTCTACTTGGCAGTGAGTAACCTCTATGGCATAAGAGGGAAATCCCGGCGCTGGCAATGCTTTGCAGGGAGTTGCCCTTCCTGTAGTTGCGACCGTTCCGACTCCAGCCGTTCAAATTGAACTGGGGGTTTAGCTCGTGCGCCAAACGATTCTGGTTTTCCAACTGACTGCCGTCCTGGCCGCGTTTTCTTTGGCCGGTTGCTCCGGCACGACGAACCCGGTCCCCCCATCGTTGAGCGTACAGCCAGCAAACGCGGCTGTGAATGCGGGACAGACGGCGACGTTCGTGACATCAGCCACCGGGACCTCGCCCATCTCTTACCAGTGGCGGAAAAACGGGGCAAGTATCCCCGGCGCGATGGCTTCAAGCTACACCACCCCCGCCACAACGCTGGCGGATAACGGTGCCAAATTTGATGTGGTCGTCAGCAACAGTGCCGGCAGCGTGACAAGCAGCCCCGCAACTCTCACCGTAAGTCCCGCCTCCATGGCTCCCACCATCACCATGCAACCCGCGAATCAAACTGTCATCACAGGTCAGACGGCAACGTTTACTGTGACCGCGACCGGTGTCGCACCTCTCTCTTACCAGTGGCGAAAGAACTTGACGGCCGTTAACGGAGCAAATGCTCCTAGTTACACTACGCCTGCGACGAGCATCACGGACAATGGGGCGAAGTTCGACGTCATCGTGAGCAACAGCCTCGGCACCGCGACTAGCAATCAGGCGATTCTCACCGTGAACTCCGCTCCGGTTGCTCCCACGATCACCACGCAGCCTGCCAATCAAACAGTCGCCGCGGGTCAAACCGCCACGTTTAGCGTCGTCGCCAGCGGTACTACGCCGCTCACTTACCAATGGCAAAAGAACGGATCCGCAATCTCTGGGGCGACAGCGACAAGCTATACCACGCCGGTCACCACGACCGCCGACAGCGGCGAAATGTTTCGCGCCGTGGTGAGCAACTCTGCCGGCAGCGTGACCAGCAACTCCGCGGCGCTTACGGTTAATCCTGGCACTGCCAACTCGAGCGTTGACGTTGTCACATATCACTACGACAACGGCCGCTCCGGCATGAACCTCAATGAAACGCTCCTGACTCTCACAAACGTGAATTCCACGCAATTCGGAAAGAAGGGCGAGTTTATCGTCGATGGTAAAGTTGACGCCCAGCCTCTGTATCTTTCGCAGGTCACCATCAACGGACAAACGAAGAATGTACTTTATGTCGCAACTGAGCACGGCTCCGTCTATGCCTTTGACGCCGACTCCATTAACGGAACGACTTCCGCGTTTCTCTGGAAGACCACCACGCTCGGCAGCGGCGAAATCACTAGCGATAATCGCGGCTGCGGCCAGGTGTCACCGGAGATTGGCATCACCGCGACGCCGGTCATCGACCGCGCCCGCAATGCCATCTATGTCGTGGCCATGTCCAAGAATGCCAGCGGGAGTTATTTCCAGCGATTGCACGCACTGAATCTGTCCACCGGCGCGGAGCTTTTCAGCGGTCCCCAGACCATCACCGCAACGTATCCCGGTACGGGCGACAACAGCTCTGGCGGAAACGTCGTCTTTGATGCGAAACAATACAAGGAGCGGCCCGGCCTGCTGCAAATCAACGGAACGATTTACACCACGTGGTCCTCCCACTGCGATATCCGGCCTTACACTTCGTGGGTGATGGCCTTTAGTGCGGATACACTCGCGCAAACGAGCGTCCTAAATTTGGTTCCGAACGGCAGCGAGGGTGGCATCTGGATGGCGGGCACGGCGCCCGCGGCCGATCCCGCTGGCAATTTGTTCTTTATCCTAGGAAACGGCGATTTCGATACCACCTTGAACCCCAGCGGTTTTCCGGCGAACGGCAATTGTGGCAATTGCTTCGTGAAGCTCTCCACTTCCAGCGGATTGAAGCTTGCCGATTATTTCACTCCGCACAATACCGTCGCGGAATCGAATGCCGACACCGACTTCGGTTCCGGCGGAGGAATATTGCTCTTGGACGTTACGGATTCGGGCGGCGTCACGCGGCATCTCTCTGTCGGTGCGGGTAAAGATTCGCTTATCTATGTCGTGGATCGTGATTCCATGGGCAAGTTCAACGCCACCACGGATCAAATCTATCAGGAGATTTCCGGGCAATTGGGCGGCGGGGTCTTTTCCATGCCCGCGTTTTTCAATAACACCGTGTACTACGGAGCGGTCGGCGATGCCCTGAAAGCGTTTCCTGTGACCACTGCGAGGCTCGCAGCAACTCCTTCCTCGCAAAGCACGCATCATTTTGTATATCCCGGGACGACTCCGAGCGTCTCCGCCAACGGTGCCACCAACGGAATCGTCTGGGCCATTGAAAACACCGGCGCCATTCTTTTTGCTTACGACGCCACTGATCTCACCAAGGAACTCTACGATTCCAATCAGGCCGCCAATAACCGTGACCACTTCAGCGGCAACAAATTCATCACACCCATGGTCGTCAACGGGAAAGTTTACGTCGGCACGCCAACTAGCGTCGCCGTTTTCGGTCCGCTGCCTTAGCTTGTCAAGAATTCGCAGCGCCGCTCTACGAGCCCACGCTGGATTGTTTCTTGAATTTCGCCAGCGCGGTAACGCCGAATGCTTCGAGTACCTGAACCTGCACATCATCCGTGACCGCGTTTATTTTCTGCACCCCTGGCCCGCCCGGTCCTACGCGATACCGAAGCGCCCTTTGGCCGCCCGGCGTTTCGATGACTTGCAGCACAAAATCGGCGATTTCCTGAGGGTTCGCGCGCGAGTTTATCAGCTGCGACACTATTTTCTCGGGCACCAGCGCCATTTCGCCGTAACTGCTCTTGCGCCCGGGGTCTTCTCCGCGTTCCAGCTTCTCTATCGCGGATGTGGCATACGCTCCCGGCTCGATCACCACCGAGTCGATTCCTTGCGAAGCCAGTTCGTAGCGATAGACTTCCGCGAGCGCTTCCAGCGCAAACTTGCTCGCGCAGTACAAACCCATTCCTGGAATCGCCAGGCGCCCCGCTCCGCTGCTGATGTGCAGCAGCAACCCGCTCCCTTGTCGTCTCATGACCGGAAGAACTGCTCGATTCATCCGCAAAACGCCAAAAAAATTCGTGTCAAACTGCCTCTGCGCCTGTGCCATGGTCACGGACTCCGCCAGGTCCATGATCCCGTAGCCCGCGTTGTTCACCAGCACGTCGATGCGGCCGCATTGCAGCACGATTTTGCTCACTGCGCTTTCCACCGAGAGGTCATCCGTGACGTCAAGCTCCACCACCTGCAGTGAAAGGGATTCGCGCTTGGCAAGCTCCGCGATTTCGCGCGCCGCTGCAGCGTTGCGGCCCTTCACATTGCGCATCGTGGCAAAGACTTGAAACTTCTTGCGCGCCAGCGTTTCCGCGATCAGCCGGCCGAAGCCGCTGCTCGCCCCGGTGATGAGAACGACTTGCTGTGTGCTAGGCATGGCGTAAGAGGATAGAAGGGAACTCAGCGGACGTAAAGAGCTCCGAAATTCCCGAACGGTCGATTTACTCCACTGTCGCGCTAGCACCGGCCAACGGGTATACAATTGCCCCAACAGCGACGCAAGTGACAGCGTCGAGAAAGAGGCAATCATGCAAGTTGCAGCGGCCCAAGCAGCGCCTGAAAATGTCCGCGCGTTTGTTCAAGAGTATTTCGATGCCTGGAAGGGCACCGATGAACAGAAAATTCTCGCCTACTATTCGGATGACGTCGTACTCCACCTTCCGACGGGAATACTGGAAGGGAAGACAGCCGTGCGAGACAATTTTGTGCGACCGTTCATCGCCGCGTTCCCTGGCAACGTGCATTCCATTCGGAACTTGGCCCATGCCAGGAATCTGGTCGCGGTGGAATGGAGCTTTGAAGCCGCTCATAAAGGCACATTTGCCAACATCGAAGCGACGGGCAAAAAGGTTCAGGTTCCTGGCTGCTCCTTCTACGAATATGATCTCGTAACGCGCAAGATTCCGGCGGGGCGGATTTACTTCGATTTTGCAACCCTTTTGCGGCAAATTGGTGCAGGAGCGTAAGCGCTATCTGTTTACGGCTTAGCCGCCGGAGCGGATAGTCTCGGCGGGCTACGTCACGGTAAGTCGGATTTAACGGAAGCTGACTTGCCACCAGAAATCAGCATCGGTCCCAGCGGATCACAGACTCGCCACCGAAATTGCCGGACTGTTACCCGTTGGTCTTCAGCTTCCCCAGCATGTGATGGACGAATTCTGTAATTTCATCCTGGTTGAACGTGTCCCGATGCACCGGCTTCTGCCCGATCGCGCGATATGCCAGCCGTTTCGTCGATTGCCTTACGAAGTCAAAAACCACCGTGCCTTCACGGAAGCGAATGTTTTCGTAGCCGACTTCGGGCGGTCCCCAGCCCCACGATTCCCAGCATCCATACGGGCCACAAACGAGCCCCGGGTATCCGCCCGGGTGGACGCGTTGCACCGTGACGTCGTGCCGCCGTACTGCTACGTGATAGTCCACCAGGAAATCCGCAGCTTGCGGGTCGCTCACTTGCCGCAATCCCTTCGATGAAAGGGTTTGTTCAATCGCCGTCCGGATGCGTTCGCGAACGATTTCATTCTTGGGGCCAGGTTCGCGCGCCACCGTTTCTCCCCGCGAGATTACGTCGCGCGAAACGACAGGACGCCGGTCCGCATCCTTGGGCAGGGCCGCTGGTTTCCAAGCCCATGTGCTGCCCTTCACAACGGGGATGTTCGGATCGCGAATCACATCGATGTGGTCGTCGCACCCCGCCACGAACAGTCCGCAAAGCAAAATCGAAGCCGCCAATAGCGGCGATCTTCCAACCCCTTTCATCTGATACTTCATCAGCGCGTCCTCCAGAGTGGACACTGTCCCACTTTTGTTGAACCCTGAGTTCTGGGAAGAGTTGCGGCCGTCGAAGGGTTGTGCGCGCCAGCCAAAAAGGGAGGCGGCTATTCCGAGCTGCTCACCTTGTCTCGTGCAGCATCAAGCGGGCGGAGCAGCCCAATCCGCGGGAGGAAAAACAACTGGCCAGAACTTCGGATTCGCCTGATCGAACTCGAAGGCGACGGAAAAAAATTCCGGCGAAGTATCATCTATGCGCACCACTCGGCAGGTCTGCTGCACTTTGTTGTGCGGGTTCACCAGCCGCATGGGCTGGCCCACGTGCACGTCCATTTTCATCTTCAGCAGCCCGCCGTGGGCATTCACGATCAGCGTCAGCGCTTCTTCCTGCCTTGGCTTGTGCTCGACGTCTTCCGCGATCACCGTGATTCTCATCTGCAGCATCACGCGTTCACTGCGCCGCTTGTTAATCAGATTGGACGAACTGGCCAAGCTTTTCTCCAAAGAGGAAATCCGCGAGCCTGCTGGACTCTCAATAAATCAGAAATAGAGTCACCTGGATTCTAGGTTGAAGTTTACCTTAGTTGACGATGAAGGGACCCTGGCAGAACGGACTGCGGTTGCTGCAAAAGATAGGGTCTCCCGCCGGGCTTCGTGCCTCTAGTGGTGGTGGGAAGTCAGCTTTGTTTCCAGGCGCGCTTTCACGGCCGGCCACTCCGAATCGATAATGCTGAAATAGACCGTATGACGGATGCGCCCGCTCGCGGTAATTATGTGGTTCCGAAAAATGCCCTCTTCCCGTGCTCCAATTCGCAGGATCGCAGCGCGCGAGCGCTCGTTCAACGAATCTGTCTTCAATTCCACGCGCATGCAACCCAGCGTTTCGAAGGCATGCTTCAGCAGCAGGTACTTCGCTTCCGTATTGACTGCTGTTCGTTGCCACTCGCGCGCTACCCACGTCCAGCCAATCTCTACCCGATGATGTGCTCGATCAATATTGCCGTAACGGGTGCTGCCAATCGCTCGACCCGTGGCCTTCTCGGTGACCGCGAACGGCAGCGACGTGCCGCGCTCTTGCCCGCTGAGCGCGGTGTCGATGTAGGCCGCCATTTCTTCCCGTGTTGCTACTGATGTAGGAATCCATCGCCACAATTCCTCGTCCAGACCAACTTCAGCCAACCCCTCCAGATGTGCCTTTGCCAACGGCTCCAGCCGCACATGCGTACCTTCCAATGTCACAGGAGACACGACCATGTCCACAGCCATCATGGGCGTATCTTAGGATGGCCACATCGGCTCAGCGAGCGCCAATTTGGACATGAAGGGAATACTCTAGGTCTGCCCGGGCACTCGGACGAGCGGGAGCGCTACGCGTAGTAGGAGGCCAGCATCGTTCTTCCCCTCATTGGGAAGCATTCGCCGTCTCTGCAGATCCGCGAGAACTTCAACACCATGGAAGCGTCAAGCCAGCCATTTTCGGCTTCACAGAAAAGAATCCGCAAGGCTTCCTCGGGAGGGAGGGCTCCCCTGTAAGCACGATCCGTGGTCAGCGCATCGTAAATGTCCGCGACCTGCAGAATCCTTGCCTTCAACGGAATCGACTCTCCCCGAAGGCCATCGGGATACCCGCTTCCATCCATTCTTTCATGATGATTCCGTATCACTGGAAGGATGCGGCGAAGGGACTTGAGAGGTGCGCACATTTTTTCTCCAACGACCGGATGCTGCCGCACGATTCTCATTTCTTCCGCATCCAGAGGCCCCGGCTTGAGAAGGATGTTGTCGGGCACCGCGATTTTTCCTATGTCATGAAGCCAGCACCCAATTCGCAGTTCCTGTAGGTCTTCCTCTTGAAGGCCGATGCTTTCCCCCAGTTGCTCGGCATATGCCAGGAGGCGCTCCGAGTGGCCATTCCTCATGGCTTGCTTCGAATCGACGCTCCGCGCCAGCGTAAGCACCATCGACCTCGCCTGCTCGTCCATATAGTTCTTGAGGCGCAATAGCGTCTGGATACGCGCCAGCGCATCCCAGAGTGTTGAAGGGGTAGCCCAAACATCCATTGCCCCAGCTTCATGTCCACGTTGCATGTCCCATTGATCCGGTGCAGGCTTCAGCAAAACGACCGGCGTAAGTTGATTGAGAGGATCTTTCTTCAGCTGGCGGCACAGTTCGAAACTCCTGATCTCTGGCAAGCTGTCTTGTAGGAGAACTAAATCCGGCTGCATCTGGAGGCAACAACTCACCGCGGACTCCCCATCTTCCGCCGTATGCACTTCGCACTTCTGGCTCTCCAGAAAGGACTTCCATTCTTCGAGGCTCGTCGAATTTGCATCCACAAGCAAGATAGCCGGATTCATACTTCCTCACTATTTGTCTTCGCAGGAGGCTCGAAGACACCACTCCCTGCGCGAGACAGAAAGTTAATTGTAAGGATTGGTCTTGCCTGCGATCTCCAATCCCTGTACACGGAGGGTTCTCCCTCCGCTTCCTGGGGACGAGAAGGGATATGAGCGGCTTGGCAGGTTTACATTATGCTTATAGAGTTCCAAAACGGGTCTCCCCGCAAGTGCCTAAGAATTCAAGCCTTGCGAAGCGTTTGCCGGAGTGAGGCTGGTACTGGCACGGGGAATAATTTTCATAGTGCCTGCAGTGTTTACCCGATGCTACGCTTCCTCTCCTTCAATTTCGACGCCTCTTCGCCTCTTGCCAAGGAATCTTGGACGGATTGACAAAGATTTAGAGCTCATTGCAGTGGTTTCTCTTGTGTCTCTGCTTCAAACTCACGTTCAAATGGGATGGAATTCTCGGATTGAACGAAAACAGAATCCTGGAGGAAACCGGATGCGGGCAAGGCTCTGCGTAAGGTATGATAGAGTCTCGGAAATCATATCATTAGGACAACAATGCTGACGGCAACGAATGGAAAAGTTCTTCTGAGAGTGAGGCCCCGGGGCTTCTGCGCTGGGGTAGTGCGGGCAGTGGATATCGTCGAACTCGCGCTGGAAGCCTACGGCGCGCCCGTCTACGTGCACCATGAGATCGTCCACAACACTTACGTTGTCGAGCAGTTACGCCGCCGCGGCGCCATCTTTGTCGAAACCATCGAGGAAGTCCCGCACGGCGCGGTGCTGGTTTTCAGCGCTCACGGGGTTCCGCCGACGGTCCGCGAGGAAGCCAAGTCGCGCGAGCTGAAAGTAATTGACGCCACCTGCCCGCTGGTCACCAAAGTTCACCTCGAAGCGCTCAAGTTTGCGCGCGAAAAGCGCACCATTATCCTGATCGGTCATCGCGATCATCAAGAGATTGTCGGCACTTCGGGCGAGGCCCCGGACCGCACCATTGTGGTGGACTCCGTCGCCGCTGTGGACGCTCTCGAAGTCGACGACCCCGGCAAGCTCTCCTTCCTCACGCAAACGACCCTGAGCCTCTATGACACACAAGAAATTGTCGCGCGGCTGCGCCAGAAATTTCCATTCATCCAAGGTCCTGCCAGCGACGATATTTGCTACGCCACGCAAAACCGTCAGGAAGCCGTCGAGCAGGTGGCCAAGGATGTCGATCTAATTCTTGTCGTTGGCTCACCGAATAGCTCCAATTCGAATCGACTCGTCGAAGTCGCCCAGCGCAGCGGCGTCAAAGCGCAATTGATCGACTCAGCAAAAGATATCGACGTGAAATGGCTTGAAGGTGTTTCCCGCGTGGGCTTGACTGCGGGGGCCTCCGCTCCAGAAGTTCTCGTCGAGCAAGTGAGCGAACGGCTTGCGGAGTTCGGCTTCACGGATCAGCGCGATCTCGATTTGATCCGCGAAGACGTGCGCTTCACGCTGCCGCCGGAATTGGCGACCATCGCTCCGGCGCCGCGCCGCTAGAAATTTTGCAGTTTGCAGGACACGGCAGGGGAAACGCCGAGCAAGAGCGGAGTGATTTCCAGGCCCGAGCGTTACACGATTCGGCCATCGGTACCCTGGCGCAGTAACCGGGGAATACAACATAAGGAGCCAGACCTTGGCGGTCAAAATCGTCCGTCAGCCGAAGAAGATTGCCTTGATTGGCGCGCCCTCCAGCGCCGCTGGCTTTGCGCCCGGGACGGAAAGAGCCCCTGCCGCGCTGCGTGCTGCCGGAATCATCGAAAAACTGCAGGCTGTCGGCTACGAGATCGTGGACTATGGCGACTGTGCTCCGCGCCTGTTTGCAGACGATGAAGAACACCGGCGCGCCCGCAATCTGACCGAAATCGTTGCCGGCTTGAACGATCTGAAGACGCGGGCCGAAATTGCGGTGAAAAGTGGTGCGCTGGTGCTGGTGCTTGGCGGCGATTGCGCGCAGGTGATCGGCTTGCTTACCGGCGCTCGCCGCTACTACAAGCACATTAATCTTCTCTGGTTCGATCGCGACGCCGATCTCAATACTCCGGCAAGCACTCCCTCTGGCCGCATCGATGGAATGGTGGTGGCCCACATTATCGGGCGGGGCGCGCCGGAACTGGTGCGCTTCTGGAGCGAGGCACCGCTGGTGCGCGAGCCGGATGTGACGCTCTTCGGGCTCGAACGACTCGATCCGCCCGAGCAGGAGTTCCTGGGCAAATCGCCGATGCGGCACATTCACGCTGCGGATATTCAATCCAAAGGCGGCATCAAAGCGGCGCACGAAGGGCTGGCGCAAGTACACGCCGACGCGCGCGAATTCGTCCTCCACCTGGATGTCGATGTCATCGCTGCGGAAGAGTTTCCCGCGGTGAACGTACCCGGCAGCGGCGGATTGCGGTTCGACGACGTCCGCGAATCCTTCATCGAGTTTGTGAAACACAAGAATCTGCTGGGACTCGACGTGGCGCAGTACAACCCCGACAAAGATTCCGGCGACAGCGGCGCCCAGAAGCTCGTCGAGTTGTTGGTCGAAGCCCTTTCCGTGCGCCTCGAAGCGCTGTCAGCTCCCTCGGTAGAGTCCGCGCCGGAGCCCGGGGCGGGTCCGCAAGAAATGTCCTCGTCAGGAACGACCGCGTAAGACGTTTGCATCTCGTTTTCGACTCCAAAAAATCTCGCTCGCGGTTTAGGAAGCGGCAGTGGCGCGTTTGCGCAGATAGCGGGCGAGGCCGAGAAAAGAGAGATTCAGGCCGGCGCTGAAGGCGTAGTGTTCGGCCTCACCGGCGGGGAGATGCTGCGAGATTTCGGCAAACGTCGCGGACATGAAAGAATCCATCGCGGCGAAATCGCTGGCGGCGTTGCGCAGGATTTCCTCTGCAAGCGCGGACCAGCGATGCAGCCGCTCGCGGAATAACAGAATGTGCTCGGAAGGATTGTCTGAATAGCCGTAATGCGTGAGAAAAAGCCGCGACGGTTTGCGCTCCAA
>Ga0137412_10004349_pt1 | contig 11321 bp, 7 predicted proteins | sample CZODoug2_1_16fun_FD_122160 | JGI IMG/M metagenome (GOLD analysis project Ga0137412, IMG submission 122160) | Vadose zone soil fungal communities from Angelo Coast Range Reserve, California, USA - CZODoug2_1_16fungal (Hybrid Assembly) | ecosystem: Environmental > Terrestrial > Soil > Vadose zone... | reverse complement strand
GAACCGCCGCTGGTCCGCGAGAAAGTCTCCGGTCGGAATTCGAACGTACCGCGTATCTCGAGGAGCGAGCCGCGAGAAAGCACAGCGCGCAGCTGCCACAGATCCTCATTATGGCTGTGGCCCATCAGGCAGGCCCGGCCCGGTTCGACCCCTACCCAACCGGGCACCGGCCGAATCACCAGTCCGGTTGCGTGGTAAGCCGCGGCACATCGGATGCTTACCGGGTACCCGTCGGAATCGATGACCGTCAGCACTGCCGACCCAAAATCGTCCAATGCGCGCGCGACCTCACTCGACACGCTCGTGTCACGCCACCACTTCGAGCGGAGGCGTTGCCTGGTTGGCGTTCGGCCACCAGCGGATCCGCGTCGGTGTTATGTGTATCTTTACCCGAATAAAATACCAGTCAGTCAGCCACCTACCAACGCGTCCTTTGGCATGCAGGCCGTTCGGCTGCTTGGTGTAGACGACGCGCCAGCATTCCGCCAATTCGTCGTCCCAGGTTGTTACGTCGGACACCGTCGCATCACCCTGCACCAGTGCGATCGGCGGATGGTCAAGGCCGCTCGCGGTCGGGTCCGAGTAGAGCAGCGATACATGCGGGTTGCGTCGGGCGTTATACGCCTTATGCGGCAGGCCGATCGCCGCGGTCACCAGGAATCGGTCGAGCGACGGCTGCCACAGCGGCAGCACCTCCACCGTCACCGGCGTCCCATCACGGGCGATCGTGCTCAGCTCGGCCGTGCGGAAGTTGACGAACACCTCGGCAAGCTCCAGCGGCACCTTCGTACCCGGCATTATCAGCGACATATCGCATCCCCCGTTTGTACCAGCCGATCAGTTGCTAGTCGGCGCAGACGTCCGACACTACGTCGTAGGCCGGGCCGGATATATGGCAACGGATGGCCAACTTTTGCTCGCGAGTAGCCATCTTGGAAACCCCACTTGACGCCTTGCCTATCAATGGTAGGTTACCTATCGACGATAGGGAGGGAGGGTGACTGGTCGAACGGAGGCGGATCCGCGAGTTGCCCGCCGGCAGGCGCGCATTGCGGAAGTTCTCGACGCCGCGTGGCAGATCGCCCGCGAGGACGGTCTTGCCGCGGTAACACTGCACGAGGTGGCGCGCCGGGTCGGACTACGCCAGCCGTCGCTGTATTCGTACGTCGACTCGAAGGCGGGCCTCTACGACCTGATGTACGCGCAGGCGTATCGGACTCTGCTGGTCGAGGTGGCCGCGGCGCCACAACCGGCCGATCCGCGCAAGGCGCTGGTGAGCGTCTCGCGGACGATTCTCGAGTTCGTAGTCGACGACGCTGCCCGGCAACAGCTCCTGTTCCAGCGGACAATTCCCGGATTCATCCCGTCGGCCGACGCATACGCACTCGCCACCGAATTTCTCGAGACTATTGTCCGACAGTTGCGCGCGGCCGGCGTGACAAGCCCAACCGATATCGACATCTACACCTCAATGATCGCCGGCCTGGGCGCCCAACAGATCGCCAACGATCCGGGCGGTGACCGATGGACCAAGCATCTCGAGCGGGTGCTCAAGATGTTCTTTTCTTATATCGATGCGAAGAAATCGCATTGACGCCGAAATCGAACCGACAACGGGGAGTCACCATGTCAGACAACAGCCCTACCGCCACCGTAAATCGCTTCTGCGCAGAGGTCATCAACGCGCGCAATCCGGCGGCAGCCGACGGTCTGGTGGCCGAAGACTTCATCGAGCTCGATCCGCTGCCCGGCCAAAAGCCCGGACGAGCTGGGTTGCAGGAATGGCTGGCCGGATGGTTCGCCGCATTTCCCGACCTGGCCTGGACCAATTCTGAGCAGATCACAGAGGGCGATACGATCGTGACTCGATTCTATTGGACCGGAACGCACCAGCAGGAGTTCATGGGAATTCCGGCGACCGGGCGACACGTCAATGTCAACGGCGTCGTCATCGACCGTGTTATCAACGCGCAGATGGTCGACTCCAGAATGCTGATGAACTCGCTAAGCATGCTCCAGCAGCTCGGTGTCATCCCGGCCGCGACCTGACCCGATCAGCCGCGCGGAGATAATGAGAACCCACAGCCAGAACAGCGCGTACGGGAAGAACCAGAAGGCGGTCGTCCAAATTGCCCGCGCCACAAGGAGGCCCACGCCCGCCATAAACGCCCAGTAGGCAAGCCAACGAGGACATCGCCGAGGCGCCAGCATGATCCACCCGCTTGCGAGCGAGAGGCTCGAAAGAGCGACCCACGAGGAGGCGAGTGACAGGTTACCCATATCGAACGCAAAGCGAGCGAGCTGGGGGTCCAGGCCGTCATTGGCCCGGAACGCGGCCAGCTCCCATCCGTTGTTGCCAACTCCTGCCACGAATGCCACGCCGGACATCAGTACGATCATCGACCGCCACGCCGGCTCGCCCTCGACGTTCGTCAACGTTGCCCAGAGGCCGCCGAGAAACCATACGAAGGCAGCGAGCCCCAATACCGAGAGATAGGACCCTACCGCGAACAGCGGCCGATCTCGGGACGCGAAGAACGCAGCGACCTCCTTCGCCGGCGCATCGAAAGCGGGCTCGGATCCGCCGACTTGCATGAAAGCCTGGGCACCAAATAGGAGCGCCACGGTTGCTATCCCGGCAATTCCGGACGTCAGTGATAGAGCCCGCTGCCGCTTGTTCGCTTCATTCACGACGTCTCCCGTGGCTCCATTCTCGAGTGGTTAGCCGAGTTGGCAGCTGGCGAGTGTGATGGTCTCTCCTACCAGTGTGTGAATGCGGATCGCGTTGTGCGTCAACCCAGTTGCTGTGGTGACGGTTTCGTTGTAGTGGACCTCGGCCACACCGGGAATGCCGATCGTGCCGGGTCGGGTGCCAATCTTGATGCCGTTGATCGTGCCGACATGCGAGGTCGCGGTGGTCCCGGTCGCGCTGGCTGTGCAGATGCTATCGATCCCCTTGATATGGATGACACCAAGCGCTGTCACATCGGTCACGGCCGCGCTCGCCGTTGACGTTCCGGTCCCCGGATCAAGCTCACAACTCGCGGTCAACCCTTGCAGAGAAACGACCGGTGTCCGCAACGCGGCCGTCGTCTTCGCATCGTTCGGCGGGCATGCCACGTTCGGCGTCTTCGCAATCGCCACCGGACCGGTAGCCTGCAACGCGAACGCACCACCACGCAGATATGACACGACCGACACCGCGGCGCTACCCATACCAGCATCGTCATCGGTGACGGTCACAACGACCCGATGGGCACCCACCGTCGCAATTGCGTGACTTGCCGAACACACGCCCTCACCGGCAGCTTCGGTGACAACAGCCGTGACAGCCGGCGTGCCATCATCGAAATCGACGCTACAAGTATGCGTGTCATTAGACCCGGCATCGGTGAACGGGGCCGTCACCGTCTCCGTCGAACCCCGAGTCACCAACGCGCCAGCATCCGGAGAAGAAATCGACACTACCGGATTCGCATTGCCTGCCGTCAACGTGGTGCTATCCGACACCGGCGGATTCACTCCATCATCCGCCGTCAGCGTCAGCGTGAACGTCCCGTCATCAGTGCATTTCACGTTCGTCGACAAATCAGTTGGATCCGCGAACGAACACGACGAGCCAGCATCCGCGTTAGCTCCGGGCACAACACTCCACTTGTGAGTAGCCCCAGGGCTGTCCGGATCCGTGACCGACCCATTCAACGGCACCGGCGAGCCCTCCACCCCCGAATACGGCCCACCCGCGCCAACCGTAGGCGGCGCGTCAGAATGGACCTCTCCGAAATACCGCGCCACGACAAAACCGCGAGCTAGACCTACACCGACGGCGACGATCTTGCCATCGGGCTGTACTGCCACCGAATACGCACCTGACGCCTCACCGAAAGCGGTCGTAACCATTCCGCCGGCGCCGAAAGAAGAATCCAGGCTTCCATCGCCTGTATAGCGGATCACCCCGAATGCGTTCTGGATGTCGGCTGCGACGACGATCTTTCCGTCCAGTTGCAACGCCACATCCAGGGCATTGCCGCCACCGACATCGGTCGTTTCGGTGCCGTTATTTCCGAAGGTGAGATCGAGGCTACCTTGGGCGTTGAAGCGAGCCAAGGTAATATCAAAGCCTGGCCCGGTCGCTCTGGCCGATGGCCCGGCGGCGACGATCTTCCCGTCGTCCTGCACCGCGACCGCGTTGGCCGCACCGGAGTCAACGGCTGGCGTAGCTATACCGCCGTTGCCGAACGAGGCATCCAAGCGCCCGTCAGATGTATACCGCACAATCGCGAAATCGCTGTCCGCGGAGCCGCTCAACTTACGTCCCACAACCACGATCTTGCCGTCGGCCTGCACTGCCACATCCGCAGCAGTGCTGCCGACGGTGCCGATCTCCGTCGTCACGGCACCGTCGGTCCCGAAAGCCGAGTCTTCCGTCCCGTCGACGTTGAGCCGAATCGTGCCGAACTGGTCTCTATCGCTGACCCCGGTTACGACGACCTTCCCGTCCCGCTGTATGGCAACAGCTGTCGCCTCACGACCGCCGACGGTCACAATGACGATCCCGTTAGCACCGAAGGACTTGTCCAGGCTGCCGTCCACGTTGTAGCGCACGACGCCAAATCCCGCGGTACCGGTTTGACCTGGGAACACCGCTCCAGCCGCGACGATCTTTCCGTCGGATTGCAAGGCAACGTCCGCCGCGCGACTTCCAGCGTCGCTCAGCGCGGTGCTGACCGTTCCGCCATCACCGAACGAGCTGTCCAAGCTACCGTCGGGGTTGTATCGGACCAGGCCGAACTTCCATTTGTCCGCGGTGGGGTCGATTGCCTGCGCAGCGTTGCCAGTGACGACGAGTTTCCCGTCGGGTTGCATCACCACCGCCGCGGCCGCGCTGGTTCGGCCAAGGTTCGTGACAACCTTGCCGCCGTTGCCGAACGTTGGATCTAGGGTTCCCGCTGGTACCTGTACCGATGGCGATTGCGCCGACGACCCGGTCGGCGCAATGAAACCCAACATCAGCGCGGCTACCGTCAATGTCGCAAGAAGCCGCGATGCCATGAACGACCTTTGTCGTGTTATCACCAAATCCCCCGAGATCCGGCCGTGCCGGGATAACGCTGCGTGGTCAGCAGTCCCAGTCACGCTAAATGCGGCGGCCCGCGGATCGCACGGCTATTGCTAGCCATCTTGGCGTAAGGTCTGGCTATATTGCGTGGCGAAGTGACGGTGCGTTGATGACTTCGGTCCGGCTACTCATCGCGAGTTTCGCCAGGACGGCACTGACGTGATGACTGACCGTGTGTTGACTTAATACGAGACGATCGGCGATTTCGGAATTGGTCAGGCCCGCACGGAGTAGCTCGAACACCTCAACTTGGCGCTGGGTCAGCCCATGTGAATTGCCTCGGGTCGCGGCCCGCGGACCACGGGTGCCACGCCGTTCGCCGAGCTCACGCAGGCGGGCTCGGGCCCGCTCCGCAGGTACGTCGGCACCCAACGAATCAAAGGCGACCAATGCGTCGCGTACCGCTGCCGCATCGCCGTCAAGCCTGGCCAATGCGGCCTCGTACGGCAATCCACGCCGTTCGTACGCGACCGCGGCCATTGCCCAATCGCCGGCCATTTCCAGGGCGTACGGTTCCGCGGCCGGCACGTCCGGCGGTACGCCGCCGGCCCGATAGATCCAGCACGCGATCGGACCGGCCTGCCACGGATCACTCATCGGCCCAACACCGGCCAGTCCACGCAACGCCTCGGCAATTGCCCGTTGATCGTCGCCGGCCAGCCACGCTGTTTCCGCCCGCGCCTCGTGTAACGGGCCGAGCCGCAGCAGGTCGGGCTCCTCACACTGCTTCATCGCCTCGTCCAGCACCGGCCAGACATCGGGCTCGCCGCGCCTGGCGCGCAACAGGCTCAGCACGCTCTGTGGCGCAATTCCGGGCACGGCCGACCAACGCGGGTCCGCCATCAACGCCGTGAGCTCATCCTCGGCCGCCGCCCATTCACCGCTTTGCAACAGGACATGGGCGCGGCAGCCACGGAGGTAGAGCAGAAAGCCCAGCATGTCATTCTCGAGGAGGAATTCCATCGCGTCATCAAGCATCGGCAATGCCCGGGTCGGATCGTGCCGGTAGGCAGCCATACAGGGCGACAGAACGGTCAACCACATCGCATATTCTGGGCTGGCCTGAGCCACCATCTGACGACGAATTTCTTCGAGCTCCTCCCAACCGTCGTCGGTCGCGTGCAGACGTGCCGCGGTCGAGAAATACCGCACCCAGAGCCGCAGATCGGCAGATACGTCCAACCGCTCGGTCAGGGCAAGCGCCAAATGCTCATATTGCAGAACGGACTCGACGTCGTGTGCGAAGAAACAGAGCTGCACCATGGTCGCGTATGCCCGCCCCAGCTCCGGCCCGGGCGGCAATTCTTCGAGTATTCGTATCGCCTCGACTGCAAGCCGGCGCGGCTCACGACTGAAACCGGCCGCCCAAGCATCGTGCGCCAATGCCTGTAGCGCATCGCCCTCGGCAAGCTTGTCGCCCGACTCTCGAAATAGCTGCACAATCTCGCGCCGGCAGGCGACCGCCTGATGCATTTCGCCAATGAGAAAATACTCGAGATCGGCCGCCTGCAGCAGGGCGAGCCGCTCGGCAATGGGACGACTGCCGGCGAGGCCGAGAGCGCGGCCATAATGGGCGGCAGCCTCGCGATGCGCGCCTAACGCGGCCGCTCGTGCGCCGGCCCGCGGTGCATACGTCAGCAATGCGGAGTCATCGTCGGCCTGATCGGCATGCTCCACGATTTGGGAGAGCTCGCCGTCGCGTTGGATGAGCAGCTCGAGCACGTCCCGGTGTAGTGCCGCGCGACGCAGCGTCGGCATGGCATCAAGTACCGCAAGCCTGGCGAGCTCATGCCGAAAGCCAACATATATTCCGTACGACTGCAGCAGACCGTTGTCGATGGCCTCGGCCAGCCCGGGACCGGCTTGCGCAACCAGCGAATCAACCACATCCGGCTCGGCCGGTGAGCCGAGCACGGCGACCGCCTCGACCGCCGCGGCCGCCGTCTCCGATAATCTCGCCAACCGACCCTGTACGGCCGCACGTACCGTCGCGGGCAGCGTGCCACCGGCGGCGGCCAGCACCTCAGTGACGAAGAACGGATTCCCGCCGGTCACCGTAAACAACTCGTCGATCTCGGACCGCCGGCCGCCACATAGTTCTGCGACCGCGGCGCGGCTGAGCCTGGCCAGCGCGACATGGTCAACAGCCGCGCTGGCTGCGACATCACCCAACATTGCCGCCAGCGGATGGGTCCGGCTCAATTCATCGTCGCGATAGGTCGCCACTACCAGCGTGGGCAGTCGCCCGACCCGGCGGGCGAGAAACCGCAGCAGGTCCAGCGTCGCCTCGTCCGCCCAGTGCACATCCTCAAACACCAATACGGTTGCCTCGTGAGCCGCAAGATCGGCCAGCAAGGAATCGAAAAGCTCATGCACGCCCGCGCCCGCCAACGTCCGACCCAGCGCGTAGTCGACCGACGTGCCCATGCTGCCGGCCACATCCAACAGCGGCCCGAGTGCGCGCGGCGTAATCAGCGGCTCGCACGCTCCAATCAGCACACGCACCCGATGTTCGGCCAACAGCGCGGCGAATTGCCGGATCACCGAGGTCTTTCCCACGCCGGCCTCGCCGGACAGCAACACCAGCCGACCGGCGCCGCCGCCCGCGGAACCGAGCGCCGCGCTCAGGTCGGCAAGAATGTGATCGCGCTCGAGCAGCACGGTGTCTATCGACGCTGGCATGCGCGACCCTCCACGTCCGGGATCCCAAACGCATATTTCCATACGAACCGGTTTGTCGCAGGCCGAAGGGCGCAGTTGCTATGTCGACTGCATCGCAGCAACGCCATGGCGATGAACGCACCGTCGGGTCGCATTACGGATAACGGACGAATTGATTGCCTACGAACAGCGGCACCTCTTGCGCCAGTGGCCGCCGATCGTGGGGGATGGTTGCCGCAGGATCGGACCGCCGGCGACCGCCCGCGACGTGACGGCACGCGATAGCGCGGCATTTCATCCCATACTGCTCAATAAACCCCCGTATCAGAACGCCCACTCGGCTACTCTAAATGACCAAACATCCGGCAATGGAGCGTTTGCCCATGCGGCCGTCAGGTCCGATAACGCTGCTCGAGCGCGAACACGTGCTCCAGCAGCTGCTGGCCGCCGCGATGTCGGCAATCGATGGTGCCGGCCGCATGGTGTTGGTGGCTGGCGAGGCCGGCGCGGGCAAGACGTCGGTGCTCGCGGAATTTGTGCGCAGCCTGGCCAATCGGGAACGGGTGTTGATCGGATCGTGCGATCCGCTTACCACACCGCGTCCGCTGGGGCCGCTGCTGGACATCGCGGGCCGGCTTGGACCGGCGGTGGAGCAGGCCCTGCACCGAACGCTCGCCGGCTCGACGGTGCACGAGCTGTTCAGCAGTGTGCTCACCGATCTCAACAACCGGCCGACCGTGCTGGTGATCGAGGACGTGCATTGGGCCGATGAGGCGACCCTCGACCTGCTCCGCTTTCTTGCATACCGGATCGACCACACGCCCGTGCTCGTGGTCGTGACCTATCGCGCCGATGAAATTGGCCGGACCCATCCGTTGACCGCGATGCTCGGCGATATCGCCAACTGCCCGACGATTCGGCGGATCGAGGTGGATCGCCTCAGCCGAGCCGCGGTCACCGCGCTGGCCGCCGACCGAAATATCGATGTCGACGAGCTGTTCCGGATTACCGGTGGCAATGCCTTTTTTGTGACCGAGGTGCTCGCCGCGAGCGCCAGCATTCCAACGACAGTGCGCGCCGCGGTGCAGGGCCGGCTGGCGAGATTGTCCGCACCGGCGGCCGCCGCGGTTGAGGCGCTCGCGGTCATCGGATCACCGGCGAATGCGGATCTCGTTGGCGGCATGGTTGCTACAGCCCAGGTTGGACTGGCCGAGGCGATAGACCGCGGGCTGTTACATTCGGAGAAAGGTCGGGTCAGTTTCCGCCACGAGCTTGGCCGACTGGCCGTGCTCGACACCATTCCGGAATTCCGCAAGATCGAGCTACACCGCGACGTTATGGAATTGCTGATCAAGTCCGGTGTGGACGGTGACGACCTCGCCCACGTGGTCGAACATGCCGAGCACGCTGGAGACGACGACGTGCTGCTCCGTTATGCCCAGGCGGCGGGAGATCGCGCGGCCGCCCTAGGTGCGCACCGGGAGGCCGCCGCCCACTATGAACGGGCGCTTCGGTTCCTCGAATCGCTCCCCGCAGCCGATCAGGCGACATTGCTGGAGTCGGCAATTCTTGAGTACTACTGGGGCGGGCAGAATCAGCGAGCCACCGCATGCAGCGATGCGTTGCTCAGCCTGCATCGCGCCGCCAGCGATCGGCTGGCAGAAGGCGAAGCGCTACGGACTCAATCGCACCTTTTATGGGGCATGGGTCGTACCCAAGGAGCGCGCGAGCTCGCCGAGCAGTCGCTTCGTCTGCTCCAAGAGCTGCCACCCGGCCCCGAGCTCGCCCGCGCATATGCCAGCGTAATCGAGCTGAGTTTTCTCGGTGGCGACTTCGCCGCCGTGCGGCGGCACGAGGACGCGGCACTCGATCTGGCGCGCCGACTGAAAATCCCCGAAATCGAGGCCTGGGTTCGCTATTTCGGCGCGGCGTCGCGGTCTCTCACCACGGATGCGGACTGGGACAGTCTCGCCGCGATTCGGCGTCGAATCGTCGCGAACGGCTGGCTGGAGCGGGAACCCCGCCTGATCGTTGTCGAACCATATCTCGCAACGTATCGGCACGATCCGCTCCGGGCACTGCCGCTGCTCGATGAAGCGGCCGAGGTTGCCGAGGATCGCGATCGGTGGGGGATTCTGCCGCACCTGCAGGGCTGCCGATCGTATGCGCTCCTGCAAGTGGGTGACTGGTCGGCAGCTGAGGCCAGCGCCGTGCTGCGCGATCCTTCCTGGGCTGGTACCGGCATTGCGCCAAAGGTGGTGCACGGACTCCTGCGTGCGCGGCGCGGCACATCTGAGGCGTGGCCGATCTTAGACGAGGCGCTGCTCCGCATCGAGGATTCCGATCTGTCGCGCGTCGGACCGCTCTTTGAGGCCCGCGCCGAGGCGGCATGGTTGGCCGGCAAGAATGATCGCGCTATCGGTGAGGCGCTTCGTGGGTTGACCGGTGTTGGTCCGACGGCCGATCCGTGGCAGGCCGGTGCGTTGGCGGGTTGGGTTTATCGGGCCGGTGGTGAGGTTCCGGACGTACCGATGGCGGAGCCGTACGCGCTGGAGATCGCCGGTGACTGGGCCGGCGCCGCGACCGCATTCCAACAACGTGGCCTACCATACGACGCGGCATTGGCCCGGCTCGGCGGCAATGCCACCGCGGTCCGCGCCGCATTAAACACATTCACCCACCTCGGAGCACACGTACCCGCCGACCGAGCCCGCACCCGGCTACGCGAACTAGGAGAACGCCGCGGCACCCGCGGCCCCCGAGCCAGCTCACGCCAAAACACATTCGGCCTCACCAGCCGCCAAATGGACGTACTCGCACTCATCACCGAAGGCTGCAGCAACGCCGACATCGCCGACCGCCTGGTACTCAGCCCCAACACCGTCGCACATCACGTCAGCACCATCCTCACGAAACTCGGCGTCGGTAACCGCGCCGAAGCCGCCAGCAAGCTATCGAGTGCCCGATGACTTCGGCCGCGTTTACGCTGCTTGAGCGCGAACCTATTCTCGAGCAACTGCATGCCGCAATGCGGTCGACCGCCGACGGCAGTGGTTGTTTTGTGTTGCTCTCGGGAGAGGCAGGCGCCGGCAAAACCGCGGTAATCGAACGGTTCGTCAACGCACTGTCCAATCGCGAACGGGTGTTGATCGGATCGTGCGATCCCTTGACGACTCCGCGTCCGCTGGGGCCGTTGCTGGACGTTGCGGGTGGACTTGGACCTGCGGTGGAGCGAGCACTCGACCGGACGCTGGCCGGGTCCGCGGTGCACGAGCTGTTCGGCTCCGTCCTTACTGATCTGAGAAATCGCCCGACCGTGCTGGTCGTCGAGGATGCCCACTGGGCGGATGAGGCGACCCTCGACCTGCTGCGCTTTCTTGCATCCCGGATCGACCACACGCCCGTGCTCGTGGTCGTGACCTATCGCGCCGATGAAATCGGCCGGACCCATCCGCTGGTCGCGATGCTCGGCGATGTGGCAACCTCACCGGTGATTCGGCGGATCGCGGTGGATCGGCTCAGTCGCAACGCGGTCGCCGAA
>Ga0137412_10001039_pt2 | contig 11321 bp, 11 predicted proteins | sample CZODoug2_1_16fun_FD_122160 | JGI IMG/M metagenome (GOLD analysis project Ga0137412, IMG submission 122160) | Vadose zone soil fungal communities from Angelo Coast Range Reserve, California, USA - CZODoug2_1_16fungal (Hybrid Assembly) | ecosystem: Environmental > Terrestrial > Soil > Vadose zone... | reverse complement strand
CAAGGACGGCGACGCGATCTCCGCGCTGCTCACCCGCATCGGCGCCCACGCCAGCGTGCTGGCCTGGGAGGAGCGCCGCGTCCGGCGTGAGGTGCGGGCCACCGCCAACCGCCTGGCCAACTTCGACGACGCCAACCTGCGCCGGTCCGCCCGCGCGGCCGTCGCCGCCGGAGCGCGCGTCGAGCGGGCGATGGAGATCCTCGCCGACGAGGCGCCCGATCACCTGTTGCAGGCCGGCCGGCTGCGCCTGGAGCACAAGCAGGCCTCGCTGGAGGAACTCGGCGCGCTCTCGGACCCGCCGATGACGAAGGACGCCGTGGCCGGGCGGATCCGCCGACTGCTCGCCATGGCCGACAAGCGCGCGGCCGACCTCGGCATCCCCGACACCGAGTCCGCGGTCACTCCGGAGATGCTGGCGCCTTAGCCGGCACGCTCGTCAGCTCCTCGGGCCCGCGGACGGCGTGGTGGCCGCGCCGTCCGCGCAGCTCGAGCTCGATCTGCTCGAGGCTGCGCCCCTTCGTCTCGGGCACCAGCCACTTGGCCAGCACGAACAGCACGACGCTGACCCCGGCGAAGACGAACATCGACGGTCCGATGCCGAGTTTGCTCTTGTCGGACATGGTCGGGAACACCGCCGTGATGATGCCGGTGGACGCCCACAGCACGACGGTCGCGACGCCGGTGCCCGCGGCGCGCACCCGCAGCGGGAACACCTCGGCCATCATCACCCACACCACAGCACCCCAGCCGAGCTCGTACCCGGCCAGGTACAGGATCAGGAAGATCAGGGTGAACGTGCCCAGCAGCGTCTTGTCGTGGACGTGGATGATCGTCAGCCCGGCCGCGACCAGCGAGAGCGCCATGATCACGTTGCCGGTGAGCAGCAGTGGCTTGCGACCCCACCGGTCGACGGTGAACAGCTCGCCGACCGTGAACACGAACTTCGTGACCCCGAGCAGCACCGCGCTGAGCAGCGCCGTGCTCGTCGTGAAGCCGAGCGAGACGAGCATCGTCGGGAAGTAGGCGTTGATCGCGTTGACGCCGCTGAACTGCTGACCGATGGCGAGCAGCAGCGCGACGAACAGCATCGGCCGTACCCACGGCGCCCACAGATCGCGGATCCGCCCGCGTTGCTCGGCGTCGATGCGGAGCACCTCGTGGATGTTGGTTATCTCGGCGTCGACGTCTTCACGGCCGTGCGTGTTCGCGAGCACGACCCGCGCCTCGTCCTCGCGGCCGGCCTTGACCAGCCAGCGCGGCGTCTCGGGCAGCAGCGTCAGCCCGGCGAGCAGGATCACCGCCGGGATCAGCGCGCCGGAGAACATGCCCCGCCAGTTGTCCGTCGAGGCCAGCCAGTAGTCGACGAGAAAGGCGATCAGGATGCCACTCACGATGAACAGCTGATTCAGCGACGAGAGGGCGCCACGCAATCGGGCCGGGGCCAGCTCTCCCATATAGGTCGGCACCGTCGCCGACGAGCAGCCGACCCCGATGCCGATGATGCCGCGCGAGATCATCAAGGTCTGCCAGTTGCCGGAGGTCATGGCGAACACCGTGCCGATGATGACCACCACGGCGGCGAGCATGATCGTGCGCCGCCGTCCGATCCGGTCGGACAGCCGGCTGGCGACGGCCGCACCGAGCATCGCGCCGACTGAGAGGCTGGCGGTGATGACGCCCTTCTCGAGCGCGGACAGGTGCCAGTGCTTGACGATCACCACCAGGATGCCCGCGATGACCCCGAGGTCGTATCCGAACAGGATGCCGCCCATTGCACCGAAGAAGTAGAGGGTGGCCTTGTTGATCGGTCTACGGCCGGTCGCTGCTGCCTGCTGCGCCATGCTCGATCGCCTCGCTTCGCCGGTTGACGGTGGGTGGTCCGCTACGCGGCGACAGCTGCGTCGGCGCGTTCACATCGGCAGAAATCGAGCTCGCTGACGGTGCGGCGCTGCATCGTGGCGACCCGGGTGACTCACGACGAAACGGTCACACGAGCGGGCTCCACCGACAAGACAGCCAGCGATAACAATTCAGTAACATGACTGCAATTCACATACGTGAATCGACGGCTAGCGGATTCCAGCCCGTCGCAGCCGCTGGCTGAGGTCGACCGCGACCTCGTGCAACAGCTGTCCGACGCGATGCAGCTCGGCGTCGGACACCTTGTCCGCCGGCACCGAGCAGCTCATCGCGTCGGTGGCCGGAATGCGATACGGGACGACGGCGGCCGCGCAGGCTATTCCGGGCGAGCTCTCCCCGCGTTCGGTCGCGTAGCCGCGGTCACGGGTGATCGCCAGCTGGGCACGGAGGTTCTCGCGGTCGGTGCTGGTGAGGTCGGTCAGCGAGGGCAGGGTCGAGGGGAGTAGGAGACTGAGTTCGTCCTCGGTCAGTTCGGCCAACAGGGCTTTGCCCAGCGCGGTGGCGTTGGCCGGCAGGGTCCGTCCGACCCGGGACACGAGGTGTCCGGAGTTCCGCGATTCCCGGGTCTCCAGGTAGACGATCTCGGCGCCGGACAACCGCGCGTAGTGCGCGGTGAAGCCGGCCTGATCGCGTAGCCGCTCGAGCGCATCCGTGGCGTAGGGCACGACCGGGTCGCGGTCGAGGTAGGCGGTGCCGCAGATCAGCGCCCGAACACCCAGCCGGAACCTCGTGCCCGCATCGTCGCGTTCGATCCAGCCGACGTCGCGCAGCGTGCGCAGCAGACCGTGCAGGCTCGAACGGGGAATCCCGGTCTGGGCGTGCAGGTCGGTCAGCGACAGCCAGGAGTGGTTCGTCCCGAACGCTTCGAGCAGTTCGACGGCGCGTCGCGCTGACTTCACCCCGGATGCGGAGTCGGTGTCCGCGCCGTCCTGGCGAGCCGACCTGGACCCAGTCACGCTGCTCCTTCCGTGCCGCGAGCCGAGAAGCCGGATCGACGCTACCCGTCGATGGCCCACTGGCATCCGAGCCGAACTACCGCACCATAATGTGGTGCGCAAGGCGGTGTAACATGTGGTGCATGCCGAAGCGATTGAGTGTCACGCTCGAGGCCGACGACGTTCGTACGGTCGAAACGTTTGCCGACTCCTCGACCTATGAGCACGCGGCTTTGGTGGATTGGGCCCGAGCTCGCGGCCTGGACGCCGCCGACGCGACCTCCGAGGCGGCGCTGCTGCGCCTCTTGCTGCGGGTTGGCGCCGAATCGCTTCGGGGCAATGCGCTCGACGTCGCCTACGCGAACCTGGCCGTCATCCTCGACGACGACGCCGACAAGGGCGCGGGCGACTCTCGCGCCGCTCGCGACCGCTACGTCCAACGCACCGAGAGTAAGCGCAACCGGTGACCGCACCACTGCGCGGGCAGGTCTTCACCGTCGATCTCGGGCACGGGCGCAAGCCGTGGTTGGTCGTGAGCAACAACGCCCGCAATCGCAACCTTGAGTCGGTGCTCGCGGCGCGGATCACCACGATCGGCAAGCACGCGGCGATTCCGACGGTGATCGCGCTGGGTGCCGCCGATCCGCTCGTCGGCTACGTGCTGTGCGACGACCTCGTGCAGCTGTATCGGGACGAGCTGACTCGGCCCGCGGGCGTGCTGAGCCCGGCGACGATCGCGGCAGTGTCCGGAGGTCTGCGCATCGCGCTCGGCCTGATGTCCACTACTGGCAGGTAGCTGGACGGAGCAGTCTGGCCCGTAGGGGCGACCCGCTAGTGTTTCTGCAGGAGCGGGTCGCCGCCGCCCCGCCGTCCCAGTGAGCACCGCCTTCGAGGAGTCAATGCAGTGACCGTTCGTGTGGGCATCAACGGCTTCGGCCGCATCGGCCGCAACTTCTTCCGCGCCGCCGTCGCGTCCGGCGCCGACATCGAGGTCGTCGCCGTGAACGACCTCACCGACAACGCGACCCTTGCGCACCTGCTGCGCTACGACACGATCCTCGGCCGCTTCCCGGGCGAGGTCAGCTCCACCGCCGACACGATCAGCGCCGGAGGCCACACGTTCAAGGCGTTCGAGGAGCGCGACCCGGCGGCGCTGCCGTGGAGCGAGGTCGGCGCCGACGTCGTCATCGAATCGACCGGCTTCTTCACCGACGCGACCAAGGCGCGCGCCCACGTCGACAACGGTGGAGCCAAGAAGGTCATCATCTCCGCGCCGGCCAAGAACGAGGACGTCACGATCGTGATGGGCGTCAACGACGGCGCGTACGACCCGGCCAAGCACACGGTGATCTCCAACGCGTCGTGCACCACGAACTGCCTGGCCCCGTTGGCCAAGGTCCTCGATGATGCGTTCGGCATCGAGAAGGGCCTGATGACCACCATCCACGCCTACACGCAGGACCAGAACCTGCAGGACGGCCCGCACAAGGACCTGCGCCGGGCCCGCGCGGCCGCTGCGAACATCGTCCCGACCTCCAGCGGCGCGGCGAAGGCGATCGGCCTGGTGCTGCCCACCCTGGACGGCAAGCTCGACGCCTTCGCGCTGCGGGTGCCGGTCATCACCGGCTCGGTCACCGACCTCACCGCCCAGCTGAGCCGCGATACAACGGTCGATGAGGTCAAGGCCGCGTACAAGGCCGCGGCCGAGGGTCCGCTGAAGGGCTTGCTGACCTACACCGAGGATCCGATCGTCTCCTCCGATATCGTCACCGACCCGTCGTCGTGCGTCTTCGACGCCGAGTTGACCAAGGTGATCGGCAACCAGGTGAAGGTCGTCGGCTGGTACGACAACGAGTGGGGCTACTCGAACCGGCTCGTCGACATCGCCGTCCTGGTCGGTTCGTCGCTCTAAGCCATGCGGACCGTCGATGAGCTGATCAAGCACGGTGTCGCGGGGCGGCGCATCCTGGTGCGATCCGACCTGAACGTGCCGCTGTCGAAGGACGCGAAGCCGAAGGTCACTGACGACGGGCGCATCCGGGCCTCGCTGCCCGTGCTGACGAAGCTGGTCGACCACGGGGCGCGGGTGATCATCGCCGCGCACCTCGGCCGGCCCAAGGGTGCGCCCGACCCGCAGTACACGTTGAGCCCGGTCGCGGATCGGCTGGCCCAGCTGATGGGCCGGCCGGTCGAGTTCGCGCTCGACACGGTCGGCGAGAGCGCCCGGCTGCTCGCCAACGAACTGCACGACGGTGAGCTGCTGCTGCTCGAGAACGTGCGGTTCAACGCCGGTGAGACGAGCAAGGACGACGCCGAGCGGTTGTCGTTCGCGAAGTGCCTCGCGTTCCTGACCGGGGGCGACGACGACGGTGGTGCCTTCGTCGAGGATGCGTTCGGCGCCGTGCACCGCAAGCACGCCTCGGTGTACGACGTCGCGACGCTGCTGCCGCACTACTGCGGCGACCTGGTCCGGGACGAGCTGACCGTACTGACCCAGCTCAGCGGCGACCCGAAGCGTCCCTACGTCGTCGCGCTCGGCGGCAGCAAGGTCAGCGACAAGCTGGCCGTCATCAACTCGCTGCTGCCCAAGGTCGACAAGCTGCTGGTCGGTGGCGGCATGTGCTTCACGTTCCTCAAGGCGCAGGGCCACGAGGTCGGTGACTCGCTGCTGGAAGCCGACCAGGTCGACACCTGCCGGCAGTTGCTGGCCGACGCCGGCGACAAGATCGTGTTGCCCACCGACATCGTGGTGGCCGAGGAGATCGCCGACGACGCCAAGACGCAGACCGTGGCGGCCGACGAGATCCCGGCCGGCACCAAGGGGCTCGACATCGGACCGCGGACGGTCGAGGCGTTCGCCGCCGAGCTGGCCCGGGCACAGACGGTGTTCTGGAACGGTCCGATGGGCGTGTTCGAGGTGGCACCGTTCGCCGCCGGCACCAAGGGCGTCGCCGAGGCGGTAGCGGCGGCCCCCGGGCTGACCGTCGTCGGCGGTGGCGACTCGGCGGCCGCGGTGCGCGCCCTGGGCCTGGACGCCAACGCGTTCGGACACATCTCCACCGGCGGCGGTGCGTCGCTGGAGTATCTCGAAGGCAAGACGTTGCCCGGTGTCGCTGTGCTCGAGGAGGCATAGGTGGCGAAGCCGCCGCGCAAACCGCTGATCGCCGGCAACTGGAAGATGAACCTGAACCACCTCGAGGCGATCGCGCTGACCCAGAAGATCGCGTTCAGCCTCAAGGAAGAGCACTTCAGCGCCGTCGAGACGGTGGTGTTGCCCCCGTTCGTCGATCTGCGCAGTGTGCAGACCCTGGTCGACGGCGATCGGCTGCTGATCGGCTACGGCGCCCAGGATCTGTCGCCCCACGATGCCGGCGCCTACACCGGTGACATCAGTGGCACGATGCTGGCCAAGCTCGGCTGCAGCTACGTGATCGTGGGCCACTCCGAGCGGCGCCAGCACCACGGCGAGGACGACGCCATGGTCAACGCCAAGACCAAGGCGGCGTACCGGCACGGGCTGACCCCGATCCTGTGTATCGGCGAACTGCTCGAGGTACGTGAGGCCGAGGGACACGTTGCGCACTGCGTGACTCAGCTCGACGCCGCGCTCGACGGCATCACCGCCGAGCAGGCCGCGACGATAGTGGTCGCGTACGAACCGGTCTGGGCGATCGGCACGGGCAAGGTCGCCACGCCCGCTGACGCGCAGGAGGTGTGCGCCGCGATCCGGTCGCGCCTGGGCGAGCTGTACTCGTCCGACCTCGCGGCTGGCGTTCGCGTGCTGTACGGCGGCTCGGTCAAGGCGGCCAACGCGGCGGAGATCATCACGCAACCCGACATCGACGGGGCGCTGGTCGGAGGCGCCAGCCTGGACGGCCCGGAGTTCGCCACGATCGTGCTTGCGGCACGGCCGAGTTGACGGCACGTGACAGGTACGCCGAGGGTGACAGGGTAGGCTGACCGGGATGTTTCGCCGCTTCTCCGCTAAGGCCGGTCAATGATCTTCGCGCTCACGATTGTGCTGGTTGCCGTCAGCCTGCTCCTCGTCGTTCTCGTGCTGCTGCACCGTGGCAAGGGCGGCGGCCTGTCGTCCATGTTGGGCGGTTCGTTCTACTCGAACCTGTCCGGCTCGTCAGTCGTCGAGCGCAACCTGGACCGGCTCACGGTCATCGCCGGGGTCGTGTGGGCGATCTGCATCATCGGCCTGGGATTGCTGTACAAGAACAGCTGAGCTAGACATACCTGTCCGCCGCAAGTCCTGATGTCATTCCGAGGAGATACGACGTGGCCGGTGGCAGTGCGATCCGGGGTAGCCGGGTCGGAGCTGGTCCGATGGGCGAGAAGGAGCGTGGCGAGTCAGCGCCGCGGCAGCGCGTCTCCTTCTTCTGTGCGAACGGGCACGAGGTGAAACCTGCCTTCGCGCTCGAGGCCGTCCTACCCGACACGTGGGATTGCCCTCGGTGCGGGTTCCCGGCCGGTCGCGAATCGACGACCCCGCCGAACGCCCCTCGCAACGAGCCGTACAAGACGCACCTCGCCTACGTGAAGGAACGGCGCAGCGACGAGGACGGTGCGGCCATCCTCGAAGAGGCGCTGCAGCGCCTGCGCGCCCGTCGCGGCGAGAACTAAGCACCAACCCCTCGCGCCACCCGATTCACGCTGTTACGGTCGAACCGACACTTCACGGCCGACGTCGGGGCAAAGTTGACGGCCTGATTCCCGGGTGCTCACCCCGCTCGGTCGCGTCCGCTTTCGGGGAGGCGCGATGCGTATCAGGCTGTCCTGGGCTCGGCGTTCTTGGTCAGATCGACCGTTGTGGATTCGCTGGTCGGTGCTCGTCGCCGCACTGGTGGTCGCGGCGGCGCTCACGGTGACCGGCCTGACGCTCGCGTCCGACGATCACGCCGGCGGCGAGCATGGCCGCGCCAGCCAGGACAAGGACAAGGACAAGGACGCCGGTGGCGGCGAGGAGGACGAGGGCGAGGACGACGGCGGTCCCGCGGCGCCGGCGGAGTACCTGACCCAGAAGTTCACCTCCGGTCATGACGTCACGCCCGACCAGGTGCACCGGGCCGAGGCGCAGGCGGCGGCGCTGCCGACGGGTGGGGGCAGCTGGAGCCTCGTCGGTCCGTCGAACGTCGGCGGGCGGATCACCGATCTCGTCGTAGATCCGCGCCGGCCCGACACGGTCTACGTCGCCGCGTCCGGTGGCGGCGTGTGGCGGAGCACCGACGCCGGCGCGACGTTCCACGCCGCCTGGCCCACCGGTGTCACGCAGACGATCGGTGCGCTGGCCATGGGCTCTGACGGCACACTCTGGGCGGGCACCGGCGAAGCGAACCCGTCCGGCGGCGGGCTCACGTTCTTCGGCAGCGGCGTGTACCGCTCGTCCGACGGCGGTGCGCACTGGCAGCAATGGGGGCTGGTCGACAGCGGGGCGATCGGCCGGATCGTCGTCGATCCCGCCGACCCGCGGCGGGTATTCGTGGCCGCCGCCGGCAACCTGTCCGGCACGGCTGGTCAGCGCGGCATCTATCGGCTGGACGGCATCGGCAAGAACTGGAAGTTGGTGCTGCCGACGCCGAACAACACGACCGGCGGCATCGACCTGGCCATCGACCCCACGAACCACCGCCGCGTCTTCGCCACACTCTGGGACCACCAGCGCAACAACGGCGCGCGCGTGTACGGGGGCGTCGGCTCCGGGCTGTTCCGCTCGGACGACGGCGGTGACAAGTGGACGCGACTGCAGAACATCAACGGTGTCGCGTCGACGGACGCGGCCGGCACGGGTCTGACGAGCGATGCCAGCCTGGGACGCATCGGGGTCGCCATCGCCCCGAACGACCCGAAGCGGGTGTACGTCGTCTCGGGCACCCAATACGGCCTGGACAAAGGCTTCTACGTCTCCAACGACGGCGGCGACTCGTTCACGCCGAGTGGCCGCGCCGGTGGTAACAGCGGCTACGAGTGGTGGTTCGGCCGGCTCTGGGTCGACCCGAAGGACGAGAACCATCTCTTCAACGCCGACGTCAGCCTGCGTGAATCATCCGACGGCGGCGCGACCTGGCACGTGTCCAGCGGGGTACACGCCGACCAGCATGCGATGCAGTGGGACCCGAACGGCGCGCATCGCGTCTACCTCGGCAACGACGGCGGCGTGTACCGCTCCGAATCCGACGGCACGACGAACACCTGGGTGCACGCCGTCTACGAGCCGGTCAACCAGTCCTATCACCTGGCCGTGGCCGCCGACGATCCGACCCGGCTGGCCACCGGCCTGCAGGACAACGGCAGTACCCGCACCTGGACGGCGACCGCACCGCCGGGCGACCTGACCCAGTGGAACTCCTACGGCGGCGGTGACGGCCACGACGTCCTCATCGACTACACCGACCACAACGTCTACTACGAGTGCTCGCAGGTCGGTTCCTGTCGGCGGCACGAGGACTCCGGCGGGACCTCGCAGACGACCTCGTTCGGGCAGCGGCACTCGACGCGCATCACCACCGACGCGCCGCTCGTCCTCGATCCCACCGACCCTGACGTCGTCTACTTCGGCGGCAACGTGCTCGACCGCTCGACTGACCGTGGCGCAACGTTCACCCAGATCAGCCCGCCCGGTGACTACCTGACCGGGCCGGTGCCACCCGAGGAGAACGACCAGGGGCCGTTCTACGCCAACGAGTACGCGACGATCACCCAGGTCGCGCCGGCGAAGACGGCGGCTAACACGATCTACGTCGGTACGGATACAGGCCGGCTGTGGAAGACAACCGACCTGGGCGCGCACTGGACGGAGTTCGCCGGCAAGGGCCTGCCCGTGCGATGGGTGAACTCGATCGTCGTCGATCCGGTGAACGCCGACCACGTCTACGTCGCGTACTCCGGTTATCGCGAGGGCGACACCGCCGCCAACGTCTGGGAGACCACGAACGGCGGTGAGAGCTGGACGAACATCAGCGGCAAGCTGCCGAACGGCCCGGTCGAGATGCTGGCCTACGACCAGCCGCGACACCAGCTCTACGCCGCCACCGACCTCGGCGTCTTCTACGACAAGAACGGCAAGCGGAACTGGAAACGGCTCGGGCACGAGCTACCGAACACGCCCGTGCTCGACATCAAGCTGACGGGTGACCGATCGACGATGTACGCGGCCACCTTCGGACGCAGCGTCTGGACGCTAGCCCTGCCGACTGACTAATCCGGCTCTTCGCAGTTGAGGGTGTAGTCCGGTCGGCGCGTCGGTGGCCGGGTAGGGGTCGAGGTCTCCCGAGGATGGAGGTGACTATGATCTCGGGCTCGAAGTGCTCGGGCAGCGGTTGGAGCCCGATCGGGCGATTCTCCGGTGCCGGGTTGTCGAGCCCGTCAGATGGTGTCGTCGCTGCGGATGCCAGGGCGCGGCCAGGGACACGGTGGTCCGGCGGTTGGCGCACGAGCCGTTCGGGTGGCGGCCCACGGTGTTGGAGGTCAGCCTCCGCCGATACCGGTGTAACGCCGCCTCCGACGACCGGAACACGGACCGACGACGCGCCGCGAGCCGTCAGTCGCCGACGCTGCCGTCGATCATCTCGCGCAGGATGTCCGCGTGGCCCGCGTGCCGGCCGGTCTCCAGGATCACGTGCAGGTACACCCACCGCAACGTCAGCTCCCTGCCCCGCGGTGCGTAGTCGAGGCTGTGCTGGGCGGCGATCTCGCGGGAGCGGTCGCACTCCGCCTGGTAGGCGCCGATGACGTCTTCGAGCTTCTCGTTCGGCTCCAGCCGCAGGTCGGCCTCCGGGTCTGCGTCGGTCCACGGCGGCGTGGGCAGCTCCGCGGCGGGGATCTGCCCGATCTGCTCGGCGAACCCGCCCAGTTCCACCCACCGCAGGTGTTTGATCAGGCCGCCGAGGTTGGTGCCGGTCGGCACCGGGCTGCGCCGGGCGTCCTCCTCCGACACCCCGCGGGCCTTGCGCACGACGGCGTCGCGCAGGTAATCCAGGAACGTCTCGAGCTGCTCGCGCTCGCTGGCGGCGACCACGCTGCCGAGGATCTCACTCGGTCTAGTCATGGCCGGAACGTAGCACGCGGGCCGACCCTCGCACCGGGGGCTATTTGGGCTCTTCGCAGTCGCAGTTGAGGGTGTAGTCCGGTCGGCGCGTCGGTGGCCGGGTCGGGGTCGAGGTCTCCCGAGGATGGAGGTGACTATGCCGTCCATCTGGAAGACCTCGACGTGTCTGACGCTACCTTCGCCCGCCCTGACCTGACCACGTTCGCTCGTCTTGATGATCTCGGGCTCGAAGTGCTCGGGCAGCGGTTGGAGCCCGATCGGGCGATTCTCCGGTGCCGGGCTGTCCAGCCCGACAGATGGTGTCGTCGCTGCGGATGCCAGGGCGCGGCCAGGGACACGGTGGTCCGGCGGTTGGCGCACGAGCCGTTCGGGTGGCGGCCCACGGTGTTGGAGGTCAGCCTCCGCCGATACCGGTG
>Ga0137412_10004347_pt1 | contig 11323 bp, 12 predicted proteins | sample CZODoug2_1_16fun_FD_122160 | JGI IMG/M metagenome (GOLD analysis project Ga0137412, IMG submission 122160) | Vadose zone soil fungal communities from Angelo Coast Range Reserve, California, USA - CZODoug2_1_16fungal (Hybrid Assembly) | ecosystem: Environmental > Terrestrial > Soil > Vadose zone... | reverse complement strand
CCCACCGCCGATGACGGCGACGTGGAACTTGGACGTATTTGCGATATCGGCCATCCGCTAACGTTAACATCCCTTAAACGAAAACGGGCGCCTGCCCGGCACGTTCCGGCATGCGCCCTGCAGATTGCTCCCCGAATCCTCGGAACAGGCCGGTCCGTGTCCCAAACCAGGACAGACCACTACGTGTGCTGGAGCAGTCTGACCATGAGACATCCCTCGTGTCGCCAGTTGTACGATTATTGGAATGAGCAGCGCGGCCTCCGAGCTGCTCCGGAGAGTGCCAGGATCGAACCGGGCGCAATCCGGCATGTTCTTGCCGACACGTTCACGCTTGACGTGGACCTGCATGCAGGCCACCCCTTCCACTTTGTGGGTACGCGCGTCGACGCCGCATTCGGACGAGAACTCAAGACCCAATCCTTTGTAAATCTTTGGCGGACCGAATATCGCGACCTCGTGCGCAATATACTGGCGGTTGTCACCGATGAGTCGCTGGGGGTGGTCGCGAGCGCAAGCGCTAAGTCCAGCGAAGGGATTCCGCTGGAATTCGAACTTTTGATCCTGCCGCTCAAGCAACGCGGCCGAACAGACAATCGTATGATCGGCGCATTGGCGCCGAGGTCAATGCCCGACTGGTTCGGCGTGCGAGCGGTGGGCCCCATGGCGCTCGGGCCACATCGCTATCTCGGGCACCACAGCATTGCCGCTCCCGTGCCAAGCCTCGCCAAAACCTTGCCGGCGGGACACCTGATCCATGGATTTGTCGTCTATGAGGGCGGGCGCTCCTGAGACCCGGTCGCAGAAGAGGATGGCCAACATCAGCTTCCTCCGCGAAATAACTGCCAAAATAGTCATTTAGGAACCGGGCGGTAACGGGCCATTAACTACGCACGTTTAGGCTCACCGAGCTTTATTCAGCGATACAACCGAGCCGGCATGTCCCTCCCTTTGAAGAAATCGCAGCTCGCACCCCGGCGAGAAGAACGACGGCGCTTCCAGCGCGTGGCCGTCAATCTTCTAGGCCGGTATATGTTGCCGGATCGCCGCGAGTTCCCGTGCCAGGTTCAGAACATGTCACTGGGTGGCATGTCCTTGCTCGCCCCTGTGGCGGGCCGGCTCCAGGAGCGGGTGATCGCCTATGTGGACCATGTGGGGCGGTTGGAAGGCGTCGTGACCCGTTTGTTCGACAATGGGTTTGCGATGACGATCGCCGCCACGGCACGCAAGCGCGAAAAGCTCGCCGCACAACTTACTTGGCTTGCAAACCGCCACATCCTTAACCTTCCGGAAGACCGCCGGCACAACCGCGTCGTCCCGCAAAATCCGACGGGGCGCCTGGGCCTTCCCAATGGTCGCGATGTCGCGGTTTTCATCATCGACGTTTCGGCATCCGGCGCTGCGGTAAAGACGGAACTTCGACCAGAGATCGGAACCCCCGTCACGATCGGCAAGACATCGGGCCGGGTCATCCGACATCTGGACGACGGGTTCGCAATCGAATTCGCCCGCGTCCAGCATGCCGACTTTCTCGAAGACAACATCACCGACCGGGACATCACCGAGCGGTAATCGGGCCGCGCACAATCGTGCAGGCTCCCCCCTGTTCAGGCGGGCGAGCCTGCGCAGTGCTGACGGACAGCCTGACAGAGCGGAAATAAACACAGGGCCGATCAGGGATGCGGGCGTAATTCGACACAAGCATTCCGCCGATCATCAATCTGCAAGGCACGGTCAAACAAAGGTTGCTGCAGGACGCTGTGCGAGCCTGCGCGACATCAAATGCGCCGCACTTGTGCCGCGTAGGCGGACAATTCCGCGTATATGCACGGCATCTAATTCAAATTGTAATAGATCGATTTTTACTCAAGTTTTCCGAAATATAGATGAGTATTAGTCTCAAATTTTACGATAGTTCCCTTCAAAATACCCTGGTCTACTTAGCAGCAACGCAAAGTATTTGTGCGAAATATGATCCCACAAAAGGGACGGGGTCAATTGATGCAAAGCAACAACATGAGGTTCTTGAGAGCAGCATTCGCCGTCGTGATGGCAACGTCTGCCTTGGCCATGACACTAGGGGCCGAAGCCGCAAATGAGCGTCCCCAGTTCATCGCCCTCGGCGCAACCACGCGCGCGCCGATTGGCTGGACGGACTTTTGTAACGAAAACCCGCATGACTGCGACGGCAAGCCTTTGGAAGCCCGCGACGCGGTGCTCACGCAGAAGTCCTGGAAGGAACTAGTACGCATCAACAAATACGTCAATGACCATGTCCGGCCGATGACGGATATAGATCACTGGGGCGTTGTCGAACGCTGGAGCTATCCGGACGACGGATACGGCGACTGCGAGGATTACGTCCTGCTCAAGCGACGCATGCTGCTGCAGGCCGGATTTCCGAGGCAGGCGCTATTGATCACAGTGGTACGCGACACCAAGGGCGAAGGCCACGCCGTCTTGACCGTTAAAACCGACAGGGGCGAGTTCATCCTCGACAACCAAGAGGAGCGGATCATGGCCTGGACGGAAACAAACTATCGCTTTGTAAAACGGCAATCGCAAATCGATCCCAATGTGTGGGTCGCGCTCGGCGACCCGCGACCAGCGATTGCCACCGCCGCATCAAATTGAACGATTAAAGGAACAACGCGACCCCGGTCACCCCCACCCCTCCCCGTCCCCCGATCGGGCTCGCGCGCGGCCGCCTCTCCCCCCAGAGGCGGCCGCACCTTTTTCTATCGCTGGAATACCTTTGGCATTGGGCTTTGCCGGCCCGAGCTTGCGCGCTAATATCAGTCCGCGAACGTCGCGATATCCTACAGGAGGCCAAACATGAGCCAGCGTCTTCCTGAACACGTTTCAAATTGCTTGGTCGACCCGAGCCGCGTCACCATCATGCGGGCGACACGCAATCCGCCGCGCGACCCGAATGACGATGATGACGAGGAAGAGGACGACGACGAACCGGGCGACGACGAGCCGGCGGTCGTCAGAGAACCTGACGAAGGCGAATAGGCGGCACTTGCCTTGCCCCGCGGGCCGCGCACTGGCAACGGGCTGATCGACGGTGTTGCCTAAGGTGTGCTCTTAACTCTGACATTCCTGCAGGTCGCAGGTTCGTCTCCCGAAAAGAACTTTGCTTTGCTCTGCTCTTACCACGTCTGGATTGGACACGTGCGAAAAGCGCCATGACGAGGAATTACGCGCTTATTTTTTCGCGCGCTCGGGTTGAGCCGTGGGATTCTTGCTTTTCTACGGCAATTTGTTCGAGTTCCTCGATCGCGATGTCGAATTGGTCTAACAAAGATTCATCGTGGAGAGCATTGCTTGCGATCGAAATGAAGTCGGGCCGCGATATCCGATTGGAGTGTTCGGCGGCTTCCGAGGCGACCGCCGCGATTGCTTCGTCAAATGCTTGCGCGATCGCGATCATCAAGTTCTTGCGGAGAAGGAGGTCGTCAGGCTCGACCGGGCGGTCAATGCGAACGCTAGGCGGTATACCGAGGCGTTGCAGCTTCTTGATCGCATCTTCGATAGCATTGTTCACACGCATAGCGGGTACTCGCGCACGGTTACAAATACATTTAGCTATGACAGTTCAGAATGACAGTTCAGACCGATGGCAGCACCCTCGGGCGCAGCCAGCAGGCGCTTAAATTAATGCCATGCAAGTTTTACGCAAGCGTAAAAAGGGGGCGGGACTTTTAGGCCAAGATTGCCCGACCCGCGAGAACGCCGCGACCAAGGAGTCGCCCTCGCCGTAGAAGACCGATCGACTTGGTCAACCGTGGCGCCAATCCGGACCGCCGCACCAGGAGGAGTCAATGCCGTCTCGAACTGACCTTGCGCATAGCGCAAAGCGATCGTGGCGTTCCGCCAACTGAAATCATGAATTGGGCACCTTCCGGTTTTAAAATTGGGTCTCAAATTCTGTCTCACACAACCACACCGCAACATTAGGGTGGGCAATGACGTCAATAGTGTCCGAGCCTGTCACCATTAATGTCGATGAAGGTGTCCACGTTTCCGGATTGCTGGAGTCGCCAAGCGGGGCGCGAGCTTGCTTTGTGTTGGCTCATGGTGCGGGAGCCGGGATGGCCCATCCATTCATGGCGGCGATCGCCACGGGATTGGAAGAGCGGGGCATCGCTACGCTGCGTTACCAGTTCCCGTATATGGAAAAGGGCGGAAAGCGGCCCGACCCTCCAAAACTTGCCCATGCAACCGTACGCGCCGCTGTAGAAGAAGCCATCCGGCTCATGCCCGACATTCCGCTTATTGCAGGAGGCAAATCGTTCGGTGGCCGCATGACGTCACAGGCGCAAGCCGCAGAACCACTCCGAGGAATTCAGGGGCTGGCATTTCTCGGATTTCCGCTGCATCCGGCCGGACGTCCGGCCCAGGACCGTGGCAAACATCTGTTCGAGGTGCAAATTCCCATGCTGTTCCTGCAAGGTACGCGCGACGCGCTCGCGATGCTCGATCAGCTTGAGCCGCTTTGCAAGGCCCTCGGCAAGCTTGCGACATTGAAACTGTTTCAGGATGCCGACCATTCGTTTCATGTGCCGGCACGGACCGGCAAGAAAGATCCGCAGATTCGCGGCGAAATGCTTGATGCACTTGCCCAGTGGATCGAGAGTACGATCGCGCGTTCCCCCAAGAAGTAAATTAGCGGACACCCGCCAATCAATGCCGTTTTTCGGTTACAGGGAGTCGTTGACGTAACCTGAAGAAGTCAGGCCAAGGGTCTTCTTTGAGAACATCGAGCCGCTGAAGGAGGTTGTCGATTCTATAATGGTCCGCCCTGATACCTTCGGAGAGTTCGTCCCACCCCAGCGGTGTCGATACGGATGCAAGGGGAAGCGCGCGCGTTGAATATGGGGCGACCGCCGTGGCGCCACGGCGGTTCCTGAGGTAGTCGATAAATATGCGCCCGCGCCGAGCTGCCTTTGCCATAGTGGCGACGTAACGGTCCGGCCGGGCTTTTGCCATCCTCTCGGCTATCGATTGCGTGAATTTCATTGCGACATCCCACACAACACTGGGCTGGATGGGAAGCACGACATGGAGGCCCTTGCCACCTGATGTTTTTACGTAGCTCTGTAAGTCGAGGTCTCCAAGTCGGTCACGCACTTCAAATGCAGCATCGATCACCGCATTCCATGGAACATCTTCGCCAGGGTCGAGGTCAAAAATCAGCCGGTCCGGCATTTCCGGATCAACCACGGTCGATCCCCAGGGATGGATTTCAAGGACACCGGCCTGAACCAGATTCATCAAGCCCTCAAGGTTGTCGAGGGTGAGCATATTCTCCGTCTCGCCAACATCCACACGCTGCACCGCGCTGCTCAGGCCCTGCCAGGCATGCTTGGCGAAAAAACATTTCTCGCCAACGCCTGAAGGACACCGGACCAGACTTAAGGCGCGACCGGAGATGTGCGGAAGTATCCAATCGGCAATTTCGGCATAAAATTCGGCCAGGCCCTCTTTGGTCACGCCCTTCTCGGGCCAAAGGATACGTTCAGGATGGGTAAGACCCACCGCCGGGCGTTTGGTTTCGCGATCTGCCTTGGATGTCTCCGGCGGCGCTTCAAGAATGATCTCTTCCGCTGGTCGATCTTCGCGAAGTCCCTTGAACGCGGCCATTTTGATCACGTTGTCAGCCGACCAGCCGCGATATTCGATTTCGCATACCAACTTTGGTTCCGCCCAACGAACACCCTTGAGGGCGCTAGCCAGAAGGTCGTTTCCCAGTTTGGGTTTTCCTGAGACGATGGTGTCGAGTTCCACGCGCAGAGACCGTGCCTGATCGCCGGAGTACCCCGTCCCTACGCGACCCGCATACAGGAGTGTCTTTCCTTTGAAATACCCAAGCAGCAACGAACCGATCGTTCCACTTGCGGCGGTCGAAGGGATATAGCCCAGAATGATAAACTCCTGCCGGAGAACTCCCTTCGCCTTGAACCAGTGATCTCCCCGTCCCGCCCGGTACGGAAAGTCAACGCGCTTGGATACAATTCCCTCCAGGCCAAGGCGGCAGGCGTGTTCGAACATTGTCGGCCCGTCCTGGTCCAGGTGTTCGCTGTAGCGAACGAGCGACGTGGGTGGCAATCTGCCGACAATCTGTTGCAACAACATTTTTCGATCCAACAGTGTTGCTTTGGTCAGATCGAAACCTTCGCAATAAAGGAAGTCGAATAAATAGTACCGGAGGTGGCCAGCGGTCCCGGATGACAAGTCAGACTGCAATAGGGAGAAGTTCGGAAAGCCCGCCGCGTCCTCGGCCACGATTTCGCCGTCCAGCAGCCCCGAACTCAACCCAAGAGTTTTCAGCGCGGTTGCAATGATGGAAAACCGTTTTGTCCAATCGAGGCCCTTCCTGGTAAGCAGCTTAACGGCGCCTCCATCAATCCGGGCTTGCATCCGGTAGCCATCATACTTGATTTCGTGGATCCATTTCGGTCCGCTTGGAGCCGTCGCCGTGAATTGTGGCAAGCTCGGCTCCAAAAACGCCGGGAGAATTCCCTTGCGGGCTCCGTGAATCTTTCCCGGGTCCGGAAGTGCAATGGCTCGCGTTCTAATAACCTTCGCTCTGCCGGCGTGGTCCTTGCGCAGCTCACCTTCGGCGGCAAGCTCTTGCGTCGTTCGCCCGCTCACCGTCGACGTCGTTTCCTCGTCGGTGATATCCGGCTCGCCCGCGCTCCGCGAATACTCATCGGCCGCTTTGATCAGAAGCCATTGTTCCTTCTTCTCACCTGCCCGCGGTCGCATCCGCACCAGGTGCCATTGTCCCTTGAGGCGGCTGCCGTGAAGCGTGATGTCGAGGTGGCCCTTCTGAAGCCCTTTGTCGGCGTCGAAGCCTGCCTCCCAACGCCCTCGATCCCATACGATCATAGCGCCGCCGCCATACTCGCCCTTGGGAATGTTCCCCTCGAAATCGAGATACTGCATGGGGTGGTCTTCGGTGCGAACGGCAAGCCGTTTTTCACCCGCGATGAGGCTTGGCCCTTTGGTCACGGCCCAACTTTTGAGTGTGTCTCCGAGTTCGAGCCGCAAATCGTAATGCACCCGCCGCGCATCGTGTTTCTGGACAACAAACTGCCAGCCCTTGGCCTTGCCGCGCTTTGCCTTGGGCTCGGTCGTGCGGCTGAAATCGCGCTTAAGTTCATATTCCTGCAGCGGGTCCCGGCGCGGCGATGACTTCATAACTTTCCGGGTCGCAATCACGATTGCTCCATTGACAGATCGGCTACGGGGAATGAGCGATCTGCATTTCGCAGAATTTCAGGGCCTGCCGGGCGCGCACGGCCCAAGGCGATTCCTTGTCCAGCGCGAGATAGCGTCGCCAACATCCTAAGGCCTCAGACGTTCTATTGTTGCGCTGATACAGGAGGCCCAGGTTGAAGATGGCGTCGGCGTATTCGGGGTCAGCTTCGATCGCGCGCGTGAGGCAAACGACGGCTTGATCGGATTGACGCTGATCATCAAGGAGGTCGCCGAGATTGTACCAAGCCTCGGCAAATTTTGGGTCTGCCTTTATCGCCGAGCGATAGGCCTTTTCCGCTTCGATCTTGCGTCCGATCGAACGAAACAGATTGCCCAAATTGAAAGCCGCAGAGGGATCATTGGGATCGAGCCGCATGATCCTTTCATAGAGGCGCTGCGCCGTCTCGGCGTCGTTGGCCTCCTCTGCTTCCTGCGCCCGCTCGAACAGTTCGTCGGGATTCTCTCGCGAATCATTCACAGGAAGCAGAAACTGACCGGTCTTGTCGGTTCGGCCTTTCATGTGTTCCAGAATGAGGGTATCGCCTGACGAGGGATATAGGCGTAGATTGGAGAGAGCGGCGTCCGGAAGCCATTTGCGTATCTCGTGAAGGCTCCTGGTTATCGTTGAAAGCGCAACTCCGGCATCAAACAGCTCGGCCAATTGACGCGCCGCCGCCAGGTCGCGAAAGCCATATCGTTCCGCGCGGCAATCGAGTAACCCGAATGATGCAAGTTTCTCGATCACATCGAGCGGCAGCGCACTTAACGATGATATTTGCGCCGTCGTATAGGTCTTGACCTGATCGGCTGGCACTGATTTTCCGGCCCATTCAAGAAAGTGCCGCTCGCTCGAAATCGCGACGCCATAGGATTTTGCGAGGCTGAGGCTTTTCGACGGCTCTCCGTCTTCGAATAGCGGCCAACCCAGCTCACCGACAACGAGGATCGTCGTTTTCCTGGTGACACCGCGACGCGGTGTCCCGCCTTTTTGGCGGACGAGCGCGAATGCTTCTTCGCGCTTCATCGAGGCGAGCCGACCCGTGAAAGCGACGTTGCGCTGAAAATTAGAGATGGTGGGGTCAGGCGCCATGCATTATTTTGCGGATGCTTTCTTCTTGGCTGCCGGTCGGCGGGCATCCGTGCTGGCTGCGGCCGGCTTTTTGGCGCTGGCATTGATGCTGGCCTTCAAGGCATCCATCAAATTGATGACGCGCGGAGCGGCTGTCTCTTCGCCCGCAGTTTGAATGGGAAGGCCCGCCTGCTTGTTCTTCAAAAGGTCGACCAGTGCATTTTCGTATTGGTCCTCGAAGGATTTTGGATCGAAGTGACCTGCTTTCGTTTCAACAATGTGAGACGCGAGTTGCATCATTTCGTCTGGCAATTTCAAATCCGGAATATCGGTGAAGTAATCGGCCGCATCGCGGATTTCGTAGCCGTATCGCAATGTCGTCGCGAGTAGGCCCTTGTCGAAGGGCTCAAGCATGACGACATGCTCGCGGCTCGTGAGAACTACCCGCGCAAGCCCGACCAACTTCTTTGCGCGCATGGCGTCGCGAATGACCGAGTATGCCTCCTGACCGACCTTGTCTGTCGGCGACAGATAATATGGGCTGCCGAGGTAGCGATCGTCGATCTCGGTACGGGGAACGAAGCTATTTATTTCAATAGTATGCTTGCTCTCGATCTTGATCTTCTCAATTTCCTCATCCTCGACGATGATGTATTGGCCCTTGGCATGTTCGTAGCCGCGCTTGATATCTTCCTTGTCAACAGGATCCCCCGTCTCCGAGTCGACCAATTGCTGTTTTAGACGATTTCCCGTCTTGGTATTGATCCGATTGAAGGATACGCGTTCCGAACTCGATGAGGCCGGATAAAGTGCAATAGGACAAGATACAAGTGAAAGTTTCAGATAGCCTTTCCAATAAGCACGGGGCGCCATATCCAACTCCTACTCGACACACACGTATGATGACCCGCCCATTATAGCGGAAAGGCTGGAGATGGCCAGTCGCCAGGTCGGTGGGCTCCCGGTTATACTCCCCAGACAGTTGGCATTCAGTTACTCACAGGTGTCAATCGTGGACTTGGCTGGGTCGAGAAGCCGCCGATGCTGGCGCGTGTAGCCGGAATGCAAAGGGAATAGTCGTGTCAGGAGTGAGGGTCTGTTCGTAAAAGCAGAATAGCCTCCTCCGCGCGTGCAACGGGCACGAACAGGTGATCATGGTGGTAGGCTGAGACCGCGTTGGCGCTGATACCCGCGGCTGCAAGGCGTGCGGTTATGGCCGCGAGAAATCCTACGGCATCGAGCGCGGAGTATGCATTTAGGGTGATCATGCGGGATGGATATTGATAGTTGAGATTCGCGGCCTTGGCGTCGGCAAGAGTCATAATAAGGGAAGTTCCTTCCTGTTCGTGAAACGTGAGCAACGGGGTGACGCTCGCGGGGACGCTGCAATGAGCCGGGATGGTACAAAAGACATAAGTTTCCGCTGACATGGTTGGCCGGATGTTTGCGAGAAGCGTGTTCAGGTCGCGTTCAGGCGGTTTCATGCGTTGGCCCTGGGTGGGGGTGGTCGGGAATTCTGATACAAATCAACCATGGAGCACCTCGAGACGTTTACAACATTCCTCCGTGGTCAACGGCCGCTTCCTCCTGTGACCATTCAAAAGGTTGAATATTTTCCGGACGCGTCCTCGCTCGGCGGCGCTGACAACGGGGCTCGGAGTCGCTATATATTAGTGGCATGCCAGTACCGCGCATATGTAAGAGTTGAGTTATGACCAACCCCGTCATCCCTGATATTCATTACGACCCCGAACACGACCCAAATGATCAAAAAAATTGGTCGGAGATGGACTTCGAGGATTTGCAGACGACATTGGCGCGTGGTGGCTCGATTGAAGATGTGGCGATTTTCCTGTGCCGTCGGGGCACTCAGGATAGGGTAAGGAAGAAGGCCGATGAGATGGGCTGGTGGCCCAATACAAACGCGCTGGGCGCCCCGCCCCTTCGCGACCGAGTAAAGCGCTCACCTCAAGACCCTTGAAATGCTACAGTCGTAAAAGCCGTCCGACGCCTATTCAGCGACGATTCCGCGCAACTCGACCGAAACCCTAATCGAGACTCTAACAGCGAGACTGACATGATCGTAATGAAATCCGACAAGTTTGAAGTCACATTCGTCGGCGGAGATGGCCTACGGAATCGCAGGTACCAAACATTCGATGACGCCAAGGAGGCTGCGCTTCGTGTCCTGCGTATCTATGACCGCGATGGTACGCGGGCCGCTCACCCCGCAGTCATCCACGGCCCGGACTGCGGATCAAAAGGAAAGACAATTACCTGATCGATTTGCTCCGATCCTGCGGGCGGCGATCCGTTACGCTTTCGACCTACAGCTCGACGGCGCCGACCTTCGCAAGGAGCCTATCGAACGGCGCAAGGCCATCCTGACAAATCTCCTGCACTCCACGCAATCCGGAATCCTTTTCAACGACCACATTGAAGGAGCGGCGCAGGAGATATTCACAATGCTCTCCCCCCAAGAGGCGGCCGCACCTTTTGATTCCGGGAAATGCCCGTGGTTATTGAGCATCTCGGTCCGGCAAACGATCAGGAGGGCTCTATGGCTGACACGCGAAGTGAAACCGATACGTTCGGCGTCATCGAAATTGCGGCGGACCGCTACTGGGGGGCGCAGACCGAGCGGTCGCGGCGAAATTTCCGCATCGGCATGGAGTTGATGCCGCAGCCGATCATCCGCTCCCTTGCGGTCATCAAGCGGGTTGCCGCCGAAGTGAATTGCGAATGTGGGCTTCTCGACGCACGCCTTGCGGGGGCGATCATCGCTGCGGCTCAGGAAGTCATTTCCGGCAAACTCGACGGCCATTTTCCGCTCGCGGTTTGGCAGACCGGATCCGGCACTCAGTCAAACATGAACGTGAACGAGGTGATCGCCAATCGCGGCAACGAACTCTTGGGCGGCCGTCGCGGCGAGCATGCGCCGCTGCATCCAAACGACCATGCCAACAAAAGCCAGTCATCCAATGACTG
>Ga0137412_10004346_pt1 | contig 11325 bp, 12 predicted proteins | sample CZODoug2_1_16fun_FD_122160 | JGI IMG/M metagenome (GOLD analysis project Ga0137412, IMG submission 122160) | Vadose zone soil fungal communities from Angelo Coast Range Reserve, California, USA - CZODoug2_1_16fungal (Hybrid Assembly) | ecosystem: Environmental > Terrestrial > Soil > Vadose zone... | reverse complement strand
CGCCAATCCACTTCCGTTATGTCTACCGAACCTTTGCCGCCGCTCGCCAGCACGTAGCTCAAGCTGCCGCCGTTGATCCGGTAATTCGTCACCGCATATACGTTCTCAGACTTCAGCGCGATCAGCCGCACCCGCGCGGGCTGTCCGGTGACCACCGAACTGGTGCGAATCATTTGTGCCGGCACCTCTGATGTGACGACTGAGTTTGTCACGCTATCGGCGGCCGGAGCCAGGTTTCTCGCCTCATAGCCACTTTCGGAAACATCCGCGGGATCGGTATTGTCCGCTGGCTTTTGTGGCGCTGGATTTTCCGAATTTTTCAGCGCTACCGGCTTGCGGAACGATTGCGAATGGTACGAGGCGGGCGCCGGGGGCCGCTGATAGGAACGTAGCGACGAGTTCGGTCGAGGTACATCAATATCGTCCATCAGCCGCACGGTGACTTGCGCTTCCCCTTTGAGCGCCGGGCGCGGCCCCTTGGCCGGAAGCATCAAGATCTTCCACGGCCAGAGTGGCGGAATCAGCCATTCCACCGTGTCTCGAGTTGCATGCCCTTTGCCGACGATGTCGCCTTTCTTGTCGACCCTGTATCCTTTAGCGGCGATTATTTTGCTCGGCACCGGAATGTCGCTGTCCGGGAATCCAATGCGATCGAATTCAATCTTCAAATAACCTTTTCCCCAAAAATGTCCAGGTTCCTTATCCGCTTCCAAGTGCCCGCCCAAATAACTTCCTCGTGGAAAAACCGCTTTCCCAAATTGCCGCAACGCGCTTAGATGGCAAATCACCGGATCGCCAATGTCCGCCGTTGCTGAAGAGAAATTTGGTTCGTCGAGCGTGCAGCGCAAGAGCGTGCCCGCCGGCACAAGAATGTCTTGCGCCTTGGTGCTCGCCTGCACACCTAAAAACAATACTGAAACCGCTAAGTACAAAAGGAATCGCCGCATGTGTGCTACCTCCCAGTTCGAGGGTCAGGCAGAACGCGCTCGCAACGCACGCACGGGGACGCAGAACTAGAGGACGAGCGTGAGGAGTACATTGCCGGGACCCACCCATTCTTCGCGCCGCGAAATTTCTTCGAGGAGCGTAGACGCAAAGTACTCCTGTCTTTGTAACTATTTCAATAGGCAAGATTTACGCGGTTTTGACGAAGTAAAAGCGAAACCTAGAAACACAAGTTGCTAAACCCCCAAACACTCGCATTCTGGAAAAGTTTCGCGATAATTTTGAGTTATGTGAAAAATCCTTGAAGCGCCCTGCGGATTACTCAGAGATTGCCGCAGGATTGCGTTGCAGCAATTCCGTTAAATCATTCACTACCCGCACCGCTATTCCTCTAAACACTTCTTCATTCGCGTCCTTACTGAGTTCGTATTTCGTAAGCGGAACATAAGGGCTGAGCGTTATCACCGCTCCGGGCTTGTCTTCATTTCCAGGCAGGTGCGCGATTTCGTACAGCGTTTGGTCCGGTTTGGCCAGGTTCGCCACCGCAACCAAAGCTTGGATTTTGCCGCTGTCAGTTGCCGTGCGAATGATCGCGCGCCGCCAATGATTCTCATTGTCCACTTCCGCGAATAATCCGCGAATCTGAACGCCGCTGTCTGGTCGCGCATCGCCTGCGCGCATGCGCGCTGCCGGGTAGCCGGCTTTTTGTAAAGCGATGAGCAGCTTTGTCGACATCAGCTCAACAATGTGGTTCGCCAGCTTTTGCGGATCATTTTCTGGCTTCTGCGCCGCGGACCCTGCTGGAGGCAGAACGTCAATCTGGAAATCGGAAACGTACACTGGCGGCTTTGGCCCGGCCGTTGGCGTTTGTGGCCGTCTGCGCCGCGCGCTTGCGTCACCAACCGACCAATTGGCGCTCAAAAGAATGGCGCCGATAAATAGAAGGCGAGCTAGTGTTTTCATAAATGCCGGCTTCCCGTTGCGCCCACAGTCCCAGAGTACAGAAAAGCGCGCGCAGCGGACATGCCAAAAAATTAGGGCGCCATCGCAAAGGCGGCGCCCCCGAGATTCCCTCAACTGAGATAGATGAGTTAGTGAGGTTGAGTAGCGGCGCCCACGGAGACAGGCAGCGCGGACTCCTGAATGGTGAGCACGTCCGTGCGCGTCTTGTCCCATTCCCGAAGCGTCAGACCCTGGCTAGCAAACATACGCCGGATGCGAGCCGAATCCCACCGCAGGACTTCTTCAAGCACCGGAACGAGCACGCTCATGGCGTTGTCGCTGAGCACCGTCCGCCGAGCTACCTTGGTTATGTACATTGCTTCCGAAACGGCGATGGTTAATCCATCGTGATGATTAACGTGCATCATCACCGGCAAATCCGAGCTGCCGTCGCCCATGTAGATGATCTGATCGTGGCTGATGCCAAGCAGCGCGCGTATCTCTTCGAGCACCGTAATTTTTCCCCAGCCCGCCGAAGCTCGAATGATGGACTCCACTTCTCCGGTTTCCTCCTTGTACCGGAAGCGCGTACCGAAAATGTGGTCGGGCGGAACAATACCTTCCAACGCCGAGACGATAATCTCCTGCGGCGCAGCGGAAATGACGTAAAACGAAAATTTGTAGTCGTCGGCAAGATTGTCCAGCGCGCGCGCGAATAGCGCGACATCATGTTTCAGCCGGATGCGCTTGCCGGTCTCTATCAAATCGTCTCGCCGCACACGGCGGAATTCCGGATCGTGCAGAATCAGGTAGCTAAGCTCGGCGCCCTGCTGCACCAGGTTCATTTGCGACAGTCCGGCCACTTTGTCGTGAAAGCCATGAAAGCCGATGAGTTCGCTCAACACGACCCCAGAGTCGTTAAAGCTGAGCGTCTGGTCGAAGTCACTGGCCAGAAGAAACTGCTTTGCCATGTTCTAGTACTCCTCTTTCCGTAGCCTACAATTACACCTTAACTGCTTCCGGGCTGGGCACCCTACGAATAATTTTAATGGGTGCTATGCGCTTAAATTGTGAATGTTTTGTGAGCATTTGCTTAGATGCGCCCAAGGGGTAACCGGTTATAAGCAAAGGGTTTGTTCCGATAACCCTAGAAAAGTGAATGCGATACGATAATAAGCGCAGGGGCGAAAGCCAGGAGAAAAGTTTTTTGCCCCCGATTCCTCGACAATTTCTTGACGAAGGTATCCGGTTTGAAGGGGCACTCATCGAACCCGGTATCCGAGGTCATAAGGGAGCTGCCGATGGAAACACGACACTTAGTAAAAACCGGACCGGAAGTGTCCGCAATGGGCCTTGGCTGCATGGGCATGTCCGAATTTTACGGCGAGCGAGATGATGCAGAGTCGATCGCCACAATTCACCGCGCCATCGAACTGGGCATCACCTTCCTTGATACCGCGGATATTTACGGGTACGGCGACAACGAAATTCTGGTTGGCAGAGCGATTCGCGGTCTGCGCGACAAAGTTTTTCTGGCCACGAAATTTGGCATCCTTCGCAGCAAGGCCGACCCCAACGTGCGTGGCGTCAACGGAAGCGCTGCGTATGTGCGCTCTGCGTGCGACGCCAGCCTGAAACGGCTCGGCGTCGATGTGATCGATCTCTACTATCAACATCGCGTCGATCCCAATGTCCCGATCGAAGAGACAGTCGGAGCCATGGCCGAACTCGTACGAGCGGGCAAGGTGCGCCACCTCGGCCTGTCCGAAGCTTCCGCGCAAACTGTTCGCCGCGCCCACAAAGTGCATTCAATCGCCGCGCTGCAAACCGAATATTCCCTGTGGACCCGGGATTCCGAAGATGAAATCCTGCCCACCACGCGCGAGCTTGGTATCGGCTTCGTCGCCTACTCCCCGCTAGGCCGCGGTTTTCTCACCGGGCAAATCAAGCGATTTGAGGATTTCGCTCCCGACGATTATCGTCGAAACTCGCCTCGGTTTCAGGGCGCGAATTTTCAGAAGAATCTGGAATTAGTGCAGCGCGTCGAGGAAATCGCCAAAGAGAAGAAATGCACGCCAAGCCAACTGGCCTTGGCCTGGCTGCTCGCGCAAGGCCAAGACATCATCCCCATCCCCGGAACAAAGCGCCGCAAATACCTGGAAGAAAACGTAGGCGCCTTAAATATGAAGCTGTCGCCAGAGGATTTGCGCCGGATCGATGAAGTTGCGCCGCACGGCGCCGCCGCAGGGGAACGCTATCCTCAAGCCGCAATGGCCGCCGTCAACCGCTAAACCCTGCTCTTTTCGGGGTTATACTAGGCCATATGAAGGCGTTCCCTCGAATAACCGTAGACCCTCGACAGATGGGCGGCTTGCCTTGCATTCGTGGTCTGCGCATTCCCGTCGCTCGTGTCGTTAGCATGATTGCCGAAGGAATAAGCCACCAACAGATTTTGGCCGATTACCCAGATCTTGAAGAAGAAGACATTCGCGAGGCCTTGGCCGCCTTCCCTGACTAATCTCAAGATGTATCTCGTTGACTAGAAGTTTGCTCGGACGTTGTAGGGGCGCACCAATGCTGCGCCCAGCTAGGCAGAAACTATGACCCTTTGCTGGTACCTTCCTGCGTCCTCTGATGGAAACAAAAATTGAACGCGCTTGAGAATTGGTATTGCTCCACATCTTTTTGGCGCTGGATGACTCGCGAGCGATTGCTGCCTTGGCTGTTAGGCGGCGCCGATGTGGGCGATCACGTTTTGGAAATCGGCGCGGGGGCAGGCGCCGCCACCGCGGAATTGCGAAAACGCGCCCGTCGCGTCGTCAGTCTTGAGTACGACCATCTTTTTGCCGTCAAAATAGCGCGAAAGAACGGAAGTGGCGCCGGCGTCGTGCAAGGCGACGCAGCATCCCTGCCCTTTGCCGACCGAACTTTCTCCTCTGCCATTGCGGTACTCGTCTTGCATCATTTGCGGTCGCGCGAACAACAGGATCGTGCCTTCGCAGAAGCTCATCGGGTATTGCAACCAGGCGCCCACTTTTTTGCTTTTGAAATTCCAGACGGATGGCTCAATCGCGTCATTCACATCAACAGCACGTTCGTCCCAATCCAGGCCGATGCACTTGAGGCTCGATTGGCCGCCGCGGGATTCGTCGATATCGCTCTCGATCGCCGAGCAGGCGGCTTCAGCGTTCGCGCGGCCCGCAAAGCTAACTCATAACTATCATCTGGAATCGTTGCTTAGCGCGTAGGGGTGAACGAACCGACTTCACTGCGCGCTTGCATCACGCGCAAAATCGAATCGCGCGTAATCATCCCTATGATGTGCGCTCCATCATTTTCCGTGTCGCTCACTACCGGCATTTGATTCACATCCGCGGCCACCAGCCGCTCCAGCAAGCCCAGCAGAGACTCTTCCGGCCGCGCCCACAAAATTTTCTCGCGCGGAATCATCGCTCCCTGCACGGACATGTTGGCCCACTCATGGCGCGGCACCGAATTCAGCGTGGTTACATTGACCATGCCTACGAGTCGATCATCCGTGGTCACCAGATGACACCGCCGCCCGGTGCGCGTCACCTCTTGTCCATATTCCTCCAGCGACATGTTGCGCGGAACGGTAGGCACCTCGTGGCTCATCACATCTGCCGCGTGCAGCCCGCTCAGTGTTTCGCGAATGGCCACCTGCGCGACAGTCTCCTGCGCCGCAGTCAAGAGAAACCAACCAATGAATGCGAGCCAGAGCCCCGACATCCATTGCTCTTTCCCGGTCATCGCCACTCCGGCGCCGAGAATGATCATTCCGTAGGCCACTAGTTTTCCGCTCGTTCCAGCAACTTTCGTCGCGCGCGAGAAATCCTTAGTCACTCCCCACACAATCGCGCGGAAAACTCTGCCACCGTCCAAAGGAAACCCCGGTAGCAGATTGAAAAGCGCTAGTCCCGCATTCGTTCGGCAGAGCCAAACTGCCAGAGCCCCAACCATCTGAGAGTATTGGAAAAACATCGTCAAACTGAAAAAGCCAGCCGCAAGGATCAGACTAGCAATCGGTCCGGCAATCGCGATGTTGAATTCCTGAATGGGTTTGGCCGGTTCGCGCCCGAGCCTAGCCACACCGCCGAACACAAACAAGGTAATTGAGATCACTCGAATCTTGTAAATCCGAGCGACCATGCTGTGCGCCAGCTCATGGAAAAGCACAGACGCGAAAAACAACAAGCTCGTGGCCACCCCTACTCCCCAGTGCTGCTCCGAGGTCCATTGCGGATGCAGGGCCGCAAACTGCAGACCCAACATCGTTGTAATCAGCACAAAAATGATGAACCAGCTCGGGTGTAAGTAGATAGGTATACCGAGGATACGTCCAATGCGAAATCCTGGGCTGATCGGCATTCTGCGTCTCGCCTCGCGCGTAACTGCTTCCGTCGCTGCCATCTTCCTCCCAATACACTACCTCTGATTCGCGGCAGCACCAAACGGACGCGCCATTCCTTTGACACTTCCCAGTGCGGCTCAGGCCCCACGGCGTGTTCCGCCCGCCACAAGACTCGCTCACCTCCGACCGCGTAACCCGTTTATTTTCACTAGCGCTTCGATGGTGTGCACGTTGCCCTAGCGATGTACGCAGCACAGGAGGAATGCACTCATGTGGGTCTTCGTAAATATCGCCATGTTGGTTCTCGCTACGGTGGTCACCGGCGCCGCTGCAGTAGCGGTGTACTGGCTGCTTCTTCGCGTCACCGTGGAAATGATGCGGCCGGCGGTCCCGCCATCGATACGCCTGCGCAAAGAAGGGAGCAAGTAAATGCTCGTCTTGAAATATTTGCTGGTCATTATCGGTATCGGACTGTTCGGCAGTTCTGGGGCGCTACTCGTTTACGACATTTATCTCTCCTCGCAATTGCGCCGATTGCTGGGGCGCCGCCGCGACAAAACCACTGGCGAGCTGCTACCGGAAGACCCCGTCGAGGTTAGCCGCCCTTTAGCGCCGGTCCGCTGGGGACTGGCCCAGCGGCTCGCGGCGGCAGGAGTTCTGCCGCTATTGATAGCCTTCAGCATAGCGATCGTCCCGGACGGCTTCGCGGGAGTGCGCGTCAGCCAAATCTGGGGAGCGCGGCCTGGCACGCTGTACCCCGGCGTGCATCTGGTCACACCGCTGGTAGATAGCGTCGAGCTGTACGACACGCGGGAGCAGGTCTACACCACGGCCGCCAGCCCCGCTGCGAAAGCACAAGGCCCTGCGTCGCCGGCCGCTCAGCCAGAAGTCCTCACCGTGCAGGCGCGCGAAGGCCTGAACATCGGGCTGGCCGTCAGCGTTCGCTATCGATTGGATTCCCATCGGCTGAGCTACATCCATGCGAATTTGCCACGCGCGGTGGGCGACGAAGTGGTAGCGCCAACGGTTGCAACAATTTACCGGCAACTGGCCCCCAATTACATTACTCGCGAGATTTTCGCGACCAAGCGCGAAGAGCTGCGATCGGCCGCTGCGAATGCCATCACGTCGCGCTTGGCCAGCGATGGGATCATCGTCCGCGAGGTGCTGCTGCGCGACTTGAAGCTGCCCGAGGAATATGCACAGGGACTTGAAGGACTGCTGCTGAAGGAGCAGGAAAATGAGCGGCTGGGCACGGAAACCGAGATCAAGCAGAAGCACGTCAAAATCGCGGAACTGGAAGCGGAGGCGCAGAAATCTCGGGACGTAAAGCAGGCCGAAGCGCAGGCGCAAGTGCGCGTCCTGCAGGCCAAGGCGGAAGCGGACTCCATGCAGTACACGCTGCCGTTGAAGCAGAAGCAGATCGAGCAGAGCAAGCTGGAAGCGCAGGCCCGCAAGGAAGCCACCCTGCAGAACGCGGAAGCAGCCGCCCAGGCCAAAATCATCGACAGCAAGGCTGAACTGGAGCGTCAGAAAAATTTGTCTGATGCGGAGGCGAATCGCATTCGCGTTACCGCGGCAGCTGATGCCGAGCGCATGAAATTTGAAGCTGCGGTGCTGAAGCAGAATCCGATGCTTATCCAGAAGATTATCGCCGAGCGGCTCTCCGACAAGCTGCAAATCATGATGGTGCCCATCGATGGCAAGAACTTCTTCGCCAACGACGTGCTCCGCTCGGCCTTTTCGAGCGCAGGCAGCACAGCCTCGGCAGAAGATCCAGAGGAAGGCGCGCCTGTCGCTACTGCCCAAAAACGCTCGGGGCGTCGCCCATAAAGTTGGAACAGCGTCAGCGCGCCCAAAGCCCCGACGCTGCGAAAAGTTCAGAGTAGGGATCGCCGCTACCTGAGCGTCCGCCAAAACCCCTGCGGGTGGCTCGGTGTGCGTCGTTGGATAGAGGAAGCAATGGCAAGGTGGGCGCACTATCTGCGCCCGTCTCAGGCTAGGGCAAGCATCGCCACGCTTGACCCGACTCGCCAGCCGCAGCTTCTTCGACACCAGCGCCGCGCACCGGGCCACCCGGCTGGCGCAGCCACCTTCATTCTGAGCACCCTTTGCAGAGGGCTCCCTAAAAGGAAAAGGCCCTGCCTTGCGACAGGGCCTTCTCTCAACGAACTGAAACGAAGCTACTTACTTCCCGAAGCGGTACACCAATCCGCTCTGGATGCGCAGATTGTTCTGCTTGGCTCCGCTGAAGTGAGTATACAGATACTCGAACTGGATCGCGCGAAACGCTAGGTGACGCGAGACTTGGAAGTCAGCGCCGCCGCCAAACGTCATCGCAAATGCATTCGTTGACGCTGACGGGAACCCCGTTACGCTGGCCGTTAGTCTTTCGCCGCCGAACAGCACTTGGGCATAAGGAGTCACGCGGCCGTAGTTGCGATACGAAAAGCGCGGGCCGAACAAATAGTTGATTTCATGAGCTGAGGCGCCCGTCGGTTGTCCGGTAAGCTTGCAATACCCGACGTCGCCGACGACACCGACCCACCGATTCACATTGGCTGCGAACGTGCCACCCGCACCTTGGCAATTGGCACTCGGAGAACCTGAGCCGGGATAGATTCGGACATACTGATATTGTCCAGAAACTTCCATGCCCCGGGTTTCCTGAGCCTGCGCGATGCTGGTCGCGAACAGAGCAAAACCGAACAGAATGAACAGTTTACGCATTCTTTCCTCCATGAGAAAGTCCCCACGTGGGGCTAGTACTATTACTATCATCGCGGACCTTGGACTGTCCGGCAAGCCCGTTGTTTTACTTGTTTCCCGAGGGTAAACAGTGGAAGGAATTTGCCATTTCTGGGTAGTTTCCGAAGTCGCGGCCGACGCGCGCATCGCGTTTCGCCAGCGATCTCTGCGTCGTTTTGCGAAACTTAGGAGCCAGATGAATAGTTCGCCGAGCGGTTCGCTCGAAGAACCGAAATCCACCCAGGCAAGCGATCAGTGCCTCGCTCGGGAAGTACGGATGTACTGTTTTCGGCTTCGCAATTGTGGTACCTTCATGCCATTGTCACGCGGTCGAGGCGTATTCAGAATAGCGGTTGTGTGGACCCGATTCGTGGCAGCCATCTCCGCGATTTCATCGATTTACTTCAACGTTCTGTTCACGTTCGCAGCTGTCCGTTTGGCGGTTGATGGCGAGTAGTGTACGAGAATCACTGTGGCCGCGCGCTTAAGCGGCCGCAAACGAGGTAGCTGTCCCCATGGCGATTATTCACTTTCGCTGCAAAGAGCGCCGCCGCACCGTCCGGGTGATGCTGACCGTGCCTCTGCGCGTAAGCGGCAAAACCGAAATCGGCGAGAAATTCTCCATCCAAGCGCTATCGCACTCAGTCAGCCTGCACGGCGCATCCATCGAGTTGGAACTAGGCGTCGTCCTCGGTGAAATTCTCGAGCTTCAAAACGAAATCACGAGAGAAAAAGTCGAAGGCAAAGTTGTATCCATCCGCCGCGGTCGTGACGGCAAGCGCTACGTCGCCTTGGAATTTACCGAAAGAGAGCCCAACTTCTGGCACATGGCGTTTCCGGTCCCCGGCGCAAGGCCGATGCGGCGCCCGCTCTCTTCCAAAGTGTCATCGCTCTAATTCGGGCCCGCGAACTCCCAATATCTTTGCACCACCGTTCCGTACTATCTTCCCGGTGTGCTCTCTTCCCGAAAATCACGCGCTGAACCGCCACGCTCGGCCACAGAAGTTGCGCGAAAAATCGGACTAATCTCCGACACCCACGGCTTGCTGCGCCCGGAAGCCCTGCAAGCCATGCGCGGCTCGGACCTGATCATTCATGCCGGTGACGTGGGCGACCCAAGCATACTGGAAGCCCTTGCGAACATTGCTCCAGTGGTAGCCGTTCGCGGCAACGTCGATACCGCCGACTGGGCGGAATCGCTCCCGGAAACAGCCGTAGCCGAAGCGGCAGGCGTCAACATTTACGTATTGCACGATGTTAAGACCCTCGACTTGGACCCGAAAGCCTCCGAGTTTCATATCGTGGTAAGCGGTCATTCGCACAAACCTTCGCGCAGCGAACGCAATGGAGTTTTGTACATAAATCCTGGCAGTGCCGGACCCCGGCGATTCAGTCTGCCGATCACGATTGCGCATTTAGATCTCGCCGCGACGCCGTGGACCGTGGAGTTTGTTGATTTGGAAAAAGGGCGTAGAGTGAAATGAGGCGCGGCCGCTCAGAAGACAAATCCCTTCAAATCGGGCGGCGCAGCCACGGAGTGCGAGATGAAAAAGAAGAACAAGAAGAGCGGCAAGAAGAAACCAGCTGCCAGCAAGAGCCGAGTCTCTCCAAAGGCAAAATTAAGCGCCAAGAGCCGAGCGAAAAAAGCTTCGACCAAGCGCAAACCAGTACCGCGAAGGAAATCACCGCGCGAGAACGACGTGATGGGAAGTCAAAGTGTAGAAACAGTGCCTCTGTCTGCGGTACGACAGAAGGCACGGTCAGCCCGCGCCGGCTCATCGGGAGGCGGCGGTGGCGACTATAGCGGCCTCTCTCCAGTGGAAGGTGCGGATTCCGAGAGCCCTAGAGAATTGCTGGAAGAAGGGCAGACCTTTGAAGCAGGCATCGTCGAGGGCGTGCAAAATGCCCCCAACGCCGACCAAGGGGAAGTGCGAACTCGCGAAGTTCCAGAGGACGACGTTCCCCTGGAGTACGACGATCAGGAACGGGATCGCCCCTAGCACACCTGCGCTTTCCGCCGCATCTGTCTAGGCCTCCGCAACTTGGGTGGCAGCACTCTTAGCCCGTTGCGGCAGAGGATGAGGCGCGGTAATCACGAGCAAGACAGCGGTCAAGATCACTGCCGCGGCAATAATCGTTCGCAAATTGATGGATTCTCCGATCAACAACCACCCAAGAAAGAGTGCCACCACCGGATTCACAAACGCATAGGTCGCTACGCGCGTAGCCGTACTTTTCTTCAAAATATAAATGTAAGCCGTAAACCCAATCATGGACCCGAACACAATCAAATATGCCATCGCCGCCCAGGAGCGCGC
>Ga0137412_10004345_pt1 | contig 11326 bp, 12 predicted proteins | sample CZODoug2_1_16fun_FD_122160 | JGI IMG/M metagenome (GOLD analysis project Ga0137412, IMG submission 122160) | Vadose zone soil fungal communities from Angelo Coast Range Reserve, California, USA - CZODoug2_1_16fungal (Hybrid Assembly) | ecosystem: Environmental > Terrestrial > Soil > Vadose zone... | reverse complement strand
TGAATCCTCAATCACTACTCCATCGCCGGCTTCGACAGCATCGAGAAGAACGACCTGCGTGGTCGGATGCGTTGGGCCGGGCTCTACACCCAGCGTGAGCAGGGTTACGACGGAAGCTTCACCGGCGACGAGAACATCGACCTGCTCGAAGCCAAGTACTTCATGATGCGGGTGCGTTGCGACGGCGGGGCCATCTCCACCGAGGCGCTGCGCACCCTCGGCGAGATCTCCGTCGAGTTCGCGCGCGACACCGCCGACATCTCCGACCGGGAGAACGTTCAGTACCACTGGATACGGATCGAAGATGTGCCCGCGATCTGGGACCGGCTGGCCACGGTAGGGCTGCAGACCACCGAGGCATGCGGCGACTGCCCCCGTGTGGTGCTGGGCTCCCCGCTGGCCGGTCTGTCCGTCGACGAGGTGCTCGACCCGACGCCGGCGATCGAGGAGATCGTCCGCCGCTACATCGGCAACCCCGAGTTCTCGAACCTGCCGCGCAAGTACAAGACCGCGATCTCGGGTCTGCAGGACGTTGCGCATGAGATCAACGACATCGCGTTCATCGGCGTCAACCACCCCGAGCACGGTCCCGGGTTGGACCTGTGGGTGGGCGGCGGCTTGTCCACGAATCCGATGCTGGCGCAACGGGTCGGCGCATGGGTGCCGTTGGATGAGGTCCCCGAGGTCTGGGAGGCCGTCACCTCGCTGTTCCGTGACTACGGTTACCGGCGACTGCGGGCAAAGGCCCGGCTGAAGTTCCTCATCAAAGACTGGGGCATCGAGAAGTTCCGCGAGGTACTCGAAACCGAGTACCTACACCGCAAACTCATCGACGGCCCGGCTCCCGAACCGCTCACGCGCCCGATCGACCACGTCGGTGTGCAGCGACTGAAGAACGGGCTCAACGCCGTTGGCGTCGCGCCGATCGCCGGTCGAGTGTCCGGCACGATCTTGTCCGCAGTCGCCAACCTGGCCGAACAGGCGGGATCGCAGCGGGTCAGCTTTACCCCGTACCAGAAGTTGATCATCCTCGACGTGCCCGACGACAAGCTCGAAGAGTTGACCGCCGGCCTGGATGCGCTGGGGCTGCCGTCACGACCGTCGCACTGGCGTCGAAACCTGATGGCCTGCACCGGTATCGAGTACTGCAAGCTGTCCTTCGCCGAAACGCGGGTGCGATCTCAGACCCTGGTTCCTGAACTGGAAAGCAGGCTGGAAGACCTCAACGCCCGACTGGACGTGCCGGTCACCGTCAACATCAACGGCTGCCCGAACTCGTGCGCCCGCATCCAGATTGCCGATATCGGATTCAAGGGCCAGATGGTCGACGACGGCGACGGCGGCTCGGTCGAGGGATTCCAAGTGCATCTCGGCGGCAGCCTGGGGCTTGACAGTGGTTTCGGACGAAAACTGCGGCAGCACAAGGTCACCAGCGACGAACTCGGCGACTACATCGACCGTGTGGTGCGCAACTTCGTCAAGCAACGCGACGGGAATGAACGGTTCGCGAATTGGGCGCTGCGCGCCGATGAGGCGGACCTGCGATGAGCAAGGAGGTGGACGGCTTGACGGAAGCGGAATTACGAGAGCTCGCCGAGAAGGGCGCCGCAGAATTGGAAGGCGCCAGTGCCAGCGACTTGTTGCGCTGGACTGACGAGAACTTCGGCGGAGTCGGCGGGCCCCGGTCCACGGCGACGTGCAACTACCTGGTGGCCTCCAATATGCAGGACGCGGTGCTGGTCGATCTGGCCGCGAAGGTTCGCCCCGGCGTGCCAGTGTTGTTCTTGGACACCGGATATCACTTCGTGGAGACCATCGGTACCCGCGACGCGGTCGAGGCCGTCTACGACGTACGGGTGCTCAACGTCACGCCAGAGCACAGCGTCGCCGAGCAGGACGAGTTGCTGGGCAAAGACCTGTTCGCCCGTAAGCCCAGTGAATGCTGCCGGCTACGCAAGGTCGCCCCGCTGTCCAAGGCGCTTCGCGGCTACTCCGCGTGGGTGACCGGTCTGCGGCGCGTCGAAGCGCCGACCCGCGCCAACGCGCCGGTGGTCAGCTTCGACGAGGCGTTTGGGCTGGTGAAGATCAACCCACTGGCCACATGGTCCGACAACGACATGCAGAACTACATCGACGAGAACGATGTACTGGTCAATCCGCTTGTTTACGAAGGATATCCGTCGATCGGCTGCGCGCCCTGCACGGCCAAGCCAGTCGAGGGTGCCGACCCGCGCAGCGGACGCTGGCAGGGGCTGTCCAAGACCGAATGCGGGCTGCACGCGTCGTGAAAACCCTTGTTCTGGCCGCGCATGGCAGCGCCGATCCACGATCGGCCGCCAATGCCCGCGCCGTGGCGAATCAGATTCGCTTCATGCGGCCCGGCCTCCGCGTGCGTGTCGCGTTCTGCGACCTGAGTAGGCCACGCCTGGTTGACGTCGTCACGCCGGATGCGGTGGTCACCCCGTTCCTGCTGGCCGACGCCTACCACGCACGCATCGACATCCCCCGCCAGATCGCGAGTTGCGGTGCCACCGCGCGACAGGCCGACGTGCTCGGCGAGGACGACCGGCTGGTCGCCGTGTTGCACGAGCGGCTGGCCGACCTGGGAGCCAGCCCACGCGACCCGCAACTCGGTGTGCTGGTGGTGGCGATCGGGTCGACGCACGCTGCGGCCAATGCCCGCACCGCCCAGGTCGCGGACAAGCTCATCGCGGGCACTCAGTGGGCCTGTGCGACAACCGCGTTCGCCACCGGCTCCGGACCGTCACTGACGGACGCCGCGACCGAGTTGCGCCGCCGCGGCGCTCGTCGCGTGGTGATTGCACCGTGGTTTCTGGCGCCTGGGCGGCTGACCGATCGGGTCGCGACATTTGCTGCAGCCGAAGGCATTCCGATGGCGGCACCGCTCGGTGCACACCGACTGGTGGCCGAAACGGTACTGGATCGCTTCGCCGCGGCGGTGGCCGAGCCTATCGCTGCCTGACCGCGCCACGCGGACGCCCGAGTTCGAAGGAGCCCCTCGAGAGGGCTACGGTGGCCTTCACAATGACTTCACCAGAGCCAACGGATCCCGAAGAAGCAGGCCCGGCCGACGCTGGTCGCCCGGTCAGCAGGTGGGCGATTGCGGCGTTCCTGCTCGGCTTGGTGAGCCTGGTGCCGCTGAGCGTGATCGCCGGAACCGTCGCGTTGGTCAAAACCAGAGACGGTCGAGAGTCCGGACGCGGGCTGGCGATCGCTGGGATGGTGATATCCATCCTGTGGGGGGCGGTTTGGGCCTACAGCGCCTGGCCCAAAGACGGGCTGATCACCGGCACGCTGCAATCCGGGCCGATGCTGCGGGTCGGCGATTGCTTCGGAGAAACCATCAATTCCCCTGTGAGCTGCGACAAACCGCATTCCCGCGAGGTCTTCGCGGTGCTCTCTCTATCTCGTTTCCCAGACAACGACACCGAACAGGAACAACTCGAGAACCGCTGCAAAGCCGAGTTGCCGAAATTCTCAGCCGCCGCCAGCCGGGACCCGGAGCTACGAGTCGAGGCATGGCCCCCCGGCACGGAGTCGAGGTATATGGACAATCACGCGGCGGGATGTGTTGCGTATTTCAGTTCCGACCGGGTTGGCGCGATCAAAGGCTGAGCACCCCTCAACGCGAACTCACCGAGGCCTCTCCGGTGGGTTCATCGGCTCCAGTGTCGTTGAGCGGCAGCGCTTCTCCGGGGATCAACGGCACCCGAGTGGCACGCACATAGACGGTGTCCCCCTCCTTCAGCCCGAGCGCTTCAGTATCGCCCCGGGTGATCTGAGCGGTGAACGGTCCGCCGGTGGCGGCATTGGTCAACTCCACCCGCACCTCGAAGCCGAGCATCACCACACGATCGATGGTGGCCCGGACCACGCCGGTGGTCGGCGCGATGCCGTCATCGGCAGCGAGCTTCATATCCGGACTACGGCCAACCCGGATGTCGTGCGGGCGGACCAAAATCCCGTTCAGTGACGAGACCGCGCCGAGAAACGACATCACAAACGCATTCGCCGGCGCGTCATAGACCGCCGTGGGCGATCCCACTTGCTCGATGCGTCCGTCTTTGAGCACGGCGATCCGGTCAGCGACGTCAAGCGCCTCGGCTTGGTCGTGGGTTACCAGCACCGTGGTGACATGCACCTCGTCGTGCAAGCGGCGCAGCCACGCACGCAGATCCTCGCGGACCTTGGCGTCCAGCGCGCCGAACGGCTCGTCGAGCAGCAGCACCTGCGGATCGACGGCCAGCGCGCGGGCCAGCGCCATGCGTTGACGCTGACCGCCGGAGAGTTGACTCGGGTAGCGGGTCTGGAAACCGCTGAGCCCCACCACCTCCAGCAAGTTGTCTACCTTCTCGGCGATCTCGGCCTTGGGCCGCCGCCGAATCTTCAGCCCAAAGGCCACGTTGTCCCGAACGGTCAAATGCTTGAAGGCCGCGTAATGCTGGAAGACAAAGCCGATACCGCGCCGCTGTGGCGGAACCCCGGTCACATCGCGACCGTTGATCGTGATGGTTCCGGTGTCCGGCTGATCAAGTCCGGCGATGGCGCGCAACAGGGTCGACTTGCCGGAACCGCTGGGGCCCAGCAGTGCCGTCAATGAGCCGGCCGGCACCTCGAAGTCAACGTTGTCCAACGCGGCGAAGTCGCCGTAGCGTTTGTTGGCGCCCCGCACCACAATCGCGTCAGTCATTAGCGCCACCCTTCCCTCTCACGGCTGCTTTGTGGCTGGCTTGAGGCGAGCGTCAAGAATCACCTGAACGATCAGAACAAGCACCGAAACCACCATCAACAATGTCGAAATGGCGTAGGCCCCGTATTCGGCGCCCCGGTTGTAGCGGTCGGACACCAGTAGCGTCAGCGTCTGGGATTGGCCCGGCAGATTCGACGACACCATGATGACCGCACCGTATTCACCGAGGGTGCGGGCAACGGTCAACACGATCCCGTAGGTCAGACCCCACCGAATCGACGGGAGCGTGACCCGCCAAAACGTCTGCCACCAGCTGGATCCCAGAGTTGCCGCTGCCTGCTCCTGATCGGTACCCACCTCATGCAGAACCGGCTCGACCTCGCGCACCACGAATGGCAGCGTGGCGAAGACGCTGGCGAGCACGATGCCCGGCAGACCGAAGATGATCTTGAAACCGAAGTCCCGCTCGACGAAGCCCAGCAATCCGGCCGATCCCCACAACACGATCAACGCCACACCCACCACGACCGGCGAGACTGCGAACGGCAGATCGATGATCGCCTGCAGCACACCCTTACCGCGGAACCGGTTGCGCGCCAGCACCAATGCAGTCGGGATACCGAAGATCACATTGAGCGGCACCACGATCGCGACCACTAGCACCGACAAGTTCAGCGCCGAGATCGCCGCCGGCGTACTGATCCACGCGACAAACTGGCCGAAACCAGGCGTGAAGGTCCGCCACAGGATCAAGCTAACGGGAACTACCAGCAGCACCAACACATAAGCAAGGGCGACGAAGCGGATCAGATAGCGCACCGGAAGTGATGGAGTCATGCCGACAACTCCGCACGCTTGGCGGCACGCGATCCCAGGGTGCGCAAGGCCAGGAGCACGACGAACGAGATCGCAAGCAACACAATCGATATTGCCGCCGCGCCGGTACGGTCGTCGTTTTCGATCAGCGTCCGGATCCACTGCGACGACACCTCGGTCTTGCCCGGCACCGCCCCACCGATCAACACCACCGACCCGAACTCACCGATGGCCCGCGCAAATGTCAGCCCCGCACCGGTCAGCAAAACCGGAGACAGAGCAGGCAATACAACTGTCGTGAAGATCGTCGCGTTGTTCGCGCCCAGTGACGCCGCCGCCTCCTCGGTCTCACGGTCGACCTCGAGCAGCACCGGCTGCACGGCCCGCACTACGAACGGCAGCGTGACGAAAGCCAATGCCACGCCCACACCCCATCCGGTGTGTTGCAGGTGCAGACCGACTGGACTGTGATTCCCGTAGAGGGCCAACATCACCAGGCTGGCCACAATCGTGGGCAACGCGAACGGCAGATCGATGATCGCGTCCACGAGTCGCTTTCCCGGAAACTCGTCGCGCACCAGCACCCAAGCGATCAGTAGACCGAAAAACATGTTGAGGACGGTGACGCCCGCCGAGATGGTCAGCGTCACCCTGAAAGACTCGAGTGCCGCATTCGAGGTGACCGCGAGCCAGAACGCGTCCCAGCCGCCGCCGACGGATTGCCAGGCGATGGCGGCCAGCGGCAGCAGCACTATGACCGAAAGCCACAAGACCGCAACACCGACTCGCAGCGACGTGCCGTCACCACGTAACCTGTTGCGGCGCTGCGTGTTATGGCCGGTTACCTCGGTTGGTGTCGTGGTCGTCATCCGGTAGCCTGCGTGTAGACCTTGGTGATGCTGCCCGATTTCTTGTCGAACAGTTGCGGATCCACGGCGGACCAGCCACCGAGGTCGGCGATCGTCCACAGCTTGGCCGGTACCGGAAACTGGTCGCGGACATCGGCGGCCACTGCGGGATCGACCGGGCGGAATCCGGCAGCGGCCCATACCTTCTGGGCATCCGCGGTGTACTGGAAGTTCTTGAATGCGACGGCCGCATTCACATGGGGGCTGCTGGTCACCACCGCGACTGGGTTCTCGATCTTGATCGTCTGCGACGGGTTGATGTGGGTAATCGGCTTTCCTTGGCGTTCCGTAGCGATCGCCTCGTTCTCATAACTGATCAGGACGTCACCGCTGCCCTGAACAAAGACGTCAGTAGCCTCGCGCCCCGACCCGGGACGCAGTTTGACGTGCTCACCGACCAGCTTGTGGATGAAGTCGAGACCCGCTTGGGGGTGGTGGCCGCCCACACTTTTGACCACGTAGGGCGCAAGCAGATTCCATTTCGCCGAGCCCGAACTCAGCGGGCTGGGCGTGATGACCTCCACGCCAGGCCGCAGCAGGTCGTCCCAGTTCTTGATGTTCTTCGGATTCCCGGGACGCACCACCAGGGTCACCACCGATCCAAAGGGGATGCCTTTGGTGGCGTCTTTGTCCCAGTCCTTGGAAACTTTGCCCGCCTTGACCAGTCGCGTGACATCGGGCTCGACGGAGAAGTTGACGACATCGGCGGGCTTGCCGTCGACGACGCCGCGTGACTGGTCACCCGATGCGCCATACGAGGCGATCACCTGGACGCCCTTGCCGTCCTGCGAAGCGTTGAACGCCGGAATCACTTTGCTCCAGCCGGGTTCAGGTACTGAGTAGGCGACCAGCGTGATGCTGGTATTCGCGTCCCCGGACCGGCCGCCGCCGACCACATCGCTGGCGCCACCATGACACGCCGCGATCAAGCTCGCAGCGAGGGTCAGCGCGACAGCATGCCGCCACCCCACGGCATTTCGGATGTCGTCGAACAATGGTCGACCTTTCGGAATGGACTTGACGGCTGACAAAACCCGTCGCGAAGGAAAGGCGAATTTCAGCGCGCGGGCAGAAGATCAGCGACAACAGTGCACGTCAGCAACGGCGCAATCGCCTACGGCAATGAGCGCCAAGACATGGCACTCGGTGTTGCCGGATGCTGCAAGCATGGCCGAAGCCTAACAGAATCCACCGGACCCGCAGCCGAATGTAATGCAGGTCAGCGGGTCAGCAACCAGGCGACGATCACCAGCACAACCAAGGCGATCAGCACCACGGTGACCTGTGAGCGCGGCATACCCGTCTTTCGGTTCATCCGGGCTCTTCGTCGTTATGACGGACACGCCTCATCACCTGGATACCGCGACCCAACATCGCGTCCAGTGCCGCCGCGATGCCGTAGGCCAACAGCAGAACGACCGGCATCACCACGATGGACTGAAACACGAACCCCAGCCCGGACAGCCACAACTCGACGCCGTCCCACCAGCTGAGAAATCCGTTCACCGGGCTCACCCTAATTCCGCTTCGGGTGCGAAGCCAACACGCGGCCCCGTTGGGTCAGCTCAAATCGCTGACCCTGTCCATCATCGCGCGGGCGATGTCGGTGGCACTGGTGTCCGGATTGCCCGTGCCCGGATCGGATGGCCGGCGATCGCCAAAGAAGACGACTTCGACTTCGACGATGCAGTTCAACCGGACACCGATGGCCCGCGCCTGCGGGGTGGGCTGCAGGGCCGGCATGTTGGGAAGCGTCGCGGTCGCGGTATTCGTGGCTGCGACAACGGAATCGGCGACTTGGATGTCGCCGATCACGGTCGTTGTGCTGATCGGGCCGGTTTGTTCGGTCGTCGTCTTGCCCGCGCATTGCTGCCATTGCGGGGGGAACTTCGCGAACAGCTGCTGAGCTTGCGCGGCCGAAGGCAGCGCGACAACGCCCTCCATCACGCTGATCACCTGGGCCGGGTCGCCGTCGTTCCACCATGACTCCGACGCGACGGTGTGGATATCGGCAGACCCGTAGACGCTCTCCTGCAGCATCGCCGTCACGCCCAGGCAATCGGCCGAGTCCGCGGGCGCGTCTCGCTGGTCGAGCTTGTCGGCGCCACCGAACTGTGCCGGTTGACGTGCGACGAAAGGCTGGCCGAGCATCCGTGCCAGCGCGACATCGTTGAGCAGCACCTTCCTAACGATCTGGCCGGACAGCGGCCGCGGCTTCAGGTTTGGTGCCGGCTTCGCCGTCCCATCGACAACCGGACCGCAGCCCACCGCGACTGCGGCGATCACCGCACACGCCGTGGCCAGTCCGACTGTCCTCATGGCTATTTCTTGCTGCCTTTGTCCCCCGCGGCATCCGTGGACAACGCGGCGACGAACGCCTCCTGCGGCACGTCGACCCGGCCGATGGTCTTCATCCGCTTCTTGCCCTCCTTCTGCTTCTCCAGCAGCTTGCGCTTACGCGTGATGTCACCGCCGTAGCACTTGGACAGCACGTCTTTGCGGATCGCGCGAATGTTCTCGCGCGCAATGATTTTGGACCCGATCGCGGCCTGTATCGGCACCTCGAACTGCTGGCGTGGGATGAGCTCTTTCAGCCGGGTAGTCATCTTGTTGCCGTATGCCGCGGCCCCATCCTTATGCACGATGGCGCTGAACGCGTCGACGGCCTCACCCTGCAACAGGATGTCGACCTTGACCAGTGCGGCTTCCTGCTCGCCCGCTTCCTCGTAGTCGAGGCTGGCGTAGCCGCGGGTGCGCGACTTCAGCGAGTCGAAGAAGTCGAAGATGATCTCGCCCAAGGGCATGGTGTAGCGCAGCTCGACCCGTTCGGGTGACAGGTAGTCCATGCCGCCCAGTTCGCCGCGGCGCGATTGGCAGAGCTCCATGATCGTGCCGATGAATTCGCTGGGCGTGATGATGGTGGTCTTGACGACGGGCTCGTAGACAGCCCGCACCTTGCCTTCAGGCCAGTCCGACGGGTTGGTGACGACGAGTTCGGAATTGTCTTCTTTGACAACGCGATACACGACGTTCGGTGACGTCGAGATGAGGTCGAGGTCGAACTCCCGCTCCAGACGCTCGCGGGTGATCTCCATGTGCAGCAGCCCGAGGAACCCGCACCGGTAGCCGAAGCCGAGCGCCACCGACGTCTCCGGCTCGTAGGTCAGCGCGGCGTCGTTGAGTTGCAGCCGTTCCAACGCGTCACGCAGGTCCGGGTAATCGGATCCGTCCACGGGATAAAGCCCCGAATAGACCATCGGCCTTGGTTCGCGGTACCCGGTCAGCGCCTCCGTTGCGCCGTGCCGCGCGGAGGTGACGGTGTCGCCGACCTTGGATTGGCGGACGTCCTTCACACCGGTGATCAGGTAACCGACCTCCCCCACGCCGAGGCCGACGGTGGGCTTCGGCTCGGGCGAGACGATGCCCACTTCGAGTAGCTCGTGGGTGGAGCCAGTGGACATCATCGTGACCTTCTCGCGCGGCGTGATCTTGCCGTCAATCACCCGGACGTAGGTCACCACACCGCGGTAGATGTCGTAGACGGAGTCGAAAATCATTGCGCGCGTGGGTGCGTCGGCATCGCCGGTCGGCGGCGGCACCTCGCGCACCACGTGATCGAGCAGATCGGCGACGCCCTCCCCCGTCTTGCCCGACACGCGCAGGACGTCGGTCGGCTCGCAGCCGATGATGTGCGCGATCTCACCGGCATAGCGGTCCGGGTCGGCGGCGGGCAGGTCGATCTTGTTGAGCACCGGAATGATGTGCAGGTCGCGGTCGAGTGCCAGGTACAGGTTGGCCAGCGTCTGCGCCTCGATGCCCTGGGCGGCGTCGACCAGCAACACTGCACCCTCACAGGCCTCCAGCGCACGCGACACCTCGTAGGTGAAGTCGACGTGGCCGGGAGTGTCGATCAGGTGCAGGACGTAGTCGGTGCCGTCAACGTTCCACGGCAGCCGCACGTTCTGCGCCTTGATGGTGATTCCGCGCTCGCGCTCGATGTCCATCCGGTCGAGGTACTGGGCGCGCATCGACCGCTCGTCGACGACGCCGGTGAACTGCAGCATGCGGTCGGCCAGCGTGGACTTGCCGTGGTCGATGTGGGCGATGATGCAGAAGTTCCGAATCTGCGCCGGCGCGGTGAAGGTCTGGTCGGCGAAACTGCTGATGGGAATCTCCTGGTGAAGCCGGGCTTAGGCGCTTCCAGGGTATCGGCGGACGGGCGCTGCAGCACAATCGCCGGGCGGGCCGGCCAAAACGAACCCCCGGAGTGATCCTCCGGGGGTTCGTTGTGGAGCGAGGAACTATCCGATCGGGATCAGACCGCTGGGATGAAGTAGCCGAGCAAGTCGCTGAAGCTGAGCCCGAGATATTCGCTTATCGCGCTGGTGACGCCGTCTCCCAGGAAATCGGTGGGCCCGAACAAGTCGGCAGTGGGAAGGATGTCACCACCATTCAACAGTGCGTACAGCCCGACGTTGGATGCGTTGAGGAGCTCAGTCAACGCGCCGTTGACCACGCTGTACGAACCCGGGTCGTTGCTGGCGTCCGCCGCCCCGAAGACGAGGGAGTCGAACGCAGCATTGGTGTCCGCCGGGTCGATGGTGTCGAACGGGAGCACGCCGGTGCCCTGGACGATGTCGGTGAGGGGAATCCCGGCGGCGGCAACATCCGAGGCGAACACGCTGTTCAACGACTCAACCTCGGTGGTGAGGATCGGAGTGATGTCAATAACGGCGGCGGGGTCCGCGGCAGCCGTCGACGCCGCTGGCACTGCGATTTCTAAGGACGACAAGTCGGTCTGGAAGAAACCGGACAGGTCGCCGATTCCGTGGTTGTAGAGAGTGTCGAACGCCTGCGTAGTGGTCTCCCCCTGGGTGGCCAACACAGTCTG
>Ga0137412_10004344_pt1 | contig 11326 bp, 9 predicted proteins | sample CZODoug2_1_16fun_FD_122160 | JGI IMG/M metagenome (GOLD analysis project Ga0137412, IMG submission 122160) | Vadose zone soil fungal communities from Angelo Coast Range Reserve, California, USA - CZODoug2_1_16fungal (Hybrid Assembly) | ecosystem: Environmental > Terrestrial > Soil > Vadose zone... | reverse complement strand
ATTCGCTCGGCCTGCTCGCCGATAAATACGGCTTCAAGCTCAGCGACACAAAAGTGCTGCCGCTGCAGTCGCTGTCGAATGCGGCGGCCGCGCTCAAGGGCGAAACCGTCGATGCCGCGCTGTTGCCAGCCTCCACCGCGCGCAAGCTGATGGACGACGGTGGCGCGAAGCTATTGGGCTGGGTCGGCGACGAGACGCCTTGGCAACTGGGCGCGGTGTTCGCCTCGCCAAAGACACTGACCAACAACGCGCTGGTGACGAAATTGCTGGCCGCCCTGGTCCGCGCCGACCGCGAATACTACGATGTCATTCTGTCCGCCGTGGAAAACGGCAAGGCGCCGATCAACGACAAGACAAAGCCGCTGCTCGAGATCATCGCCAAATACACCAACTTGCCGGTCGAGCAGGTGGTCGGCAATTGCGCCTATATCGATCCGGACGGCAAACTTGACGTCAAGAACGTCGCCAACCAGATCGGCTGGCTGCAGGAGCAGGGCTTTGTCGACAAGGGCTTTGCGGCGGACGCGATCATCGCCAGGGAGTATGTGAAGCCGGATTGAAGCATGTGATCCGTCATCCCTGCGTAACGGCTTCGCCGTTATCGCTGGAGGAGCGCGCTCTTGCGCGCGTCTCGAAGGATGGCCGCGAGTCCCCGCTTTGCGTCCATCCTTCGAGACGCTTGCTTCGCAAGCTCCTCAGGGTGAGGTCACACACACGCGTTGACGCCCCGCTTCGCCTGCGCCAAGCTCTGCCCAAAGCAGGAAGCAAAACCCCGGAGGACACCTTCATGCTCCGCGCAGAGGACAACAAATTCCTGACCGAAAGCGGTGCGGGCACGGGGATGGGCGAACTGCTGCGCCGCTTCTGGTTGCCGGTGTTGCTGTCGGAGGAATTGCCGGAAGCCGACGGCCCGCCGAAGAAGATCGTCGTGATGGGCGAGGAGCTGCTGGCGTTCCGCGACAGCCGCGGCGTGGTCGGCGTCATCGATCAGTATTGTCCGCACCGCGGCGCCAATCTCTGGCTCGGCCGCAATGAGGAATGCGGCATCCGCTGCGTCTATCACGGCTGGAAATTCGACACCGACGGCCGCTGCGTCGACATGCCGACCTCCTATCCCGATCTCAACGCCAAGGACCTGATCCGGATCAAATCCTATCCGGTGCGCGAATGGGGCGACATGATCTGGGCCTATATGGGCCCGGCAGGCGAAGTCCCCGAGTTGCCGGCGCTGGAGATGGCGCTGGTGCCGGCCTCGCACCGCTACGTCTCGAAGAAGTGGCAGGACTGCAACTGGGTGCAGGCGATGGAAGGCTCCATCGACACCGCGCATTTCACCTTTGCGCATCTGAGTTTCGAGAAGGAAGAGAACGAAATCCTCGATATCAAGAAGCATTTCGTCAATCCGATCGCGCGCATGAACGTCGATCACATGCGCTGGATCGCCGAGGACCCGCGTCCGGTGATAAAAATCAATCCGCATGATGCCGGCCTCACGATCGCGGGCGGCCGGCTCACCGGCGGCGACAACATCTACTGGCGCATCGCGCAATTCCTGATGCCGGTGCACGCCTATGCGCCGAGCGCGATGCCGGGCGAGAATATTTTCGGCCAGAGTTTTGTTCCGGTGACCGATACCAATTGCTGGATCTACACCTATGCCTGGAATCCGGAGCGGCCGCTGACGCAAGCCGAGCGCGACGGCTATGACCGCGGCAACGGCGTGATCTCCGAGGTCGACGAGAATTACGTGCCGCTGCGCAACAAGGCCAACGACTATCTGATCGACCGCAAGCTGCAGAAGACCAAGAGCTACACCGGCATCAGGGGCGTGTCCGAGCAGGACGCCGCGGTGCAGGACAGCCAGGGCCCGATCGCCGACCGCAGCCGTGAACATCTCGGCCCGACCGATGTTGGCATTCTGCATTTCCGGAAATTAGTGATGGATTGCGCCCGCGCGCTGCAGCAGGGACAGCGCCCACCGCATCTTGCGCATCAGGACCGCTACGCCGTGCGTTCCGGCGCCTGCGTGACGCACAAGGCCAAGGACCTGCCCGCGGTCATGGTCGAGCGCTTCGGCGACGCGACAGGTTATGTCGGGCGGCCGCGAACCGCGGCGGCGGAGTGACGTGTCTCCCCGTCATTGCGAGCGAAGCGAAGCAATCTATCTAACGGCTCAGCAGAAGGAAGAGTGGATTGCTTCGTCGCTTCGCGCCTCGCAATGACGGAAATTGTCGCTCCCGGCTTCCTACAGCGGCGCCTTGCGATATTCGCGATTGGCGAGGCTTGCTTCTTCCAGGTCGAGATCGCGTTCGATCCGCCGCCTGATCTCGTCGGTGATCTTGCCGTCGCGCAGCAGGACGTGGATGAATTTCCGCTCCGCCGAAATCAGTTCCCGGGTCAGGTCCGTCCCGGTCGTCGACACATCATGCTTGTCGGGATCCAGCGAATCCGGCAGCTGGTTGGCGCGGGTCTCGTGGCGCGCGCGCAGCAGCTTGACCACCTCGTCGGACAATTCGCGGTCGTCGGTGATGGCGTCGAGCGACTTGAGCGCCGCAGCAAGCGCCTCGCGCCGCGCCGAGATTTCGGATTCATGCTCTGCCAGATGTTCCTCGCGACCGGCTTGCGCGACGCCGAGCCACCTAACCACCGCCGGCAACCCCAGCCCAAGTCCTACCAGCGTGATGAAAATGACGCCGAAAGAGACGAACAGGATCAGGTCGCGGTATGGAAAATCCTCGCCGCCGGGAAGCGCCAATGGCAGCGCCAGTGCTGCGGCCAGCGAGACCGCGCCGCGCACGCCGGTGAAGGCGATCACGAATACCGTGCGCCAGGATGGCATCGGCTCGCGGGCGCGCAGGCGCTTGTTCAACAGCCGCGGCAGGTAGGTTGCGGGAAAGACCCAGGCGAAACGCGCGACGATGACGATGATGGCCACGAGCGCGGTTGCGAACAGGATGTCGTCAAGCGGAAACGCTTTCGATTTCTCGAACAGCGACCGCATCTGGAATCCGGTCAGCAGGAACAGCAGGCCCTCGATCAGATAGATCACGAGGTCCCAGAAAAAGATGCCCTGCAGCCGGGTCGCCGACGAGATCAGGAGCGGCCCGTTCCAGCTCATATAGAGCCCGCAGGCGACGGTCGAGATCACACCGGAGCCGCCGAAATGCTCCGGGATCCAGTAGGCGATATAGGGGGTGATCAACGACAGCGTGATTTCGACCTGCGGGTCGCGCGCGCGGTGGCGCATCCTCAGGCTGAGCCAGCCGACCGCAGCGCCGAACAGCACCTCGCCGGCGACGATGACGACGAAGCTGCCTGCCGCCTTTGGCAGCGAAAACATGCCGGTCGAGATTGCGACCACCGCGAAGCGATACAGGATCAGCGCGGTGGCGTCATTCGCCAGTCCCTCGCCCTCGAGAATGATGAGGATACGGCGCGGCATGCCGAGCTTGCGGGCGATGGCGAGCGGCGCCACCACGTCCGGCGGTGCGACAATGGCGCCGAGCAGGAAGCCGACATTCCACGGCAGTCCGATCAGATAATGCGTCGCGGCGGCGACCGCGAACGCCGTGAAAATCACGCAGCCGACCGACAGCAGGATGATCGGGCGCAGATTGTGCTTGAATTCGCGCCAGCTCATGGCGACGCTGGCCGAATAGATCAGCGGCGGCAATACCACCAGCAGCACCAGTTCCGGCGGCAGTTCCAGCGACGGCATCCCCGGCACGAAGGCGAGAGCGATGCCGGTCAGCAGCAGCAGGATCGCCGGTGCGACGTTGATGCGCCGCGCCAGCAGCGCGGCGCCCGCCAGCACCGCCAGCAGAATCAGAAATATCTGGAATTTGGCTTCCACCGGTCCTTCAAATCCTTCCGCCCCTCAATTCGCGCGGAAGGCGGGCAAGGTCAAGGCGGCGGTACTCACTCGCGCATATCGTAGCGATACGACTTCGAGACGATCTGCCAGCCGTCGGCGAGCTTCATCGCCACCAGATAGTCGGTGAAGTAGCGCGGCGGCAATTGGCAGCGCACCTTGATGAAGGCGGTGGATTCGTCGGAGCGGTCGATGGTGACGATGAAATCCTCGCGCGGCTTGCCTTCCGCCTTGGCGGATGGCCGTTTCCTGACGCGGTCGAGCCAGTCGGGCACGGTGAGGACTTGCAGTTCACCCTTCTCCAGCCAGCGCAGGTCGGCCGAGGGGTGAAAGATGGCGCCGAGCTTGTCGGCGCTGCCCTCATAAAGGCCGTCGAAATAGTGTTGGACGACGGCCTCGACGGTGGAACGGTCATGACTCATGGTTGGTCCTCCTGTTTAGTCATTGCGGGGCGCGCGTCAGCGCGAGCCCGGAATCCAGAGATTGTTGCGCGAGATTCCGGGTTCGTGCGCTTGGCACCCGCCCCGGAATGACAGCTTACCTACATCAAAAACACACCCTTGCCGTCGACCTGCTTGTCGAACAGTTTGTAGGCCTCGTCCGCCTGATCGATGCTCCAGTGGTGGGTGAAGAGTTTGTCGACGTCGATGCCGCGCTCGACCGAAAACCGCGCGCAGTCCGCCTGGATGATGTTGGAGAACGTCCATGACGCCATCAGCGTCAACTGCCGGCGCAACAGATGCGGGCTGACGTCGATGTGAACATCGCCGCCTTCGCCGACGAAACACATCGTGCCCCACACCTTGGTCGAGCGGATCGCATTCAATCGCGCATCCGGGTTGCTCGATGTGTCCAGCGTCAGATCCGCGTAGCGTCCGTGGGTGAGATCCTTGATGGCGGCTACTGGATCGTTCGAGCCGGGATTGATCACCTCATCGGCGCCGAATGCTTTGGCGCGCTCCAGCCGCTGCTGGCTGATGTCGAGCGCAATCACCCTGGCGCCCATCGCCTTGGCGTATTGCGTGGCCGCCAATCCGACCGGGCCCTGGCCGAAGACCGCCAACGCGTCGTTGCCCGACAGGTTCATGCGGCGCAGCGCGCTGTAGGCGGTGCCGGAGCCGCAGGCGATTGCGGCACCCGCGCTGAATGACAGTTCGTCTGGAAGCGGCACCAGCGTGTTGGCGGGCACTTTCAAATAGTGGGCGTGGCCGCCATGCGCGTTGTTGCCGTAGACCTTGACCGGCACCTCCTGGCAGAGCTGCTGCCATCCCGAGCGGCAATGGTTGCACTGGGTGCAGCCCTGATAATGGTGCACCATCACGCGCCGACCGATATGCGCCTGCTTTGCATCGACGGCGGTGCCGACCGCGACCACCACGCCGCAGGGTTCGTGTCCGGCGATCACGGGGCCGTCCTTCATCGGGATGCCGGTGGCCTGCGTCTGGCCCTTCGGGCGGCGGTACTGATGCAGGTCGCTGCCGCACATGCCGGACGCCTTCATCTCGATCACGACGTCATGAGCATCCGGAGTGGGGTCGGGGAACTGCATCAGTTCCAGTCCGCGCTCGCCCGTGAATACAACGCCGCGCATCGTGTCCTCCGCTTGCTTTTGTTGGTGTTCCGATCTTGGACGCAAAAACATGGTTGGCAAAGGGCGAACCTGGAACAATCTGGCACGACTAATGATGGGGAGTTCCGTTGCCTGCTCGGCCGCCGCAGCAATTGACGCATGGACGGCACCTGCGTCCCATACGTGACGTGGCTCACATGGTCCGGCGCAGGCTTCTGATAGATAGACTGCAGTGCTATAAAGGGCCTGGTTCCGGAAGTGTCATCATGAACACGCATCGCTATCTAAAACTGCGCAAAATTTTCCTCGCGGCCGCCCTGCTGCTGATGTGCCAGCCGGCCTGGGCCGAAAAGCGCGTGGCGCTGGTGCTCGGTAACTCCGCGTATCAAAACGTGGCGCAGCTTCCGAACCCGGTCAGTGATGGCGCGATAATCGCGGCAAAGCTCAAGGAGGCCGGCTTCGATGTCGTCGATTCACGCCACGATCTCCCCGCGGCGGAAACGCGTCGCGCGTTGCGCGACTTTGCCGACCGCTCCCGCGACGCCGACATCGCCGTGGTCTATTACGCCGGCCACGGCATGGAAGTGGATGGTACGAACTACCTGATCCCGGTCGATGCGAAGCTGGAGCGCGACACCGACGTGTACGACGAGGCCTTTTCGCTCGATCGCGTGCTGCTGGCGATCGAGCCCGCCAAGCGCCTGCGGCTCGTGATTCTTGATGCCTGCCGTGACAATCCGTTCTCCAAAAGCATGAAACGGACGCTGGCATCGCGCGCGATCGGGCAGGGTCTTGCCAAGATCGAGCCAAGCAGCCCCAATATGCTGATCGCCTATTCCGCCAAGGCCGGCTCCACGGCTGCGGACGGCGACGGCAAGAACAGCCCATTCACGGTTGCACTGTCCAAATATCTTACGGAGCCGGGACTTGATGTGCGCCGAGCGTTCGGATTTGTCCGTGACGATGTGCTGAAGAACACCAGCAACAGGCAGGAGCCGTTTGTCTATGGCTCGCTCGGCGGCGAGGATGTGCCCCTGGTGCCCGCGCCTGCCAAGGCTGCCGCACCGTCCACGCCTGCGCCCAATCCCCAGGCCGAGGTGCGCCGGGACTATGAATTGGCGCTGCAGGTCGGCAACAGGGACGCAATGAGCGCCTTCCTCGCGCAGTATCCGAATGGCTTCTACGCAAACCTGGCCAAAATCCAGCTCGGCAAGCTTGCCGCGGAGGAAGCGCGACTGGCGGCGACCGAAAAGGCGCGGCTGGCCGAACAGGAGCGGGCGCGGCTTGCCGCCGAGGGCACGCAAAAGGCGCAGTTGAAGGCGGCCGAGGCTGATGCGAAAGCGGCGGAACAGGCCCGGATCGCCGCCGAAAAAGCCAAGCAGGTAGCGCAGGAGAAGGCCGCCGAGGCCGAGCGGAAGCGGGTCGCGACCGAAACGCCAGCCGCCGACAAGGGTCCCGAGATCATAACTGCTGCCGGTAACCCGGCCTCGGACAGGGCCGCGGCCAGCACGCCGGCGGCCGAGAAGCCCCAAACCGAGAAAGCGGTGAACGTTGCCGCGCTCAGCTCCGGCCCGCCGCCGGCTGAGCTCACCAAACCAGTGCAAACCGCTGATCTCACCAAGTCGGTGCAGACCGAGCTGCGCCGCGTCGGCTGTCTCAGCGGAGATGCCAATGGCGAATGGAACGCGGCGTCGCAGCGTTCGATGGCGCTGTTCAACCGCAATGCCAAGACGAAATTCGACGCCAAGGTTGCAAGCGTCGATGCGCTGGATGCGATCAAGCTGAAGCCGGCACGGGTCTGTCCCCTGATCTGTCAACACGGCTTCGAGGCCGACGGCGATCATTGCAGCAAAATCGTCTGCGGGGAGGGCTCGTTCCTCAATGACAACAACGAATGCGAAAAGCGGCGCGAGAAAACACCGACCGCACGGCGCGATCGTGACGGGCGCCCCGATCGCTCCGAGCGTCTCGCACGCCCCGAGCGTCTCGATCTCCCGGTTCGGCCGCGGCCGGCGCCCGAGGCCCGCGTGTCCAGACCCCAGGCATCGGGCCAGATCGTTTGCGACGCGGGCGGTTGCCGGCCGGTTAGGCACGGCTGTCGCATCGACTATCAGGGTGGCTCACCTCGCAATGGCAGCGGAGGTAATGTGGAAGTCTGCAACTGAGGGCGGCGGGGTGACTTTGGGCTGGAAGACCGCACAGGAAGGTCCCTACGAGGGCGGTGGCAGTAACATCCAGATTTGCCCGTAATCCATCCGCGCGACTGGCCGCTAAATCGCGCTGGCCGCGATATTCACCATCAACGCGACCAGCGCGGTATTGAAAACAAAAGAGATGATGCCGTGCGCGGTCGCCGTGCGGCGGATGGTCTTGTCGGTAATACCGACGTCGGAGACCTGCGCGGTCATGCCGATCACGAACGAGAAATACACAAAGTCCCAGTAGTCGGCATGGTCGTGCTCGTCGCCGCTCGGAAACTGCAAGCCGCCGGGTTTGGCGCGGCGGTAATAATCGTGGGCGTAATGCAACGCGAAAATGGTGTGCACAGCAGACCAGGACAACGCGATCGTCACGGTCGCCAGCGCTAGTTCCGGTACGCTACGGTGCGATGCGCCGAGTTCGAACACGATCGCGCCGATGCTGGCGAACGCGCCGAGCGCAGTGACCAGCAAGATCAGAAAACGGCCATCGTCCTGCAGCACCGCGTTACGGCGGATATGGCCGTGATCGCAGCGAAACATCATGACATAGGCGAGCACGAGGTAGGCGGTAGCGAAGATATCCCAGCTGATCAGGAGACGGGTGACCAGCCGCAGCGAGCCCGGCAGCAGGAAGAACGCCACGATACCGATTGCGACCGAAGCGAACAGGCGCGGCCGCGCATAGACCACGCGAACCGGCCTGGACATCTTCCGGAAGCGGGCAAGATGAGGATCTTCGGTTTCCTTGCCCGCCATCGGTGCCTTCAATTCTTGCGCTCGGCGACGAAGCGCGCGCCGGCGCGCAGCACGTCACCCTTGGCGCCGAAGATCGAGAGCGCCGAATCGGCGCGCGCCAGCAGATCGCGCACGCGCTGCTTGGCGCCCTCGATCCCGAGCTGGGTGACGAAAGTGGTCTTGCCCAACGCGGCGTCCTGTCCGGTCTTTTTGCCGAGCGCCGCCGCATCGCCCTCGACATCGAGCAGATCGTCGGCGATCTGGAAGGCTTCGCCGAGTGCGCGGCCGTAATCGTCGAGCGCCTGATACTCCTTTGGCGAGGACTGGCCGAGGATCGCGCCGGCGATGCAGCCATAGTGCAGCAGCGCACCGGTCTTCATCTGCTGCAGGCGGGCGACGTCGACCGGTTCGCGGTCGCCGAAGCGGCCCTCGCCGGCGAGGTCGAGGATCTGGCCGCCGACCATGCCGCCGACCCCCGACGCCCGCGCCAGCGCGCGCGTGAGCAGCAGGCGTACGCTCGCCTCGCGATGGATCTCGTCGCGGCTGATGATGTCGAAGGCGAGCGTCAGCAACGCGTCGCCGGCGAGGATCGCGGTGGCATCGTCATAGGCCTTGTGAAGGGTGGGCCGGCCCCGGCGCAGATCGCTGTTGTCCATCGCCGGTAAATCGTCATGGATCAGCGAATAGCAGTGGATGCATTCCAGCGCGGCGCCGGCCAGGAGAGCGGCCTTCCGCGCGACACCGAACACGGCCGAGCTCTCGACCACCAGGAACGGCCGTAGCCGCTTGCCGCCGCCGAGGCTCGAGTAACGCATGGCCTCGATCAGCCGTTTCGGCCGCGCGATCTCGTCTGGCAAAAGCGCATCGGATAACAGCTCCGCGAGCAGGGTTTCGGTATCCTCCGCGGTCTGGTCCAGTCGTTTCGCAAAGTCTGATGGTGCAGTGCCAGTCGTCATCAAAACAGCTCCAGATCGAGTTGCGCCGGGACAATCGGTTATGGCATCGGCTTCGTCAATTCCGCCGCCCGGGTTCAATGCGCCTTAAAAGTGCTGGAAAAACCGGGCGCTATCGTGGAGATGTCATTGGATGCCGGTCCTTTGGTCCGGTCGCGCCCGCTGCCCTGAACCAGAAACATCAAATTTGCGCGTTGCCCGGAATTTATTGCTGATTTTGCTGGCCGTGCTGTTGCTGCCATATCTGCTGGCCCCTTTCTATCGCGTCGGCCATCCGGTATCGACGCTGATGGCCTGGCGCTGGCTGACCGGCGCGCCGGTGTCGCGGCAATGGATCGATTTCGTCGCGATCTCGCCCTTGCTGCCGCGCTCGGTGGTCGCGTCCGAGGACGCGAAATTCTGCAGCCATCGCGGTATCGACTGGGACGCCCTGCGCGACGTGATCGACGACGCGGAGGACGGCGAAGTGGCGCGCGGCGGCTCGACCATTACCCAGCAGGTCGCGAAAAACCTGTTCCTGTGGCCGGGTCGCAGCGTGGTCCGCAAGGCACTGGAGTTTCCGCTCGCGCTCTGGATCGATCTGGTGTTGCCGAAGCAGCGGATCCTGGAAATCTACCTCAACATTGCCGAACTCGGGCCTTCAGGCCAGTTCGGCGCGCAGGCTGGCGCCATCTATGCCTTCGACCATCCGTCCTTGACGCTGTCGCCGCGGGAGGCGGCGCTGCTGGCGGCGATCCTTCCCAATCCGGTCAGGCGCAGCGCCCGCAATCCCGGCCCCGGGGTGCGCCGCCTGGCCGCGACCTATATGGTCCGGGCGCAGGTCGCGGGATTGCAGCGATGCTGGAGCGAATATCGCGCTTTTTGAGCCAGTTGGGTGTATTTTGAACCTAGCCTTGGCTTCCCCCATCCTCTATAAGCGCGGCCTTATCGGCATTTCAGCTCGCGCCAAAACGCTTCAGCCGTCCGCTTGGGACGATGCCTCCGACAACACCCCTAGAGGACACCGATATGGCCGTTCCCCGAAGAAAAACATCGCCCTCGCGGCGTGGCATGCGCCGCTCGGCGGACGCATTGAAGAAGCCGACCTATGCCGAGGACAAGGATTCCGGCGAATTGCGCCGTCCGCATCACCTCGATTTGAAGACCGGCATGTACAAGGGCCGGCAGGTTCTGAAGGCCAAGAAGGAATCCTGACCAAGGCCGCAGAGGCCTGGGCAGGCCGTGGGCCACGTCGCTCGACATCAGGACCCGGATCGGCCAGGTACGGCTCGCGCGCGGCATCCGGGCCGCCTCGACAAGCGAAGGCCCGAGCGGGCTAGCGTTCCAGACGTGGCGCGGCGCCCTGGGATCGGCGCTGCCCGGTGCCCGAGTACGGGCGTCGTGGCGTAGCGCAGAGTCGGGGCCGCCATGACCGGCAACGCCTGCCTGAATTCGGCCAAAATTCGGTCAACGAGTGCGGTAAGACGGTTTTTCTGAGGCCAGCCCCACAGCGATTCGCTGCGGAACGCGTCGGTTCTCTTGCTTGAAAGAAGGCCTCGCCGATGTCGATGATCGGTTTTCCGCTTCTTCTGATACCGCTCGCGATCTACAACATCATCGTCTTCCTGATGCCCGGCGTTTCCTTCGCCGATCCGGTACTGAAGTTGACGTTGATGTCGGGCGCCGAGTGGCCGCTGACGCTGAGCGACATGCTGCTGGCGCTCGCTATCCTGATGCTGTTGTTCGAGGTCATCAAGGGCGCGCGTCCGGGCGCGAAATACCTCACCGATCATTTGTTGTCGCTGATCGTGTTCGGCGGCGCGGCGGCCGAATTTCTGCTATGGCCGCGGTTCGGCAGCTCAACCTATTTCTTGCTGACAATGCTGGCTTTGGTGGATTTCCTTTCGGGCATCGCCTTGCGTGCGCGGCGCGGAACGCTGGCGACATCAGGACCTGCTGTGGTCGCGGGGCGGGGCAGGCAAGCTTCCGCCGCCGCGCCTGAACCGCGATTAGATCC
>Ga0137412_10004343_pt1 | contig 11328 bp, 9 predicted proteins | sample CZODoug2_1_16fun_FD_122160 | JGI IMG/M metagenome (GOLD analysis project Ga0137412, IMG submission 122160) | Vadose zone soil fungal communities from Angelo Coast Range Reserve, California, USA - CZODoug2_1_16fungal (Hybrid Assembly) | ecosystem: Environmental > Terrestrial > Soil > Vadose zone... | reverse complement strand
TCGCGCAGTCACGCCGATTACGAAAATATTCAGCTCCAAGAGGACCCAGGTTTCGCGGGTGGCACCTTTACCATCGGCCGCACCACGGAACGCGAAGCCGAACTCCTTCGTGACGCTCCGCTCGCTTGGCACGGCAAGGACGACGCCGGGCCACGGCTCGCAGTCTCTAAATTGTTCTCATTTGGTCCCGCGCCTCGGGGTTGCGAAGTCGCCTGCGAAATAAAGATCTCTGTACCGACGGTCCTGGATCGCACTTTGGCCGTTGGCATCGAGTCCGTGCTGAATTTCCTGGCGCCGACCGAACCGGACCGCTTTTTCCAAACTCCAACCGGGCCGCAAAACCTGCGATTCAGCGGCTGCGTCCCTGGTCCTACGCTACGCGTGGAGGACGGGTGGCAACGTATTCGAGTAGCACTGCATGCCCCAGGCGCCGAGCAATTTTGGATTTCTCCGATTGAGACCGTCTCTGAATCCGAAGAAGGTTTTGAGCGCGTCTACCAGGGCTCGCAAATCCTGGCCGTATGGCATCCGTCGCTCTCCACCACCAAGCCCTGGGCCGCCCACCTTTTCTGGCGCGTTGAGTCTTTCTAGTCGCCATTAGACTCGCTTAGAGTTGCTGCTAAAACGAACGGTGTGAAGTATTTACAGTCCAGGCAAGCCTGTTCTTACATTCCAATAGAAAAAATAAACCCCGCCGTGAAATCTTTATGACTCCCGCCCGTACCACATATGGGAGTCACACATATGGCGCCGGTTGAAGACGAATGGAAAAAGGGCAGCGCCGAATTGCTGATTCTTTCGCTTTTAGAGGCTCAGCCTCGCCATGGCTACGACATTGGCGGACTTATCGAGCTGCGCTCCGGCGGCATGCTTCATTTCCACGTTGCGTCGCTCTATCCGTTGTTGTACCGCCTCGAAAAACGAGGCTGGATTCAAGGGCGTTGGATCGAAAAAGCCGATCAAAGGCGGCGCCGCTACTATCGCCTGACTACCGAAGGGCGACGCGTTCTGGCGGTGCAACGCAAGAAATGGCAAGCCTTTGTCGGAGCAGTAGGCCGCGTCGCGGGAGTGGAACATGCGTGAATGGAAGCACGAAATCAGGAAACGTCTAGCTGGGTCAAATCTCCTCCCTGAACGGGAAGCTGAAATCATCGACGAGCTCTCCGCTCATCTTCAGGACCAATACAGTCAATTTCGCTCGGGCGGCGCCACCGATGAGGAGGCTTTTCGCTCGGTCGTACGTGAGCTTGACGCCACCGACCTCTTGCCCGAATTGCAGGTCTCGGAAAAAATCGTCCGCAGCGATCCCCCAGCGGCAGGAGCTGCGAGCACGGGACAATGGATTTTCGATTTCCTGCAGGATCTGCGTTATGCCGCCCGGACGTTGCGCAAAAGTCCTGGCTTTACAGCCGTTGCGGCACTGACTCTGGCGTTGGGCATCGGCGCCAATACAGCGATTTTCACCATCATCGATACCCTTGTTTTGAATCCTCTTCCCGTCGCTAGAATCTCGGAGTTGGCCGCCGTCAACACCACGCAACAGAAGATGGCCGCGCAGTCCGGAGAGCTGCAACTCTTGTCTTTCCTGAACTTCAAGGAGTTCAGAGAAACGACGCACTCCTTCAGCCATCTTTTAGGTCACTCAAATCCGATGGCCATCACTATGACCGACGAACGTGAGCCACGTCGGATTTTCGTAGAACTTGTGACCGCCAATTATTTTGACACCCTCGGGCTGAACCCATTCATGGGCCGTTTCTTCTTTTCCAGCGAAGACACCACGCCAGGGACAGCGGCGGTCGCAGTGCTTGGCTACTCGGCTTGGCAAAGTCGCTTTGGAGGAGCGCCGGATATTGTCGGACGAACCATCAAGCTCAACAACACGCCTTTCACCATCATCGGGATCGGGCCCAAAGGTTTTAAAGGCCTTTACGCTGTTTTTGGCCCAGACATATGGGTGACATCGATGATGGCGGAGCAAATCCTGCCTGCCCCCCAGCGGAAGGCTCTCAGCGACCGCGCAATCCCTCTGCTTACAGCGGTCGGTCGACTCAAGCCAGGCATTACGCTCGCACAGGCTCGCGCCGAGATGAACACCATCGCAGCCGCTCTCGAAAAAGAATATCCAGATGTAAATCAGGGGCAGGCTGTCGCACTTCGGCCATTGACCGAAGCCGCTTATGGTCCAGAGCGCCAGGGGCTATTGTTCGGAAGTGCTTTGTTGATGGCTATCGTCGGATTTGTGCTGCTAATCGCGTGCTCTAATGTCGCTAATCTGCTTCTCTCTCGCGCCGCTGCTCGCCGCCAGGAAATCGCGGTGCGGATGGCGCTCGGTGCCGGACGCGGCCGTCTCCTACGTCAATTGTTAACGGAAAGTGTTTTGCTTGGTCTTCTCGGCGGCGTCCTCGGATTCCTATTCGGCTACGCTGGATGTCAGTTTCTATGGTCTTTGCGTCCTGCGGAATATGCTCAGAATCTTGCCGATCTCAGGATCAATCCAAGCGTGTTTGGTTTTGCATTCGTTGTTTCGGTTTTGACCGGACTAGTGTTCGGCATCGTGCCCGCCTTGCGCTCTTCCCGCACCTCGGTTTCCGAAATGCTCAAGGAGGAGACGCGCACAGTTGGGCGCAGTCGAAGCCGTATCAGTTTGGCAAATACGCTTCTTGCTGGCCAAGTTGCGGTTTCGCTCGTGTTACTGGTTGTGGCCGCCCTCTTTCTCCGAAGCATCAAGCATGAATACACGATCGATCCGGGCTTCGAAACGAAGCACCTCGCGCTGTTCATGCTTTATCCCGGCCAAGCAGGCTACGATCAGCCGCGAACCGAACAGTTCTATAAACAAGTCCGCGGCCGCATCGCCGGAGTACCCGGCATTTCGTTTGTCTCCTGGGCATCGAACCTGCCGCTTTGGGGACGCAAAGAGACCGGGGTCACAATTGAAGGACAAGAGCAACGCAAAAAGTCGGAAGCAATCTCCACGGTCGTAAACACTGTTGATCTCGATTATTTTGCCACCCTCGGAATCTCATTCGTCGCAGGCCGCGACTTCACACAAGATGATCGTGATATTTCCACTCCCGTTGCAATTGTCAACGACACTATGGCCGCCAAGTATTGGCCCGGCCAGGATGCGATTGGCAAGCGGCTGCAGTTGCCTCAGGGCAAGCACAATTTCCTTCAGATCGTCGGCGTCGTGAAGACCACTAACTACCAGTCTCTCGGTGAAGCTCCTCAGGCGTGCGTATACCTCCCGCTGCGACAAAACTACTCCGACTCCATGATTCTTTACGTCAAAACCGAACGCGACCCTTCTGCCACGCTCGCCGCTGTCCAGAATGAAATTCGCAACATCGATCCTGCGTTGCCACTGGAAGACGTGCGCACCGGGACGAAGGTGATCGATCAAGCGCTTTGGGGGACTAAGATTGGCGTGGGTCTGCTCGGCGTCTTTGGAGTGCTCGCGTTGGGCCTTGCTTCGGTAGGTCTATACGGGATTATGGCGTACTCCGTGAGCCAAAGGCGCCGCGAAATCGGCGTACGCATGGCTCTGGGAGCGGGTCAAAGAGATGTGTCGCTTTTTATTCTTCGTCAAGGAATGGTCGTAGTGTTCAGCGGCATCGCCGTGGGAGGAGGACTCGCATTCCTGCTTGGACGCGCGCTGTCTCGATTTCTCTATGGAGTTAGCCCGAACGACCCGCTCAGCGTGGGGGGAGCGGCGCTAGTGTTGCTGGTCGTAGCATTTGTGGCGTGTTATTTGCCCGCGCGCAGCGCAACGCGTGTGGACCCTCTCGTCGCGCTCCGCGCCTAAAAGTTCGACGCCGGCAAGAATTCTTCGTTTATTCTGATATTCGTAGCGCCGACCTATTCCACAAGAAACAAATTCTGCGCAAACGCCCACTCTCCATCAATCCACTGCCCCTCGCATCGAAATCCTGTCCGCTCCGCCATCCGCACAACTTCCCCGGCCCTGTACTTGTGCGAGCTTTCGGTCCAAATCGTTTCGCCCGCTTTGAGTGTTAATCGCAACTTCGCGGCAGGGATTTCCACGGATTGTTCCTGCATTGAGCGCAAATGCATCTCAATTCTCTTGTTTTCATCGTTCCAGCGTGCTTCGTGCCGGAAACGCGACAGATCAAAATCCGCCCCGAGTTCGCGATTGATCCGCGCCAGCAGATTCAAATTGAATGCAGCGGTAACGCCCGCGGGATCGTTATATGCCAGCAACTGCGCTGCGACATCCTTCTCCAAATCCGTTCCCAGCAGCAGAGCATCGCCTGGTTGCAGAATTTCCCGAACCTCGCGCAAAAAAACATCTCCTGCAGCGCGGTCAAAATTTCCAATCGTGCTCCCCAAAAAAAGCACCAAAAGATGATCGCCTTCATCACGCCCTTGCGCCACAGCCTGCAGCCCCTCTAAATACGGCTGTTCGTATCCGACCATGCTAACCATGTCAATCTGTCCCAACTCCTTCTCGCAAGCTGCCAGCGCTGCGGGCGAGATTTCAATTGGGAAATAATAAGTTCGTTGCCTACGCGAAAGGGCCTCCAGAATCCAGCGCGTCTTTTTCCCGCTGCCGCTGCCAAGTTCCGCGACATGGATCGGTGAAGGCAGCCGGTCCACAATTTCCTGCGCGTGAGTCTGTAGTAGTCGTGCATCAGCCCGGGTCAGGCCGTATTCCGGCAAGAGGCAAATCGCCTCAAACAACGCCGAACCTACCTCATCGTACAAATATTTTGATGGCAGCTCGCGTTGTCCGGGCTTAAGCAGCCCTTCGCGCACCGCCGCGGCAAATTCGGACACATGTCGGGCTGGAAGTGTTTGGAAGGTCAGCATGAACGGCTCCCGGTAGCTTGGGTGTTGGTGGTCTAGTCCTCGACGCAACGGAACGTTGCGTACACATACGGGTAATGCGGCTGGAACCAATTGCGAAATGACCGTCGCAGCATGCAAGCTGCTGTGCGGGGTGAGCCGCCTTTCATGACGTAGTGCTTGCCATCGAAGAAATTCGCAGAGTATCCGGGATAAAAAGGCATGGGTGAGAAGCCAGGAAATGGTTTGAATTCCGTGCGCGTCCACTCCCAACCGTTGCCGAGCAGATCGTGAACGCCATGCGCGCTAGCTCCCCGCGGATAGGAGCCGACCGGGCTCGGATCCCAGTGCATGAAATCAAAATTCCCATAGCGGCCGTCTGGCTCTTCGTCGCCCCACGGATACTTGCGCTCCACTTCAGAGTCCGAGGTGGCGTAGGCAGCGCGATGAAATTGTTCCTCGGTCGGTAACTTGCGCCCCAGCCATTTTGCGTATGCCGTCGCTTCCGCGTGGCTCACGTAGACTGGCCAGTCCATCGGTAGTTGGATGTCTCCAAACATAGTTCGATACATCCACAAATTGCCTGAGCGCCGCCAGAAAGCCGGATGCTGCACATCCTCTTTTTCTTTCCACGCCCATCCCTCAGCGTCCCATAGCGACGGCTCCGAATATCCTCCGGCCTGCACAAAGGACATGAAGTCGCGGTTTTTCACGTTGTAGTTGTCGATGGCGAAGTCCGCGACACGCTGTTCATGAGCCTCAAACTCGTTGTCCCAGCCGAATTCATCCCCGTTCACTCGCCGTAGCCCTAGCGTCGCGCGGCCCGCAGGAATTTCCACCAAGTGCGATTTCGCCCGCGGAGTCTTCCAGATGGTCTCCTGGGTCCTCGGAATCTTTTTCTCGGCAGGGAGTTGTTGCAGCATGTACGCGAGGGTTTCCGCGTGCATTAACCGATGTTCGACTGCCACTTCCAGCATGGCCGCCAGTTGCGGATGGCCATCAGACGGGCGCCGCAACGCGCGAACAATGGCCTGATCCAACTCGCTCTTCAATTGCTCATTGTAACGGTCGACTTCACCGCGCTTTGGCCAATCCGACGGCTGATCCGTAGGCAAGCCGCCACCCACCGGGTCGATTCCGAATGCAAAAAGTTGATCAAAAGCAGGATGAAACGATTGCAACCCTAATGCACGCTGCGCCAACAAATTCCAATCGAAGGCTTCCACGTGCCCAATGTAAAAAATAATCCGATGCCGCTCGGCGATCGGGCGGTCGTAAATCGAGTCTTCGCGTACTATGCGGAACAATTCGTCGGTGCGTTTGCGCGCATTTATGAGGCGGGTGTGAAGGTCATGCCGGATGCGGACAGCGCTAGCCGTGGCTCCCATGCGTGTTTCCCCTCCCACTTGGATGCGATTTCCGGCCCGACGATTCGTGAAAGTTCGACGTTCGGGAGGCTGAGTGAACTATTATGTTCGCTCCCGGCTGCGCCGAGTGTCAATCCTAATGAACCTGAAAGTCGTCTCAGATAACGTTCACCCTACCATTCAGTTTCAAAACGTGACATACAGCATTAACGGTAGTGTTCATCACACGATTGTTAAAGAAATCAGCCTTTCGGTCGATCCCGGCCAGACCCTGGTGCTCCTCGGTCGCAGCGGTAGCGGCAAAACCACCCTGCTCAAGCTCATCAATCGTCTGCTCATCCCCACCACCGGTCAAGTTGTTGTTCGCGAGCGCCCGACCACCGAATGGGAGCCCATCCAGCTCCGCCGCGGCATCGGCTATGTTATTCAGGAGGCAGGGCTTTTCCCTCATTTTACCGTCGCTCAAAACGTTGCTCTAGTCCCTACCCTTGAAAATTGGGATGCGGCGCGGATAACAGGCCGCGTCAATGAACTCCTTACCTTAGTCGGCCTTGAGCCCGCCCAATATGCTTCCCGCCGACCACATCAACTCTCCGGCGGCCAGCGCCAGCGCGTCGGCGTTGCGCGTGCTCTTGCTGCCGACCCGCCAATCCTTCTGATGGACGAACCCTTCGGTGCCTTGGATCCCGTGACCCGCGCCGAGCTTCAGCGCGAATTCAGCGCTCTCGCCAAGCGCCTCGCCAAGACCATCGTCTTCGTCACTCACGACCTTCGCGAAGCGCTCTTGCTTGCGTCGCGCATCGTCCTGTTGGAAAAAGGGCGCATCGTTGCCGATGCCACTCCTCAGGAATTTCCTCGCATCGATCATCCCGAAGTACGCGCCTTCACCGCGTCTCTCGCTCCCCTGTCCGGTGTGCAAACATGAGCGCTTGGAGATTTTTCCTCGAGCATCGAGCTGAAATCCTCGGGGCTACCGCCAATCATCTGACTCTGGTTTTAATTGCCATGGCCTTTGCCATCGCTATCGCCGTGCCGCTAGGTATGTTCATCGTTCACCGTCCCACGCTGCGCAACGTCGCTCTGGCCCTCGCCAGTATTTTTCAAACTATCCCGAGCCTCGCTCTCTTCGGTTTTCTCATTCCGATCCCCTTCATTGGCGGCATCGGTCGTCGCACCGCAATCGTCGCGCTCGTTCTCTACGCATTGCTCCCCATCCTCCGCAACACATACGTCGGTCTCACCGGCATCGATCCCGCCGTCCTCGAAGCCGCCGAAGCCATGGGCATGACCGAGTCGCAAATCCTTTGGCGTGTTCGCCTCCCGCTCGCTCGCGCGGTCATTCTTGCCGGCATTCGCACCGCGACGATCATCACCATTGGCGTGGCTACCATCGCCGCAGCCATAGGCGCGGGCGGACTCGGCACCTTCATCTTCCGCGGCGTTGCCATGGTTAGCGATGCCGTCATCCTCGCCGGCGCGATTCCCGCCGCTCTCCTGGCCATCGTCGCCGATATTGTCCTAAGCTGGGTAGAGCGCCGCCTGAGAATTGCATGAGCTTCGCTTTCGGGTTTCCGCTCCGACTCCGATCTTTGTCTCTTTTCTCTGTGACCTCTGTGCTCCGTTCTCCATGAACTCTGTGTTAAATTCTCTTCTCGTTCAATCATGCACCTTTTCTCTGCGTTCACTCTGCGTTCTCTGCGCCTCAGCGTTATCTTGTTCCTTCTTCCATCCCTTTTCTGCGGCTGCAGCAAGAATCAAAGACCTCACCTCACCATCGGCTCCAAATTTTTTACCGAGCAAGTAATCCTCGCCGAACTCCTTGCTCAACACATCGAAGCCCGCACCGGCGTTCATGTCGATCGCAAATCCAACCTAGGCGGCACGCTGCTGTGCCAAAAAGCGCTCCTCGCCGGCGATCTTGACTTGTACGTGGAATACACCGGCACTGCATTGACCGCTGTACTCAACGAATCTCCTAGCGCAGATTCCCACGACGTTTACAATCGCGTCCGGCAAGGCTACGCCCAACGTTTCAATCTCGAGGTCACCGAGCCCCTCGGCTTTGAAAACACCTTTGCCATGGTCGTTCGTGGTGATGACGCCCAACGCCTGCACCTGCGCAACACCAGCGACATCGTCCCTTACGCCCCCAAGATGCGCGCGGGTTTCGGATACGAATTCCTCGAGCGCCCCGACGGTTTTCGCGGCTGGAGCCAGCTTTACGGTCTGCATTTTGCCGCCCCGCCCAGCGTCATGGATCTCGGCCTCATCTACCGCGCCCTCGTCGACAAAAAAGTCGACATCGTCGCCGGCAACTCCACCGACGGCCTCATTGAGGCGCTCCATCTAGTGCCGCTAGTTGATGACAAGCACTACTTCCCGCCTTACGACGCCGTCCCCATTGTTCGTCGCGACGCCATTGCAAGATTCCCACAACTCCGCGACGCGCTCTCCGATCTCGCCAACAAAATCTCAGCCGAAGAAATGCGCCATCTCAATTCCGAGGTCGACGCCAACCAGCGCGATCCCGCCGCCGTAATCCGCGCCTTCCGCGCCTCCAAGTCCCTTTAACCTCGGCGCTCCTTGTGGCATAGCCAATCCTGGCGGTGCTCTGACGACCGAGCCGCACCTGACAAAACTCAATTCCGCGACGGACGTCATTCACGTTTCCACAGCAGTGCTTTGCGCGCCGATTCTCGGGTATTTTCCTATGTACCTGTGCTGCAAATTCTGGCGTCTGACACTAGAGGAAGGCCCTGCCCGTTTGGCGAACCGCACATTTTTTCTGGAGGAAGCTTCATGAAGAATCTTTTCACCTTGCTCACCTTGCTGCTTGCTCTTAGCATTCCCGCGTTCCTGACAGCCGGTGGCGCTAGCGCTCAGCGTGAGGGACAGCAGGGCGGCGGCGCTCGCGATGTCGGCCACGGTCACGTCCCTTCTCACGGTCCTCCTCCCGCACACAACGCCGCGCCGCGGGGCTCAGAAAATCGCGCGTCCGAAAACCGCGCGCCGGAAAGCCGCCCACAGGATGATCATCGCTCCTTCCGCGATCGGCCCAGTCATCCGGAAGCTCCTCACGTCCATCACAACGACCAGTGGGTCGGCCACGATTCAGGTCGCGATGATGCCCACTATCACATTGACCATCCCTGGGAGCACGGCCGCTTTACCGGCGGCTTTGGCCGCGGTCATGTGTACCATCTGGGCGGCGGAAATCGCGAGCGCTTCTGGTTCGGCGGCTTCTTCTTCAACGTCGCCCCGTACGACTACGGCTACGTTGGCGATTGGAATTGGGACGGGGATCCCATTGTCATTTACGAAGATCCCGACCACGACGGCTGGTACCTGGCCTATAACTCCAGGCTCGGCACATACGTCCACGTCGAGTATCTCGGTCCGCGATAAACAAACGCTCGACGATTCCTAGCCTTCCTGGTCCATCTTCGATACAGTTGCGCGCATCGAGGAGCACCGGATATGGATGCCCCAAAGAACACCGGCAAACAAGCCGGTTTGGCGGCGCTGAATTTAGTGTTCGTCCTTTTAATCCTTTTTGGCGCGCAATCGCTGCTGCGCGGCCACATCAGCAAGACCGTAGGCCTCGCCATTCTTTCCCTTTTAGTGCTTGGTGCTTATCTTCTCGGCTATCGCTTCGTCGAACGCCGTCGCCCACCGGAACGCGCCGGTTTGATTTCACTCAAGGAATTCTTCGGCGGCCTGGCGCTTGGCGTCACTTTGTTCTCCGCAGTGATTGTCGTTCTATGGCTTTTTCGCGTGTATCACCTGGAAGCGATAGGAACAACTTCCGGCCTCGGCGCGGGTGCGCTGAGCGCGTTGCTCGCCGCCACGGTCGAAGAAACGCTGATCCGCGGCTTCCTTTTCCGTATCGTGCAGATGCTGGGCGGCACTTGGATCGCCATCCTCATCTCCTCCGCGTTCTTCGGAGCCAGTCACGCCTTCAATCCGGGCGCCACTATTACAAGCTCCATAGCCATTGCTCTCGAAGCCGGAGTGCTCCTCGCCGCCGCTTATGTGCTTACCGGTCGTTTGTGGTTTCCCATGGGCCTGCATGCCGGCTGGAATTTTTCGGAGGGCTCTCTCTACGGACTCTCGGTCTCCGGCTTCACCGCCAAAAATGCGCTTACTCATGGAATCCTGCAAGGTCCGCTAATTCTCACCGGCGGCGCCTTCGGCCCGGAGGCCTCCATAATCGCGGTCATTTTATGCTTAGGCACTGCAATTCTCCTGCTGTGGCGCGCCGCTAAGATCGGCCGCATACAGCGGCCGCTCTGGTCACGCCACAATCCGCCGGTCGCCTTGAGCTCGTCGACAGCAAGCGAATCCCCTGGCCGCCCTAATTCTTGAGGGCTTCTTCCCTCACGCTTATCAGAAATTATTGGTCTTCCACGAAATGGCAGGAGTGCGTCTTCAGCACAAGCCACACCTTTTTCTTGGTGGCGAGTTCCAACGCCCGCACCGCGCCCGGCGTCACATGGACGGTAAAAATCACGCCGCAGTCCACACGCGCTGACACCAACGCGCCGCGCCGTTCCAAACCTGTGATTTGGCCCTCCAGCACATTGCGTGCGCTCAACGCTCTTGGCGATTCGGTGGCCAGCAAGATATCTCCGGCACGAATCGCTATACGCACGCGATCCCCGGGCGCCGCGTGACCCAGCGGTACTTCGATCTCGCACTCTGCATCCGCAAGGCGCACGCGCATAACGCCGTCCGGCTCCCGCAAATCCAGCACCGTGCCGCTCAGCAGGTTTTCAAATCCCGCCGCCTGCGCCAATCGCCTGCGCCGCGGCGCCTCCAGTACTTCCCGCGGCGTTCCTTCACTCACGATTTTCCCGTGCTCGAGCGCAATCATTCGTTCGCCGAGCGCGTCCACCTCCTCGCGGCTATGCGTCACGTACAGAATCGGAATTTGGTGTGCCGCGTTCCACGCCCGCAAGTCGTCGATAATCGAGCCCTTCAACTCGGCGTCCAGCCCGGTAAGCGGCTCGTCCAGCAACAGCACACGCGGCTGGGTCACCAGCGAGCGTGCCAGCGCCACTCGCTGCTTTTCGCCGCCGGAGATTTCCCGGGGCTTTCGCTTCCGTAGAGGTTCCACGTGAAACATTTGCAGAATTTCCGCAACCCGCGCGGC
>Ga0137412_10001174_pt2 | contig 11328 bp, 7 predicted proteins | sample CZODoug2_1_16fun_FD_122160 | JGI IMG/M metagenome (GOLD analysis project Ga0137412, IMG submission 122160) | Vadose zone soil fungal communities from Angelo Coast Range Reserve, California, USA - CZODoug2_1_16fungal (Hybrid Assembly) | ecosystem: Environmental > Terrestrial > Soil > Vadose zone... | reverse complement strand
CGATACAGCGGCGGACGAGAGTGGCGGGCGGAGGTCGGGCTGGGCGGCCGGGCCCACTCCGGCCCGGCGCACGATGTCCGGCACCCCGCGCTCGTAGCCGAAGGCCATCAGGTGCACCCCGGCCACCCCAGGGATGTCCCGCAGCCGCTGGATCGTCTCGATGCACAGCGCGACTCCCTCCTCGGCGACCCGGTTCTCCGGCACCCCGCGCAGCCTGCGCGAGACCTGCTCGGGGACGTGGATGCCGGGCACCCCGGTCCGCAGGAACTCCAGCACCCGCAGCGAGCGGATCGGGCCGACCCCGGCGAGCACCGCGCACCGCTCGGTCACCCCCAGCTCGCCCAGCCGCGCCATCCACCGCCCGAACGCCTCGACGTCGAACACGTACTGGGTCTGGACGAACTCAGCTCCCGCCGCCACCTTCTTGGCGAGCCGGCGGGCCCGGAACTCGGTGGGCGGGGCAAACGGGTTCTCCACGGTGCCGATGAACCAGTTGGGCCGTACCGACAACGCCTGCCCGGACATCAGGACGCCGTCGTCGCGCAGCGTGCGGGCCAGCCAGGTCAGCTGCACGCCATCCAGGTCGAACACCGGCTTTGCGTCCGGGTGATCGCCGAATCGGGGATGGTCCCCGGTCAACAGCAGCACGTTGGGGATGCCCAGCGCGCCAGCTGTCAACAGGTCGGACTGCAGGCCGATCCGGTTGCGATCCCGGCAGGTCAACTGCATCACCGGTTCAACACCGGTCCGCATCGCCAGCAGGCTGCCACCCAGGCTGGATAGCCGCACATGCGCGCCCTGGTTATCGGTTACGTTCGCCGCGTCCACCCAACCGCGGAGTAGCTCGGCCTTGCGCTCGATCGCATCCGGGTCCGCGCCACGCGGCGGGCCGATCTCCGCGGTCACCACGAATCGCCCGGAGCGCAGCGCCGCCCGCAGCCCATTCACCGGGCGCACCACCGAAAAGCAAGTTTCATATTGTTCGACTCTCTCTCGAACGAGCATCAAGGCAATGCCCTTGGAATCGCACCGAGGAATTGCCGGGAATGAATCCCTTTAGCGGGGCGGCTAACGCAGTGCCTGGCTATCCAGCAGCGCCCGCGCCACTACCGGGCGCAGATCCTTCGGCACACCGATTCGAGACGCCCGTAGGTGCGCAACGGCCGCACGCAATTCAGACACCTCACGCCGAAGCTCGTCGATCGTCTCCTGGCAGCCGCAAGGCCGCTCAACCTGCAGAGACTGAGAAATGCGGGTCAGCTCACGCAATACCGGAGCCAGCGGCGTGTCATCGCGAGTAGTGCTCATTTCTCTCCCCGACCTTGGGCAGCAATCACTTCGTTCACCGTAACCGCGGCGATTGGCGCGGGATATGTGCGACGAACCAACGTCGAGCCACGCGGGCTTGGGGATCCAAACAAGCGCGGCGTACTCGCCCGCAACGGGCGGCCGGGCGTCAGGCGGGTCATCTCGGCGTGAGCCCCAGCTCGCGGCGGAGCAATGGGTGACGCTCCGCCGGATCGACCCACAGGCCCTCGTCCCGGCCCTGCCAATAGTTCACCCACGAGCTGCGCCCCCACTCCCGGTGGTCAACCGGTCGCTGCAGCAGGTCCAGGTCGCCGCCATGGCCGGCTCTCTCGGCGCGCTCGTACGCGGTCACCCAGACGCAGCGCAGCTCGGGGATCACTTCGCACTGCCCGCTCGCCGAGACCCCGCCGCACGGTCCGTTGCGTAGTTGCTTCGGGCAGGTCATCGGGCAGGCGTACCCGGTCGCCGGCAGCGCGCACTGCCCGCACATCCGGCAACCGAACAATTCCTGCTTGGTGACCCGCTCCGCGGCGGTGAACCAGCGGTACAGGGCGGGGTGCCGTTCGATCGCCCGGGCTAGCCGCCGGTAGAAGCGGTTGGCCGCGAGCAGCCCGTGTAAGGCGTAGGTCGTCCGGGCACCCAGCCTGGGACGGGTCGGCCGCGGCCAGCCGGAGTCGGTTCCCACCGAAGCCTCCTCGCCTGGTCACCAAGCCCTATCGCCGGAGGTAATCGGCAATATGACCGGTTGCTCCCCGGTGAAATTCGATAATCACCGCAATGCCGGTCGATCCCTACTCTGACAGGCAGCGGCGCCTGGTGTCATCGGCTCAACCGCCAAAGCCAAGCGAGATCCATTGTGATGCGCCACAGTCCGCCGGTACGTGGCACGCACCCGCTGCTGGGCCGGCACTGAAGCCATCGACGCTGGTCACAGCACACCCGTTGGGCAGGCGAGCCGTCGGATCAGTGCCGGAACACAAGTGGGCGCCCATCTGCTTGTGTTGGAGCACAAGGGCTCCGTGGAATCGACAACCATCGTTGCCGACCACCACTCCCGGCCGTATGGTCTGAACATGGCCGGAGCCAGGTCCCCCATACGTCCGGCCGCCACCACGCAATTCCCCGAGCAGCCCGACGCGGCGATTCCGACCGCGCACGAGGAAGCGGCCCGGCTGCGCAAACTCGTCGCGCTCTGCAGCCACCTGTCCGCGCTGGCCGGGCAGGACGCGGACCTTGCCGCCGTGGCCCAGGTGCTGTCCAACGGGATCGGCGCGGCGGTGGCCATCCTGGACAGGGAGCTGCAGCCACTCGCCTCCGCCGGCATGCCCGAGCCGGGCGGAGTGATCGGCCAGCTGCGCGAGCACGCCGGCGGCGCCGCCGTGGACCGGGTGTTGCTCGCGGTGTCGCACCACCGGCGCGCGCTCACCGTGCCCGGGCTGCGCGGCTCGGAGCGGTCGGTGGCCGTCGCGCCGGTGTCGGTCGGTCAGGAGGTCGCCGGCTACCTGGTCACCCGCAGCAGCCGCGACACCGAGCTCAGCGAGGACATGCGGCTGCTGGGCACCGAGCACGCCGCGATGGTGTGCGGGATGTTGCTGGCCAGGGGACTGGTGATCGCGGCGGCCGGCGGCCGGGCCCGCCAGGAGCTGGTGGACGGCCTGCTCCTGTCCGGCGGCCGGGAAGACGGCGAGGTGGATCGCTGGGCGCAGCACCTGGGCCTGGACACCGCCCGAGAACACTATGTGTTCAGCATCAGCTTGGCCCGGCCGCGCGGCGGGGGCCTGGAGGCCACCGAGTCGCTGCTCGCCCGGCTGGCTCCGGAAGGCGTGGTGACCAGCCGGACCGACGAGGTGGTGGCCATCCTGCCGGCCGCCAAGCTCCCCGCCTCGCACCCGGAGCAGGCCCGCGCGCTGGCCCGAGCCTTCGCCGCGGCCGTGACCGAACACCACCTGGGCATCGCGGCGATCGGCATCGGCGGCCCCAGCCCGGCCGCCGCCGGCATCTCCCGGGCCTACACCGAGGCGCGCCGGGCGCTTACCGTGAGCGAGCGGATGGGTGAGTTCGGCGGCGTCACGGCGTTCGCCGACCTGGGCATCCACCGGCTGCTGGTGCGCATCCCGGACATAACCGAGCTGCGCACGTTCGCCGGCGAGGTGCTCGGCGAGCTGCTCGAGCAGGACAACCCCGCCAACGCGGAGTATCTCGCCACCCTGTCCTGCTACTTCGCGGAGAACAACAGTCCCCGGCGCACCGCGCAGCGACTGCACGTACATCCGAACACGGTCAGCTACCGGATCCGGCGCATCGAAGAGATCACCGGCCTGTCCTTCACCCTGCACCGGGACCGACTCATGGCCGAGGTCGCCGTGGAGATCCTGGCCGGACTGCGGAGCCAACGATGAACCGCGAAGTGAGCCGGCCGGTGAGCCCGATAGCGGACCTGGCCGGCGCCTTGCGCGACCGAACCCTGGGCAACCGGGTGCTGGTCTGCGACGGCGCGATGGGCACCATGCTGCACGCCGCCGGCCGGTCGCTGGGCGAGGCGCTGCCCGCGCTGAACCTGAGCGACCCGGCGCTGGTGCGAGAGATCCACGATCGATACGTCAGCGTCGGCGCGGACATCATCCAGACCAACACCTTCGGCGCCAGCCGGGTGCGGCTGTCCGACCATGACCTCGGCCACCGCACCGAGGAGATCAACGCGGCCGGCGTGCGGGTCGCGCTGGCCGCCGCGCGGCGCGAGGAGGTGCGCCGCCCCGTGCTGGTCGCCGGCTCGGTATCCCCCGCCGTCAGCGTCCAGCGGCACCGGCAGGTCGACCCCCGCGCCGCCGTCGAGGCGGTCGCCGAGCAGATCGACATCCTGGTCGGCGCCGGGGTGGACCTGATCATCCTGGAGACTTTCGGTGACGTCGACGCTCTGGTCGCCGCGATCGGGGTGGCCACCGAGATCACCGATGTCCCACTGATCGCCCAGGTCACCTTCGGGGCCGACTTCCGTGCGTTGGGCAGCGGGCATTCACCCCGGGAAGTGGCCGCCATGCTGCGCGACGCCCCGATCGCCGCGCTGGGCACCAACTGCACCATCGGCCCGCAGCACTCCCTCGTGGTCCTGCGCGAGCTGCGGTCGCACTGCGAGCTGCCGCTGACCATGCAGCCCAACGCCGGGCTGCCCCGTCGGGTGGCCCCGGCGCGCTTCGAGTACGACCTGGACGAGACCTACTTCGCGCGCTACGTGCGGCAAGCGCTGGCGGTGGGCGCCACCGTCGTCGGGGGCTGCTGCGGCACAACGCCCGGACAGATCGCCACCCTGGCCAGCACGGTACGGGAGCACCAGGAACAGGCCGCCGGGCCGGCGGCTCGGGAGCGGGCGCTCCGACCAGCGGCTGAGCCGGCCGGCGCCGCGGGCTCCCGGCTGTCCGGGGCTGAGCACCAGGTCGTGGTGGAGCTGACGCCGGACCCCTTGGGCGACGTCGAGGGGTTGGTGGACATCGCCGAGCAGCTGCGCGCGGCCGGCATCGGGCTGGTCTCCGTGGCCCGGTCCCCGCACGCCAGGGCCCAGCTGAACGCGGTCGACCTGGCCGTGCACCTGCACCACCGGGTTGGGCTGGACATGATCGCCTCGGTCACCACCTGGGACCGGACCATCATGGCGCTGCAGGCCGACCTCTTGGGCGCGCACGCACTGGGCATGCGCCGGATTGTCTGTGAGACCGGGAGTCCTCCACTGGTCGGCGACTATCCGCACGCCGACGGCATCTGGGACGTCGACTCCATCGGCCTCATCGAGCTGCTGACCTCACTCAACGAGGGCATCGACTACTACCGCCTGCCGCTGTCCACCAAGACCACGTTCGAGATCGGTGCCCGGATCAATCCGGGCAGCCGCGAGCTGGACCGGGCCGCCGCGCGAGCGCGGGAGAAGATCACCGCAGGGGCCCACTTCCTGATCACCCGCCCGGTCTACGAGCTGGCTGGCGTGCGCCAGATCCTGGACGCGGTCGGCGACTCGGCGCCGGTGTTCGTCACCATCTCCCCGCTGACCAGCTTCCAGGAGGCCGAGTACCTGGCCTACGAGGTGCCCGATGTGACAATCCCGGCGAGCACCCTGGACACGCTGCGCCGGGCCCGCACCGGCGCGGCCACCGCCGGGCTGGAACTGGCCGCCGAGCTGATGGCCGAAGTGCGCGCGCTGACCAACTGCGTGGTGATCGCACCCACCTCGAATCCTCTCGCGGTGGTACACCGGCTGCTGTCCAGCTAGACCCGCTCTGGGGCTGGGGTCGCCGTCCAGGGCACGATCAGACTGTCGGCGCCGGACGGCCCTTTCCGCGCCAACGGCCATTAGTCACAGGGCGCGGCTCGCGGAGAATCTTGTAGGCCGAGAGCAGCGCTCCCCTGGATCTGTCCCAGGACAGCTCCCCGAGCGCCCTGGCCTGCCCGACTTTCCCCATGCGCGAGCGCTCGGACGGGTCGTCGAGCAGCTTGACGATCAGCTTGGCGAAGTCGCGCTCCGAGTTCGGTTCGGCGTAGACCGCGGCCTCTTGAGCGGTGAACCTGGTCTCTCGGAGGTCAAACGAGACGATCGGCTTACCCACGGTCATGTACTCGACAATCTTTGTCATCGAGGACACGTCGTTCAGCGCGTTGCGTGGGTCGGGCGCCAAGCAGATATCCGCGGTGGATAGATACCGGCACAAGTCGTCGTTGGAGACGCGGCCGGTGAAGGTGATCATCGACTCCAGCCCCAGGTCCGCGGCCAGCTGCTTGAGCTCATCCAAGCAGTCACCGGCGCCGATGAATGCGGCGTGCCAGTCTTCTCGACCGTGCACATCGCGCAGCGTCCGCAGCGCACGCACCGCGTAGTCGACTCCGTCCTGGGGGCCCATGGTGCCCAGGTAGCACAGCAGGTGCTGCTTGCCCTCGGCGAGCGCGGGGTCGGGAGTCACTGTCCGCACCCGTTGGTCGGCCGGCGCGTTGCGCACCACAAACACCCGGTCAGGATCCATGCCGCCGCGATCGACGGCGATCTCCCGGTAGCTCTCGTTTGTTGCGATCGCCACGTCGGCGGCTTCGAAGGTCTTGCGCTCCAGCCAGCGAGTGGCCCGGTATAGCGCATCCTGCCCACGGTCGAAGCGGGAGAGGTACAGCTCGGGCACCAGATCATGATGGTCGAAAACGAACCAGGCACCTCGCCGCTTCAGCACCTTGGCGACCAGGAACATCAGGTCGGGCGGATTGCTGGCATGTACGACATCGACCGGGCCGAGGCGCCAGGCGAGCCGCAGCAAGTGGAACAGCGCCAACGCGTACTCGCGCAGGTATCCGACCGGACCCCCGGTGGCCGCGCGCAGCGGGAACCGGTGCAGGCGTACACCCTCGACCTCGGCCTCCCGCTCGGAGTCCTCGAAATGCCCGATCGGGCAGATTACGTGCACCTCCCAGCCGTCCGCTCGCAGCGCCTGGCATTCCTGCCACACTCGCGTGTCGAACGGGACGGACTCATTCTCGTTGAGGATGACCACTCTGGGAGGCACCGCGGGAGATCCCTTCTGGTTCGATCAGCTCAGTGCGAGCCGCGACCGCGTCGTCGACGTAGTGCGTCTAGGGTCGTCGTCGACACCTCGCACAGCAAACCCTCGGCGATCTCTCAGCAAAACGAGCGGAACCCGGTAGGGGTGCGAGCCACGAAGCCCGCTTCACCCGTCTGGCCGGTAGGCCGTTTTGTCCTCATTGCTTGATCCACACCGTCCCCCACCCGTCTTGGCGTTTCGCGCCCGGTTTCGTCCGCGCAGGGCTCGACCAGGTAGGCCATACAACCGTGATAGCGCCGGTGATGTCGATCTAATAAGGACACTGGGTTGGCGGCCGATCCGGTGGTTAGATCTCCCGGTGCGTCGCCTGGTCGGCGCCGGCCGATCGCGCCGTGTCGGGCTCTACGGACGGGCCGCGCAGCCGCCCGAAACCTATCCGCAGCGCGATCACGTAGCAGCCGAGGGCGAGCACGCCGCCGGCCGCCACAATTGCGATCTCAGCGACCACTCCGTGAGCCGGATCCCGGGAGAATGCCCAGCTCACCAGCAGCGCGGGAGCCATGGTCACGGTCGCGGCCAACACGGCAACCTGCCTCGAGACATCGAGGAACCGCTCGGGCGCGATCACCTTCCTGAGCCGGGCGATGACCACCGCGGCGGCCGCAAGGTCGGACAGCAGCACGGTCACGCTGAGCGCGATCAGTCGAGGCAGCCCGGCGGGGACCAGCAGGGCCGCTCCCGCTGCCACGGCGCCGACCGCGAGGTAGGTCATGCTGGCCCGACGCGGGGCGTCGACCTCGATCCGGGCGAAAAGGGCCTGCCGGGTGATCTCGTGAAAGCCGGCCACCAGCTGGGCCACCCCGAGCACCGCGACCGACCCGGCGAACGAGTCGATGATCTCCCCGGACTGCAGCTTTCCGGCTGAGAGAATCTCAGCAACCGGGTGCGCGTAAGCGAGCAGCAGCGCCATCGCCGGCAGCCCAACGATGCCGACGTAGGTGGCGGCGTGTCGCCAGGAGTTGGCGTAGCCCGGTGCGTCGTGCGCAGCCGCAGCTCGGGACAGTCCGGGCAGTGCCGCGCTCGACACCGCCTTGGCACCCAGTGCCGTCGGCACGTTGTAGATCGAGTACGAGGCCTGCAGGACGAACACGCCGCCGGGCACGGTCGCCGCGACGGCCAGCCGCCCGAAGTAGGCCAGCGCCGGATTCGCGGCGACCGGCAACGATGCCCGAATTCGCTTGGCGGTCTCGGCGGCGAGCGGATCACTCCCACCGCGCAGGCGTGCACGCACCGGCATCCCGGCTCGTGCCGCGCCCCACAGCTGCGCGGCGGCATGCAGTCCGACGGCCAGCGTGTTGCCGGCGCCCAAGGTGATCACTAAGCCGAGCGGCGCGTTAGCTGTGTCCACGTCGGTCGACTGGGTGAGCACAACAAACGCCAGGGTGGCGATCAGGCCGACGTTTTCCAGCGCGGGCGCCCCCGCGGCCAGCGCGAACCTGCCCTGTACCTGTTGAGCGGCGGTCGCGATGCCGGCCAGCATGTAGAGCACCACCTGCGGCGCAACCAACGCCAGCAGCAGCACGGTGAGCAGCAGACCCCGCCCGCGAGCTGCCGGATCGGGCATGCCGGCGGTCAGTACCCAGGCGATGCCCGGCGAGGCGAGCAGCAGCACGCCCATCACCAAGCCGGCGATGCGCAGCAGGTAGCCGGTGATCTGGCTGAGCAAGGTCAGCGCCTGCTCCGGGCCGTCCGCCGCCAGTGCCCGGACCACCGCTGGCACCACCACCATGCCGAGCACCGGGCCGGCGATGGTGGTGTAGACGAGGTTGGGCACCACGCTCGTGGAGAGGAAAATGTTCGTCAGGAACGTGGGGCCGAGCACGGCGCCGACGAGAACCACCCTGGCGAGACCGCTCGCCCTGCTCACCAGCGTCCACCCGGCAACCACAGCCGAGTTCGTGGCATCGGCCGACAGTCCGGATGCCCTTTGTCTCATCCCGCCGGGACACTACGCGACGACCCGGAGTTAGCCGAACCGAGGGACGGGCGGCGGTGTCATCCCGGCATCGGGGTGATTGACACGTCCACCTTGCGGGTGCCATTGCCACCACGCGCGGTGGTCTTGCACATGTCGTGGCACTGCTTGTCCAGACTGCAGCACAGCGAGCAGACCGCACCGTGGTGGAACGGGCAGCTCGCCATGTCCGGCCGCTCGAACTCGGTCACGCAGACGGTGCACTCGAGCATCACGGTGGAGAGCTGACCGTCGACCACCAGCGGCTCCGGCAGCGTGTCGGCCCTGGCGATGTAGTAGCGCCCCTTGGTCGCCCAGGCGATGACCGGGGAGAGCACAAAGGCGATCGCCAGCGCAAGGAAGGGTGAGAATGCCTGGGCGTACGCACCGAACGCGTTGAAGAACGCCAGGATCGAAACGATCGAAGCAATCATCATCGAGCCGAAGCCGACCGGGTTGAAGTTGAACAGGTGCGCCCGCTTGAACTCGACCATCGGCGGACTCATGCCCAGCGGCTTGTTCACCACGAGGTCAGCGACCAGTGCGCCCATCCAGGCGATGGCCACGTTGGAGTAGAAGCCCAGGACGGTGTTCAGGAAGCTGAACACCCCCAGCTCCATCAACGTGAGGGCGATGCCTACGTTGAAGAAGATCCACACGATACGGCCGGGGTGATAGTGCAGCAGTCGGGAGAAGAAGTTCGACCACGACAGTGAACCGGAGTAGGCGTTCACCACGTTGATCTTGACCTGGGAGAGCACCACGAAGAACACGGCAAGGCCGAGCACGCCCGCGGTCATGAAGCTGCCGAAGCCGCCGATGTACTCCTGGATCGGCTCGCCCGCCGCGGTGAGACCGACGCCGCCGGACACCAGGAAGGCCAGGAACGCCCCGCCGAGTTGCTTACCGGCCCCGAGAATGACCCAGCCGGGCCCGGCGAGGATCACCGAGGTCCACCAGCGCTTGGCGTTGCGCGCCGTCTTGATCGGCATGAACCTCAGGTAATCCACCTGTTCGCCGATCTGGGCGATCAGCGAGAGCGCGACACCCATTCCGAGCCCGAATCCCAGCCAGCTGAAGCTGGCTCCGTCACCGCCCTGCGGCCCCCAATGCGTGAATGCGGCATATTTGCTCGGGTCCTTGAATGCCACGTAGACGAACGGGGCAAACATGAGCGCTAACCAGACCGGCTGAGTCCATACCTGCAGCTTGGACAACAGAGTCATCCCGAACACGACCAGTGGGATGATCACGAGTGAGGCAACGATGTACCCGATGGCCAGCGGGAGCCCGAAGCCCACATTGAAGGCTTGGGCCATGATCGAGCCCTCGAGAGCGAAGAAGATGAAGGTGAAGCTCGCGTAGACGATCGAGGTGATCGTGGAGCCCAGGTAGCCGAAACCGGCGGCACGGGTCAGCAGGTCCATGTCGATGGAGTACTTCGCCGAGTAGTACGCGATCGGGATGCCGGTCAGGAAGATCACCAACGCCGCGACCAGTACCGCCGCGATTGCGTTCATGGCTCCGTGCGTGATGGCGATGGACGCGCCGATCGCGAAGTCGGCGAGGTAGGCGATCCCGCCTATGGCGGTATTCGCCACGGTGAACTCCGACCAGCGCCGGAAAGACCGTGGCGCGTAGCGCAGCGAGTAGTCCTCCAGCGTTTCATTGGCTACCGCCGCGTTGTAGCTGCGCGTGCCCCTGCCCGCGGTCGGCGCCGCCGTCGCAGCCGGCAACTGCACGTCTGAACTCATCAATGCCTCCGGTGGATGGTCCGCGTAGCTCCGAGGGGCTACCGGCTCCGGCCCCGTCAGCCGTCGCGGCTTTCGGGCACCAGATCGGCGAGCTGCACGTCGCGCCGTTGACGTCAGCAGCCACCACGCCTCAAAACTTCACCCGGAAACTATTTCTCGGTGAAGTAATAGGCAAGGCCGCACGGGTAACTTGTGCGTTAACTGAGGCATGACCCTGGGGCCGCTAGAGCTGCTGGAGCACGTCCCACTGCAGGCCGTCCGCGGCCGCAAGGAAGACGCGCTGCATGAGGTGGCGGTCCCTTATCTGGACGGTTCCCCGGGGGCTCTCGTACTCAAGCCCCTCGGCCATCGCCTGGATGCGCGCCACATCCACCTCACCAGCGTGCCGCAACAGCTCGGTGAGCAGCCGAACGCCCTCATAACAGGACTCGCCGAGGCTGTTGAGTACCGGCGCCCTCGGCCCGAAGCGGCGGAAGTAGCTGGCCGCGAAGTCGAGCCCGGAAGCGGTCGGCAGATCTTCGAAGTAGCCGGCCGAGGTCATCAGCCCACGGGTGTTCTCCGCCCCGGTCGCGAGCAGCACGTTCTCCTCGATCAGGGAGCTGAACCTGATTAGGTCCCGATCAAGCCCGGCGCGGCAGAACGCACGGTTGAAGGCCACCGCGTCGTTGCCGATCAGCAGCATGAGGACACCGTCGCAGCCACTGGCCACCACCCGGTCCAGCAC
>Ga0137412_10004342_pt1 | contig 11330 bp, 8 predicted proteins | sample CZODoug2_1_16fun_FD_122160 | JGI IMG/M metagenome (GOLD analysis project Ga0137412, IMG submission 122160) | Vadose zone soil fungal communities from Angelo Coast Range Reserve, California, USA - CZODoug2_1_16fungal (Hybrid Assembly) | ecosystem: Environmental > Terrestrial > Soil > Vadose zone... | reverse complement strand
ATCAATTCGCTGCTGGAGGCGCGCGGCCAGCACGCCGCGGGTGTGCTCGAGGTCGATGCGACCGTGGCGGGCAGCCTCGCGGCGCCGAAGATCGACGGCACGGTGAATTTGACCAAGGGTAGCGTGCGCGACTATGCACGCGGCGTGAGCCTGACGGATATCACCGCCGTCATCGTCGGCAGCGAAGGAACCTTGCAGATCAAGAGCCTGACGGCATCGGCCGCGCCCGGAACGATATCGATGACGGGCAAGATCGGCGTGCTTCAATCGGGAGTGCCGGTGGATCTCAGCATCAAGGCCGACAATGCCCAACCGGTCGCGAGTAAATTGGTGACCGCGAATCTCCATGCGGATTTGCACGTGAGCGGGACCGCGCGACAGCGGCTCGACGTCGCCGGGACGGTGCACTTGAATCACACGTTGATCGGAATTCCGAACAGCTTGCCGCCGAATGTCGCGGTGCTGGACGTACGCAGGCACGGCAAGGCTGCGCCCCCGCCTCCCGACCGGCAGCTGGTGGTCGGCCTGGACGTGAGGCTTCAGGCGCCGCAAGAATTTCTGGTGCAGGGCCGGGGGCTCGATGCGGAGATGAGCGGGGAGCTGCGTCTCCGCGGCACGACGGACTCGCCCCTGGTGACCGGGGGCTTCGATCTGCAGCGCGGGAGTTTCGCGCTCTCCGGCAACAAGCTCAGTTTCACCGCAGGCCGCGTCAGCTTCAACGGCGCCGGTCTCAAGAACAAGATCGATCCGACATTGGATTTCACGGCGCAGACGACGATCACGGACACCACCGCGACGCTGCACATCACCGGTCTCGCGGATGCTCCGCAATTCGAATTCACGAGCAGCCCGGCCAAGCCGCAGGACGAGATCATGGCGCTGCTGCTGTTCGGCGCGCCCGCCGCACAGCTTTCGGCGCTGCAGTTGGCGCAAGTCGGCGCGGCGCTCGCAAGCTTGAGCGGCGTGGGCGGCGACGGCGGACTCAATCCGCTGGTCAAATTGCAAAAGAGCCTGGGGCTCGATCGCCTCAGCGTCGGCGCGGCCGCGAGCAACAGCGCCGCCGCCACGGGGACGGGAACTCAAACCGGCGCCAGCATCGAGGCCGGCCGCTACATCTCCAAGCGCGTCTACGTTGAAGCGAAGCAGAGCACGACCGGTATCAGTCAAGTCGGAGCCGACGTGGATCTGACCAAGCACTTGAAGCTGCAGACCCGATTGGGAAACGGCACAGGCTCAGTGCTCGGCACCACCCCGGAAAACGATCCAGGCAGCAGCATCGGTTTGTCGTATCAGTTCGAATATTAGAGCGCACCAATATCAGCGCGCGCGAATATTCGTGCGCGAATGTTGGGAGCGATGTCCTCCGAGCGAATACAATGGACGTTTTTGCGATCGGAGAATAGATGATGTCCCCATGGATTCGAGTCTTGGTCGGCTCGTCATTGCTGAGTGCGGCGTTCGCCGGTTCAATGTCGATGAGTGCCGAGCGCCCGCCGCACGGCGACAAACCGGACGCTAGGATATCGGTGGTTCCGGAGCCCACCGAGTCGCCGCGGTACCTGCAGGATGAGTCCAAGATCACTCAGGGGTCGATCACGATCGGCGGACACGCTCTCGGCTATCAATCCGAAGCCGGGATCTTGGTCGTGCACGTGAAGGATCCCTTGGACGACGATGCCCCGCCGCCGCGTGAGGATAGAACCGGTCCGCCGCCTCCGCAGCCGCCCGAAGCCGGGATGTCTTATGTGGCGTATTTCCGCGGCGACAGGGAGGACGCTCACCGGCCCATCATGTTCCTGTTCAATGGCGGCCCCGGTTCTTCCACGGTCTGGCTGCACATGGGCGCATTCGGACCGAAGCGGGTGGTGACGGCGGATGACACGCACAGCCCGGCGGCTCCCTATCGAGTCGTCGACAACGAATACAGCCTTCTCGATGCCAGCGATCTGGTGTTCGTCGATGCGCCCGGCACGGGATTCGGTCATTTGCGGGGAGCGGACAAGGAAAAGGCGTTCTACGGCGTCGATCAAGACGCGCATGCCTTCGCCAATTTCATCGTCGAGTTCCTTTCGCGCCACAACCGCTGGAATTCGCCGAAGTATCTGTTCGGCGAGAGCTACGGGACCACGCGCTCCGCGGCGCTCGCCTACATCCTCGAGCACGAAAAATCGCTCGACCTCAACGGCATCGTTCTGCTGTCGCAGGTATTGAACTTCGACGACGGCGTCGATCAGCCGCAATTCAATCCCGGCGTGGATCTGCCCTACGTACTGGCGCTCCCCACGTACGCGGCCACCGCGTGGTACCACCATAAGCTGCCGAATCAGCCCGCCGCGCTCGAACCGCTGTTGAAGGAAGTCGAGAGCTTCGCGTTGACCGACTACTCGCAGGCGCTGGCTGCGGGGTCGAGTCTGAGCGCCGAACGCAAAACGGAAATCGCGACCCGGCTTCACGCCTATACGGGACTCGGGGCCGACTACATCGAGCGCGCCAATTTGCGCGTCAATGGCGGAGAATTCGAAAAAACTCTGCTGGGAAGCGATACGACGACGGGACGCCTCGACACCCGGTTTGCGGGACCGACCATCGATCCGATGAGCAAGGAAGCCGACTACGACCCGCAGTCCGCGGCAATTTCCTCGGCCTATGTCTCGGCGTTCAACGATTATGTGCGGACCACGCTCAAATTCGGCGAGAAAAAGATCTACAAGCCGGAACTCGATGTCGACAAACTGTGGGACATGCTGCACCAGCCGCCGGGCTCGTCGGTCAAAGTCCCGGGCCCGATCAATGTCATGCCGGATCTCGCGGTCGCCATGAAGCAAAACCCGAATCTCAAGGTGCAGCTCAACGGCGGCTATTACGATCTTGCGACCCCGTATTTTGCCGCGGTGTACGAACTTCGACAGCTGCCCATCCAGAGTGCGCTCCAGGGCAACATCGAAATGCATTTCTACACCTCCGGCCACATGGTTTACGCCCATGAGCCGGATTTGAAGGCGTTGCACGCAAATGTCGCGGCATTCATCGAAAAGACCCGCAACGGAGCCGGAAAATGATCGTGGCCGGGCTCGTCGGCCGCGCGGCGGCCGGCGCCCGCCGGCTCAACCGCTGCCGCGCCGTGCAAAAAAAGTCGGCTGGTATGTAAAAACTTCACTGGCGATCCGAGCACCGCCGGTTTCCTGGCCGCCGGTGCCGATGGTACGCATTTTGCTTGAATTACTGCATGACGGTTCCAAACCGAATCCGTCGACGTATAATTATGACAGTACGGTGACGAACTCGAACTTCGGGGGTCTCCATGCAGAATCAAGTGCACACGGGATCGGCGATGCGTCCTGCATCGGCAGTCGGCGGCCAGATGCCGACCGCCCAGACGCGGCTCACGCCATCCCCAAGCGCCTACCGGGGAAGCGAACTCGCGGCGGACTTGCTGACCCGGCTATTTCGCCGTTTGCCCATGAATCTCACGCTGCGTCTGTGGAACGACGCGACGGTGCGGGTGGGCGCTGATCCAGGCGCGCAGGAGTCTCCGTTCGCCCTGGTGTTTCGCAATCCCGAGGTCGTCTGTTCGGCGGTGCTCGGAAGAGACCCGCTGCGGCTTGCCGAAGCCTACTTTCGCGGAGATTTGGATATTGAAGGCGATTTTTTCGCGGCCCTCGCCCTCAAGGACCATCTTCTGGCGCTGCAAATGTCGGTGGGCGAGCAGATTGGAGCGGCTGCCGCGGCAATGCGATTGCGGGCGCTGAACGCGGACCGTCGGCCGACGCGGATCCAGTGGTCGCCTTCGCATGGACACACCGTGAAGGCGCACTCCAAGGCGGAGAACCGCGATGCCATCCAATTCCATTACGACGTGTCGAACGAGTTCTACGCACTCTGGTTGGATCGTGCGATGGTGTATTCCTGCGCCTATTTCGAGACGCCCGACGTCGGCCTGGATGCCGCCCAGGAAGCCAAGCTCGAGCATATCTGCCGCAAGCTGTCGTTGCGGCCGGGCGAGAGCTTTCTCGACATCGGCTGCGGGTGGGGCGCGCTCGTGATCCATGCGGCGCAGCGCTACGGGGTGCGGGCGCATGGCGTGACCTTGAGCCCGCGGCAACTCCAGGTGGCGCGGGAACGCATTGCCCAGGCGGGGCTCGAGGATCGGGTCAGCGTCGAATTGCGGGACTATCGGGATTTGCAGGGCGAGTCGGTCTACGACAAGGTGGCCAGTATCGGCATGTTCGAGCATGTAGGTTTGAAGAACCTACCCGTCTATTTCTCCACGGTTCATCGTCTGCTCAAACCGCACGGTCTTTTTCTCAACCATGGAATCACGCACGACTCCGAGGGTTGGCAGAGGTCCCTGTCCACCGAATTCATCAACCGTTACGTATTTCCCGACGGTCAGCTCGACAATATCAGCAATATCCAACACGCCATGGAGAGAGCGCGATTCGAAATCGCGGATGTCGAGGCGCTGCGCCCGCACTACGCCCTGACGCTGCGCCATTGGGTCGCAGGATTGGAGCGCAACCACGCGCGCGCGCTGCAGTATGTCGGCGAAGCGACTTACCGGGTCTGGCGGCTGTACATGGCAGCCTGTGCGCTGGAGTTCGAAGCGGGGGACATCGGCATTTATCAGGTGCTGGCGGGCAAGCGCGTCGCGGGCAATCTGCCATTGCCCCTCACGCGGCGCTATATGTATGATCCTCAACGCGCGTAGCGGACGCAATCGGGGAACGTTATGCAGTGGAAATTCCCCGTTCTCGCCGCCGCCGGCCTGCTCAGTTGTCCCGCTTTGGCGCAGGCCGCTTACAAGAATTGGGCCAACTACAACAACACTCTCACGTCCGAGCGCTATGCCACCCTCGATACCGTCGATACCAAGAATGCGGCGGGGCTCAAAGTGCTCTGCAGCTTCGACACCGGTGAACAGACGTCGTTTCAGACCGGACTGATCGAGGTCGACGGTGCGCTGTTCGCGACCACCGAGCACGATACCTTTTCCATCGACGCCAATACCTGCAAACAGAATTGGCGCACCCATGAAGAGTTCGTCTCCGGCGCTCTGAAGGTCAACCGCGGCCTGGCGTGGCTGGACAGCCGGGTATTTCGGGGAACGGCGGACGGCCGCGTCATCGCCTACGCCGCGAAGAACGGTAAGCCTCTGTGGTCGACGACCATCGCCGACCCGGCCAAGGGCGAATCAGTCCCGGCATCGCCCATCGCCTGGAACGGACTCGTGTTCATCGGCAACGCGGGCGGCGACAACAAGGGGGTGAAGGGGCGAATGTATGCCCTCGATGCGAAGGACGGTCACATCGTGTGGGAGTTCTACATGGTACCGAAGATGCCGGGCGATGCTGCGCGCGGACCGGAGGCGCCGGCTGCGGGATCGCATGCCGCGTCCTCCTGGAAGAATGCGGCAGGCATGCCGATCACAGGCGGCGCAACTTGGACCTCCTATTCGCTCGACCCGAACAAGGGCTTTTTGTACGTTCCCGGCGGCAATCCCGCACCGGATTTCGCCAAGGCGCCGCGCCAGGGCGAGAGTTTATTCGCCAATTCAATCGTGGTTCTCGATGCCAAGACCGGCGCTTATCAGAAGCACTTTCAATTGGTGGCGCGCGATTTTCACGACTGGGACGTAAGCAGCGCACCGGTTTTGTTCCTCAGCAGGGTGGGCCATCGGATGCTGGCGGAAGCGCCGAAGGATGGGCACTTGTACCTGATCGACCTGAACGACGGCCGGGTGGTGTACAGAAAACCGGTCACCACCGTATCGAATGCCGAGTCGCCCATGACCGCGCAGGGCACGCGGTTTTGCCCCGGTTCGCAGGGCGGAGCGGAGTGGAATGGCGCGGCGTTCGATCCCGCGGATAATCTCATTTTCACCGGCGAGGTTGATTGGTGCACGACGGTGCGCGCGGTGCCCGCCGCTGCGCTCGCGAGCGGAAAGCTGGGCCAGCCCTGGAGCGGCGCCACCGAGGGATTCGGTCAGCAGGACGATCCTAAGCGCTGGAGCGGCTGGATGACGGCGACCGACGCCGCCAGCGGCGAACGCAAGTGGCAATTCCATGCGCCCTTTCCGATCATGGGGGGCGTGACGCCGACCGGCGGCGGCCTGTTATTGTTCGGCGACATGGGCGGAAATTTCTATGCGTTCGCCGCGGCCAGCGGCAAGAAGTTGTGGTCGACCGATCTCGGCGGTGCCATCGGCGGGGGAGTGATTACCTACGACGCAGGCCAGGGACAAAAAATTGCGGTCGCCGCGGGCATGACGTCGCCGATTTGGCCCACGCCCAAAATCAACGGCAAGGTGGTCGTGCTCGGGCTATGAGCGCGGGGTGACCGACGCCGTTAACGCGCCGGCGGATTGCGCAGGCGTTGGGTAATCCACCAGAGATGGCCCTCCGGATCGAGCGCTCCGTAGCTCAAATCGGCCCAATAATCCTCGCCGTAATCGTGGGTCGCGGGTTCCTCCACGATGCGCGCGCCGCGCCCCCGCGCGTGAGCGCAGTGCGCCTGGGCATCGTCGACGAAGAACATGATGCTCTGGGTGCCGGCCCCATCGAGGGATTTAGGACTGCGCATCGACCGCTTCCAGAGCCGCTCCGAGTCCGGGTTCTCCTGGCCGACCATGATCAGGCCCTCGCCATAAGTCAGCTCGCTGTGTTCGATCCGGCCGTTGTCGCCCTCGACCTTGAACCGGACCTTAAAGCCAAAGGCGTCGCACAGCCAATCGATGGCGGCCGCCGCGTCTTGGTAGAAGACGCTGCTGGAGAGCCGCGGCCAGTCGCTGGGGGTGGGGTTCATGCGGGTTCTCCATCGGATTGGGGACCGAGATGGTAGTATTTTCGCCGGTATCAAAACAAAAAGTACACCATGGCGGCAAAATTCGGCGACCTGATGATCGAAAAGCGATCGATAGACTACGTGCCGATCGCGGAGCGGCACGGGAAGGTGTGGCATCTGTGGCCGGTCTGGTTTTCCGGCGACGCGCACTTGGCGACCGTTGCGACCGGGGTGGTGGGGGTCGCGCTCGGCGGACATTTGCTGTGGATGGCGCTGGCGGTGCTTTTCGGATGCGCGTTCGGCACCTTCTTCATGGCGTTTCATTCCACGCAAGGCCCGCAGCTCGGCTTGCCGCAGATGATTCAGTCGCGGCCGCAGTTCGGTTACGTCGGCGCCCTCCTGGTGTGGGGGGTGGCGCTCATCGCGTACATCGGATTCAATGCCTTCAACCAGATCCTGGCGGCGCAGACCGTGCTCTCCCTGTACGGCGGCGATGCGACGCTGACCATGCTGGCTTTCACCCTATTGTCCGTTTCCCTGGCGGTGATCGGCTATGACTTGATCCATCTGGCGCAGCGCTGGATCGCCTACGTGTTGATCGGCGCACTCCTGATCTTCACGGTGGCGGCGCTTGCGAGGGTGCACCTGCCGGCGCAGGAAATCGCGCTGCGCGACTTTCGTGCGGTGCCGTTTCTGGCGCAATTCTTCGCGGCCGCGTCGTATCAGATTGCCTGGTCGATCTATGTGTCCGACTACTCGCGCTACTTGCCGCGCGACGTGGGCGTGGGGGCGTCGTTCTGGTGGACCTACTTGGGCGCCTTCGTCGGCGGGACCTGGATGATGTTGGTCGGAACGCTGGCCGCGGCGCTGTATCCCACATTGGAAGTTGCGACGGCGCTGCGCACCGTGGCCGACTCGGCGCTGCCCGGTTTCGGCAAGCCGCTGCTGCTATGCTCGCTCTTCGGTCTCGTGACGATCACATCGCTCAACTATTACGGTGCGTCCCTGACTCTCTTGAGCGTGATGGATTCCATCAGACCCAGCCGCCTGACGCTCGCCAAGCGGCTTCTGACCTTGCTCGTCTCGACGGTCGTCGCGACCAGCCTCGCCCTGGCATCGTCGGAGAATTTCGTCGCCAAATTCGGCGAGTTCCTCGCGGTGCTTTTGTATCTCTTCACGCCCTGGACCGCGATCAACCTGGTGGATTTCTACCTGATTCGCAAGGGGCATTATTCCGTGCGCGAGATATTCAATTCGCACGGCATGTACGGGCGTTGGTGCTGGCGCGGCCTATGGGCGTACGGCATCGGGTTCGTCGCGATGATCCCGTTCTTCAGCACCGAGTCGTGGAAGGGACCCGTGGCGAAAGCGCTCGGCGGCGCCGATGTGGCGATGCTGATCGGACTGCCGGTATCGGCGCTCGTGTACATCGCCGCGTGCCGTTCGCTCGACGTCGGGGCCGATCGCCGCCGGGCGCATGCCGCCGACGTGGGGCTCGATCCCGATACGGCCTAGAGCGGGCTCTTCAAAAAGGCGTTGATGGTCTCGGCAACGCCGCGCGGATCTTCCCAAAAGGGATTATGGCCGAGACCGTTGAAGATCTTCACCCCGGCGTTCGGCAGGCCGCTGCGCAATGTTTGACGCACGTCTTCCTCCATGATGGGATCTTTGCTGCCCCAGATGAGCAGTGTGGGCGCCTTGAGGCGAGGCAGCGTGCTCTGCAGGTCGCCATAGACGTTATTGGCCGGCAGCGCTTGGTCGAGAACCGCCAGCCAGACGCGCAGCGGGATCCCGGCGGCGTCCTTGCGTTGTCGGCGAATGAAATCGGGGTCCACCGGCGTCGGCGAGTCCCACCAGGCGATCATGAAAGGCGAATCCGCATCGAGGGGTTCCTTGAGTTTGCGGATCTCGGCGGCGAAATCGAACTGCGGAGGCTTTTTCGGGCGGTCGGGAGGCGAACCACCGGTCGAGGAAATCAGCACGACGTGAGCGGTTCGTTCGGGCCAGTATTCGGCGAAGGTCTGGGCGATGATGCTGCCCAGTGAATGCCCGACGATATCCGCCTTCTGCACGCCGAGCGCGTCCAGCAGCAGTTTGATGTCATAGGCAAAGTCGAGCCGGGTATAACAGCACTCCGGCTTGCTGGACCGTCCATGACCCCGGATGTCGACCAGGATCAGGCGGTCATGCTTCGACAAATACGGCAGCATGGGCACCCAATCGCGTGCGTTGTCGGTGTAGCCATGAATCAATACCACGGCGGAGCCCGAACGCTCGCCCCGGTCGATGTAGGCCAGCGACTCGCCGTCCGGCAGCACCATCAATTTCTTGCTGGCGTCGAACGCGTCGAGATCGATGTCGAGGTGCGGCGGCTCTGCCGCGGGCGCGGCGCGCGCTGATGAGTCCATGGTGGATGCGCCGAGCAGGGAGCCGCAGAGCAGGGAGCCGCCGAGCAGTAAGCAGAGCCCGGAAAGCCGGCGATATCGGCGGCCTTGGTTCTGGGTGTTGGGTTTTTTCATGGACGGAAGTCTACGTGAAAATGGCGCCTGCCTTGAATGGACCACGGATCGCTTGCGCCGGCACTTGTGGTAGCCTATTTGCAACATCTATAAAATTCAAAGGGAATTGGGTCTATGGATAAAGAACAACTGCGTTTCACCGGCAGCGGCAGGGAATATTTCGGTATCTGGATTGTCAATTTACTGTTGACGATCGTCACCTTGGGCATCTATTCGGCGTGGGCCAAGGTGCGGCGGTTGCAGTACTTTTACCGTCACACCGAAGTGGCCGGGTCGAGCTTCGATTTTCACGGCAGTCCGAGCAGGATCTTGGTCGGACGCGTGATAGCGCTGGTGATGCTCTTTGCCTACAACTATTCGGTGCGCCTGCGTTCGCCGTTGACCATCGTCATTGTAGTCTTGATCGCGGTCGTGATGCCGTGGCTGCTGCGCAATTCATTCCGGTTCCGGCTCTACAATACGAGCTGGCGCGGCACGCGTTTTCACTTTCGGGGCACCGTGGCCGGCGCCTATCGCGTTTTTCTCCTGAATGGATTCCTGGCACTGATCACGATCTACGTGATGGCGCCCTTCATGCATCAGCGTCTGAAGGCCTATCAACACGACAACAGTTGGTTCGGACGCACCCGGTGTTCCTTTCATGCACGAACCGGCCAGTTCTATGTGATCTATCTGCTGTTGCTGGCCGCCCTCGTGGTGTTTGCGCTCGTGATTGGATTGAGCGGAATCGGCGGTGCGTTGGTTGCGTTGTCTCAAGCCCAGAAGCAGGGCGGACATGCCAATCCGCTCGCCGTATTCAGAGCCGTGGCCATCTTCTACGGTGCGCTCATCTTCGTGGGGATCTCGATTGGACCGGCGTTTCACGCGCTGATTACAAACCTGGTCTGGAACAACACCCGTATCGGCGAACATCGCATCGAATGCAAAATATCGCCGTACGCCCTGATTTGGATCACGGTGAGCAACTTTGTGCTGGTGGCGCTGACCCTGGGATTGTTCATTCCGTGGGCCATGGTGCGCCTGGCAAGGGTTCAGTTGGAATCCGTGCGGCTGCTGCCGGCCGGCGATCTCCAGGAATTCGAGGCTGCGGAACCCGAGACCATCGGTGCGGTCGGCGAAGAAGCGGCGGCCGCGTTCGACTTCGACATCTCGTTATAGGCCCCGGATGGGCTGAATATGCTGCAGGCGAATTATTTCGACGGGCGCTCAACGCGCGTTCGCATCGTCGATCTGTCGTTGGCCGGCGGCGATCTCGTCATTGCCGGCGAGGACATCCATCTCCGCGTCCCTTTTGCCCAAGTAACGGTGGATGAGCGGCTTGGGCGGGCGCCGCGGCGGCTGCGTTTCAAGGACGGCACATTCTGTGAAGTGCGCGACTTGGACGCGCTCGATACCCTGCTGTCGTCGACGGGACATCGCGATGGGTGGGTCGATCGCATGCAGCGGCATGTGCAGTTCATCCTGTTTTCGCTGGTGGCGTGCGTAGCTCTGGTGCTCATGGCGTACAAATGGGGCCTGCCATGGGCCGCCGCCAAGGGCGCACATAACTTGCCGCCCGCCATAGCAAAAACCTTATCGGTGCAGACGCTCAAATTATTGGACGGGAAGATTCTCATGCCGAGCAAGATCGCCGAGGATCGCCGGCGGGCGCTGAGCGCCAAATTTCATGCTCTGCGCCTGCCGGAGGGCGGTACTCCGGATTCGGAATTGCTGTTCCGAGATTCGCCTCAGCTGGGAGCGAATGCGTTCACTTTGCCCGACGGAACGATCATCGTGCTCGACGATCTGCTCAAGTCAATCGGCGGCGATCCGCAGGCCCTGGCGGTTTTCGCGCATGAATTGGGCCATGCGCACGGGCGCCACGGCTTGCAGCTGCTGCTGCAGAGTTCCGCCGTAGGAGCGTTCTGGACCCTCTACATCGGCGATATCAGCAACCTGCTTGCGGCGGCACCGGCCGCCATAGTGCAGGCGAGGTATTCGCAAGACCTCGAGAGACAGGCTGACGACTATGGGGCGGACCTGTTGATGCAC
>Ga0137412_10004341_pt1 | contig 11330 bp, 9 predicted proteins | sample CZODoug2_1_16fun_FD_122160 | JGI IMG/M metagenome (GOLD analysis project Ga0137412, IMG submission 122160) | Vadose zone soil fungal communities from Angelo Coast Range Reserve, California, USA - CZODoug2_1_16fungal (Hybrid Assembly) | ecosystem: Environmental > Terrestrial > Soil > Vadose zone... | reverse complement strand
GCTTACGCCGATAGCGCCATCGTGGACATTGTGATGAAGGTGTCGACGCGGCGGCTGCGTCCTTCGGACATCGCGCCGAATGGCAATTTCTCCGATACATTTTTCAGCAGTCATAAAAACTTCAGCGGCACAAACACGAGCTTTCCTTCTGGTCACGCCGCAGCGGCGTTTTCTATCGCGACGGTGTTCGCGCATCGTTATCGCCAGCATCGCTGGGTGCCGTGGGTGGCATACGGCGTGGCCGGCGCGATCAGCTTTTCCCGAGTGACGACGCAGGCGCACTTTCCATCGGATGTGTTCCTCGGGGCAGCGCTGGGATTCACGATTTCCGAATTTGCCGTGCTGAGACCGCGATAGCTTTTAAGCGGGCGAGGGTAGGATGCGATATACGCGAGGGAGAATAGCACACCTTAATGAAGATGTTAAGTGTTTTCTTTTGATAACCGAAATCCGAGGTTAAACGGTCATTAGGGTGGGTGAATGGTTTCCGGAGATGCAAGACGAGCGAGAAAAAGGCAGAGTCAAAAGCCCCACGCGCAAACCTGGCGTGATGGAGCACCCGATTCGTCTCAAGATTTATCGTCCGGGCCATCCGCACTGCTAATGGTTGTTCGCGACAGTGACAAATACCTGGAATCCCCGAAAGAACTCCGGGATAACTCTGCGATACTCGGGCCCACTAACTCTTCTCTTTAGATAAACGGCGAATGCGATGGTATCGCCATGGTAATGCCCCAATGCCACATTCGCTACAGATTCGACAACTACCAACTTATCGCGCAGCTCGTTTAGATATGGCTCAGCTTCTGCGGCGCGATTCCAGCTGAGCGACGGATGAGTCTCCTCGTCTATCAGCGCCTTTCCGCCGGATCTAGAGACTCATAGCGCCGCTTCCACATAGCAGCTCTAACGTCGCTGTATTCGGCGACGAACTGCCCCTCCAAGCGCCTTTGCTCTTCCTCCGCCAAGTCAGTAGACCATCCCTTACGTTCCAACCACTCCTCTATGCAGCTTATGTCCGCATAGTCTTCATTCGCCATTGGTCACCTCGACGTGGCCCAGGTGGTTTCCTGTTGTTTCCACTTGACGTGTTCCATCGATGAGCGGATGCCACTGTTGTAAATACACCAGCGTGTACGGAAACGAGGGTGCCCTACGTGTTGGTGTTACACGTGGGGTTGAATTTGGTTTATGCCCAAGGAACTGAAGCGCTCCTATGGCCGGGGTGATCTGCATTTTCTCACGTTCAGCTGTTTTCGCCGTTTTGCCGCCGCTCAAGACGATGCGGGCGCGAAGTCTGTTTGTGCAGTCGCTGAGGAAGATTCGTGAACGCTATAAATTTCTGCTGGTCGGCTACGTGGTTATGCCTAATCATATGCATTTACTCATCAGCGAAACGTCGAAGGCCACACCATCCCTCGTGCTGAAGGTGTTGAAGCAGTGGACTTCCCGCGATTTCCGAGCCGTCCGGCGGCGGGCTCCGAAAGGACCATTACGCTTCGCGTTTGCGACAAGTGGTGCGGGGAGTCTGACGCGTTTCTGGCAGCCGCGGTAAAACCGACGTGCGGAGCACCCCGCGTCGCGGGGCGACAATGTTTCCAAAAAGGCATGGGAATCTGTTATTGAGATGGGTACAGCAGGCGCGAGGAGGCTTGTCTCCGGGCAGCGGTGACTCTACTGTAAGGGAGGCGTGAGGAGGGGCAGCGTCTAGGGCCAACGGTTATGCTCCAGGAACAACGAGGCGGGGCGCGGTCGTTTGTCCGCAGCCTGAACATTCTGCTGAAGTTCGCGCGTCTTTACGAGTTTGGACACGTGAAGACGATGCAGCAGTTTGAAACGACGTGGAGAGAACTGCGCAACGCGCTGGATGACAGCAGCGGCGGCGGTGTGTTGCTGGGCGCCTCGGGAACGCAAATTTTGCTGGACGGCGTGCCGCTCGGATCAGCCGCAGGTGAACGGAGCTTCGCGCAATTGTTGACAAGCTCGGGGATTGCGAGCATCCATTTTTCTCCGTTGCTCACGCAGCCGCAATTCGCGCGATTTGTGCGCGCCTTCCCCAGCGGAAATGCCAAACCCTCTTCTCTCGCGGAACAATTAAAAACCGCGCTCGCGGGAGACACCAGCATCAAGGTGAATGAAATCCGCTACGTCGCGGAAGACTCCTCGGTGGCGGGCATCAAGGTGGCGGCGCAACTTACGCAGAAGGTACTCGGGGCGGCTGGCGACAAATTCAAAGATTTCTTCGAAGATCCCAACAAGATGCTGCAAATGATCTTGGCCGCGGAGAGTATGCGCTCCAGCGGTGGCGGCGGTGGAATGGGCGGCCCCGGGCACGGACCCGGCGGCAGCGGACCTGGGTTTGGATTAGGTGGCTCAGGAGGATCAGGCGGCGGTGGGACTGGCAGTGGTGGTGGAACAGGTGGAAGTGGCGGTTCCAGAGGCGGCGGTGGCTCTAGCCTGTGGGATTCTGGGGTTCCCGGTGGCGGCGGAGGTGGCACGGGGACAGGCACGGGTGGGTCCGGTAGAGGAAGTGGGTCCGGCGGCGGTGGCGGGGGTGTGGGCGGTTTTGGAGGGGGCGGCGGTGGCGGCGGAGCTGTCGGAGGATCTGGCACTGGGGGCGGGGGTGGTTTTGGAGGTGGTGGAGGATCCGGCACTGGGGGGGGTAGTGGCGGCCAGGGAACAGGCGGTGGAAGTGGCGTAGGCGCTGGAGCAGGATCCGGTGGTGCTGGCGGTGGAGGTGGCGGCGGTGTTGGGCCCGGAGGTCCCGCCGAAGGAACTACACCGGGAAAATGGCTAACGGCCTCGGCATTGTTACGAGGTGGAGCGGCACCCGCAGGCGTTGCCGGTCTGCCGGGAGTTGGAGGAGGAACTGGAACGGGGGCGGGTGGCGGTGGCTTCACCGTCGAGGAAGAAGACGTCCGCTCGATGCTTGGATTGTTTGCGCAACTGGGCAAATCGCGGAAAGACACAGAACGCCGCATGGACGTGCCGACGTTCCAATCGCGGCTGAGCGCCATGCCGGTGCGCGCCCAGTACACACTACAGCAGGCGCTGGCGGGGCTTGCGGCGCAGGCTCCCGATGCCAAGCCCGACAAACCGATGCTGCTGAAGCTGGCGGAGCATGTGGCCATTCGCTTCGCGCTGGACAGCTACGAAAAGGGTGAACTGCGCGTGAACGCGGTGAAACAATTGCTCGACCGCATGAACACGGAAATTGAAGCGCTGCGCAAGATCCTGTCAACCCAAGAAGAGATGATGTCGCAAGCGGGCCTGTCCGTGCAGTCCTACACAGAATTGCTGGACCAGGAATTCTGGGAGCAGGTGCCGGAAGAGAATAAGAAAGAAGTGCTGACTTCGGACGAAGCATGGTGCGTGCCGCCGCGGAACGTGCGGGCGTTCCTGGAAGATATGCTGCGGCGCGGAGAACTGAAGACCGTCAACGAAATTTTGATGAAGTACGCCTCGTGCGTGGGGCTCGAAGCGCCGGAGGCGCGCCGAACGACGGCGATCGGACTCTCGGATTTGGGTGAACTGTACGGCAGCGGAGACGGAAGCGCATTGATGGAGGCGATCCGCCGCCTGGGCAACCAGTTGGCCATCGAGCGTGAGCCGGAATTGCAGACACTGGTCAGCGCTGCGTTTGTGCGCTTGAGCCAGGAAGCTGCGTCAAAGCGCTGCTACCCGGCGATGCAGCAAGCGCTCTCTTCGCTGGACAGCGTGGAGGCGCAGCGGCCGGGAGCGACGCAGAGCCTGCGGCCACGCATCGGCGCGGAAGAACGGTTGCCGGAGTTCATCGAAGAAGCGATGCGCACCGGCCACATTGCGGACGGAATGATGGACATCCTTAGCCTGATGCCCAAGGCCACCATCCACTATGTCACCAGCCGATTCGGGCACTGCGGATTCCGTGAGGACTGCGAACTGCTTACCACGATAATACGCAACCTGGGAGAAGATGCCACGCAACGGCTTCTTGAGACGCTGCAGACGGCCCCGGCCGGCGAGTCCGCGGAGGCCATTGGGCTGGTGACTCAGCTTTCTCCGGAAAACGTGGAAAAGATTCTGCCGGCACGGCTCTCGCAATGGCAACGCTCCGCACACGATCGCGCCGTCCGGCAACTTTCCGCAGCGCCGTCAGCAGAGCGCGCGCGGCTACTTGTGGCGGTGTACGATTCCTTGGATTCCATGATTCGTCCGCTGGCCATTGATGAAATGGGGATGAGCGGACAGGCCAGCTGCATCCCAAAGCTGATCGACCTGGTGCAGAACGACGAGACGCCGGGCTTCACAAGAGTGAAGGCGGTTGAAGCCCTAGGCCGGCTGCACGCATCAGTGTCCAGCCCGCTACTGCAGCACATTCTGGAAACGCGGCAAGTGTGGCGCTGGGTGTATCCCAACGAATTGAGAATCGCCGCGGCCCAGGCCCTGCTCCGTGTCGATAAAGCTGTGGGCTTGGAAAAAGTTGCCGCCAGCGGAATCGACCGCAAGGAATTAACGCTCGAACCATCGGATCCCGAGCCCCAGGCCTCTGTAATCCGGCAGCGGCGCTATGCGCGCGTGAAGCTCTCGCGCAATGTCACTGCCGTGACCACGAATTTGCGCGAAAACTTCAGACTTTCCATCCCAGAATTGAACTTGGGAGGCGGGATTGGCGCTGGGGAACGGCACCTGGCCCCCGGCTCGTTGTTGTCACTGAAATTCACGCATGGCGTGCGCCATATTAAGGCGCAGGCGATCGTTCGCGGAGCACGGCCGCAAGCAATGGCTTTTGAATTCGTGGACATGGATCTGGATGAACGCTATCGTCTGCGGAAATTATTGTTGGAACTGGGCGGACTACCGATGATTGCGCAGGTCACAAATCGCACGCGACGCCGTGGGCGCGTTGCGATCACGAAGAACTAGTGCACGAGATTTAGGAATTTTCAGGACAGAGAAACTCCCTTCCTACCTGTCCTTTCACTCCTGTGACCAGTCCGTTTGGTCAGGTGTCCTGCCCGTCCTAAGGTGGCATGACCGCAGGGACACATGGGACCGCTGTACCATTGCAGCGAACATTGCCTAACCCTATGGTACTAGTGAGGAAGTCCTAGTCTGAGGTTCGCGGCGCAGGATGAAAGCAGACCCAAAAACAACGGCTGGACGCGCCTTCGTAAGAAGCCTAAACATCTTGCTGAAGTTTGCCCGCCTGTACGGCTACGAGCATGCCCGGACCATCGAGCAGTTGCAGATCGCCTGGCAGGAGCTGCGCACGGCCATCCCCTTGGGAACGCAAAGCGGGCTGCTTCTGGGAGCGACGAATTCTCAGCTATTGCTAGATGGCGTGCCTCTGGAAGGCTCGCCCGCAGAAAAACAATTTGCCCAGCTTCTCTCAGCGGCGGGCCTGGCAAGCATACAGTTTTTTGCTTCCATTACCGAAGAAGAGATCGGCCGATTCGCGCGCGCATTTCCAACCGGCAAGTCCAAACCAGCCGAGCTAGCCCTGCAACTAAAATCCGTCCTTGCCGGTGCGCAGGGAATCCGCATTAACGAGATTTGCTTTGTGGCAACGGATTCCAGGCTGAAAGAATCCAGCATCGCGGCACAACTGGCTTCTGCTTCCCTCGGAGGGGAACAGGAACAAGTGAGAGAGTGGCTCAATGATCCAAAGAGGCTGCTTGAATTGATTGCCGCCGCGCAAGGATCGAAAGGTTCCGGCGCGAGCGGTGCTGGATCAAACGCAAGCGACTCCGAGGGCTCCCCAGCTCAAGATACCGGAGGCATGACTACGACCGGATGCGGGTTAGGTGGAGAAAGCGAAGGTGTGTTTCTTGGTCTAAGTGGGGGAAAGGGCCCGCAGTGGAAGGGTGCAGGGAATGCGGCAGTGCCAACCGAGGAAGATATTCTCGGCATTCTCGGAGCCTTGACTAATTTTGGGAGAATCGGAGCAGGCGAAGCAGGACCAGGCGCAGGTGCGGGCCCTGCGGCGCTCCAGTACCAGATGGAGGAAATGCCTGGCCGGTCCCAAGACCTGCTGCGGCAGGCGCTTGCAAGTTTGGTGGCGAAAGCGCCAACCGCGAAGCCGGATGAATCGGTGATTGTGCAGCTCGCCGAGCACCTGGCCATTCGCTTCGCGTTGGAACGCTTCGAGCGCGGCGAAGTGAAGGTCAATGCAGTGCGGCAGATGCTGGACCGCATGCACCAGGAAATCGACAACCTGCGAAAGATTCTCGGTGCTCATGAAGACAAAATGAGCGATGCGGGCATCTTGTCGGAGTCGCACCGTGAGATTCTCGACCGGCAATTCTGGGCGGCGGTACCGGATAGCGGCAAGCGCGCGGTGCTCCTTTCTGAAGAAGCGTGGTGCATACCCGCGCGCAATGTGCAGTCCTACGTCAGCGAGCTAATCAAGCATGGCGAAACCGCGGACGCCATCAGCATCCTAAAGAATTACGCGGCTTGCGCGGACAGCGAAGAAGCCGACGCCCGGATGAAAACTGCCGTCGGACTCTCCGAGATGGCGGAGTTGTATGCCAAGGCCGATCCCTCACTGCTCGGCGACGCGCTGCGGCACCTGGGTCTCCGGCTCAGCGTGGAACAGGACTCGGAGCTGCAAGGTCTGGTGAGCGCGGCTTTCGTACGGTTGAGCCAGCAAGCGGCCACCAGCCGGAATTTTCCCGTGATGGAGCAAGCGCTCGATCTTATTGCTGGAGTCGAGTCGCAAAGGCCGGGAATCGCGCGTAACCTGCGCGGGAAAATGGGAATTGAAGAGCGCGTGCCGGAATTTGTCGAGGAAGCGCTGAAGGCGCGCCAGGTGGCCGCGGGGTTGACCAATGTCTTGAAGATGCTGCCCCAAACGACGATGGAGCAGCTGTCGGTGCGCTTTAATCGCTGCAGCCTGCGCGATGATTCCGAACACGTGGCGAATCTGGCGGCGGACCTTGGCGAAGAGGCCGTGCAGTATCTGCGGAGCACGGTTCGCGGCGGGCCGACCGCCGAAGCCGTGGAGATGGTTGGCCTGCTGAGCAGGCTGGACCCGCAATCGGTCATGGTATATCTGCCGAGCCGCATGAAAGATTTTCCGCGGCCCTCGCAGGACCGCATCGTGCGCCAGATTTCCGCCAGTGGAGCGGTGAGGCGATGCCACATTCTGCTCGAGGTACTCGATCATGTGGACCCGCTCGTGACACCGCTGGTGATCGACGAGATCGGCGTGACCGCGGATCGCGAAGCGCTCGGCAGACTGCTGACCATTGCCGACGGGGACTTGCCCCAAAGTGGTGGGCCGTATTTGCGGGTCAAGGCTATTGAAGCATTGGGGAGGATTCACGCTCCCGAATCGGCGAGCACCTTAAAGCGCCTTGTGGAGGCGAAGAAAGTATTTGGATGGGTCGAACCGCAAGAAGTTCGCATTGCCGCCCTGCAGGCCCTTGAGGGACTCGATCCGGGCTGGGTTCACGATTTTCTGCCCAAGAGCGGAATCGACCTCGAAGATTTCACACTGGCGCCGCTGGAAATTCCCGCTACCTCGAAATTTGTGCGGCAGCGCCGCCACCACCGTGTTCGCTTGAAGAAGTCAGTCAAGGCGGTGTGCACGAACTTAAAAGAGGGCTGTTCCTTGGAGGTTAAGACAGCCAGCCTGACGGGAGGCGTTGCAACCTTGAGCCGCCACTTGACGCCTGGCACGCAGGTGCAATTGAGATTCCAAGTTGGAATGAGAAACTTTCAAGTGACGGCACTCATGCGCGATTCCCGCGCACAGGACATGGCCTTCGAGATCGTGGATATAAACCTGGACGAACGCGCCAAGTACCGCCGCATGCTGGCTGGGAATCTCGCCAACAATACCAACGAACACGGTGCCGCCGAAGACCAGTTTGTTCAGGTGCCTGCCGGCGTTGCTGGTTCCCGGTAGTCCCCCATTTGCCCCCATCAATAGCGAGTCGCATGTTCGGTTGTAGCCCACGTCGGCTGTGGGGTTAGCGCGGGTGAAGGCAATCAGGGAACAGGCTCTGCGGTTGTGGAGTCTGAATAGATATGCGCGTATCCATAACTGGGCGAATTGGCATTGCTCTCATTCTTGTGGGCTCCGCATCGCTGGGCAGTGCGATTCGTTGGTTGGCGCCCCACCCGCATGTAGCATTGGAGATGCTCGTTTCACTTTCACCTGGGCACGTAATCACGGGCAATTTCAGCGTGCATCCCGGGGACTTGTACTATATCGACATCGAACTCGATAAGCGGTCACAAATGCGTGCTCACTGTGAACCGCGTTCTGTGCTGCGCACTCGATGGGTCCTATCAAGTGATGGGGGAGCGGAGCGGGGCTCTAGCCCATGGGAGGATACGGGCCTCACGATTGCTGACCTGTATAGCGGCGAAACGCGATATGCCTTCGATGTCGAAATCTTGCCTGGGGCAAGTTGTCTCAATACCAGCAACCCGAGATTGAAAGTACAGACTCACCCTTATCCCAGTGATTTGTACGTAGCTTTAACTTGGCTTTCGATTGTGCCTATCGGTATCGGACTTGCTCTGCTGACGCTTCCGCACATCAACGGGCGGTTCAGCAAGATCGAGGAAAGGCGCATGTTTCCGGATATGGTTTTGCACAATGTTCTGCCGATTACGAAACACGTGCCGCTCGTGCCAATTCACGGCATGCCACATTGGGGACTATTTTGCGGTGCCATTCTGTGGATTTTAATGTTTGTCTTCATGATGCTTGGGCCGCTGCCGCCCCATGGCCTGTCTGTGAGTCTAAGAAGCCGCGAAGTTGTCGTTTGGGACAAGAGTCCTTGGCAAGAAACACTTGGCGTATATGTGCGCGCCCCTGCGCGCTTCTTCGTGAATGGTGAGGAGATTGAGCGGGGCAGCCTGCGCACCAAACTGCTCCAACACCTGAGCCGCCGCGTGGAGTGGACAGTCTATTTCGAAGCCGATTCCGACACGCTTTACATGGATGACATCTACGCGATCGAGACGATTCAAGACTGCGGAGCGAAACTCATCTGGATCACTCCGAAAATGCGCGAAGAGTGGCGGCATAAAAAGCAATCCTCCAAGGGTATTCTCTGAGTTTTAATTCTTGCCTGGCTAACAGGCTGTTTTAGAACGGAGGGTTGGTCTAACCATTTCCACTTGGTGCTGGGGGACTGTCCGCCGGCACCCGTCCCTAGGAAATCGGTTCTAGCGACATTTTGTCTTCACGAAAGTCTGTACTTTCGCACAATCTTTTCTTCGTAGCGAGGCTTGCTAGGCATCGAAAGCACGGTGAAATCTAGTTCGAGGTATCCGTGTTGCAACTTCTCGACGGCGAAATTGCAGACGACCGACAGAAGCATACCATTGGGAACCACGTCTTGAGGTTCGTCAGGCGAACTGCAAATTTCACCGCCTCCATCAGTAATGACCTTGTATCGGTATCGGAACGGCACAAAATTTGTTGAAAGGATATCTACACTTACATTGCTCGGCACAATGTATGTGCTAAGGCTAATAGCAATCTTCGGCTGCTCATTGCTTTTCCGTGCAGCTTCGGCTCGCGCCTTGTTTTGGAAGGCTACTTCATCGGTCATGGAACGAGTTCTAGCACTTAGAGCATCGGTGCCAAATTTGAGAAGCTATAGAATTGCATTCGTTTCAAATTGTCGTGCAGATAGCTCGTATTTGTGCGCCACGACATCTGAGCCGATGTACAAAAACAGGAAGGCAGCGGCGATGACCTCTAGCGTCTTCCTTAACCGATGACCGTCTGATAGGCCAATCGCAACGAGTTCTGCGATTCCGCAAATCGATAAAAACACCAATCCAACGATACGGCAAACATCCTCCGCGTCAATGAAGGGATTGTTGAACACACGACCCTCCTTTTCCCCAATCTACTTTAATTGCCGTACATCCGCTTGAACCTCGCCGCCCTTTCGAATGAAAATCTGTTGGAAACCAGGGATAGACGGGAAGTTTCCCCTATTCTGAAACTCTCCAATCATTACGAGCTAAACGATCGATATCACATGAACATCAGAAAACGCCCCGCCTGTCCCCGATTTCTAAGCGCTCCTGCAGAATTTCAAGCAGGGATGCTGTCGGCGAGTCGCACGCAGTTCCGCCCAGACTCTTTGGCGCGGTAGAGTGCCCCGTCTGCGGCTTCGAGCACCATCTCGGGTGTGGAAAGCTTCTTCGAGTTCTCAGCAACGCCGATGCTAATGGTGATGGTTACGGATTTGTCCGGCCCCGGCTCCGGCGCGTGCTCAGGTTTTTTGTCAGGATCCCTGGGTCCTCGCAGACGGAAGCCGCTCGCAGCAATGGCCTCACGCAGCAACTCCACAAGGGGGCGCGCCTCCATCGCGGAGCGCCCAGGAAACACGATGGTGAACTCTTCCCCACCGTAGCGGAAGGCGCGTGCTCCGCCTCGCACCCGGGAAATCATCGAGGCGACGAACTTGAGCACCTGGTCGCCCGCATCGTGCCCATAGGTGTCGTTGAAAGCTTTGAAGTGGTCCACGTCGCACATGGCGACGGCATAGCGGCCGCCAAGGTGCGGCATGAGCTCTTTGAGAGTTCGCCGCCCGGGCAGTCCTGTCAGTTCATCGCGGTGGGCCACCTCATAGCCGTGCTCAAGCGCCTCGTAGAACAGGATCAGGCCCGCAGCGCCGAAGTAAAACAATGTCTCCTCATTCTTTCCTGTCTGCCTCAATCCCACAAATGCGGCTACCAGAACCAAGAGCAGTCCCGCCTCAAGTCTCGTGCGCCGGAACATCGCCAGACCCAGCAGCGTGAGCGATGCGGCTGCGAATGAAAGCTGTTGGCCACGTGGAACCCAGCTCAGGTCGGCAGCGGCGTCCTGGCCCCAGCGCAGGAAAGCCTCCAGTGGGCCCCCTCGTAGCTCCCCCAGCATAACCACGCCGACACTCTCGACCACGATCAAAGCTATCTTTAAGAGGCCGCTGGGCGTTACCGTGCCGCGCTCGCCGAGAGACGCAAAGAGAGCGATGTTTAGAGGGAGAAGAAAAGCTGCCGCCAATTTCGAAACGTCCGCCGAGGCTGGCAACGTCCTTATGCTCCAAATGGCCAGGCCGAGTACAAGGGCAGAAAACAACACGCGACCTTGGCTGTAATACCAACTGAGCAGACCGGCTGCCGCCAGGGCCGCGAAGCAGAAGAAGCGAGCGTAGGGAACAACCGTCAGGCGGGCTGGCTCTACCTGCATCAGCCCCCAGGTCGCAAGCAGCAGCCAGGCGCCCGGCGTAATCAGGCGGGCTAGCCACCGAACTGTGGCGAAGTGGCGCGGCATCTTTTTCTCACAATAGCAGTTTTCTCGTCAGGGCAGAGACACCAAGTCATGAGGT
>Ga0137412_10004339_pt1 | contig 11334 bp, 9 predicted proteins | sample CZODoug2_1_16fun_FD_122160 | JGI IMG/M metagenome (GOLD analysis project Ga0137412, IMG submission 122160) | Vadose zone soil fungal communities from Angelo Coast Range Reserve, California, USA - CZODoug2_1_16fungal (Hybrid Assembly) | ecosystem: Environmental > Terrestrial > Soil > Vadose zone... | reverse complement strand
TACCTGACCGGGAATCTTCAGGCCGACAGCATTGAGCACATAAAGCATCTTTACTTGGAAGTGCATCCTGGTAGCAACGAAGCGCAAATGAGTGATGCCCTGGATGCGCTCTACAAAGACCACTTTCGGGAGCGGGTACGCTTTACCAACTACCAGCCGGTCTCGTCTGCAACAACTCATACAGTTTTAGCTGAGCTATTTACCGGTGCGGGCTGTGAGCCGTGCATGGCCCCGGACTTGGCCTTCGACGCAGCGCTGAAACGCTATAACCGTAGTGAGCTTGTGTTGTTGGTTCATCACGACAATGCGCCGGCCGCAGACCCTCTTGCTAATGATGCAACGGAGGAACGGGCGAAGTATTATTCCACAGGCGGGGGCACGCCACACGCCTACCTTGATGGAAAACCTCTCCACCTCGTGGAGGGCCTTCCCAGCCACGCTCAGGATTCTGCGGACAAGCTCTTTTCGGACATTGACAAAGAGATTAGCAGGCCGACGGTCACCCACGTAACCGTGAGTGCTGAGCGCAAGGGTGACCTCGTTGATGTAACTGCAACTGCTCATACCCGGCCGAATGGAAGGACCTATCAACTTCATATCGACCTGGTTGAAAAGGAAGTGAGCTACAGCGGCGAGAACTCGCTCCGCTTTCATACCATGGTTGTCCGTGCGACGGCAGAGCAAAGCGCAGCCGGGAGTGGATTCCTAATTCCTATAACAGGCGTACTCAACATTCACTACACCTTCAAACTTTCGGAAATCGAGGCCTCCAATCTTGGCTATTACGATCGCCACATTGAATCGATCAAGAAGCGCTCCAACGGGTTAGTGGTGATCCAGTACCGCGAGAAGAAGGCCTCGATCCGTGCAGATCATTTGGCGGTGGCCGCTTTTATCCAAAACGACAGCGATAAAGAAGTGCTGCAGTCCGCCTATGCGGACGTGCATAGTGGTGGCGCTATCGCGGCCGGAGAAAGGTAGAACTTATGAAGCAAACGTTTCACAGGCTCGCAAAAAGAACGACGATCCTCGTAATTCTCGGTGGTCTGACTGGGGCCGTGTCTCACGCCGAAGATCCTCATCCGATTCAGTGGTCGCTGACGACCAAGGCGACCGAACTGCCTTTACGGAAAGGGACCGCGGTCCAGGCAGTGTTGCGTGCAAAAATCCTTCCAGGATGGCATCTGTACGCAATGGAGCAGCAGCCGGGCGGGCCAACTGCAACCCGAATCAACTTGTCGCCCAATCAGGTTTTCGCCCTCAATGGACCAATTGAATCGGAGACTGCACCCATCATTATGAACGATCCGAACTTTGATCTTGAAACCCGGTACTTCGAGGGTGATGCTTCGTTTCGCATTCCGGCAAAGGCAACATCCCTAGTGAGCGCGGCGCAGGCGAAGTTGACAGTCGATGTTCTCTTCCAGACGTGTAACGACCGTATGTGTCTACCGGCAACAATCGTTCACGTCAGCGCACAAATACGGCGAGGCCGATAACCTTCAATTCCACATAAGTCTGCGCAGGAAAACGACAACACTGTGCGTCACCAAGCTGATCGTTTATCGAGCCAGCTCATTTTCGAGAAAGTTGATTTCTATGAAGCGAAGGTTGTTAATCCCCATAACTCTTTCCGGTTGTCTGTTTTCTGCTTCGCTCATGGCCCAGACGGTCGTCCCGGCTTACAAGGACGTAAAACTTAGGAATGGGTTACGCATTTTGTTGATGGAGGATCCCAGCACACCCGTCGACGCGATTGCCATTGTATACGACGTGGGCTCGCGTGTCGAAAAGCCAGGCCATACGGGTTTCGCCCATTTGTTTGAGCACATGATGTTCCAAGGTTCCGCGAATGTTGGCAAGGGTGAGCATCTCCAGCTTATTCAGGAAAATGGCGGTGGGATGAACGGCACCACCAATGAGGACCGAACCAATTTCTTCGAAATGCTACCGGCAAACCAGTTGGATCTAGGCCTCTATCTTGAAGCTGATCGCATGCGTTCGCTCGCGATCACTCAAGCCAACCTCGACAACCAGCGCAACGCTGTTCAGGAGGAGCGCCGGCTGCGCATGGACAACCAGCCTTACGGCAAATCGTCCGAAGCCTTGCAGAACCTGATGTATGACAACTTCGCATACAAGCACTCCACCATGGGATCGATGGCGGACCTTAACGCTGCCAGCGTGCAAGACGTGCAGCAGTTCTTCAAGACCTACTATGCCCCCAATAACGCCGTCATAGCTGTAGTGGGCGACTTCAAGACCTCCGAAGCTCTCAAAAAGTTGGAACAATACTTCGGCAACATTCCGGCGCAGCCTCCGGCTCCTCCTTTGGAGGTTACCGAGCCCAAGCAACAGGCCGAGCGGCGATTGACTATCACGGATGATTTTGCCAAGCTGCCGATGTTGACGATCGCGTTCAAGACAACTCCAGCCAATACACCGAGCTTCTTTGCGCTGGACCTCTTCATGAACATGCTCTGCGACGGAAAGTCTTCCCGGCTCTACGAGAGGCTCATCAAGAAGGACAAGATAGCGGTACAGGTAGAGGGGGACATGCAGCCTCGTCGCGGAACCTCAATGGCCGAGATTGAGGTGGTGTCGCCACTAGGAACGAACCCTAAGAGGGTCGAAGCCGCCGTCTATGAAGAAATTTTAGACCTTGCTACGAAAGGTCCCGAAGACTGGGAAATGGAAAAGGTCCGCAACGGAGAGCGGAAGCGGCAGGTAGGCACGACCAGCTCCGACCTCAATCGCGCCATCACAATCGCGCAGGACGCAGTCTTCTTTAACGACCCGATGTTGATGTACACGGAGGTGAAACGTTATGAAGCTGTCACCAAGGACGACATCCAGCGTGCTGCTCAACAGTACCTCATCGAGAACAACAGAAGCGTTCTGATGACTCTGCCGAAAACGTCGTCCGCTCCGCAGGAATTGAGGTAATTTTCATGAAGAACCGTCTCTTACAAATTTCCGAATCGCTATTAGTCCTCCTGGTATCGAGCGTACCGATGCACAGTCAGGCCATTGCAAGCGCCCAACCTCAGCCGACGCGGTTCAACCGCGCCCCTGTATCCGATGAAATCCTGCGCGTACATATTCCGCGAGCTGTCAAGCAGACGCTTCCCAATGGCATCAAGGTCTTGGTTCTCGAGAATCACCGCGCTGCCTCGATCAACGTCAACATATTCATCGAGGGTGCCGGAGGCCTGTTCGATCCGACCGGACAACCAGGGCTCGCTAGCATGACCGCCCAAATGCTTAGCCAAGGTACCGCGACACGTTCAGCGGAAGATGTTGCTCGCGCTACTGATACACAGGGCGCTTCTCTCAATATCACATCCGCTTCGACTTCGGTCAGTACATCTCTTGTCGCCAGCGGCTTATCCTTCAACTTCGATCGCTGGCTTCCGGTGATGGCCGATATCTTACTGCACCCGAACTTTCCGGAAAATGAACTAGCTGACGCCAAACGGAGGCAATTGAGCCGTCTCCAATCCCAGCAGGGCAACGCTAGCTTTCTCGCGAACAAATACCTACGTAATACGCTGTATGGGGAAGCTCCTGAAGGTGTTGTCAGCGCAACAACGTCTTCCACAGCTGCTTTCACAGTCGCTGCAGTTCGTGACTTCTATGCCCAACATTATGCCCCTCAGAACACGATCGTCATTGTTAGTGGCGACATTACACCGGCTAAAGCATTTGCGGCCGTTTCAGATGCTTTCAAGGCATGGCAGAAGACCGAGTTTCGTGTGGCTATTCCTCCCGTCACGGCTGAAACTGCGCCCCGCACGGTCACGCTTGTTGAAAGGCCCGAGTCCGTGCAGACGAATCTAGTGCTCGGTCGTTTGGCGATCGACCGGCGTGATCCTGATTACGTGCCTCTCGCTGTGACCAATAACATCCTCGGCTCGGGAGCAGCCGGACGACTTTTCATGCGTCTACGGGAAGAGAAGAGTTACACCTATGGTGCCTACAGCAGCCTGGAGGCAAGCGAATACAGAGGCTATGTCAGCGCCACTAGTGAGGTCCGTTCATCCGTGACCGGTGGAGCCTTGGATGAATTCTTCAACGAGTTTCAGCGTCTCGGCAACGAACCTGTCAGTGCCGAAGATCTCAAGCGGCATGAACACTCCATGGTCGCCATCTTCGCGCTGTCCCTTGAGACACCGCAAGCTCTGATGAGTTATGTCTACACCCAAGAGCACTATGGGTTTCCAGAGGATTATTGGGACCGATATGCAGCGCAGATCGCCACGGTTTCTGCCGAGGATGTTAGGCGGATGGGGAAGAAGTACTATTCCGGCGACCACATGCAGGTTATAGCTATCGGTGATCCTTCGATTAAGCCAATGCTAGCCAAGTGGGGCGACGTACGCGAAGTGAAACCCTGACCCTCTATAGGGGCAGCCGGGAACGTAGAGGTCAATATGCATACGGGCTCTGTACTTTCGTATCTGTGGTTATCGATGGGGATGGGGGCACTATCCCTTCTGACCCCTTGTGTGTTCCCAATGATCCCGATCACGATCTCCTATTTTGCCAACCACTCCTCGGTAACCCGGGCGGGGGCTATCCGTAAGGCCGCTGTATATGGTCTAGGAATCATGCTGACGTTTGTCGTGCTCGGTATGTCGCTAGCTCTCATTTTTGGAGCGGCCGGCATCAACAAGCTCGCTGCGAATCCGTGGGTCAACCTCTTCATCACCGGCATCTTTTTGAGCTTTGCTCTTAGCCTCTTGGGAGTGTTCTTTCTGAGAGTGCCGGCATCCGTTATGGGCCGGTTGCAACGTGTATCCGCTAGTAGAGATGAGAACAGCATCACCGGCACGTTGTTGATGGGTTTAATGTTTTCCCTCACTTCCTTCACATGTACAGCTCCATTCATCGGTACGCTACTCGTGATTGCTTCCCAAGGCAGTTGGCGTTGGCCGTTGGTGGGCATGGCCGGTTTCAGTTTCGTTTTCGGAATCCCCTTTTTTCTGTTGGCCCTCGCTCCGCAATTGATGGCACAGATGCCCAAGGCCGGTGGCTGGATGAATTCCGTCAAAATAGTCATGGGGTTCCTTGAGATTGCGGCGGCAATGAAATTTTTATCGAACGCCGATTTGATCTGGCATTGGAACATTTTCACGCGCTCGACTGTGCTCTGTATCTGGGCGAGCTGTATGCTGCTGATCGTCGCCTACCTCTTGGGCTGGTTCCACTTGGAGCATGGCAGTGAACGGACGCAAGTGTCGGGAACCGGCGTCCTATTTTCTCTCATTTTTCTTGCTGGTTCTATTTGGCTGCTGGATGGGCTTGCAGGTAAGAGTCTCGGGGAACTCGAGGCTTTTCTGCCACCGATGCAAGGTTCGGCCGCCACTGAATCGTCGTCGATCACTGTGATGGACAAGCCGTGGATACTGGACGACCTCCCCAGGGGGCTCGCTGAGGCCAAAGCCCAGAGCAAACCTATATTTATCGACTTCACTGGTTATACCTGTACGAATTGCCGTTGGATGGAGGCGAACATATTTACCCGTCCCGAAATTCGGGACAACATGAACCGTTTCGTCAAAGTGCGTTTATATACCGATGGAGCCGGCAAAATTTATACGGACCAGCAGGATTACGAGAGCAAACACTTTGGCACGGTTGCTTTGCCTCTCTATGCGTTGCTGTCGAGCAGCGGCAAGACAATCGACACCTCTGCCGGTGTGACACGAAACGCAGGTGAATTTGCTGCGTTCCTCAACAAGGCGCACTGAGGGCCGCCTTTGCCTGTAACGCGACACGAAGAGGATGAACGAAATGGCTGCAACAAGCCCACCAAAAGTTAACAGTTTTTCAATCCCCAGGCGCATGGAGGAGCGACTCGATGCCCTCACACACGTCATTGGCGGTACCCCAATGATGGCAATTGATTACACATGGCGTGGCGAGCTGCGGACCATCTATGTCAAGTGTGAGTACCTGAATTTCACCGGAAGTATCAAAGACCGAATGGCCTTTAACATTCTGCGCGAAGCCTATGTGACAGGCATGCTCCATGAGGGGGATACGATCGCAGAGGCAACGAGTGGCAATACCGGGATCTCGTTCGCCGCATTAGGAAGGGCGCTTAGCCATCCGGTCATTATCTTTATGCCCGATTGGATGAGTCAGGAACGTGTCAAACTCATTCAGAGCTTTGGCGCCGACATAACGCCTATCACTCGTCAACAGGGAGGATTCCTCGGGAGCATCGAATACAGCGAAAAATTGGCTGCGTCGCGTGACGACGTCTTCCTGCCGCAGCAGTTCTCCAATAGTGCAAATTGCCGTGCACACTATCTGGGTACGGGACCGGAACTCCTCAGGCAGCTTCGAGGCCTCGATCTCGAACCCGATGGATTCGTTGCAGGTGTCGGTACTGGAGGGACCGTAATGGGTACCGGCACCTATCTCAAGGAGCAACTTCCTTCGGTGAGGGTCTACGCAGTGGAGCCAGCCGAGTCTCCGACGTTATCCACCGGCCACAAAGTCGGTTTCCACCGCATCCAGGGCATTTCAGACGAGTTCATACCAGCCGTCATGAACTTCGCGATGATTGACGATATCATCGGCGTCTCTGATGGTGATGCAATCTTGATGGCACAGCGGTTAGCTAGTGAGTTGGGTCTTGGAGTGGGTATTTCTTCCGGCTGCAACTTCCTTGCCGCCGTCGTAGCCCAGAACAACCTTGGAGGGAAAGCCGTTGTCGTCACCGTTTTCTGCGACGACAACAAAAAGTACCTCAGCACAAGCCTACTTAGCGAAGAACCCGTTCATGATGCATATCTCTCGCCTTTGATTAGCCTCCAGAGCATTCGTTCGTTTCCCGGGGTCGCTTAAACATGACTAAACATAGCGGGAAGCTTCTGAAGCTCATTTGTCTCATTAGAAGGTCTGTGCAATCTGCCAGAGAATGCAACCGTTGATAGCCTACACATTCAAATATAGTCCGCAAGTGCACAGGCAGCTGTATGGATTTCGTTCAGGTATGTTGCACAATTCGCGCCCAGCATCGACCGCGTGTTCTCTCGCGGGTTCTGCAAATCGTGGAAGTGCAGTTCCTGGAGATGAAAGAACTCTCGGCAATAGTCTCCGATAGCAATATGAATATTCGTATGTCCTTTTCAATGCAGTCAGAGAGCCTATGGCGCATCGAAGCGCTCTTCTATCGCAAAATTGACTGCCAATCTGACGGTCGAGCTGGCGAATCGACCAACCGGAGCGCAGAGCTTCGGCCTCATAGAACGCGCGAGCCTCCGGACTCTTAACCGAGAGCAGCCGGACGTACGCTGACCAGGGCAAGGGGAATTGCTTCGCCAGTTCGGAAAGCCCCACAGATTTTGCAGACGGTGTCTGCAAAATCTTCGACGCCGGCCATGTGACGAAAAAGGCACGCATCTGGGTGAGATTGCGCCATCCAAATCCGCGACCGAAACGTGGTTCTAAATCTGCGGCGAGTTGCTTGATGACGGCGTCACCGCATTCAGCCCGTTCCTGGCCACGCTGCTCAAACTCGACAATGCGGCGTCCGATATCCCAGTAGGTGGCAGTCACCAGCGCGTTCACACTCCGCGCCGAAGCGGCCCGGGCGGCCTGTACGAGCGCTACAATGTCGTTACGAACTTCACCGTAAAGTTGGTGTTCCATGTCTGTCTCAAGGTTACTTGCCCATCGGTCTGCCGAGGACGAAATGATGGTGAGCTGGCCCGCCACGACCTAGCTCACGGCCCAAAAGTTTGTGTCAAGTTTGTGTCAAAGACCGCCGATTGAGCCGGTTTTGCCGACTCTTCCGGTTTATAAGTCTTTTGCCGTCTATATTTTAGCTTGGGACTCATTCCATGGCATGGAAAAGATCGTCGCTTTCGCTTGAGGGATAGCTAAAGCTAGATAAATGGGACTGTAACGGGTAATATCATGCGCAAAATATTGTGTTTATGACTATAATATTGCTTGTTATGGGAAAAACGACACCTCCTCTTGTTCCCCGGGTCTCCCGTTTGCTCTCGGGAGTTGGCACCCATTTGAAGTTGGCGCGCCTTCGACGAAAATACTCAGCTGAAATCGTCGCTCAACGCGCAGGCATAACAAGACGCACACTATCTAAAGTTGAACAGGGAGACCCCGCAGTCGCGTTGGGTGTCTATGCGCGGGTCATGCAGGTATTGAGATTGGAAGACGATCTTGCACTCCTGGCGGTAGACGATGAACTTGGCCGGAAGCTGCAAGACGCGGGAATAATCGCGAAATTGAGAGCGCCTAAGCTAACCTCAACCGCAAAGACCGAAGTTGAATGCGAACCGACTCAAGGGACGTAAATCGATGGCTGGAATAGAGACGGTTGAAGTCTACCTAGATGCGAGTCAGAGTGCCAATCCGGATCTGATGGGTACGCTCCACTGTCAGCGGAGCGATAAGGGAGAACTGTTTTCTTTCAAGTATGCCAAGACCTGGCTCGATCAGCCTGAAGCGTTTGCGTTTGATCCCGACCTCACACTCGACGAAGGACATCAATATCCCTCGGCGGACAGATCGAACTTTGGCATCTTCACCGATTCGTCCCCGGATCGTTGGGGGCGAGTCTTGATGCAACGTCGGGAGAACGCGCGTGCGCGTCACGAAGGGCTTCGCCCTCGAACTCTGACGGAGTGGGACTTCCTCCTGGGAGTTCATGATGAAACGAGGCTTGGTGCGCTGCGATTCAAACTTCCTGACGGCCCTTACGTCGATACCGATACGAAACTTGCCGCGCCACCCCTGACATCTCTTCGAGAGTTGCAAGCGGCAAGTCTTCAGTTCGAACGACACTTGAATGACGAGGAACATCCTGAGTATGCGAAGTGGCTCACACAACTCATCGCTCCTGGGAGTTCATTGGGAGGAGCGCGTCCCAAGGCGTCGGTTCGCGACGAAAGAGGAGCCCTTTGCATCGCCAAGTTTCCGAGCTGTCAAGATACGAGAGACACTGGAGCTTGGGAACTCGTAGCAAACTCACTTGCGCGCAAGTCAGGCATTCAAGTTCCTGACGCCCGAGCGCTTCACTTTGAAGAAAGTGCTTTCACGACGTTTCTCGTCAACAGATTTGATAGAACTGCCGCAGGGCGCCGTGTTGCGTTCGTCTCGGCGATGACGCTCACACAGCGGAAGGACGGAGAGGCAGGTGCGAGCTACATCGAACTCGTTGATCTTCTCCAATCCCGAGGCGCCAACACCTTGGGCGACTGTGAGCAATTATTTCGTAGGGTTCTCCTGAACATTCGCATTCACAATACGGACGATCATCTTCGCAACCATGGCTTCTTCGTCGATAAACAGGGCATCCGGCTTTCTCCGGCCTATGACATCAATCCTTCCGTTGATCGCAATGAACTCTCTCTTGCCATCGACGAAACGGATGCTACCTGCGATGTCGCAGTGGCAATGAATGCTTACAAAGCCTACGGAATTTCTAAAGCCCAGGCGGATGTTGCTCTCAAGTCTGTGGACGTGGCTGTGGCGAGTTGGAGGATCGAAGCCCAGAGATTTGGAATCTCTAGGGCTGAGCAAAACCTCATGGCAGCAGCCTTCGAATAACTGTGGAATTGCCTTGGGTGTTTAACCTTGTAATCTTGCCACATCGTGGCAGAATTACAAGGTTCGCGACTTGAGATCAGGCCAGTTGGAGGCGCTCATCGTGAGCAAATTCTGGTGTCACCTTCTAAAGCCTGGTGCCCCAACTCCGCTGTGCCTATGACCCGGTTTTAGCGCAAACAGCGGATCGAAAGTTCAATGCGGGCAAATTTCGACTTTCACTGAAAATGGGGCAAACTCGAGTTTTGCTTGGTGCCGCTTTTGGTGCCACTTTGTACCGGAATTTGGTACGTTTCTGTGCGATTCGGTGCAACGTGGGTCGAGGATGTAAGTTGCCCATTATGAGCGCGTTACAGCTTCTTCTGCGACAATCTGCAAGCCTGTGCAAACGTGTGGATAACGGACTCAAAATCCGTAGACCGTAAACGGTTGTGGGGGTTCCCAAGTCCCCCTCCGGGCACCAAAACTTCCTATTTATTTTCAATAGGTTACGGGCATGATTTTCACTGTGCCTAAAATGTGCCCAGACTGAAAAATCATATAGCCATTTCCTCTCTGCCACTCGTTATCGACAATTGCTCAAGCAAGCGTTTCGTTTCTGGAACAATACCGCTCTTGCGACTAACCTTCCATAACTCGCCATGTGTTGTCCTCTATTCCGGTCTCGCTCAGGGCTGCTTCTGCACTCTAAAGCGTGCCCGCTCATGGTAGGACGGATAGCGCTCAATGTTGAATCTCCTGGATCTTTGGATTACTGCTACCCAGGTCGATCATGAGAGCTTTTGTGGGTGAAATAATGTACAGAATAGAGCCAGAACCACCAGCTCCGAGGACTGCGCGGCCATTGGAACCCACTGTGTAGGTAGCGCTCAAGATATTGTCGGGGCCAAGATTGCCCTGGCCATTCTGGTCCTGTGTGCCGCTGACGGAGCCCGTTCCTGTGAATGTGACCACGGCTGTGCTGTCGCTTCCGTTGTTCGTTAATGGGGCAAGAACGCCGAAAGCGTATGTCCCATTGAGCGAACCCAGAGAAAAGCCCGTTGCTGTCTGGGGCTCAAAGTAGCCGGTCTGGACTGCGCTACTGAAATTCATCGCGAAACCTTGGTTGCTGCCAACCAGGTAAAAGAATGGTGGATGGTTGCCGCCGGTTACCGTGACGCGGCCATTGGAGGCAACGCTGTAGGTCACAGACAGACTATTGCTTGTTGCCGTGCCGCCATCGTTCTCATCGCCGGCGACAGCAAGGTTGCCGACGCCATCAAAGGTGGTCAAATCAAGCTGAACGTCCGGGAAGTAGATGGTGGAGGTGCCGTTTGAGGAGCTGTCCAGTCCGTCCAGGTGAAGAACCGAGATGCCGTGGAGCGTTGCGTTGGTAAAGCTTCCGTTGGCGACGGTCTGTTGCAAGACATTGCCGGATAGCAGGCTCTGGCTGTTGGTCCCGCTCGCAGGATCTGCGGAGAGAAGTATTGCGGATAGGCCTGGAAGTCCTGCATCAGCCGCTCAAAGTCGGCAGCTTTCGCGCCAGGAACAAAGGCTGTGCCGCGCCAGTGATGCAGCAGCGATCCGGAGAATTCGGCGCCGGTTGCGGGGGTGAGCTGCTCAATCAATGGCTCTCCCTTCCGCAAGCGCATGGTGTTCGTACCGGAATCAAAAGACGCGGTGGCAAGGAAAGTGCCGGGGGAACGGTGCTCCGAAGCCAGGCGCGATTCCACTCGGTGGGCATAGGCGTTGAAAGCAGCGACGGCCGCG
>Ga0137412_10004338_pt1 | contig 11334 bp, 9 predicted proteins | sample CZODoug2_1_16fun_FD_122160 | JGI IMG/M metagenome (GOLD analysis project Ga0137412, IMG submission 122160) | Vadose zone soil fungal communities from Angelo Coast Range Reserve, California, USA - CZODoug2_1_16fungal (Hybrid Assembly) | ecosystem: Environmental > Terrestrial > Soil > Vadose zone... | reverse complement strand
AGTGCGTCCATGTCGGTACGAATCAACAGCCGCGGGCCGGGGCCATTCTCCATGATGCCCACCACGCCATAGGCCTGCGTGCCGTCGGGATACTTGCCGACCCGCTCGGTCACCTTGAAGCCGGCCTTGCGCAGTTCGCCCGCCAGCCGTGAAGCAGTCTCCTTTTCCTGATGCGACAGTTCCGGGTGGGCGTGCATTTCCTTGTAGGCGGTCACCAGTTCGGAAAGCTCGCCATCGACGAACCGCTCGAGATTCTCGGCCAAGGCGGGTGCGGTCGCGAGGGATCCGAACAGGCAAACGCTCGCGAATTGTTTCACCGATACTCCATGATTATTCCTCGGGCCGACGGTCATGGAGCAATCATGCCATTTCCGATCGTTCGCCGGCGATCACTTTCCCGCAAGGAGGGTTCGGTCCAGCATCGGATCAGTGTTTTTTCGCACCCTTTTTCCCCCGCCATGTCGGCGGCGGGCATACTTGACCGTCCTTGGGCAACATACCGGAGGTTCTCATGCTCTACGCCATACTCTGCTACAACGACGAGGACGTGGTTTGGTCCTGGACGAAAGAGGAAGACGCTGCCGTCATGGGTCGTCTGGCGGTGGTGCATGAGCGCCTGGCGAAAAAAATGGGACCGTCCGCTCGTCTCCTGCCGACCACTGCGGCGACCACATTGCGCAAATCACCCGAACCCATCGTCATCGACGGTCCGTACGCGGAGACCAAGGAACAGCTGCTCGGATTCTATGTGATCGAGGTGGAGAATCTCGACGCAGCGTTGGACGTTGCGCGTCAGTTGACGGCGGCCAATCCGGGCGGCGCCTATGAGATACGGCCCATCGCGCTCTACAACCCGGACAAACGCGTGCCATGACCGATATGGGTTGGATCAACGGTGCGATCACGGGCGCCCGTCCGGCGGCGATCGGCGCCCTGTTGCGCTATTTTCGCGACCTCGATACCGCAGAGGAGGCCTTCCAGGAGGCGGCGCTGCGTGCGCTCAAGAGTTGGCCGGCGAATGGACCACCGCGAGATCCCGCTGCGTGGCTCATCCTGGTCGGGCGCAACGCGGCCCTCGATGGTCTGCGCGTACGAGCCAGGCAAACCGCCCTACCGCCGGACGAGGTGCTTTCCGATCTCGATGACGTCGAGGCGCCTCTCGCCGAAAGGCTTGACGGCTCGCACTACCGCGACGACGTGCTGCGGCTATTGTTCATCTGTTGCCATCCCGATTTACCCGCCACGCAGCAGATTGCGCTGGCGCTGCGCATCGTCTCGGGATTGTCGGTGCCGCAGATCGCGCGGGCATTCCTGGTGGGCGAGGCTGCCATGGAACAGCGAATCACGCGCGCCAAAGCGCGCATCGCCAAGGCGGATGTCCCTTTCGAGGCGCCGGGCGCCGTCGAGCGCGCCGAACGCGTCGGGGCGGTTGCATCGATGGTTTACCTGCTGTTCAACGAGGGGTACTCGGCCGGCGGCGATGTCGTGCGCGGCCCTTTGTGCGACGAAGCGATCCGGTTGGCTCGACTGCTGCTGCGGCTGTTCCACACGGAACCCGAGATCATGGGATTGACGGCGATGATGCTGTTGCAGCATGCGCGATTGGCGGCGCGATTCGACGCCGCGGGGGAAGCCATTTTGCTGGAGGACCAGGATCGGACGCTGTGGAACAGCCGGCTGCTCGCCGAAGGTCTGGCACTGATCGACAAGGCGATCCGCCACAACCTGCCGGGGCCGTACCAGCTTCAGGCGGCCATCGCCGCCACCCATTCCCGCGCCGTCCGGTTCGAGGACACCGACTGGGCCGGGATCGACGCCTTGTATGCAGCGCTCGAACGCATGCAGCCCTCTCCGCTGGTGACCTTGAACCGTGCCGTGGCCACGGCAAAGCTTCACGGTCCGGAGGCGGCACTCTCCATGATCACGCCGCTGGAGGAGCGGTTGTCCGGCTACTATTATTATTTCGGAGCGCGCGGCGCATTCTTGGCGCAACTGGGCCGGCTCGCGGAGGCACGCGCCGCCTTTGATCGCGCCATTGCACTCGCCGATACACCGGCCCAGGCGGCTCATATACGCCGCCATCTCGATGGCTTGATGCGGTCAGCCTGAAAAAGGCGTCCTCGACTCCGACCGAAAGGTATCCGGAACGCCGCAGTCGAGCGACAATGGCCTTTCTCGACAATCCAGGAATCGATCCCGTGGCTAACGCATTTCCGCATCTCTTCGAACCGTTGCGCATACGCGGCTGCACGCTCAAAAATCGTATTATGTCCACCGGACACGATACGACGCTACCCGTCGACGGCACCGTCAACGAAGCCCTGGTGGCGTATCAGGAGGCGCGCGCACGGGGAGGTGCGGGCCTCATCGTGCTGCAAGTTTCGGGCGTGCACGAGACCGCCAGATATACCAACCATGTCTTGATGGCGACCGACGATTCGGCCATCCCCGGCTACCGACGCGTCGCCGAGGCGGTGCATCGCTTCGATACCGTGCTGTTTGCGCAGTTGTTCCATCCCGGACGCGAGATCGCCGAAGCCGACGGAGGACTTCTCAGCGTGGCGTATGCACCGTCCGCCGTGCCGAACGAGCGGTTCCACGTGATGCCGAGTCCGCTCAAGCTTCCCATGATTCGTGCCATCGTCAGCGGTTATGGCGATGCGGCGCGGCGCATGCAGACCGCCGGTGTGGACGGTGTCGAGATCGTGGCCAGCCACGGTTATCTGCCGTCGCAATTCCTGAATCCGCGTGTGAACTTGCGCGACGATGCGTATGGCGGCGACCTCGACCGGCGTCTCAAGTTCCTGCGCGAGGTGATCGCCGATATTCGCGGCAAGGTGCGCGACCGATTCGTCGTTGGCTTGCGCATTTCAGGATTCGAGGTGGACGAATCGGGCTTGTCGCAGGATGAGAGCCTGCAGGCGATCATCGGCGTCGCGGACAGCATCGACTACGTCAATGTGACCCTGGGCAGCTCTGCCACGCTGGGCGGAGCCATTCACATTGCGCCGCCCATGTCGTCGAAGACCTCCTACGTGGCTCCGTATGCGGCGAGCGTGAGGCAGCGGGTGCGCATACCGGTGTTCGTGGCGGGCCGCATCAACCAACCGCAGGAGGCGGAGGCCATCCTCGCTTCCGGTCAGGCCGACGTGTGCGGCATGACGCGCGCCATGATCTGCGACCCTGAGATGCCCAACAAAGCGAGGCGCGGGGCCGCCGACGACATCCGCGCATGCATCGCCTGCAACCAAGCCTGCATCGGACATTTCCACAAGGGGTATCCGATCTCGTGCATCCAGAATCCGGTGAGCGGGCGTGAGCTCCAGTATGGAACGGTTTCGCCGGCCAGGGTGCCCCGCCGGGTAATGGTCGTGGGAGGAGGCCCTGCGGGCATGAAGGCCGCGATCATCGCCGCAGAACGGGGCCATCGCGTCAGCTTGCACGAGGGACAGAAGCGATTGGGCGGCCAGGCGCTGCTCGCGCAACTGCTGCCTGGCCGCGCGGAGTTCGGCGGATTGGTGACGAATCTGCTGCACGAAATGGCGGCCGCCGGTGTGGAGGTTCACTTGGGCTCGCAAGTCGATCGCACGATGATCGAGAGCGAATCACCGGATGTGGTCGTGATGGCGACTGGCGCGATTCCGTACCGGCCCGACTTCGCCAGCGAGGGCGCCCTGCAGATCGCGGATGCATGGCAGATATTGAGCGAGTCCGTCGAGCCGGGACATTCCGTGGTGGTGGTCGATTGGCGCGCAGACTGGATCGGGATAGGAATTGCGGAGCGCCTGGCGCAGAGCGGGCGCCGGGTGCGGCTGGCGGTGAGCGGGATCGCCGTGGGTGAATCGCTGCCATTCTATGTCCGCGACGCTTCGGTGGCGTCGCTTCACAAACTCGGCGTCAGCGTGCTGCCGTACATGCGCCTGTACGGCAGCGACTCGGACACGGTTTATCTCCAGCACATGACGAGCGGGGAGGCCGTCGTGATCGATTCCGTGGACACGCTCGTGTTGTGCACGGGTCATCAATCGGTCACGGACCTCGCCGATAGCCTCGATGATCTCTCCCTGGACGTGCGGATCATCGGCGATGCGGCGTCGCCGCGCACGGCCGAGGAGGCAGTGTTCGAAGGACTTCGCGTCGCCACCGAAATCTAGGGGCTGCGCGAAACCCGGCTGTCCGGGTCGGCAACCGAGATGCGTCAGTCGGCTTTGACGGCTTCCACTTGGATGCGCAGTACGACGTCCTGCTTGAACCCGTACTTCGCGCCGTAGTCCACTCCGAAGTCAGCGCGGCTGAACGTGCCGCTCGCGTCCGCGCCGCAGACTTCCTTTTTGAGCATGGGATGCTGGATGCACTTGAACGAATTGATCTTCAACGTCACCGGCTTGGTCACACCGTGCAGTGTGAGATTCCCGGTCACGGTGGTCGGTGCGCCGTTTGCGAAGCCGCCCAGCGTGCCCTTGTAGGTTGCGGTGGGATATTTCGTCACGTCGAGGATTTCGGGGCCGGACACGTGTTCGTTCAGCTTGTCATGGGCTAGGTCGATGCTCGCCGCGTCGATCGTGATGTCCGCGGAACCAGTCATGGCCTTCGTATCCAAAACGACTGTCCCGGTCGTCTTCTTGAACAGGCCGCGCCACACGGACAATCCGCCGAAGTGATCCACTTCAAAACTCGGATGGGTGTGATCGGGATCGACGTTGTACGTCGTGGGTGCGGCAGATGCCGCGGTGGCCAGAGCAAAGAGGGCGAGGGCCGCAAAATACGTTCTCATCGTGAATCTCCGTGGCGGTTGATCTAAAGCGATAGCAAAACACAGCATAGGCGAGGAGCAATTCATTGAATAGATGGAGGAATCGGTATTCTCTAGTCCAATAATCGAAGTAATTCCCGAGGTCGATATGCCGAGGTCAATGCGGCGCCTTCACCGCCTTCAAATGGCCCGGCCGAAGTTCACCACGCGCAAGCACCAGAACCAGCTGGCGCCAATTGGCGATGAAGTGCTCGGTCCGTGCCGTTCCAAGGCGGTCAATGATCGTGGGTTTCAGCGCCCCCTCCATGGCCGCGAGCTCCCGTTTGGCCAATTCCAAGTACCAGGCGTGGCGATCGCGAATGTCCACCTCGACGAAGCCGGCGCTGCGCAGGGCCGCTGCGCTCTCCTCCAGCGTGACCATATTGTAGGCGATTTCCTCGAGACGAAAATATTCCATCATCTCGGGCGAGTAGGCGCCTGTGCCGCCGCGCAGCCAGTCGCTCGCGATGAACCGGCCTCCCGGGCGCAGGACTCGCAGAATATCTGCAAACAGGGCCGGCTTCCCGGGAATCTGAACCAACGAGTCTTTTGAAAAAACCACGTCAAAACAGGCGTCGGCGAACGGCAACTTGCCGGGTTTCACCTTCAGGCCGCGAATTCGGCTGCCGAGCCCGGCACGTTCGACGCGGGCCAGCAGGCCCTCGAGCAGTGCAGGATCGACGTCGATCCCCACCACCGACGATGCCCCGTATTGCGTAATCAGCAGTTCGTCGATGGCACCGAGGCCGCAGCCGATGTCGAGCACTTCGCAGCCTCGGATGTCGATGCCCTCGAATAGACGGGCCAGCTCATCGGCGCCTCCGGGAGACAAGAATCCGTCACCCCAGATCAATTGAAGCAGCGCCAGCATGCCCTCGTCATATTCGCCGGGCTCGCTGGCGTGACCGAGTTTCACGGACCCCGCCATGCTCTAAGGTTGGCTCAATTCCGCGAGCAATGCCGCCGCCCCGTACACCTTGCCGAGGGCTTCGCGGATGATGGCCGGGTGGACCGCGATGGCTCGGTTCTTGGCGGCATCGAACCAATAGTCGCCGGAAATCGAGTGAATGTTTCCATCGAACATGAGGCCGACGATGCGACCCTGCGCGTCGATCAACGGGCTGCCCGAATTTCCCCCGACGATGTCGCTGGTCGTCGATATGCAGAAGGGCGTGCGCATGTCGAGCTGGCTCTTGACCTTCATCCAGCTGTCGGGAATCTTGAATGGCGAAACGCCGGTCGATCGCTCGAATGCACGTTCCAGGTAAGTGAACGGCTCGACCTGCACACCGTTCTCCTCCCAACCCTGCACGGTGCCGTAATTCAAGCGCAGCGTGAAGGTGGCGTCGGGGTAGACCTCAGTTCCATAGGCCTTGAAGCGTTCGGCGGCAATGCGCTCCGAGGCGGCCGAAATCGGCGCCTCGACTTCATCCTCGAACTGCTTACGGATGGCGCGCGAGCCAGCGTCAAGCGCCCTTGCGAGCGTGATCATGGGGTCTTGGGATGCATCGACGGCTGCTTTGCCGCCTTCCCAAAGCTGCTTTCGCACCGCGGGGTCATCGAGCTTCGTCTCGGCCACGAGCCGGGTCGCGAGCGTATCGGGCGAGTCCTTGATGAGCAGTTTTCGTACGACCGGATGATCGGGACCGAGCCACTCGCGCATGCGCTGCAGAGAGAATGACATCGTGAGGACTTCCACCTCGGAATAAATGGGTACCCGAGCATACAGCTGCTGCTCGATGCGGGGCAGCGCGGCGTCGGTATATTCGCGCAACCGCTCGGTATTGGGTTTCGCCCGCTCGTCCGCGCCGCGCACCAGCAGGCGAGCGTAGCGGAATAGAATGCTGTTGAATCCGGCGCCGCCTTCGATGAACGTCTCCGGCAGGTACAGTGCGCGTTCGCGCAGGGACGCGGTCTCGATTTGCCGCCACGGATCGGTCCCGGCGATTTGCGCGCTCATTCGCAGGGCTTTTTCATCGTCGCTCTTGCGTGCCATCAGGGTGTCGTCGTGCAACGCATCGAGCAGCTTGCGGCGGACCTTCAGGCCGTTCTCGAGATTGTTGAGCGGCGCCTCCACCAACTGTTCGTTGCCCGGAGAGGTCCGGCCGAATTGGATATACCGGCCGCGCAACTCGGACGCACGCAACAGGGAATTTGGCAGAGATACGTCGCGCTCGAACTCCAGCTGAGCGCGGGTTTCCAGCCGTTGCGTGGTGCCGGGGTGTCCGGCGACGAACACCAATTCGTCCGCGAGCGGGCCGGTGAAGTTGATCTTGAGATAATTCGGCGTTTTCGCGGGCGTGCCGTGTTCATAGGCCCGCAACACCGAGAAGTCGAGCGACCAGCGCGGAAACTGAAAATTGTCCGGATCGCCGCCGAACGCGGCGATGTCCGCTTCCGGAGCGAACACCAGCCGCACGTCGTCGTACCGCTTGTATTTATACAGAAAGTACTGGCCCCCCTCGTAAAGGGTTACGGCCTGACACTTGAGCTTGCCGGATTTAGCCTTCGCGCTCGCTTGTTCACACGATTGTTCGAGCTGCGTAAGCGCCTTCTTGCGCGCGTCGTTGGCCGACTTGTCGTCGAGGCCGCCGACGGACTTGGCCACGGCGGCCGTGACGTTCTCCATGCTGACCAGTACGTCGGCGAGTTGCGTGGAACAGCGGCGTTCGTCGGTCCGCTTCGAGGACCCATAGCCGCGGTCGATGAGGCTGTTGTCCTTGGAGGAGAGCTCGGCAAGGCAGGACTCGACGCAGTGGTGATTGGTCAGAATCAGACCTTCCGGGGAGACAAACGAACCCGTGCAGTTCGTCAGTCGGATGGTGGAGAGGCGCACGTGATCCAGCCATGGCGCACCCACTGGGGTGCCGTAGGTCTTTTCGACATTGGTCGCAGGGAAATTATCGAAAGTCCACATGCCTTCATCGGCCAGCGCCGGGAGGGATGCGGCGAGCGCCATTATCAACAGTATGATTCGCATGCCAGCCTCTTGAACATGATTCGGTTCGGTATATCGCGAAGCGGCGATTCTACGTGAAAACCGAATGTCTTCGGCAATCGAGTTGGACGCTGGTTGACTCCCGCGCGGCTGCGGGGATCCGCTACAATCCCGACGGAACCATCGTTATCGAGACCCCCAAGCCAATTGAGCTCAGATACCCGCGCCTCGGTGACGCCTAAGCCCGCACACCGGGCCTTTTCCTCGTTCTCCAGCGGCGATTTTCGGATTTATTTCCTGTCGTCGACCGCGGCGATGATGGCCGACAACGTCGAACACGTCATCAGCTATTGGGTCATTTTCCAGAAGTTTCATTCCCCCGCACTCGGTGGATTTGCCGTGATCTCGCATTGGGTGCCGTTCCTGTTATTTGCGGCTTTTAGCGGTGCGCTGGCGGATCGGTTCGATGCCCGCCGGTTGATCCAAATCGGCACGCTCATGCTGTTCATTGTTTCGGTCGGTTGGGGGGCGATGTTCCTGAGCGATTCAGTGGGCCTTTGGAAAGCCATGCTGTTGCTCGTCGTGCACGGTTTGGCAGGCGTGTTCTGGCTTCCTGCAGGGCAAGTGCTGATTCATCAAATCGTCAGTGCGGAGCAACTCCCGAGCGCGGTGCGGCTGATCGCGACCGGCCGGTACCTGGGCTTCTTGGCCGGCCCCGCGGTGGGTGCGGGTTTGCTGTTGCTTCTCGGTCCGTCGTACGGAATCTTGGTCAATGCGCTGATCTACCTGCCACTGGTCGTCTGGCTGATCAACGCCCCCTACGGCAGGGCGGCCGCGGATTGGCGGCCCGTCCCGCCGGCGCTGAATGGGTTCGCCGACATTTGGTCGACCATGAAAATCGTCGCCCGGCATCCCGTATTGCTGTCCATGACGGTGTTGGTCGGGGCCGCATCCTTTTTCGTCGGCAATGCCTATCAGGCGCAGATGCCCGGTTTTGCGCGGGACCTCGGGCATGGGAGGGCTGATTTATCGTACAGCGCCTTGCTGGCCGCGGATGCCGCCGGCGGACTTCTTGGCGGGCTGCTGTTGGAAAGCCGCGCCATGCTGGCCCCCAAGGCGCGCACAGTGTTCATTCTGGCGATGATCTGGTGCACCGCGCTCCTCGGATTTGCGCGCTCGAACATCTATGCGCTGGCGATCAGCCTGTTGTTCGTTGCCGGCTTCGTGGAACTTGCATTCAACTCCATGGCGCAGGCCCTGGTGCAGATGAACGCGCCCGCCGAGATTCGCGGACGGGTGATCGGGGTGTTCTCGATGTCGGCCATGGGCATGCGGACCTTCAGCGGGTTGAGCGTCGGGGTCCTTGGGGCGAGCGTGGGAATTCATAATTCCCTGGGTTTGAGCGCCGCCGACCTATTCGTCATTATTGCCGCGATGTTTGCGGCGCGCTATGGGCGCGGCCCCAAGGAGGGTGGTCAATGATCGGCGTACCGAGCGATGTAGAGTTCATGCGTCGCGCCCTCGAACTGGCTGTTTGTGCGGGCGACAATCAAGAGGTTCCCGTGGGAGCCATCGTGGTGCAGGACGGAACGGTGATCGGCGAAGGCTGGAACCGCCCGATTTCGGATACGGATCCCACGTCGCATGCGGAGATCGTCGCCATGCGCGCCGCAGCCGTGCAAGTGCAGAACTATCGTCTCGAACGCTCGATTCTCTACGTGACCTTGGAACCCTGCGCCATGTGCATCGGCGCAGCCATCAATGCGCGCATTGCCCGGGTGGTGTTCGGGGCTTGGGATCCCAAAGCCGGCGCTTGCGGCAGCGTCTTCGATTTCCCACGCGAGCCCAAAGTCACGCACCGAATCGATGTGTTCGGCGGCGTGTGCAGCGAGGAGTGCAGCGCCCTGTTGCGGCGCTTCTTCGAGGCGCGGCGCTAGTTGAGTGCTACGGCGCCCGTGTTGAGCGCTACGGCGCCCGTGCTGCCCCATGCCCATTCCAACATGTCGCGATAACCGCGCACGTTGTCGACATAGCGCACCGGTTCCCAGCCTCGCGCATAGCCGTTCTCGGTTCGGGAGTACCACTCTTCCTGCTCGAGCAGCGGCAGGAATTCACGCACGTCCTGCCAGGAGTCCGGGTCGCGGCCCGCTTTCTGCGCAAGCACACGCGCATCTTCCAGATGCCCGTAGCCGATATTGTAGGCCGCCAGCGCAAACCAAGTCCGATCGGGCTCGGGGACGTGGGCTGGAATCTTTTCATGGACCTGCTCGAAGTAACGCGCGCCGCCGAAGATGCTCTGCCGCGGATCCGCGGGGTCCGTGACCTTGGTCGCCGTCGCCGTAATCGACGTGAGTTGCATGAGACCTTTCGCACCGGCGGGGGACGATGCACCCGGATTCCATTTCGATTCCTGGTATCCGATCGCGGCGAGCAAGCGCCAGTCCTGACTGCTCTGTTGCGCAGCCTCTTCGAACCACTTTTTGTAGAGCGGCAGACGACTCTGCAGATGACGCATGAAGCCCGGCGCGCTGCCGAACCCCAGATCCTCCGAGCGGCCGTAGTAGTGCTTGACGATGGCTGCGAGTTCACCGTCCGACTGCAGCCGCGAGAAGTAGCCGTTCACGTCGTCCATGAAGCCCGCGTCGCGGTTGCTCGCCGCCCACGCCAGCGATTGGCTGCCGGGAAAATCGAATGCGATGCGCAGGTCCGGATGTGCGTCGTGCGCCAGCGCGAACTCCGTCGAATCGGCGATGGTGTAATCGATGCTCCCATCGGCGACACCGTCCAGAAGTGCCTGCGAATCCATACTGGCGTTTTCGATCCATGCCAGATTCGGCAGCGCATCACGCGCCGCGCGCAAGTTCTTCGCATGCGAGCTGCCGGCAGCGATTTCCAAGTCGCCGTTGCCGATCTGTGCGAGGGACGCGGGACGCAGTGCTCCGCGCCGGTAGACGAGGTGCTCCCTCACCCGCTGATATACCGGTCCGAAAGTCACGCCGGCGAACGACTTGGCCGGCACCTTCAAGGCTGCCGCCGCCAAATGGGCCCGGCCTGTCGTCAGCGCGCCGTAGATTTCAGCGTAGCTGTGGACCGGAGTGATCTTGAGTTTCACACCCAACTCGTCCGCGAAGCGGCGCGCCAGATCGTATTCCGGACCCACCGGAATATCGTCGGCATCGAGGTAGAATGCCAATGGGCTGGTCCGGGTCACGACACGCAGTTCACCGAGCGTTTTGATCTGGTCGATCACGCTTGGGCTGGGGGTGCAGGTGCCCAACATCAGCGCGGCCGTAAACGTGACGCCGATCTTGATCCACCTTACCCGAGACACTGAATTTGTAAGTTTACGCACGGTCGTGAGCTATATAAGTTCCGTGAGGCGGGGCCGGTCTTTACATGAGGCGGGCCCGTTGCCGATGCGCTAGAATACCGTGAAATTGGCCTCCGCGGACCCTTGACAAATGCGTTTTTAGTCTGTTCGTCTATCGCGTCACAGAGCTCAAAAACTTAAGTTAACGCGATAAAGCCATAAGTTAACGGAGAGGTACCGAAGTGGTCATAACGGCGCCGACTCGAAATCGGATGGTCGGGTAATTCCGGCACG
>Ga0137412_10004337_pt1 | contig 11334 bp, 11 predicted proteins | sample CZODoug2_1_16fun_FD_122160 | JGI IMG/M metagenome (GOLD analysis project Ga0137412, IMG submission 122160) | Vadose zone soil fungal communities from Angelo Coast Range Reserve, California, USA - CZODoug2_1_16fungal (Hybrid Assembly) | ecosystem: Environmental > Terrestrial > Soil > Vadose zone... | reverse complement strand
CCGCCAGTCAACGCCGGCAGAAAGAGCAGGGCGCGCCAGAGCGTCGTCACGCTGAGCAGTCCGCTCCAGCCCTGCCACGCAAGTCCGGTCACGTCGGTCATCAGGAAGAAGGCGATCATCGAGGCACGACCCGCGGCCGCGCCGGCAGGGGAACTGAAGAAGAATAGGATCACCGGCGGACCGCCGATTCCAAAACTGCCGTTGAAAAGGCCTGATGCCGTGCCCGTGGCAAAGGTGACGGCGGGCCCGGGCAGTGACTTTAGGGCGTAGCCCCGGGCTAAGAGGATCGCAGCGACAAGCACGAAGACAGCGAGCGCCAGGGTCATGGGGGCAGCTGGTACATGAGCAAGGGCATAGACACCAAAGGGCGTGCCCACGAGGCAGCCAACAGCGAGCCAAAGAAGCGCGCGCCAGTGGATATCACGCCAAACGCTGGGCAGGAGATGCAGGCTTGCCGCGACCTCCATGATAAAGATTGACGGCACGATCTCCGTCGGCGGCAGAAGGAGGGAGAGTGATGTTACGGCGAGCAGCGAGAAGCCGAATCCGCTGTAGCCTCGGACGACCGCGGCGCCGAAGATGCATACGACAGCGTAGAAGAGAATCAGGATCTGCATGGGTCGAAGGAAAGCTTTCTTGGCGAACCTGAACGTCCGGCATGGTCGTGGATGATCTTGGCATTAGCAACAAGCGTAAGATGCTCGGTAACGATCGACCGCGTGGCGGGTCGCAAATTTGAACGGGCGAGTGACCGAAACTGGCCGCCTGTCAGCGACCTCCACTCAAACACACTCGCCGACAGTCGCTTCGCGACCCTTAACTTGACGGTAATCGCTGTCGGCTCTCGGGCAACCGAATCGCCACGAAATCTACAAGAGGAAGCGTTTCAGATCCCAGGATTTTCCATACGCGGGGAGGACGACGTAGTCGCAACGACCGCCGAAGTTGGAGTTCGCCGATTACGCCGATTGTGCGGCGCCCACACCCCCGTACACTCGCGATGATCGTTGCGCAATAAGCCTCTGTAGTCCACGGATAAATCGCTCCACCACTAGAAAGGCAACACCCGCACGGCGTTGCCAGTACTCCACTTGCAGGCTTTGGTGTTGGTCCCGCAGCGACCATTCGACGAAGTGTTCGCAATTGTTTTGAAATAGATCGTAACGATCCTCTCCCAACCGAGAACGAGCACGGCGAACGACCTCGTGCCCACCGTATGGTTGCCAGCTTCGACAAGCAATTCCTATCGGTTTATCGGCGGCAAATTCGGAAAGTGACACTTCCTCGACGGGCCCCGGTTCCAGTGAACTCGACAGTCCGCTGTAGTGAAGAACGCGGTCTTCACCGGCATATATGCCGTGGTGCACATAACCTAATCGCGGCGTAATGAGATGAGCGCCTACCGGCGGCGCGGTAATTCGCGCGCCGAGAGCGCACGCACCAGGAACGTCGTTGACATTCAGTTCCTCAATCCGGACAGCATTGCAACGGCACGGATCGCAATCGCAATGATATTTCATAGATCTAGCAGTCATGAGACTTTTCTCTTTAGTTTGATGCGACTGGATCTTGCAGCAGGGTCGCCCGAACCGGGCCGAATTATTGCAGCCCGGTCCGAGCGGTCAAGGATCAGAGGTCGCAGTTGCAAGACGGCGAGCAGCGGTCGCCCGCGTTGCAAGCGCAGCTCATTCCACAGCGACAACCAGCGGCACAAGAGCAACTGTGCTTGGCGAAGTCCGCCGACTGTACCGCGACTGCACCGTTGTTAACTGCTTTAACCTGCACTGATTTGCTCATTTGAATCTCCTCCAGTAGTAGTAAGTGGACGGACGCAGTTTGCAACAGTTGGCAGATGCAGACTTGAACGAAACGGCTATTCGGGCCGAACGCTCGCAGGCGCGATACCGAACATCCTTCTGAAGGTGCGCGAAAAGTGCGCGGAGTCGGCAAAGCCTCCCGTGTGTGCAGCCTCAGTCAGAGTCTCGCCGGCGACATATGCAGCGAGCGAACACTCGAGCCGCTGCCACAATAAGTAGGCCCGGAAGCCCACTCCCGTCTCCTTCATAAACAGGTGGCGAAAGCGATCTGGCGAGAGGTGCACTGCGGCAGCCATCGCACTTAGCGGAATCGTATCGCTAAGCCGCTCGCGTATCAGCTCCACTGCGCGCGCAATCCGTGCGTCGGGGAGGTTCGTGGGCTCAGTGATGGCGCCGGAAAGTGTGGCGACCGCGGCGCGAGCTAGCGCGATGAGTGCGGTATCGCTAGCGCGTTTTTTGTACGCGGCGGAAAGCCCCACGATCTGTTGCTCGTGCGATTCGGACGGCAGCGCGACGATACCCTCATTACGGTAGCGCCGTTCGAATTGCCGTCCCTCGTGCGATTCCGGTTCGACGAAAATCTGCGCAACCAGCTGCGCGCGAGCTTCAAACGCGTGAGGTTGGTGGGCCGCCACTAGGGCCGCGGTGTAGCTTGTCCAGCTTCCCGAAGGGCCTCGCAATTGAACGCAACCGCGAGGGAATGGCAGGGCTATCTGGACCGCGTGGTGAGCGTGAAAACCAGCTGCTTCACCAGCGAGTCCGATCCACATGCTGCCGCCGCGCCAAAAGAGAATGCGCCCGGTTGCAGTTGGCTTCATAAGACTCAAGCTGCGACGCGAATGCGCCCGTTCATGAGCAACCATGCCAAATATGCCGCGGCCGTAAGGTCGTACGTGAGACAGAACTCTGGCCACCAAACTGGCACGCCTGCATTGGCTATGAAAGTGTCATGGGTGAGACGGAAAATGGCTCAATGCTCCGACCAATAGTGCCACGACGCACTCCTTCGCTTTCTTTGCAGCCTAACACGCAATGAACGAATAGATTCGCCCGGCTTATCAGGACGATACCTTTCGACAGGAAACCGAATTTTCTAGCTCCTGATCGGCGGCTCTACGCGCGGCGTCACATTACCCGTTCCCATGATGCACGAATGGAAACGAAGATTGGCCTCCAGACGAACGTCTAGTAGCAAGCACTTACTGTGGCCAGCCGCAAGCGGCGAATCAAGTTCGAGCTCACCACGTTGAACTAGCGCGAGAGCCGCAGTTGCCAGAGCGGTCTTAGAAAGACTCCACCATGGACTGCGCGGCGCGCCGGCGTCCTCAAATATGGCCTCGCTGCTGCCTTGCATTAGGGGCGAAGCACCCGAGCGACGGATTCGATCAGTCGTTCGATATCGGACGACGCCAAATCGCCCATGGTCGAAATGCGAAACAGCGTCTTGGACAGATTCCCCTGCCCCGCATAAATCACAAAGCCGTCCGCCTTCAAGGCATCGTGAAGAACAGGATAGGTAATGCCTGACGGTAGCCGGTACGCGCGTAAAACGGCCGACGACTGCCCATGCGGTAGAGCCCCTTCAATTCCCAGCGCAGCTAAACCCCGCCGCACCTGGTCCGCCAGCGCCGCATAGCGATCATAGCGAGCCAATCGCCCTCCTTGATCGGCAAATTCTCGCAATGCCTCGACGAGTGCGTAGTAGACATGCACCGCCGGTGTGAACGGTGTATTGCGCTGATCCTGCAAAGCTGCGAGTCGGCCAAGATCAAGATAATAGGCGCGACTGACGGCGTGCTTCAGAGCGTCTCGCCGCGCGATGACGAATGATGCGCCCGGAACCCCGTGCAGGCATTTGTTCGCGGTTGCCGCTACGGCGGCCAAAGTGCCATCCACGAAATCAATCTTCTCCGCGCCGAAGCTGCTCACGCCGTCGACCAATAGCTTGACCGCACGCGTCTGACATAGATTTGCCAGAGAATGCAGATCATTCAGGCGTCCCGTGGTAGTTTCGTGATGTACAACGGCAAGATGGGTAAAACGCTCCTTGCCTGCACCGGCGTCGAGTGTTGAAGCGATGCTCACGAGATCCGGCGCATCCATCCATGATCCGATTATTCGCTCATGTGCGATGCGATACCGGGAACAGATTTGCGCCATGCGTTCGCCGTACACTCCGTTCTCCACCACAAGTACGCGCCCGGTTTCCGGCACGAGGGCCGCTAGCATGCTTTCCACGGCGGCCGTTCCGGAGGCTGTCATGAGCACGGCAGACCATTCTGTCGGATCGAGTTGATGGACTGCCAGCAATCGAGCGCGCGCCTCATCCTGCAGGTCATAGAATTCCGGCTCGCGATGACATAGGTCCGCCTGCAACAGGCTACGGCGCACGCGCTCGGTCAGAGTCACCGGCCCGGGATTGAGCAACAACATCAACGGTCTCCAATGGTTGGCTGAAAGTGACGCATAAACCGAATCCTAACTTCCGCCGGACTCATGAGGGGGCGCGGAAGATTATTCGAGCTGCCGGCTCGCATCAGCAAGCGCGCAAATCGCGCCCGGTCAACGGGCTGCGCATCCAACCAGCGGCCGATGATTTCCAAGTCATCTGTTTCCAGTGACGCTCCGTAGCCGCAAGCAGCCGCAATTCGACCGAACGAAATAAGCGGCGAAACCGTTGCCTGACCACCGGTAGAATCGTGAACCCCATTGTCCAGCAGCAAGTGCTGCAAATTGGGGGGCCCGTAGGCACCGACCGTCGCGAACGCGCCCATGCGCATCAGCGCGGCTCCATCGCCGTCCAATGCAATTACCCGCAGATCAGGGCGAGCCAGTGCCAGCCCCAATGCGAGCGGCACGACACACCCCATCGAACCCACCATATAGAGGTGGTTAGGTCGATCTTCGATCGCGTACAGCTCACGTCCGCAAAAGCCGGTTGACGCCAACACGGCTGTAGACTCAATCGGCGCGTGCGCAATCACTTGACGTAGGGCGTCGGTGCGCGACGTCAAGATTCCGCTCGTTGCGTGCCGCAGTTCGATGTCTGTCGGCGATTGGGCCGAGAGCCGCTTCATAACGGACGGAGCGGCCGGCGGCCCGGACGGGGCGACGCTCCCCTTCTGCATCACCAATGCGTAGGTGCCGCCGGAAGCGTCCATGTGCGCGATGGCCCGATCGAGCGCGGGACCCACGGCATCAGGCTCGGTGGGAAAGAGTTCCCACCGAATGTCCATCGTGTCGAGCAGCGTTGGTGTGATGGGTCCCATTAACGCGTGTTGCGGCTCATCCGCAACTCCCGGTTGGCCGCGCCAAGTGACGATCAGCAATTGTGGTAGGCGGAAGGTCCACGTCAGCGACGTCAACGGGCTTACAGCGTTGCCGAGCCCGGAATTCTGCATCATCGCGATGCCGCGCTGAAGAGGTCGATCGGGACCGTTCGCAAGGGTGACGCCGGCGATCAATGCCACCGCATCCCCTTCATTCGCCATTGAAACGTAGTGCAACGACGTGTCTTGGAGCACGAAATTAATGAAGGGCGTCAAGTAAGAACAGGGGACTCCTGCATACCAACTGAATCCACGCTCACGCGCAGCTTCAACGAAGTGCCTTGCTTCAATCAAGTCGTGCCGCCGTGCGTTGCCTGAGCGTGAGCAAATCCTGCCGCGCGATGAAACTCCTCGAGATCGTTGACGCCGCGCCAGTGACCATGCACATAGATCACTTGGATGGCCGCCCCATCGGCAATCAATGCGTTCAGCAGCGCAGGGAGATCCAGCGCATCAAAATCTTCGCGCAGGCGAAGCTTGCTCAGCACCGTCTTGAGCAATGTCAGGCCATGGCGGCTGACCTTCATCATGCCGATCCAACGTCCCTGTGCCGACCTGCCCTCGTCGATTGAATCGCCGGCGATACCCGTCAACAGCACTGGCGTGCCGAACAGACCGCGATCATCGCCGCGCGAGCAATAAGCAAAGTCGCGCACGGTACGGTTGTTTGCCGCCGCCGCAGGAGAAGAATCGATGATCACCGCAAAGTCGGCGGCAGATTCGGCCAGACCGCGCAGCACATAGCTGCGAAACAACAGATCTCCGTAAGAAATGACAGTCTCTGATTCCGCGGCGTTTATCGCACACGCCAGCGAGGCCAGTTCCCCCGTTTCGGCATATCGTTCATTGACGACCAGTTTGATGCCAGCCGTGTCGATGGCGTCCGCTCGATATCCGCCCACCACCGTGATGTCGTTGATGCCTTCCTTCTTGAAACCATCGATCAGCCAGCGCAGCAGGGGCTTACCGGCAATAGGCAACATCACCTTTGGTCGATCTTCCGTCACCGCTTCTAGGCCACGACCACGGGTCGCGGCCAATACCACGGCGGTTCGCGATGCGACGGTTGCCGACAGATATATCTGTTCGGCGGCGGAATACTCCTCCGCGTCCTGCAGGCGGAATATCTCGTTCACTGAGGCGATCCGGTCTTCGACATTGACAAGGGTCTGAGTTTCAAAAATCTCCTTCGCTATGTTTTGCATTGCGGAAGCGGCGGAACGCACCAAATGGTTGGCCCAGATCACCGTACTAATTCCCGCGTTCCGAAACACCTCGGTCGGTGTGCTGTAGTATTTTGTAGGCACGATCACGAGCGGCAAACGGCCTGCCCACTCCCGTGCGAAGCTCAAGATCTCGTCCGCCTTCGACAATTTACTGTGAATCAAAATCGCATCCGCGCCCGCGACTCGATATGCCTCGGCGCGCCGCAGTGCCTCCTCCATTCCCCATCCGGCAATGAGCGCCTCGACGCGAGCGACGATGGAAAAGTCAGGATCGGTCTGGCTGTCCTTTCCCGCGGCGATCTTACCGGCAAATTCTTTGATGTCGGCGAGCGGCTGTCGCTCACTATTCAGAAAACTATTGGTCTTCGGAAACTGCTTATCTTCAATGCAAACGCCGGCGATGCCTCGCTGCTCAAGCTTACGCACCAGACGCCGCATATTGTTGAAGTTGCCGTAGCCCGTATCGCCATCCAAGAGGATCGGCAAATTGCTCGCGTCGGCCATGAACTCGAGCACATCCACCACCTGCGTCCAACTCGCTTCGTTGTTATCGCGGACGCCGAATTGCGCGGAAATCGACAGGCCTGAAGCCCAGATCCCTTTGAATCCCGCTTCACGCACAATGCGGGCGGAGAGACCGTTATGCGCTTCCATCAAGAATTCCAGCTCGACGCTCCGAAGCATCTGGCGCAATGCGGCGGCGCGTGTCGGCTCGGCCTGCCTCGTCGCTTGGTCGGCGTATACGGCCTCGGACCCTGATAGGTGACTTGATAGGTGATTTGTTTTGGATAATCGCATTAATACGCCCTCACGCAACCATTGGCGACGCCGCACAGTGCATCCATCAGGAACCGTGGGGTCGGAGAAACATGATGACGGCTGGACAAAGGGATGACAAATCGGGATTTTAAAAGAGCCGCATCTGTATTTAGATATATTAGCAATCTCTTACTCCCCATAGAAAAACCCGATGATCCGATGAAGCCGCCACCTGAGAAGGGAGTCCGCCAGGTACCGTCTTCTATTGCTTCCCGGAAAATCGTTTCAGCAAATCGCCGACAAGCTGTCGAATGAGCGCTTCGACCGCTTTATCGCTTCGCCGGCGAACGGACAAGGCGTCGAACATCTCGAAGCTGGTGAGCGCGAACAGCACATCGACAAGCTCAGCTTGGTCTTGACCCGAAGGCATCCGGCCGACGAGCACCGTCAAGGCCTGACGCCTTCGCTCGGATCGCTGCCTCAAGCTCTGCGCGATCTCGTCGTCCAGCCGGGCCACAGCGGAGATCTTGGGGAAAACCTTCCCGTGAGACGCCCAAAATCGGCAGAACACCGAGACGAAGTTAAGCAGAGCTTTGGTAACGTCAGGCTCCGCAAACACCGATGGCAGCTCGAGCAGCCCTCCCTGGAGCGCCGCGTCATCAAACACTGCTTCCAGCAGCCCGCGCTTCGATTCGAATGTGTTGTAAATCGTCAGCCGCGTGACGCCGGCCTCGCGCGCCGCCGAGTCCAGAGAAAAAGCGGGTACATCTTTGCCGCCGGTGAGCAGGGCGCGGGCGGCGGCGATGATGCGTGCACGCGTCTCGTCCATTGCCGCTTTGCGCACTTCGCTGTGATAAGCCTTGCGTTTGGTCTTGACAGGCATGATATTAGTTATACACTATGTATAGTGATAATATGACGTGGGAAATCTGCAATGTCCAACATAGAATTCATTGTCCTGGCTCGCACGGTTCATGTCATGGCGGGCATCGCCTGGGCGGGCGCCACGTTTCTGCTCGCGGCGGTGATCGTGCCGATGGCAGCCCGTCACGGCGCGGAAGGTGCCGGCCGCTGGGCCGGCATGATCGCGCGGAGGATCGGCCCGATGTCCGGTATTTCGGCATTGTTGACGGTCTTGTCCGGCATTTACCTGTTCGCAGTCTTGCACCCGAATGATAGCTCGGCCGGGGGGCTTGTCCTGAGGACAGGAGCGATCTCGGCCTTGCTCTCGCTTGCCGTCGGATTTGTGGTAGCTCGACCGGCCGGACTCAAGCTAGAGAGGTTGAACCAGCGGAGTTTACCGGCTTCCGCGGCTTCTCCTGAGGTATTGCAGCAAATGTCAGGACTTGGCCGGCGTACCGTGTTGAGCGCGCGGCTTACGGCAGCACTGCTGGGCATCGCGGTCATTTCCATGGCCGTCTTCCGCTACGCAGGGGCGATGCTCTGAGGCGCCGGGCCTCGAGGACCGACAGGCCCCGATTAGGGTGATGCAGTATGGGCATTCTCGAAGACAAGGTAGCGTTGGTTACCGGAAGCTCACGCGGCATCGGAGCCGCCGTGGCAAAGATCTTCGCACGCGAGGGCGCCAAGGTTGCGATTCACGGCCGAGACGAGACGGCCCTCTCTCGCACCGCGAAGGAGATCGAGAGCACCGGCGGACACGTAGCCTTGGTTGTTGCCGACGTCACCAAATTCGCGCAGATCGAGGCTGCGCGCCGTCAAATTGAGTGCGAGCTGGGACCGGTGGAACTCCTTGTTGCCAACGCTGGCGGTAGCTTCACAAGCCCCGGCCCGATCGAGGATACCAGCGAAGAGGGCTGGCGTGCCTCCGTCGATGGGAACCTCACGGCGACGTTCTTCACGATCAAGAGCTTCCTGCCCGGGATGAAAGAACGCAGAGCAGGCAATATCATCACCCTCTCATCCGCGGCGGGTCGCCGACCACATCCGCGATCACCGATCGCCTATTCCGTGGCCAAAGCCGGTATCGAGCTATTGACGCAAGACGTAGCCGCGCAAGCCGGCCCGTACCGGGTCCGAGTAAATTGCATCGCACCGGAAACGATCCTGACCGAGCGCAATGAGCAACGAATTCCAGACGAGCAGAAGTCGGTGCTGGTCGAAGCGCATCCCATCAAGCGCCTGGGCACGCCGGACGATGTCGCTAACGCGGCGCTATTTCTCGCTTCGGAAAATTCGAGCTGGATCACCGGAGTGATTCTGGACGTGGCGGGCGGAGCCGTGATGGTGCGCTGATAAAGGGCCGCTTCGGGTCCGAAAGTAAGGAGGCGCGGCTCCCCGGCCGAATCTGATGCCGCATTCGCCACCGGGGAGCATACTCCCCCGACCGGTGGACCCTGTGTCCTATCGGCGCGCGATCGATCTTATAAAACGAATTAAAGGGGAGTGGCATGAAAACGCTATTGAAGACCATTCTGATGGGAGCAGTTCTGGCAACGGCGGGCGTAGTATTGGCAGCCGCCGCGGCGGATCCCGTCGTCGGCACTTGGACGCTGAACGTCGAGAAATCAAAATTTAGCCCGGGCCCGGCGCCCAAGTCTCAGACGCGCACCTACTCCGTGGATTCTGCCGGCGTGTCGCTCGAGGTGAAAGGCGTTGGGGCGGACGGAACCGCGACCTCGCAGGAGTCCACGTTCAAATATGACGGCAGGGCCTATGTGATGAAGGGAGCGGCGGACTACGATGCGATCTCGCTGAAACAAGTGAATGCAAATACGGTCAAGAGCATCATGATGAAGGCAGGAAAGCCCGTAGGAACGACCACACGTACGGTTTCCGGCCACGGCAAAGTGCTGACGCTATCGACCAAAGCGACAGACGCCAACGGTAAGGCCTACGACAACGTCGCGGTTTACGACAAGCAATAAGAGTAGCGACCGTACGGCAACACGATGGATGCCGTCGCGTCGCCTAGGCGCGTGCGGCCACAGCCCGGTGGCCGCACGCCCGCGAGATCACCGTGCGGAGCGGCCGATCTCGGTGTCGGCGGTCGAGACAACATAACTGCTCAACCGATCGAGTAGGCGCTCGGGATCGGAGTCCGATATCAGCAGGTCGCGGTTAAGCGGACGAAGGAAGCCTTCGGACACCGCTCTGTCGGCCATTTCCAGCAGGGGATCGTAATATCCACCGACATTGAGCAGGGCGCACGCCTTGTGTTGTATTCCCAGCTGTGACCAGGTCAAAACCTCGAAAAATTCTTCCCATGTGCCAAATCCTCCGGGGAGAGCCACGAAGGCATCAGAGAGGTCCGCCATCACGGCCTTGCGCTCGTGCATGGAGCTGACGATGCGCAGCTCCGTTAATCCAGCGTGGGCAACCTCTCGGTCGGCGAGAGCTTGCGGGATTACCCCGATGACGCGTCCCCCGCCGCTCAGGCATGCGTTCGCCACGGTGCCCATCAGCCCGACATTTCCGCCGCCGTACACGAGCTCGACGCCGCGCCGGCAAAGCAGCCGCCCGACAGTCTGCGCCGCCTCCTCATAAAATCGGTGAGCCCCAGACCTCGAGCCACAGAACACGCAAATTCGTCGCAGCATGGTCAGATTGTAGAGCAAGAGTGATGGCTTCGCGCCCTGTGACGCGCTGTGATCGCCGGTGGAATCCAAGGGCGTGATGCGGCGCAGGTCATGTGGCGCGCCGGAGAAATTTTTCAATATCGGCCCGGTTCGGCGCCGACGGCTGCGCGCCTAGTTTCGTGACAGAAAGCGCCGCTGCCGCGTTGGCAAAGCGAACGGCGGCAGGAAGTGTCTTGCCTTCCACCAACGCCACGCTGAGCGCACCATTGAAAATGTCGCCGGCGGCGGTCGAATCCACGGTTTTGACCCTGAAGCCGCGCACGAGTTGTTGGCCGTCGACGTCCGCCAGGAACGCGCCGCGTTTGCCCAACGTGACGATCACCGTGCGAACGCCGCGCGAGCGCAAGATTGCGCAGGCCTTCGCAGCGCCGCCCTCGTCGGTCACCTTGATGCCGGTGAGCAATTCAGCCTCTGATTCGTTTGGCGTGAGAATGGAGATCAACCCAAGCAGCGAGTTTGCCAACGGCCGCGCCGGCGCGGGATTCAGGATGACGCGCACGCCGGCTTTCACGGCCGTCTCGGCGGCCGCGATGACCGTGGGCAGCGGCGTTTCCAGCTGCGCCACCAGTAAGGCGGCGGACCGGATGACTCCGGCTGCCTTCTT
>Ga0137412_10004335_pt1 | contig 11345 bp, 10 predicted proteins | sample CZODoug2_1_16fun_FD_122160 | JGI IMG/M metagenome (GOLD analysis project Ga0137412, IMG submission 122160) | Vadose zone soil fungal communities from Angelo Coast Range Reserve, California, USA - CZODoug2_1_16fungal (Hybrid Assembly) | ecosystem: Environmental > Terrestrial > Soil > Vadose zone... | reverse complement strand
AATCAAGCCGGTGTTCGAAGGCAAGACCATCAGTGCCGGCAATGCCAGCCAGCTCTCGGATGGCGCCTCGGCCTGCGTGATCATGAGCGACAGGATCGCGGCCCAAAAGGGCCTGAAGCCGCTCGGTATTTTCCGCGGCTTTGTTGCCGCTGGCGTCGAGCCGGACGAGATGGGCGTCGGCCCGGTCGCCGCGATCCCGCGGCTCCTCAAGCGCCACAATCTGAAGATCGACGACATCGATCTCTGGGAGCTCAACGAGGCCTATGCGGTGCAAGTGATCTATTGCCGCGACAAGCTCGGGATCGATCCGGACAAGCTCAACGTCAACGGCGGCTCGATCGCGATCGGCCATCCCTACGGCATGACCGGGTCGCGGCTGACGGGCCACCTCCTGATCGAGGGTCGGCGGCGCAAGGCGAAGTATGGCGTGGTGACCATGTGCATCGGCGGCGGCATGGGTGCGGCCGGCCTGTTCGAAATCGTCCACTGATCGGAAACGCGGGAGAAATTCGTGAAGACAGCAATCACCGAACTGTTCGGCATCCAGCATCCGATTATCCAGGGCGGCATGCACTATGTCGGCTTTGCCGAGATGGCGGCCGCGGTGTCCAACGCCGGAGGCCTCGGCATCATCACCGGCCTGACGCAGCGGACGCCTGAGCTATTGGCAAAGGAAATCGCGCGCTGCCGCGACATGACCGACAAGCCGATCGGCGTCAATCTCACCTTCCTGCCGAGCTTCACCGCGCCGCCCTATCCGGAATATATCGCGGCGATCCGCGAGGGCGGCGTCAAGGCGGTGGAGACCGCCGGCCGCAGCCCGGAGCAGTACATGCCGGCGCTGAAGGCCGCCGGCATCAAGGTGATCCACAAATGCACCTCGGTGCGGCATTCGCTGAAGGCCGAGAAGATCGGCTGCGACGCGGTCAGCGTCGACGGCTTCGAGTGCGGTGGCCATCCCGGCGAGGACGACGTCCCGAACATGATCCTGCTGCCGCGCGCCGCGGACGAGTTGAAGATACCGTTTGTGGCTTCCGGCGGCATGGCGGACGCGCGCAGCCTGGTCGCGGCGCTCGCGATGGGCGCGGCGGGCATGAACATGGGCACGCGCTTCATCGCGACCAAGGAAGCGCCGGTTCATCCCAATGTGAAGCAGGCGCTGGTGGAAGCCAACGAACTCGATACCCGTCTGGTGATGCGCGGGCTGCGCAATACCGAGCGCGTGCTGAAGAACAAGGGCGTCGACCAGCTGCTCGAGATCGAGCGCGAAAGGGGCGCCAAGTTGAAGATCGAGGACATCCACGAGCAGGTCGCGGGTGTCTATCCCAAGGTAATGATCGATGGCGAAATGGATGCCGGCGCCTGGAGCTGCGGCATGGTGGTCGGTCTGATCCACGATATTCCGACGGTCAAGGAGCTGATCGACCGCATCATGAAAGAGGCCGAGCAGATCATTCGTCAGCGGTTGACCGGCTTCCTTGATGGTAACGTTGAAACCAAATCGGCCCGCGCGGTCGCCTGACGGAGAGTATCATGACTGAGCATGTCAAAACCGAGATCGATGCCGGCGTCCTGACGCTGACACTGCAGCGGCCGGAGAAGAAGAACGCGCTGACAGGCGCGATGTACAATGCGATGTCTGACGCCCTCAAGCAGGCGGAGGTGGATGCGTCCGTCCGCGTGATCCTGTTCCAGGGCGATGGCGACAGCTTTACTGCCGGCAATGATCTGGCTGATTTCGCCAGCCAGGCGCGCGGTGAAAGCGTGGTTGACAGCCCCGCCCACCGCTTCATCGACACCATCAGCAAGGTCGGCAAGCCGCTGGTCGCGGCCGTGCAGGGCAATGCCGTCGGCGTCGGCACCACCATGCTGCTGCACTGCGATCTGGTCTATCTCGCCGACAATGCACGGCTGATCACGCCGTTCGTCAATCTCGCGCTGGTGCCGGAGGCTGCGTCGAGCTGGCTGCTGCCCTTGAGGATCGGGCACGCGCGCGCGTATGCGATGTTTGCGCTGGGCGAGCCGATGGACGCGCCGGCAGCGCTGGCCAGTGGCCTCGCCAATGCCGTGGTGCCACAGACCGATCTGCGCAAGCGGGCGCGCGACGCTGCGATCACGCTGACCAAGCGTCCGGCAGGGGCGCTCGGCCTGACCAAGAAGTTGATGCGGGAGCACCAGCGGATCGCGGCGCAGATCGCCGCGGAAGGGGAATTGTTCAAGGAACGGCTGACGACGCCAGAGGCGCGCGAGGCGTTCGCGGCCTTCGCCGAACGGCGGACGCCGGACTTTTCCAAGCTGTCGAGCTGACTGGTTGGGTAGGTCTCGGATACATCGCGGGAGTGAAGAGCATGCACGTCGCCGGCAGTCATCAATATCCCACCATGGAATCCGTGATCTATGGCAAGCCGGCCGCCGACGCGCTGCGCGAGGAGGCCGAACGGCTCGGCGCCAAGCGCGTCTATCTGATTGCCAGCCGGACGCTGAACACCGCGACCGACGAGATCGAGAAGATCCGCAAGGCGCTCGGTGATCGTCACGCTGCGACCCTCGACGGCGTGCCACAGCACACGACCCGGGACGTGGTGACGCAGATTGCGCGGCAGGCCAGCGAGGCCGGCGCTGACCTGGTCGTCGCAATCGGCGGCGGGTCGGTGGTCGACGCAGCGAAGATCGTGCTGATGTGCATGGAGCACGAGATATTCGAACCCGCCGGGCTCGACGGTTTCGAGACCACGCCGGAGCGCCGCTTCGGCCCGTTCCGGACGCCGAAGGTGCGGATGATCGCGATTCCCAGCACACTCTCGGGGGGCGAGTACAATTCCGGCGCGCTGGTCACCGACACCAGCCGCAAGCTGAAGCAGATCTTCAATCACCCGATGATGATGCCGCGCAGCATCATTCTCGACCCTGCGGTCACGAAGTACACGCCCGAAAAACTCTGGCTGGGCTCCGGCACGCGGGCGATGGATCACGGCATCGAAGCGATCTGCTCCAGCCGTCCGAACGTGCTGGTCGATGCCGTGTGCCAACAGGGCTTGCGCTATCTGCACGACGGTCTGCTGCGCACCAAGGATAACCCCGGCGACGCGGCAGCGCGGCTGAATTGCCAGCTGGGGTCGTGGCTGTCGGCCTTCGGGCTGCAATCGCGGGTGCCGATGGGTGCGAGCCACGCCATCGGCCATGTGCTCGGCGGCACCTGTGACGTGCCGCATTATTTCTGTACGGCTGTGATGATGCCGAGCGTGCTGCGCTACAACCGCCCGGCCACGGAAGCCGCGCAGAAGTCGATCGCCGCCGCGCTTGGTGCACCGGGCCGCGAGGCCAGCGAGGCGTTCGCCGCATTCATCGCCGAGCTCGGGCTGCCGCGGCGGCTCGCCGATGTGGGCGTCGCCGAGGACCGTTTTGAGCTGATCGGCAGGAACGCGATGCTGTCGATCTTCACCCGGGCGAACCCGCAGCCGATCCGCGAGCCCGGCGACGTCGTCAAGATCTTGAAACTAGCCGCCTGAACGGCGCATTGCATCCGGAGCAGTCCACGATGGCCGACCTGCGCATCTTCTCCTATTTGCCAAACCCGCGGGTCTGGAAGGCGACGATCGCCGCCAGGTTCTGCGGCGTGGATGTCGAGGTCAGGGGCGCATCCGGCAAGGAAATGCGCAACTGGCTGTGGGATTACGATGCCCGCCCGCTGACCGAGCAGGAGCGCGCATCAATGTCGTCGCTGGCGCGGACCGGGCGGGTCGGGCTGACCGGCGCGCAGCTGTTCAAGACCGATGCGTTCCTGCAAGCGCAGCCCTTCGGCAATGTGCCCGCGGCATTCGGGCCGGACGGCAAGACAGGGATCTTCGAATCAAACAGCATCACGCGGGCGGTGGCGCGGCTCGGCCAAGCCAAATTCCCGCTCTACGGCCGCGACGCCTATGAGGCATCCAGGGTCGACAGCTTTCTGGATGTCAGCCTGGTCTTTGCCAGGGACTCGCAGATCTACCTGCTTGCCCTGTCGGGTGGCACGGTCGATGCGGCCATACACGCGCGCGCCAGGGAGGCGTTCGCGATCTATGCCTCCGGCATTGAACAGGCGTTGTCTTCGGGACGGGACACGCTGGTCGGGGACGGGATCTCGCTTGCCGACATCTGCTTTGCCGCGGAGCTTGCACTATTCATGAACGAACACGGGCGGGCCGAGCATTTGCGCGAGCGCGGGCTGCAGAAGATTCTGCACCCCGGTGTGCAGCATGATTACCCGCTGACATTTGCTCACTTTGCCCGGCTGGTCGAGCACGAATATTTCAGGCCGGAGCTCAAGCCCTATGTCGAGAAATTGCTGTCCAAGGCCGCCGCCTGACCATGGCGACGAGCAGCTGTAACGCGGAGGTTTGAGCGCATGACCGCACCCGTCTGCCTGATATCCGGAGTTGGACCCGGCACCGGTTCGGCACTCGCCCGGCGATTCGCCGAGGGCGGCTATCGTGTGGCGATGCTCGCCAGGAACGAGGAGCGGCTCGCCGCGCTCGAGAAAGAGCTGCCGGGCGCGAAGGCCTATCGATGCGATGTGTCAGATCCCGCCCAGATCGAGGCGGTGGCATCCGCCGTCGAGCGCGATCTCGGTAGCCCCGGCGTCGTCATTCACAACGCCGTCGGCGGCGCATTCGGCACATTCCGGGAGATCGATCCGGAGATTCTCAATCGCAATTTCCAGGTCAACACGATGGGGCTGCTGTACCTGGCACGGCGATTCAGCCCTGCGATGCTGAGTGCGGGCAAGGGCGCCATCGTTGCGACCGGCAACACGTCGGCCTTGCGGGGCAAGTCCGGTTTCGCCGGCTTCGCACCGACCAAGGCGGCGCAGCGGATTCTCGCCGAGGCGATGGCGCGCGATCTGGGGCCGCAAGGGGTTCATGTCGCCTATTTCGTCATCGATGCCGTGATCGATCTCGAATGGACGCGGAAGCGCTGGCCGGAGCGGCCGGATGATTTCTTCATCAAGCCAAAGGCGATTGCGAGCGAGGTCTGGCACGTCGTTCATCAGGATCGCAGCGCGTGGTCGTTCAACGTCGAGTTGCGACCGTTTGGAGAGAGCTGGTAGACGCCGAACAAGAGCAGCCAGTTCATAAAATTGCAGGGGAGAGATTGATGATGTTGAGGAAGATTGCAGGGTCCGCCGCGATATTCGCCATGATTGTCGCCGGCTCCGCCATGGCCGAAACGCCCGGCGTTTCGGAATCGGAAATCAAGGTTGGCGCGACATTCCCGTTCAGTGGTCCGGCGTCTCCGCTCAGCAACACCGGCAAGGGCCTGATCGCCTATGTCCGTTCCGTCAATGACCGCGGCGGCATCAACGGCCGCAAGATCAATCTCATCACCTATGACGATGCCTATACGCCTCCGAAGGCGGTCGAGCAGACCAGGAAGCTGATCGAGAGCGACGAGGTGGCCTTCCTGTTCAGCCCGCTGGGTACGCCCGGCATCGGCGCAACCATCAAATACGTCACCGCGAAGAAAGTGCCGCATCTGTTCGTCGTGAGCGGCGTGACGAAGTTTACGAACTTCGCCGAGTTTCCGATGACGACCACGGGGCTGCCGAGCTACAGCACCGAGGGCAGGATCTACGCAAAGTACATCGCGCAGACGGCGCCCGACGCGAAGATCGCGATCCTCTACCAGAATGACGATCTCGGCCGCGATTTCGTGGCCGCGTTCAAGGACACGCTGAAGGGCGACTTCGAGAAGAAAGTGGTGACGTCTCCCTATGAGGTCACCGAGCCGACGATCGAATCCCGCGTGGTGTCGCTCAAGGCATCCGGCGCCCAGGCGTTCCTGATCGCCGGCACGCCGAAATTTGCCGCCCAGGCGATCAAGAAGGCGAGTGAGATCGCCTGGTCGCCGCTCACCATCGTCAACTACGTGTCGAGCTCGGTCTCCGCGACCATCGTGCCGGCCGGAGCGGACAAGGCGGTGGGCGTGGTTGTGGCGACCATCACCAAGGACCCGAACGACAAGAAGTGGGCCGACGACCCCGGCATGAAATGGTATCGCGCCCACTTCGAGAAATATCTTGCCGGCGCGGACATCGGCGACAACAATTATCTGTTCGGCACGCAACAGGGCCAGATCCTGGAGCAGGTGTTGAAGCAGTGCGGCGACGACCTGTCGCGCGAGAACATCGTGAAGCAGGCGCGCAACATCAAGGGGCTTGTGCTTCCGACGCTGATGCCGGGCATCGCCATCAACACGGGACCCGACAACAGCATGGCCTATACGCAGCTTCAGCTGCAACGCTGGACGGGAAGTTCCTGGGAGCAGTTCGGCGGCATCCTGAGCGCCGACCTGAACTGAGCCGCATGCGCCGTATCAAGCGGGCGCCTGTTCTGTTCAGGGAAATGCGGGGGCCTCACCCCCCCGAGGTCAGGCTTCCTCCACATGCGGCGTGAAGATGTAGCCTCCTGCTCGAACCGTCTTGATCATTGACGTTCCTTCAACGCGATCGAGCTTGCTTCGGAGGCGACTGACCAGCACGTCGATGCTGCGCGTGAGCGGTCCGCCCGGCCGTGAGCGCGTCATGGAGAGAAGACCATCGCGCGAAAGAATCCGGCCCGGCCGCGCGCAGAATGCCTGTAGCAGGCTGAACTCCGCGCTCGTTAGTATCACCGGCCTGCCTTCCTGATCACGTAACTCGCGAAGTCGTAGATCGATGGTCCAGCCCTGGAAGCAAAGGCGCGTGGCAGTTTGTGCCGGCGCGGCGGCGCCACCGGCTTGTCGCCGCAAGATCGCATTGATCCTGGCCAGCAGCTCACGTGGATTGAAGGGTTTTGAAAGGCAGTCGTCCGCCCCCATTTCCAGCGCGATGATCCGGTCGATATCCTCGGTTCTCGCCGCCAGAACGATGATCGGAATCGCGGAGTCGACCCGAATCCGGCGACAGAGACCGAGTTCGTCGTCCCCGCGCGGCATCAGCCCCAACACGACCAGATCGAGCGAATGGTCCGACAGGCACCGCTCCATCTCACGGCCGTTCGAAACCGCGGTGACCAGGAACGATTGCTCACGCAGATAGCGCGACATCGACGTACGAAGCCGTTGGTCATTTTCGACGACGAGGAGGCTAGGCGTCTTGTTGAGCATGATCAGAAGTGATTTCAAACTTTCGATGGTTGGCTCCAACCGCAGGCATCAGGCGCATCGCGCGAATGTACGGCGAATGCGACAGCCGCGCTGCGGCAACAGAGTCCGAATGGACACAGCTTCGGCGAACTGTCCAACAAGTCCTTAGGCTTTGCAGATTGCGGCTGCATGGCGCGACCACGTCGTTCACACCGAAATCGCGTGGTCTTGCGCGCCAACTTCGCTGATGCGAAGCGTTGACTGGTCTCCGCGGCGCGAGATCTCTGGTCTGTCGTATTTGTCGTGGCCGAACAAGGCGGAAACAATCCGAAATCGCTCGGCGTCCTATTCTCCTTCAATTTCAATTGGATAGAAGGGCAGTTCGTCCGGCGTGGCTATTCCGGCTCAACGAAGCGCGCCGGTCTAGAATTCGGCTGCGCAATGTAGCCGCAATCTACCGGACTTATCTTTCTCCGGGTGATGCTGATTTCCGGTGAGGAGCCTCGTGCGAGTCCTGTTGGTGGAAGACGAAGATGAAATGGCTGCGGCACTCATGCACGCCTTCAGGAGCTACGACCTTGCCACGATTGTCGATCGCGCAACGAGCTTGGCCCAAGGCATCGAAATGGCGCTGGTGCAGGTCCACGACGTGATCCTGCTCGATCGCGGCCTTCCGGACGGGGACGGTCTCACATTGATTCCCAGGATTCGGACGAGCGGAGTGAGCACCGCAGTCGTTGTCATGACCGCGAGAGGCGAACTCACCGACCGCGTGGCCGGACTCGACGTCGGAGCCGACGACTATCTGACGAAGCCGTTTGCGATCGAGGAATTGCTGGCCAGGCTACGGGCGGTACGCCGCCGATCCGCGGAATTGAAATCCGAAATTGTCCGCGTTGGGCGCCTTAGCTTCGACCTGAGCCACAGCCAGGCCGAGATCGATGGACACACGATGGAGTTGCCGAGACGTGAGTTGCTCGTGCTCGAATCCCTGGTGCGTCGCGCCGGGCGCACGGTGACGCGCTCCACGCTCGAATCGGCGGTGTATTCGTTCAGCGAGGAAGTGCAGTCGAATGCCTTGGACACGCACATTTGCCGGCTCCGGAAGAAGCTCGCTGAAGCGGGCTCCGAGGTCGAGATACATGGGATCCGAGGTGTCGGTTATCTGCTAAGACGCGCGTCGTGAGCGAGCCAGGCACGAATTCCCTGAGATCCCAGTTGATACGCCGGCTGCTGCCGCTGCAGGCCGGACTGCTGGCCGTGTTCACGCTGCTGCTGGTCGGGACGCTGTGGGCGAGTGGGTTTCTGCTGCATCACCGGGACGAAAGACGCGTCATCGAAGTTCTGCGGGACGCGATCGCCATCGATCCGTCCGGTGCAATCACATTGCGAAGCACTGAGGATCTGCGGCGGCTGCGGGCAGATGCACCCGATCTCTGGTTCATGATCCGGGACACGCAAGGGCACTCCCTCACCGGAGGAGATGTGCCGGCCGATTTCGCAGGCCTGGGGTCCGCGCTCGACAAAATCGGTCAGGCAAAGCTCGGATGGGACCCGTCCGAGGAGGGAAGTCGTCGTCCGGGTCTGGAGCATCTGAGTGCCCAGATGAAGCGCGTCAGTACCGACGCGGGCGACGTGCAGATCATCACGACGTCAGAAGCCAAGATGTCCGGCGCCGGGTCCTGGCTCCAGGTCGCAGCCATCTTCCTCGGACTTGCCTTGCCCAGTTTCGCCTTGATGACACTTGCGACGCTGGTGGCAACACCAATGGTGGTGCGGCGCGCGATAGCCAGCCTCGACGAGGCCGCGCAGTATGCCAGCAACATCGATATCGACAAACGCGGCACCCGCCTTCCGCTGCAGATTGTTCCGGATGAGGTTGCCCCTCTCGTCAAGGCGGTGAACGATGCGCTCAGGCGATTGGATGAGGGCTATGAGAGACATAAGCGCTTTCTGGCCGATGCCGCGCACGAGCTCCGGACGCCGATTGCGATTTTGACCACCCGCATCGAGACCTTGCCGCCAGGACCGGAAAAGGGTCGGCTCGTCGAGGATATTGCGAGGCTGTCGACCTTGACGGACCAGCTGCTCGATCTGCAACGGCTCAAGCAACGGCTGGTCAGGCCAGGTCCGGTCGATCTGGTCACTCTGTGCGCGCAGGTCGTTGGTGATCTTGCGCCTATGGCGATCGAGGCGGGTTATCAGATTTCCCTGCGGGCCGATGTGGAACGCACCGACACCTGGGGTGACGGAGGTTCGCTCGAGCGCGTTGTCATCAATCTGGTGCAAAATGCCATCCAGCATGGCGGGCGGCAGGGTACGATTTCGGTTGCGGTGAGATCGCCGTCGACGATCGAAATCAGCGATCAGGGGCCGGGCATTCCGTCTTCCGAGCGCGAGCGGATATTCGAGCCTTTCCACCGGCTGCGGCCGCTCAATCGCGGTGCCGGACTGGGCTTGAGCCTTGTCAGCGAAATCGTGCAGCTGCACCGTGGAGTGATCTCCATCGTGGACGCAACGGCTCACGGCGGGGCGTGCTTTCGTATCGTGTTGCCGCTCGCGGGACAGCCGCCGCTCTCGGTCTGACAAACCTGGTCCGTGCTCTCCGTACGCAATGCTAGCGCAATGTCGGGCGCCGATACTGCGCTGGTCTCGTCTTCGTGTCCGACGAGATGGGCGGCTGCGACATGCCGCCCTCCGGTTCATGGAGAGCACCACATATGGCTCACGACGTCACGACCTTCTTTCTGGCCTGGCTTCAGGACCCGCGCCGCGTTGGCGCTATCACGCCTTCTGGAGACGCTCTCGCGGAGCTCATCACCCGGGAGGTCGAACCGTCTTTCGGACCGGTCCTGGAACTCGGGGCCGGGACCGGGGTGTTCACGCACAAGCTGATCGAGAAGGGATTTCAGCAGCAGGACCTGACGCTCATTGAGTACGGCTCGGAGTTCGTCGGAGTTCTGCAGCTTTGCTATCCCGGTGCTCGGGTCCTCTGGATGGACGCGGCCCGGCTGGATAGCGAAGCGATTGGCGACAGCGGTTCGTACGGCTCGGTGGTGAGCGGATTGCCGCTTCTGACAATGCCGCCGCGAAAAGTGCTCGCCATTCTGAGCGGCGCATTTCGATTCTTGCGCCCGCACGGCGCATTCTACCAGTTCACGTACGGGCCGAGGGTGCCGATCTCGATGCGGATCCTCGACAGGCTCGGCCTGAGAGCAAAGTTTGTCGGACGCACGATGAACAACATCCCGCCCGCGGCGGTTTATCGCATAACGCGTCGCCCGCCCTGCAGGCTCGTCGTATCGAATGATTCCCGGAGCGGTGCGCTCGATGCTTCCGAAAGCTAGCTGGCTGAAAGTGCTGGAATGCCTGAAATCGTCACGGTCGGCTTGATGCCGGACATCGCCCCGTTTATCGAATATCTGCTCCGTGCGCTGGACGTTCCAAGCGCGTTCTGGGCGGCGTTGCTGGAGAAGTTCATCCCGCTGCCGTCGTACATATTGTTTCCGGCGATCGGGATGGGGGCCTCGAATGCAATCGATGTATTGCTGCGGTGTCTGGCGATATCGGCCGGGTCTATCCTGGGAGCGGCCATCTGGTACATGATTGGCGCGATGATCGGCCCGCAGCATGTGCAGGCTCTCGTCGCGCGGTACGGCTCCTGGGTCCTGCTCCGGCCACGGCTTTACGAGCGTGCGACGGCCAGCTATTGCGACCGGCCGTTCCGGATCACCTTGCTTGGTCAACTGATCCCGACGGTTCGGATCATTCAGGCGCTACCGGCGGGCGTGCTGCGCATCCCGCTTGCGCAGTTTCTGATCGCGACCGTGCTGTGCGCCGTTGCACTGCCGACCGCAGTCATGGCCGCTCCAATCACTGGTACAAGCGGTGGCAGTTTCTCGAACCTCGGCAGCTGCGATAACAGTGGCGGTTCCCAGGATTGCCGCATCATCAATACAGCGGCCAATGGCACCAATACCCAGGTCCAATGGGGCAGCACCAGCAGCAACACCGATTTCGTCAATCCCAGCACGTTGACGGCCGTTGATTTGGCGATCAGCACCGCCGTGAACGCGACGAACGTCAATATCGCGAGGTTGACCTGGTTCAACTCCGCGACCCGCAGCCAGGAAGACCTGAACAGCTTCGATGTCGATTACAATCTGAGTATCGCTTTCACCTCACCCGGCAACTCCAGCGACAGCCGACTGTTCGACCTGACGATCGTGAACCCAAGCAATCCG
>Ga0137412_10004334_pt1 | contig 11346 bp, 8 predicted proteins | sample CZODoug2_1_16fun_FD_122160 | JGI IMG/M metagenome (GOLD analysis project Ga0137412, IMG submission 122160) | Vadose zone soil fungal communities from Angelo Coast Range Reserve, California, USA - CZODoug2_1_16fungal (Hybrid Assembly) | ecosystem: Environmental > Terrestrial > Soil > Vadose zone... | reverse complement strand
CCGCGCGCCGCCGCCTGCTGGTAAATCACGCGAAGATCGCTGGGTGCGTTCAGATCGACACCCGCGGCACGCGAGCCGCGCAGCATCATTCTGCGCACGCCGATATTCGTACCGCCGGTGGCGGGGTCGCGGGCGAAATCGATGCTGGCGGAAATGTAGGGGGCGCCATCCATGCCATGTTGTAAATGCACCGGCAGGCTGAGCAAGTTGGCCGAAGGCCCGATCTCCACCACTTCATGAACGGGCGCGGCAGACGACGCCACCTCCGTCGGAGCAATGCTTGAGGTTGCTGCAGTACGCAGGCGCGATGGCAACTCGTTGGGCGATGTCTTGAAAGCCAGCGCGAGACGCCGGCGCGATCCCACGACATTGCCTACCAGTTCGGAGCGCTCGGGCCCCACCGCCTTGAACCAAACCGCCTTCTCCTCGCCATCCAAATGACTCGCGACGTCAATCAAGTCGATGGGCTCCTGGATCACACGGCATTCGCCTGCCTCCACGAGCACTTCCATGAAATGCCGGAGGCGGAATCGTTTGAAATCGCTCATGACACCTGCCTCTTTAGAAACGTTTCCCGGATGAGGGCGGTGGCGATCTTACCCGCACCGGTCTTGGGGAGGGGAACCTGCGATATATCGATGCGCTTCGGTGACTTGTAGCCGCCGATCAAGTTTCGGCAATGACTGGCGAGTTCCTCGGAAGCCGGAGCGGAGCAATCCGGCGCAATGTACACGACGGCATGCACTTCTTCGCCCCAGCGCTCGCTGGGCAGTCCAAATACGGCCGCCTCGGCGATTGCCGGATGCGCCAACAGGGCGTTCACCACTTCCCCGGGATAAACATTCTCGCCGCCGGTAATAATCATTTCCTTCTTGCGGCCCACGATGCGGTAGCGGCCACTCGCGTCCATCACCGCCAAATCTCCGGTGCGGTACCACGGCCCGGCAAACGCATCACGGGTTGCCGCCGCATCCCGCCAATAAGCCTTGAACACGCGCGCGCCGCGAATCGCGACCTCGCCGACCTCTCCCGGCAGAGTGGGGCGACCATCGTCCTGGTGCAATGCCACTTGGGCGCGTCGGGTCGGCAGACCTACCGTATTGACGGCGGAGTCGGGATCGGGGTTGTCGGCGGCGGTTTCGTGACACACGAAGCCGGATCCTTCCGTAAGGCCGTAGGCCTGCAAAATACGGCAGCGCAGCGCTTCGCGGCAGCGCCGGTATACCGCCTCCTGCATCGGCGAGCCGCCGTAGCTGATGAGGGCCAAGGAGCTCAGATCGTGTCGTGCACGCGGCCGCGCACGTGATATCCAGTCGAGCAGCGTGGGCGGCAGGCTGGTTTTGGTGATGCGCTCGCTCTCAACCAACTGTCCGAACATGTCCGGTTCGAAGTGAGCTGTAACGTGCCTTCCACCCGCCAATGTTATTCCCCAAATCGCAAACGCATCCACCAAATGGAACATCGGCGCCGCGTGCAGCCAAACGTCGTCTCCAGAGAAACTAAGCGTCTCGACCGAATCCAGGGCGCTCGCCGATAGATTTTCGTGGGAAAGGCACACCCCCTTGGGCACTCCCGTGGTTCCGCTGGTAAAGAATATCTGCGCGACCTCGGTCGGCTCAATTGAGGCCTTCCCCCCATTCGGGCTGCCGTTAACGATGAGCGTTTCGTATGCACAGTCCTCGCCGGGTCCGCAGGAGTCCTCCCAAGTAATGAGAGTTGCGTTCTCGATATGAAAGGGGTGAGCACAGAAGGCGATGCGGCATTCCGTCCGCGACACGATGCCGGCGATTTCTGGTTTTGCGAGGCGGACATTGAGCGGCACGAGGACCGCACCAATGAGGGCGCAGGCGAAATTGATTTCAAGGTAGCGAAAGCTATTGCGCGCGAGGATGGCCACGCGATCTCCCGGTGCGACGCGGCTCTCCTTGAGCGCCCCCGCCAATCGGTGCGCTCGAGTCATGAGTTCGGAATAAGTCAACTGGAGGCCGTGCGTCGACACCGCGACCTTACCACCATGGAGTGCCTCAGCCTGCTCGAGGATGTCGTTTAACAGCATTATCGTTTCTTGATATCCGGACGGAATCAAAGAATCGTCAAGGGATGCTCTCTACGTCGATTCCAGCTTTCGCGACACCTTGCGGATTCCCGTAGATAGTCTATGGTTACGGTACGGGGGTTGGTTGGTCACCTAGGGTGGCGAGGGGGCTGGTGTGACTCGTAACGCTGTTCTGGGGAGAAGGAGCGCGGGAGCTCTTCTCGTTAAAACGTTCGGGGTACTTCGCTTCGAGGATGAGAGCGGACGCGAACTTCGAGCGCCGACGCGCAAAACCGCAGCGCTTGCTGCCTATCTGGCCATGCGTCCCGACAAGCGGGTCGCCCGCGAAGCCATCGCCTGCCTTCTATGGGGTGACAAGAAAGATACTTCTGCACGTCACAGCCTGAGCCAGGCGATTTCGGATGTACGACACACCTTCGGTGATGGGCTCGTCTGCGTGGATTCTCAGTTCCTCTGGAGTCCCGGCGACGCGGCCGAGGTTGACGCCCTGCAGCTCGCCGATTTGGTGCGAGGGCACGGCGCCAAAGAAGACCTCGGGGCCGTCGAGCGCCTCTACGACGGAGAATTTCTCCAGGGCTTCGATTTGTGCCAGGAGGATTTCGATTGCTGGGTTCTGGCCGAGCGCGAGCGGCTGCGCCATCTTGCCCATAGCGCCATGGGGGAACTGCTCGCGATCAGGGTGCGCTGCGCGGAGTTCACGGCTGCGCTCAGCACCGCCCGAAAAATCCTGAGTCTCGAGCCATTCGACGAAACGGCGCACCGCGCCATCATGCGTTGTTACGCACAGCAGGGATTCCCTAAACGCGCCATCGATCATTTCAAGGGGCTTACCGTCGATATCCGCCGTGAGCTTGGCGTCGAGCCGGACCTTCCGACGATCGAGGTTTATAAAGAGATCGTGCGAGGATCGGCTCCCCCCAGCCAAGGACGCACGTTGTCTGAATATGCCTTCGTGCTCGAACAGCTGCCGTATCCGGTTGTGGTGACCGACACCGGCAATCGAATCGTCGGGTGGAACCGAATCGCGGAACAGACGCTGGGCTATTCAAAGGCGGAAATGTTTGGTCGCTCGCCCACCGTCGTCTACGCCCCCGACCACGACTCGACGCTAGCCGACCAAATACTGCGCAAGGCGATTGTGGGCGGTCGCTGGATGGGCGAGGTGACGCTGATTGCCAAGGACGGAAGCACATGCCGTCAACGACGCGTCGTCGCGCCCCTGTTCGGACCCGAAGGCGAGATGGTAGGCGCTTTCGGCCACGGATTTGCGGTTTAGGCAGTTTGACGATCCTTTGACGGGGCCCCGGCATCCTTCGATTCGTTGAGCGAAAAAGTTCACGCGGAGGATGCGGTGACAATTGGTCATAGGGTCCACGGTCGAGGACCGGTGCAGGCCGTAGTCCTGCACGGCTGGTTCTACGATGGGCGCGTTTTCGAGCCCATGCTGCCGGGGTTGGACCCGGCGGTGTTCAGCTTGGCCTTCATGGATTGCCGCGGGTACGGCTCCTCGAAGGCGATGAGCGGCGCATTCGACATCGATACCATTGCGGCGGACGCGCTGCAGCTGGCTTCGCATCTGGGTTGGGAGAAGTTCGCAGTAGTCGGCCATTCGATGGGAGGCAAGGCCGCTCTGCGTCTGGCGGCGAACGCACCAGAGCGCGTGACGCGCATACTTGCCCTCACGCCGGTATGGGCAGGTGGCGCCGCATTTGATGCGCAGACCTTCGACTTGTTTCGCGGCGCGGTGCGCGACGTGAATCTCAGGGCGGCGATCCTGCAGCATAGTACGGGCGGGCGCTTACCCGCCGCCTGGTCGCGTTGGTTGGCCGAAAAATCAGCTGAAGCCAGTACGGGCGAGGCGTTCGGCGCTTACCTTGAATCGTGGGCCTTGGGGGATTTCGCCGGCCAGGTTCGCGGCTTACCTCACGAGACACTGGTAGCGGTAGGCGCCGAGGACGCTGGCATCACAGCGGATACGGTCAAGACCACGTGGATCGCCTGCTTGCCGAACGCGCGCCTGCGGGTACTCGCCGAATGCGGCCACTATCCCATGCTGGAGCGGCCGCTCGCCCTTGCGGCGCTCTTCGATCAATTTTTTCCCAATCTCTACGTTTAAGCTCGAACTGAAATCCGGCTGGTCCGACCTTTGCGGCGCAACCATTGGTCTGGCCTGTGGAGTGGGGCTGTACACGCCCATTTCGAGCATGTTCTTTCGCGCGTTGGAGATCGAGTTCCACTGGTCGAAGACGGCGGTGGTCATCGCGTTGGCTGCGCTCCCGATAACTGCGATAGTCCTGCCATTCGCCGGCCGTCTCATCGATCGATTCGGCGTAAGGGCGGTCGCGGGAACCTCGGCAGTGCTCATGGCTGCGACTTTTCTCGCGCTGTCGACCATCGGCGGCTCTCTGGCCGCGTTTTATGCCGGCTTTGTCGCCTTCAACGTTCTGGGCTGCGCGACCGGGCCGATCAGCTACACCAGGCCGGTCGCCCAGCGCTTCGTGGCATCACGGGGAACGGCCGTCGCCATTGCGCTTTCCGGCATTGCAATCTCAGGCGTCATTCTGCCGCCGCTGCTCGGACCGATGCTGGCGCATGGCGGTTGGCGAGGCGGCTATCGGCTGATTGCCGCCGTCGCGCTGGTGGGCGGCATTATCGCCGTGACATTGATCCGCAGTTCCGGAGGAGGTTACCAACGGCGGGCAATGCTCGGCCTCACGCGTTCGGAAGCGATTCGAACCAGCGCCTTCTGGTGCCTCGGTGCCGCGATATTCGCCGTGAGCGCAGCGTCCGTGGGCTTCGTCTCGCAGCTTCAATCGATCGCGCTCGAATTCGGCGTATCGATGCGGCAAACGACAATTCTGCTGTCGATAGTTTCTCTTTCGGTGCTCCCTTCACGGCTGGCTTCCGGGTGGGCGTTGGACGCGTTTCCGCCTGAACGCGTCGCCGCCGCTTTTTTGCTGGTGTCCGGCGCCGGCTTGACACTCTGGCTTGCGTCGCCCGGGCCCTTTGTGAACGCGCTCGCCGGTTCGATTCTACTGGGAGTGAGTCTCGGTTCCGAACACGCGTTCATAGCGTTTTTTTGCGCGAGACGATTCGGCCTTCGAGCCTATAGCGCCATATTCGGCGCCCTCGCGGTTTTCCTGTACCTAGGCATGGCAGCCGGGGGGCTGCTGTTCGCCTTGATTCATGACCGAACGGCCTCATACGCCGGCGCGATCTATGCCTCGATCGCTCTCATGGTTCTGTCGGCGGTCTTATTTCTAACCTTGCCGAGGACATCGATTCCCGTCCCGGCACCTTAAGGGACAACGCGCATTCGTTCGATCTGCCGCCGCCAGCGATCCAGCGTGGACACCGAATCGTTCAACCGAAACCCGATCAGGCCGGTCACTTCAGCATAAGGAGCTGCGTGTCGGCGTACGCCAATGACTTCGGCGTCGAACACCACCAAATCATCGGCCTCCGCCCGCGGCTGTGCGCTGAATCTGGTTTCCCATACCGCACCCTCCGCCACGGCATGCAGCACGCCATGGCCGACCCGTCGCAGGTTGGCGGTGCTGCGCGAGGTGGGCCACAGGGCGAGGCTCAACCGCCGGCTGTCATGAACCAGCACTTCGCCGGCGCTCAGATAAGCGAGATGCGGCCACTCCGCGTCGTCAACGGTACCGAGCACCGCAGCGACATGCAATTTGGCCTCCAGATCCAGCCCGTCAAATTGACTCATCCAAGCGGAGGGCAGCTTCACGGAATCCAAGATCATGCCATTAACCCCTCGCATCCGCGCCGGTCACAACCTAGGCCTCGTGCATCGCTGTGTCAACGCTCGCTACGGTGCCGCGGCCACCATGGCATTTGACGATGTGTTGACAGGCACTGCGTAGTCTCGAGGTGGATCGGGCCGGCGAAGTGTTGGATAACTATGTACCGTTTGGAGAATTTATGAAATTTACGTGTGCGGCATCGATGGCAAGCTCGATAGGCATTGCTGCGCTAGGCCTGGGGTCCATGAATGCGGGCGGCGCGGAGTCGACGCCGGTTTATTCCGTGGCAGCTGAAATACCCGGCGCCGGCGGCTCATGGGATTATGCCGTCATCGACGAGCAACTCGGACGACTCTACCTGGCGCAGGGGGGCGTGACGGCGCTGGATCTCAAAACGAATAAGCTGACCACCGCTCTCATCGTCGGCAAGGTAACGCACGGCTTGGCCGTGGTTGGGGATGGGCTCGTTGCGGTTGATGACAGCGCCGATAAAACCGTCAAGGTATTCGATGGCGTGAGCGGCAAAATTGCAGCGACAATTCCAACCGCGCAGGACAACCCGGTCAACGGCAACCATGCCCTTGATGCAATGGTGCTGGAACCGAAATCCGGATTGGTCGTCGCCATCAACGGAGACTCGGGCCTATTGGTCCTGATCGATGTCAAGCAGGCCAAGGTAACCGGCACGGTGTCCATCGGCGGCAAGCCGGAATACGCAGCAGCCGATGGCAAGGGCGCGCTGTACGTCAATGTCAACCGGAGTAAAAAGAGTGAAATCGTGGCGGTAGACATCGCCGCGCGTAAAGTCACCGCGCACTTTGCCCTCAAGGGATGCGAGGAAGCAACGGGCATTGCCTACGATCAGGCGGATAACTTGCTGATCTCGGTATGCGGTAACGGCATGGCAAAATTCATTCATGCCGATACCGGTCTCGAGGCCGCCAGTATTGCCGTAGGTCGAGCCGCCGACGCCGTCATGTTCGACTCGCAACGCCATCGCGCATTCGTCCCCAGTGCTGCCGGCGGAAAAATGAGCGTAATCGCCGTTCGCAGTTCATCCGATATTGCGGTAATCCAAACCGTTGCGACCCAAAGAGGTACGCGCCTGGGCGCCGTCGACGTCAATACCGGCAAGGTGTATCTGCCGGCCGCCACGTTCGGGCCGCCCGTACCGCCGAATCCCTATCCCACTTCCGTCTCGGGCACTTTCAAGATTCTGGTGGTCGCGCCTTCCGCGCCCTCGCATCAATAGCGGCGCGAGTCGGAAATCACGGAGATATTTTGACGATATTTTGACTGGGCCATGCAAACCTTTTCGTCAAGGTAAGCGATGGTCCATTGCCGGTCACTCGCTGACTACGATAAATGATAAAGACAGCGGGGAGTCTATGCAGTACACCGGATCGAATCTGATTGCGTGCTCAGCGTTGGCTGCGCTCGGTGCCTTACCCTTGCCGTCGTTGGCGGCCGGGACAAACGCTGTCAGCCCTTCCACATCCGAGCCGAGTATCACCCTGGATGAGATCGTCATCACGGCGGAAAAGCGCAGTGAGATGGCCTTGAGAACTCCGGTTGCCCTGTCGACCTATACCGGCGAGAACTTGAAGGAGCAGCAGGTCATCTCGGTCGCCAGCCTGCAGAACCTCGATCCGTCGGTGAACGTCTCGAAGAGTGCCTTTGGCGGTTGGCCCTTTGTCGTCATCCGTGGCGTGAGCACGTCGGATGGCACCAGCAACAGCACCCCCGGCATTGCCTTCAATGTCGACGGCATTCCGCTCAATCGCGGCTTTGAACAGACGACGGCATTCTTGGATATTGAGCGCATCGAGGTGCTGAAAGGCCCGCAGGGCACCCTCTACGGCCAGAGCAGCACCGGCGGCACGCTGAACGTCATCACCAACAAACCGAAGAACGGCTTGGAAGCGAGCGCGGACGTGACCGTCGGCAACTACAACACGCGCCGTATCAACGCGATGGTCAACTTGCCGCTCACGGGCCGGATCGCGGTACGCGCCGCGATCAACTCCAACAAGCACGATGGCTACATCATTCCAAACGACGGCTCGACCCCAACCAGCGACCAGGACGACTTCACCTCGCGCGTATCGTTGCTGGGCAACTTCAACGATGACGTCAGTCTGCTGCTCACGCAGACCAACGGCCACCTCGGCGGCGCCGGCGCCGGCGCAGTGAACTGGGATACGCTGCACAGCGCTCCTACCGGCGGCAGGCAGCGCATCGTTTACGGCGGCAATCCGTTCCCAAGCTACGACGACGATTCGTTTTCCAACTTCGCCGCGCAGTTCAACTGGGCGATCGGTCCGGTACAGCTGACCTATGTCGGCGGCTACCTCAACTATTCGGCCAACGAGCAGCAGGCGTCGACGAATAATCCATTGGGGAACAGCACTTTCCCCGGGTTGCCGGCGTATCAGGCGCTGCACATCGGCAGTCACACGCGGACCGATTCGCACGAGCTGCGGCTGGCGAATCAGGCTCCGGGGTTTGCCGATTGGGTGGTGGGCATCAACTGGTACCGCGAGCTTATTGATCCGGACAATACCCGTCTGTGGGTTGCGCCCTCGCCTGTGCTTGGGCCACCGCCTCCGCCCGGTACGGCGCCGACCTTGGCCGACAGCATGAACATCTTCGATTTTCTGTCCAACACCAGCCGTACCGCCAAGGGCGTCTTTGGCCAGACCACATTGCATCTCAGCGAGCAATGGGATGTCACACTTGGCCTACGCTACACGCTTGACTCCTTGGAGAATCCCGGCACGCAAGCCTTTGGACCCTTCGACGTCAACGACAATTACTGCATAGCGCCGGCACCCTGTATTGGCTTCCCGGACGGTGGCTCGCAGAAAGACCACAAGATCACCTATCGGGTCGGCGGGGCCTATCACTTCACCGACACCCAGATGTTATTTGCCGATGTGGCGACGGGCTTCAAGCCAGGCGGCTTCAACAACCTTGATCCGACGACGGGCCAGCCCGGGCCTTACAAGGCCGAGCAGCTGACCGCCTATGAGCTCGGCTACAAAGGGCGCCCGGTGGGGAATTTGGAAATCAACAGCGATTTGTTCTACTACGACTATTCCGCGCATCAGGCCACGTCCGGAGTTCTGCTCCCAGGCAGCAGCTTCCCTATCATTGGCACGGTCGTCGCTCCAACGGTGATCTACGGCTGGGAGAGCGACTTGACCTACAAGCTGAGCTACGCGGATGAGCTGAAACTCAGTGCGACTTTGCTCAAGTCCTACTACAAGGATTTGCCCGAGGTCGATGCCAACGGTGTCGTTCGAAACTTGAGGGGCAAATCGCTCGATACCACGCCGAGGGCCGCTGCGACCCTGACGTACGCCCATGAATGGACCTTATCGGGCGGCGGCACGTTCAGGGCGCAGGCCCAGACCAAGTACAGCAGCTCTTATGTCGAGACTGATGTGCAGAATGCGATCCAATACACGCAGCCCTCATTCACGCGCTCGAGCATAGATGTGCGCTACACGGAAGCGAGCGGCAAGTTTTACGTAGGCGCGTTCGTGCAGAATCTGGAGAACAAGCTGCAGATCAATTCGAACCCGAGCGGCTTCGTCCCGGGCCCGGGCGCGGACAACTCCACGGTCCCCAATGCCGCAACGGTCACCGTCACCGATCCACGCACCTGGGGATTCATGACTGGTGTCAAGTTCTAGCGAAACGCTGTTGCAGCCACGCGGCCACGATCGAACCGGCTTCCTTCCGTCCCCCGCTGTCGGGATGCGCCGGCAGGGGAAAGCCGAAATGATCGGCCTTGACGTAGTGGAGCTGTTTGTCCGCAGCAGGAGATTGCTCGAACATGGCGCGGGCGGTGCTGGGTAGTATGGCGTTGTCGCCGGTGAAGCCGATGACGAGCGTGGGCACGGTGACCTTGGGCAGATTGTCGAACACGGCGGCACGCGATGACAGGCCCGACCAGAGACTCAGCCAGGCACGGGGAGTCAGAAGGCGAGCCATGCCATTGTCGGCATAGTTGGATAGATCCGGCCGCAGCGAGACGATCGTGCCCACGCTCCGATCTGTGGGCTCAATCGACAGATCGAGCATTGAAGGATTGGCGTCGGTCCGGAAGATCTGCAGGAAGCGCCCGGCAACGGCGCGGCGGCTGATGAGGATTCGTTCCGTCAAAGGCCGGTCGTCGAAACCGTCGGCACGCGCCATTGCTTGGAAACGGCGCTGTTCGGCGATCTGCGAGCGGGCAATGGCGTCAATGCGTGCGACCCGTGCCGTCTGGGCGGCGCGGTAGCGGATCAAGAAAGCTTCGGAATAGCGGCTTGGCTCCGGCGGCTCGCGAAAGCCGTTGTCCGGGTTGTACATGTCGAGACTGGGATCGCACGAGTGCAAATCGGCCTCATCAACCAGTGACGGGTCCAACTCGTTCTGCATCATCTTGCCCGCGCCAAAATGGGCACTGACGAACATCATCCCATCGCCGGGCGGCATGTCGAAGCGATTGAGATCGAACGAGTCGCCTGCAGGGGTGTCGGTCAGCCGCCCCGGCGGTGCCGTCAGCGCCTGGGCTTGATACAAGCTGTAAACCGAACCACCGCCGCTATAGCCAAGGTAAACAATTTTCTCGTAACCGCGCTCGCGTAGATAGCGGGTGGCGGCGGCAATGTCGACCAGCAGCGCCTCATGGGTGGCCATGCTGTCGTTATTTGGCGATCGACTCTCCTGCCCGAACGCCGCGCAGCCGGCATCGACGATGAAGGGGATGAGGTAGTGGCGAGACATGTCGCCGCGCGGATGCAGGACGCAGACCACCGTCCGTTCTCCCCCCTTGGCATAGAGCACGCCACGGCTGGACGCGCCATCTTCCGTCCGCAGGCGGACGACTTCAGGATCGACCCCGGCCGGCGGTCGATCGAAGCCTAGAAGGTCGGTACCCGGTGGGTAGCGTGGGATTCGTGGGAGCGTCATTGGAAGGAATTCCTCTCGCTTCGTAAGGGGTTTAGCGCGCGTTCCGGTATGTTTGCCAATCACAGCTCAAAAAACTATCAAAAGCGCCCTTGCGATTGGCGTGGTGTCGATCCCAACAGCCTCGTGGATGGCTTTGACAATTTTTTGACGGTCGGGTGTTGGTATACGATCGGTGTCGGAATGAAACTGTCGAGGTGCAGATGATTCGTCACGTGTCCATTTCCGTTCGTGAACCGGAGCGCGTTGCGCGAGTGCTCGCCGAGGTGATGGGTGGCCTATATTGGCCGTTTCCACCCCGCAAGGGGAGCTTCTTCGTCTCCCAGCGTGATGAGCATGGCTCGATGCTCGAGGTTCATTCGCTCGGCACCGTGCTGCAGCCGGACATCGAGTTCGGATGGGTCGAGGCATCCGGACCCGCCTATGTGCCGACCCATATGGCCATCAGCGTCGACAAGTCGATCGAGCAGATCAAGACGATCGCCGATCGCGAGGATTGGCTGTGCCGCCGCAATGATCGCGCGCAGTTTCCGGTGCTGGAGTTCTGGGTGGAGAACAGGATGATGTTCG
>Ga0137412_10004333_pt1 | contig 11347 bp, 12 predicted proteins | sample CZODoug2_1_16fun_FD_122160 | JGI IMG/M metagenome (GOLD analysis project Ga0137412, IMG submission 122160) | Vadose zone soil fungal communities from Angelo Coast Range Reserve, California, USA - CZODoug2_1_16fungal (Hybrid Assembly) | ecosystem: Environmental > Terrestrial > Soil > Vadose zone... | reverse complement strand
GATGGTGGACGGCGGCGGCGAGGTGTCGTTCGCGGACCGGGCTGCAGGCCGGCGCACGCAGGTGCGTTCGGCGTGGCGCGCCGTGATGGCGGTCGACCAGATCTTCTCGCGCTCGGGAGGCAACGCATTGCGGATGGACAAGCCGTTGCAGCGGTACTGGCGTGACGCACACGCCGGGCTTGCCCATGCGATCCACGTGCCCGGCACCACATTCCACGCCTCTGCGCTCAGCTCGCTCGGCATCGAGCCCGAGGGTCCGCTGCGGGCGATGATCTGATGAGCGACATCAAGAGCCTCGGTTACATCAAGGTCCAGACCGCCGACGTCGACCGCTGGCGCACCTTCGCGTTCGACGTACTCGGATTCGCCAAGGGAAGCGGTCCCGACGCGTCGGCCCTCTACCTGCGCATGGACGAGCGCGCCGCGCGGATCGTGGTGGTCCCAGGGGAATCCGACGGAGTCGTTGCCGTCGGATGGGAGGTCCGCGACAGGCCGGCACTGCTGCGCGTGCAGGAGACGCTGCAGTCCGCCGGTGTTGCGGTCGAACCGCTGCCCCTGGATCAGGCCGACGCCCGGCGGGTCGAGGAAGCGATCACGTTCTGCGACCCGACCGGCACCACGATCGAGGTCTTCCATGGGGCCGTGCTGGACCACAGCCCCGTCATCACACCGTTCGGAGCCCGGTTCGTCACCGGCGCACAGGGATTGGGGCACGTGGTGTTGCCCGCAACCGACCCCAACGCGGCCTTCGGCTTCTACACCGACGTGCTGGGCTTTCTTTCCCGCGGCGCGTGGCGTCTGCCTGCGCCACCGCAGTTCGGACCGGTGCGGATCAGATTCCTCGGCGTCAATGAACGGCACCACAGCATGGCGATCGTTCCCTCCATGCACGAAGGTGCTCCCGGGCTCATCCACGTGATGGTGGAAGTCGACAGCCTCGACGCTGTCGGCCTGGCACTGGACCGGGTGAACACGGAGGGCTTCCAGCTGTCGTCAACGCTCGGCAGGCACACCAACGACAAGATGGTGTCGTTCTACGTCCGCGCGCCGGGGGGCTGGGATATCGAGTTCGGCACCGATGGCATGCGGGTCGACGAAAAGTACTACACCGCAGAGGAAATCACCGCCGACAGCTATTGGGGCCACCAATGGACGGGCGAGCTGCCTATCGCGATGCGCCCGTGACGATCAGCGGGGACGTGCACCCAACGCCAGCTCAGCAGATCACGAACTGGGAGTACGAAGCCGACGTCGTCGTCGCCGGATACGGCATCGCAGGCGCGGCCGCCGCGGTCGAGGCCGCAGGTGCCGGTGCTGACGTGATCGTCCTGGAACGCACCGGCGGCTGGGGCGGTGCGGCCGCGATGGCGGGCGGATTCATCTACCTCGGGGGCGGCACCGGACTCCAACGTGCCTGCGGCTTCGACGATTCCGTCGACAATATGGCGGCGTTCCTGAACGCGGCGATGGGGCCGGGCGCCGACGAGCAGCGCATCGCCGACTACTGCGAGGGCAGCGTCGAGCACTTCGACTGGCTGGTCCGCTGCGGCGTGCCGTTCAAGCCGGTGTTCTGGGGCGAGCCGGGCTGGGAACCGCCCGCCGACGAAGGCCTGATGTTCACCGGCGGAGAGAACGCGTACCCGTTCAACACGATTGCCACGCCCGCCCCGCGTGGGCACGTTCCGCAGATGGCCAACAAGAAAGCCGGCGAGGCAAGCGCCGGCTACATGCTGATGAAGCCGTTGGTCGACACAGCCACATCCCTTGGCGTGCGGTCGATCTACGACATGCACGTGCAGTCCCTGGTCGTGCAATCCGACGGTCGCGTCGCCGGACTACTCGCCCGTCAGTCCGGAAAGACCCTCGCCGTCCGCGCGCGTCGCGGTGTCGTGCTGGCCTCGGGCAGCTTCGCCTACAACGACGCGATGGTCGCCCAGTACGCGCCCGGCATCGTCGGCAGGCCCGCCGCGTCCATCGAGCAACACGACGGGCAGTCCATCCGGATGGCCCAGGCCCTCGGCGCCGACCTGGCCCACATGGACGCCACCGAGGTGGCGTTCCTGATCGATCCCCAGCAGACCGTCCGCGGCATCCTCGTCAACGGGCGGGGTCAGCGTTACGTCCCCGAGGACATGTACTCGGGCAGGATCGGGCAGCTCACGCTTTACCAGCAGGACGACACCGCGTACCTGATCATCGACGGCGACGCACAGGAGGAGGCCATGGCCGCGACGTCCGCGACCCCGTTCCTCAAGCGCCCGCCGACATGGGTGTGCGAGACGGTCGCCGAGCTGGAAGCCGAGATCGGGCTGCCGACCGGGTCCCTGCTGTCAACGGTCGGCGCCTACAACGCCGCGGCCGAGCGCGGCGAGGATCCGCTGCTGCACAAGAAGTCCGAATGGTGCAGGCCGATCGGCACACCGGTCGGGGCGATCGATCTGCGTGCCAGTTGCGCCGGGTTCACCCTCGGCGGCCTGCTGACCACGCTCGACGCCGAGGTGTTGCATGTCAGCGGTGATCCGATCCCCGGGCTGTTCGCCGCCGGTCGCGCCACGTCCGGCCTTGCCGCGTGGGGCTACGCCAGCGGTGTCTCGCTCGGTGACGGCAGCTTCTACGGCCGCCGCGCCGGACGGTCGGCGGCTAAGGGCTGAGACCCGATTCGTCCAGCACGGTCAGCACGCCATCGCGCACGGCCTGCCGAATGGACTCGCGCAGTTCCGAGCACGAAAGGAAGACGCTCCGCGTGCCATGTGCCGAGAGCACCTGAGCCTCGCGCCGCTGCGGGCACCGCGAAAGCGCGGCCGCATCCCACTGCACACTGGTCTGCTGCCAACTGCTCTTGCGCGCCATTACTTCCGCACCGCATGCCCGGCAGGTCACCGACACCATCGGTGCATCGGCGAGCCGGTTGTCACGCCGGACGGTCATCCGACAGGTCCGACCGACATCGCGGCGAGGTTCGCCTCGACCTCCTTCATCCACTCCTCGCGCGGGTGGGTGGTGTCGAGCTCGTATTCGAAGCGGTCGACCATGTCCGGCGCGACGTCGGCGGCATCTACGTAGAACTGTTCGTACCACCGCCGGAGGTGATAGACGGGTCCGTCCTCCTCACACAACAGTGGATTGTCGATGCGCGCCTTGTTCTTCCAGATCGCGACGTCCTGCTCAAAGCCCATCTTGACGAAGTCACCCATACTGATAGCGGTCTGGGTCGCCACATCCTCGGGCAGAATCTCCGACTTCTTGACGATGATGCCGTACTGCAGGACAAAGGAATTCGAGTCGATCGGATAGTGGCAATTGATCAAGATCGTCTTCTGGTCGCCGTCCTGATAGTTGTACGTCAGGTCGTCAATCATGAACGACGGGCCGAAGTAGGACGCCACCGACGTCGTTCCGAGCAGCCGCGGACCATCGGGAGTGCCGATGTCCGGGCGGCTCGAGCTGTTCATGTACTGCGTGGCGACGTGGCCCTCGAAGATGTTCTTGAAATACGTTGGCAGAGAACCGTGAATGTAGAAGAAGTGCGCCATGTCGACGACGTTGTCGATGATCTCGCGGCAGTTGCTGTTGACCAGCGTGGTGTACCAATGCCAGTCGGTCCACTCGTCACTGGTCGCGCCTTCGATGCGAGGAATCACCGCTTCCGGCGACGGGGGGTTGCCCTCGGGGTCGTTCCACAGGAACAGCATTCCGTCCTGCTCCAGGGTAAGCCAGGTGGCGGTGCGGGCCATTCTCGGCACCCGTCGGGCATAGGGAACGCTCTTGCACCGACCGTCACCACCCCAGCGCCAGTCGTGGAACGGGCACGCGATCTCGTTGCCCTTCACCTCACCCTGGCTGAGGTCGCCACCCATGTGCCTGCAGTAACCGTCGAGAACGTTGATCTCGCTGTCCCCGCCCCGGAAGACGACGAGCTTGTGACCGAATGCGTGGATGGCATGCGGCCTTCCATCGCCGAGCGCCCTGGTCAGCCCCAGGCAATGCCAGCCGCGAGCGAACCGCGATGGGGCCGCCTCGGCTTCGATCTGCCGGATTTCGTCGGTGTCCGCCTGCAACGTCATCGCCAATACCGTCCTCGATCTCGATGGCTGGGTCATCCACCAGCATGCTCTGTTCAGCTCAACGGGACGCCAGATTCGGTCAAGCTAGGGGCGTGAGGATGTGGGATGACGAAACCGACGTCATCGTCGCCGGATCCGGCGGTGCGCTGGTCGGCGCGTACACCGCGGCACGCGAAGGACTGTCGGTCGTCGTGGTCGAGGCCAGCGACCAGTTCGGCGGCACCACCGCCTACTCCGGCGGAGGGGGCATGTGGTTCCCGTGCAACCCTGTGTTGCGGCGCGCTGGGAGCGACGACACCCTCGATGCCGCATTTGCCTACTTCCATGCCGTGGTCGGCAATCGCACCCCGGTGGAGCTGCAGCGCACCTACGTGTACGGGGGCAGCGATCTGATCGCGTACCTCGAACAAGATGCTCACTTCGAGTTCGACGTGCTGCCGTGGCCGGACTATTTCGGCGGTTTGCCGCACGCACGCGTCGACGGTCTGCGTCACACCGTGATGAAACCGCTTCCCGCCGAACGCCTCGGAGAGCTGGCGCGCCGGGTGCGCGGACCGTTGGACAGAGAACGGCTCGGCGCCGAGGCGCCGAAGTACCTCAGCGGCGGGCGGGCGTTGATCGCCAGGCTGCTGTCGGCGATCACGACATATCCGCACGCATCGCTGCATCTCGACAGCCCGCTGGTGGAGTTGGTCACGTCGAGCGAGGGCGTCGTCGGTGCCGTCGTCGAGGAGCACGGCCGTCGCCGCGCAATCCGCGCCCGCGCCGGTGTGCTTCTCGCGGCGGGTGGTTTCGAGAACAATCCGGGATTGCGCCAGCGATTCGGCATACCCGGTGACGTGCGGGACACGATGGGCGCGCCGGGCAACACGGGGCTGGCCCTTCAGGCTGGAATGGCGGCAGGCGCTGCCACCGACCTGATGGACCAGGCGTGGTGGTCGCCCGGGCTCACCCATCCCGATGGGCGCTCAGCCTTCTCGCTGTGGTTCACGGGCGGAATCTTTGTCAATCAGGACGGCAAGCGGTTTGTGAACGAATCCGGTCCCTACGACCGGATCGGCAAAGCCATCATCGACCAGATTGCCTGTGGTGCAATGACGTTGCCCTTCTGGATGATCTATGACGACCGGGAGGGACTCGTCCCACCGGTAAAAGCCACGAACGTCTCGATGGTCGAACCCGAACGGTACGTTGAGGCCGGCCTGTGGCACACCGCGGACACGCTTCCCGAACTGGCGGCGACAATCGGCATCGACGCCGACAACCTGGTGTCGACGGTGAAGCGATTCAACGAGTTCGCCGCGACGGGCATCGATGAGGACTTCGGTCGGGGTGACGAAGCTTACGACCGTGCGTTCTCGGGCGGGCGGTCGCCGATGGTGCCGATCGAGACGGGTCCCTATCACGCCGCCGCGTTCGGCCTGTCCGATCTGGGCACGAAGGGCGGACTGGTCACCGACAGCCACGCCCGGGTGATCGACACCGGCGGCAACCCGATCGATGGGCTCTACGCCGCAGGCAACACGATGGCCGCCGTCAGCGGAACCGCCTACCCGGGTGGCGGCAACCCAATCGGCGCGTCGATGTTGTTCAGCCACCTCGCAGCCAAACACATGGCCCAGCGACCTCGGTAAACAATCTCCCGATAGTGTCTACTGCACATTTGACACTCATCGAGGAGACGCCATGACTGACGGGCCACTTCGCGTCATCCAGTGGACCACCGGCAACATCGGACGGCGGTCGCTGCACGCCATCATCGGGCGCGACGACATGGAATTGGTCGGGGTGTACGCGCACGGCGCCGACAAGCTCGGCGTCGACGCCGCCGAGCTGTCCGGCTGGCCCGAACCCACAGGGGTGACGGCCACCAACGACATCGAGGCGCTGATCGCGCTGAAGCCCGACGCCTGTTGCTACAACCCGCTGTGGCCGAACATCGACGAGCTGACCCGGCTTCTGGAGTCCGGCGTCAACGTGTGCTCGAGCGCCGCGTGGATCACCGGTGGCAAGCAGTCACCGGAAGACCTGGAGCGCATCCGGAAGGCTTGCGAGAACGGCAATTCCACGATCTTCGGCAGCGGCGCCCATCCCGGCATGACCAATTTGATCGGCATGGCGCTCAGCGGGTCCTGCCAGCGGGTCGACGAGATCCGCATCACCGAGTCGGTGGACTGTTCGACCTACGAATCGGCAGGCACCCAAACCGCGATGGGTTTCTCGCAAGATCCCGACACCCCCGGCCTGGCCGAAAGCGTTCGCCGCGAGAGTGAGGTCTTCGCCGAATCGGCCGCGATGATGGCTGACGCGATCGGCGCGAAGCTCGACAAGATCACGTTCGACGTCACCTTCACGCCGGCGACGGGCGACTCCGACCTCGGCTTCATGCGGATCCCGAAGGGCACGGTGGCAGGCGTGTACGGCTATCACCGTGGCTGGGTCGGCGATCGCAATGTCGTCAGCGTCGGCTTCAACTGGATCATGGGTGACCAGGTCAGCCCGCCAAAGCCGCTGGAGCACGGGCACGTCATCCAGGTCTTCGGCGTGCCCAACATGCGCACCGTGCTGCACTGCCTTCCGCCGAAGGGCTGGACCGAACCCGGGTTCATGGGCCTCGGCATGATCTACACGGCGATGCCGGTGACCAACGCGGTGCCCGCGGTCGTCGCCGCCCCGCCCGGCATCGTCACGCTGGCGGACCTGCCGCCGATCACCGGCCGCGTCGCGATGTAGTCGTGATCGCGCCGAAAGTGCGATTGTTGTACACAAACACCGGCGAGTAAACGCGGCAACAACCGTACTCTCGGCGCTCAGATATGCCGCGCGAGCTGGGCTTTACCCGGGCCGTCGAGGTCGTCCAGTGCGGCCCGCCGACCGGCCATCGCCATCAGCAACGCCTCGCCAGTGCCGCGCACTTCCGGACCCGTGCCGTGAGACCAGTCGAGGTCACTGGCCACCAGGCGCACACCGCGCGCCCGCCAGGCACCGCGGATGGTCGGGGCGAAGCGCGCGAAATCCAGCGCCGTGCGCAGCCGCTCGGGGTCAATGGTGCGCAGTATGCCGATCGACCGGCGGATGTCCTGCTGGTGGATCATGCCGTCGGTGAGCGCGATCTTGCCCCCGAAACCTCCGGTCAGCCCATGTGGTTCGGCATGAGCTCGAATCATCGCGGTGATCTGCTCCGGCGCCCTGTCTGCGTAGTCCGCGACGCCAATCGCATTGATGCGGTCTGTGTTGAGCCGACCCTTCAGGAACCGGGCGACCAATCCTGCAGCGCTCAGCTCGTCGTAGCTGACCGTGTGTATCGCGACATCGCGGACCGTCCACATCTCGCATAGCGTGGGACTGTTCCATTGTTCCGGCGTCAACCCGTCGAGGAACGAAGCGAACTCTTCGCGTTCGTCCCGTGCCATCTCCGTCGTGGGTACCAATGTCACTCCGAATCGCCGATCTGGACCACCACGCCGACCGCCCCGCCGCCGACATGAATGGACAACACAGGCCCCATGTCCGTGACGACGAGCGATTCGATCTGGGGTAGCTGCGTGGTCAGTGCCGCGCCGATCTCGTCGGCGGCGTCGTGATTGTCGACGTGGTGCACCACGATGTTCGCCCTGTTGTCGCCCATGACTTCGGCGACCCGCTCGACCAATGCCGCATGCGCCTTGGTGAGGGTGCGGATCCGCTGATCCAGCACCAGGCGGCCGTCCACGTCGAGGCACAGCAGCGGCTTGAGCGACAGCGCGGTGCCCAGCCACGACGCCCCCCGTCGGATCCGGCCGCTGCGCCGCAGGTTGTCCAACCGCTGTACCACGATGAACGCGTGGTTACGCGGTACGGCCGAACGCGCTTCGGCTTCAACAGCATCCAGGTCAGCTCCCGATGCCGCCGACCGCGCCGCGGCCAGCGCGACGAACCCGACACCCATCGCTGCCGAACGCGAGTTGACCACCCGGACCGCTGAGCCGAACTTGCGAGCCGCCTGCACGGCCGAGCTATACGTGCTGGACAGGGCCGCCGAAAGGTGCACCGCGACCACGCCGTCACCGTCGCTGTCGCTCAGCGCCTGACGGTAGGTCTCATCCAGCTCCGCGGGAGTGGCGCCGGCGGTGGTGACACGCGGACGATCGTGAATGTCGTACGGCAGGTCGTCAACGCCGTCACGCAGATCGGTCCCGTCGACGAGAACGTGCAGCGGCACCGGCCGGATGTCGAACTGCTTGAGCTCATCTGATTGCAAGCGGCAGGACGAATCAGTCACCACGACAACAGGCATGGCTACCGTGAATCCTCTTGTTGCACACCTGCTTCCGCAAGCGCCTTGAGCATCAGCTCGGCGACTGCTTGATGTGCCTCGAAGTTCCAGTGGATGCCGTCGGGATTGCCTCGACCGCTCATGACATGCTCACCCACTGCCGCCTTGAGGTCGACGAGCGGGACGTCGTGTTGCTCGGCCCACTCGGTGATCGCCTTCACGGTGCCGGGTCGGCCGCGGTGCGCCTTGCCATACGTCTCGGCAATGTGGACCGAGGGCAGCGACGCGACCATCGGTATTCCGGGTCGATTGAAGTCGATTGCCCCACGGGTCATTTCTAGGTATTCCGCGGAGAGATGCGGCGGCAGAGCGGCGGGCGATATCGGCGACAGCCGCGGCTGCACCCAGCCGTAGCCGTCGCGCACCCAGCGCCGAAGCCACGCCGGCCGGACGTAACGGATCAATTCGCGCAGCGCAGTGGGCAGCGGCGACGGCAGAGAATCCATGCCGCCCGTCGCGAAAATCACGGCGCCTGCCCGGGGCAACGCCGCCCACGCCCGCGGGTCCTGGGTTGCGGCCCACCAGATGTCTCTGCACGTCCAGCCAATCCGCCCGATCAGCTCGAGGTCCCAACCCAGATGAGTAGCAACGATATTCGGCCAGATGCGAGGATCGTCGGACGGCAAACCGCCGGTCGGCCCGTAGTAGGAGAGGGAGTCGCAGAAGACGAGAAGCGTTGGCCTGTCAGAGGACATCGTTGGCGACCTGTGCCGAGGCGTTCCACACATCGAGTCGCCAGCGGATGTTGTCCAAGGACGAATCCGGTGCCCCATCTTTGCTATGCCCGGACAGCTGCACCCAGCTGGCGTTGCCCATACCGCCGAGCGCCGGCCAATTCTCGACCGGCAGCGCGAGCAGCGCCGCGGTCAGCGCTGCGATCAGCCCCCCATGCGCCACCAGGACCACCGGCCGTTCGGGTTCATCCACGCCCCACTCGGTCTGGTCGGCGACGAGCTCCGCCACCAGCGGCATGCTGCGCGCTGCGACGTCGACCCGGCTTTCTCCACCGTGCGGCGCCCACCTGGCGTTGTCCCGCCACGCCAGCCGCGCGCCAGGGGCCGCGGCGTCCACCTCGAGGTGGGTCATCCCCTGCCAGTCACCGAGGTGCGTTTCGCGCAACCGGGTGTCGATGAGCACCGGCAGCCCCGACCGTTCACCGAGCGCGACCGCGGTGTCCAGCGCACGCCGGAGGTCCGACGAGATGATGACCAGGGGTTGCCGTTTCGCCAACACCTCGGCGGCGGCGACGGCCTGATCGCGACCCAGGTCGGACAGCTCGGTGTCGAGCTGGCCCTGCATCCGGCTCCCGGCGTTGTACCCGGTCTGACCGTGACGCAGCATCACCAGTCGGCGCACCCTCATGGCGTCGCGTCCAGATCCACCGGTATGACGGGGCAGTCGCGCCACAACCGGTCAAGGGCGTAGAAGTCGCGCTCGTCCTGGTGCTGGATGTGCACGACGATGTCGACGTAGTCGAGCAGCGTCCATCGACCCTCGCGGGCGCCCTCGCGGCGGGCGGGTTTGTATCCCGCGAGGCGCATCTTCTCCTCGACCTCGTCGACGATCGCATTGACCTGACGCTCGTTGGCCGCCGAAGCGATGACGAAGCAGTCGGTGATGACGAGCTGTCCGGACACGTCGATCACGACGACGTCTTCGGCGAGCTTGGCCGAGGCGGCGCGCGCCGCCGTGGTGGCCATCTTGATTGCTTCGTCGGTGGCGCTCATCGCCGGTTCCCGTCTTTCGTCGCGACGGGTTGGGCGGCGTAGAGCTGGCGCTTGGTCACGTACTGCACGACGCCGTCGGGCACCAGGTACCAGATCGGCCGGTCCGCTTGCGCACGCTTGCGGCAGTCGGTCGACGAGATCGCCAGCGCGGGCACCTCGACGAGAGTGAGCGCATCGGGGGGCAGCTCCGCGAGCGCCGCCTTGATGTGCTTGCCGTCGAGCTCGTAGCCCGGGCGGCTGACGCCGACGAATCTGGCGATCGAGAACATCTCCTCCCAGTTCTGCCACGACAGGATCGATGCCAGCGCATCTGCGCCCGTGATGAAGTAGAGCTCCGAGTCGGGATTCTGGGCGCGCAGATCGCGCAGCGTGTCCTTCGTATAGGTCGGGCCGCGGCGGTCGATGTCCACCCGGCTCACCGAGAACCGGGGGTTGGACGCGGTCGCGATGACCGTCATCAGGTAGCGGTCCTCGGCGGCGGAGACGTAGCGGTTGTGCTTCTGCCAGGGCTGGCCGGTCGGGACGAACACCACTTCGTCCAGCTCGAACAGATCGGCAACCTCGCTGGCCGCGACCAGGTGCCCATTGTGGATGGGATCGAACGTCCCACCCATCACCCCGAGCCGCCGAGAAGTCACAAACAGCCAGCTTACGGGAGTGCTATTGGCACCTCTTCCCACCGCCGAACGTGGGTTACCGTCACGCTTCCCCGCAGGAAGGCGTGCGGGTAACCCACGTTCGGCGAAGTTAGACCGGCAGCAGCTGGTCGATCACCGCGGCCAGCTGCTTGGCCGACCGGCATTCATGCATGGTGATGACGTCTTGGTAGCGCGGCACCGCCGAGTCGCCGCTGCCCCACAGGTGCTTGGGCTCGGGATTGAGCCAGTGTGCGTGCCTGCTGGCGTTGACCATGTGGGCCAGCAGGTCGGTTTCCGGGTTGCGGTAGTTGTTGCGCGCGTCGCCGAGGACCAACAACGAACTGCGCGGCGACAGGACGTTGGGCCAGTTCTCCATGAAGGAGACGAACGCGTTGCCGTAGTCGGAGTGGCCGTCGCGGGTGTAGACGCCCGCTTCGCGGGTGATGCGCTGGACGGCCACCGCCAGGTCGGAGTCGGGGCCGAACAGCTCGGTGACTTCGTCGGTGGTGTCTATAAAGGCAAATACGCGAACGCGTGAAAATTGCTGTCGCAGCGCGTGCACCAGCAGCAGCGTGAAGTGGCTGAACCCCGCGACCGAGCCGG
>Ga0137412_10004332_pt1 | contig 11347 bp, 11 predicted proteins | sample CZODoug2_1_16fun_FD_122160 | JGI IMG/M metagenome (GOLD analysis project Ga0137412, IMG submission 122160) | Vadose zone soil fungal communities from Angelo Coast Range Reserve, California, USA - CZODoug2_1_16fungal (Hybrid Assembly) | ecosystem: Environmental > Terrestrial > Soil > Vadose zone... | reverse complement strand
TTTTTTAAAAGCCCGATGGTATCAATAGATGCTTTTTTCTTTTTTGACATGATAAAATTTTGGAGTAACGAAAGTAACTATTAATGGCGCTGTAATGAAAAGGAGGGGAAAGAAGAAATCAAGAAGTACCCCCATAAGCTGGAAGGAAACCCAGCGTGTTCCAACAAGTCTTCCAAAAAGTCTCGAGAAGAGCCGTCAAAGGAGTGGATAGAGTCTCTCGATTTTTGTGAGGAATGTATAAGCAAGATCCAGAAGAAGGTTTCAGGGAAGTCTCACGCCAAAGTTGATCCAGCAGAAGGAGCGTCTACGGATTGGGCGGATTGTCTTGGCGAGGAAGATGGCCTAGGAGATGAAATTCTTGAGCCATAAAAACAATGTGGGACGACGAGGATTTGAGTTACCCTGTAAGCTTCAGCACATTCGGAGAATTTCGAGCTGGAGAAAGCCATTCTAGCAACGTACTTATTCTACTTTTCTTGGGGTTGATACTTAGTTTTGCCTGAATTTTGGGATAATATGGAATGAAACAACCATCTTTCCCCCAGCAAGACATATTGTTGCACATTTACCTGCATCGCTGTCTGTAAAGTACAGTACAATATGTTATGAATAGCTTTGAAACGGAAAATGTGAGTATGCAAGTCAGAGTTGCATGTGTAACTCCTTGTTAGACTTGAAGCAAAGGAGCAGCCATACACCTCTGACCAAAAGCCGCCAACGTCAACCTGGGCGATGCCATGGTCGCCGGTCAACGGGCGGTCGATTTGGCGACGGAACGATACAACCGGGGGTTGACCGACTTCCTCAACGTGGTCGACGCCGAGCGTCAGTTCGACGATTTACAGCTGCAATACGCGGTTGCCCAGGTCGCCCAGGGTGAACAGTTTGTGCAGCTGTACAAAAGCCTGGGCGGAGGGTGGCAGGAGTATCAGGCGATTCCGGCCATTCGCCGGCCGCAACCGGCAGTCATTGCGGCATTCCGCCGCGTCCTCAGCCGGTCCACACCCCCGTGACGCTGGCCGCCTCATCGCCTCATCGGCAGCGCGGGTTCGCGAGTGAGGTCCGCGTCACTCCACGGCATAGTGGCGGGCTTCCAGGCATAGTCTATCGGCACGCGCATAGTCGTTACGCTGTGCAGCGAAGCCATCGGCGGCTTTTTCGCGCGGCCGCGCCGTGCTGGGGTCGAAACCTGCCTGGCTGACAGCCCAACGATCGCATTCTGCGCGATCCGCCTCCAATTGCGCATTGGTCTGTCCCTCGACCGGAAATACGAATGGATCGGTATCAGCTGCGTTTTGGCTATCGAGCTGCTGGACGAGCCCGGCGGGCGGTTCGACCTCCTGGTAGCCCCCGGCGGTGCCGTTCCATTCATAGTAGATACCGTCGGCATAGTAAAACCCGGTTCCCTGCCAGTACACCAACGCGCAATACGGGGGGAGGGATGCGAAGAAATAGCCATGGCCCGGCACGAGCCAGCCCCTCTGAGCACCGATACGATTCCTGGCAGAAGGCGTGCCCGGGCCGCCATGGCCGCCCCAACCCGCACCGCGGTGGCCCCGTCCATGAGAATGGCCGGTACCGCCGTTACCCATACCGGTGCCATGGGCGGCAGCGGCCCCGCAACAGCAAGCGGAAATCGCGATCACGGTCATCAATTGGCGTATGGATAGATTTCGCATATCGGGACCGTCAGTACATTCGTCCGCACATATCTGACAATTGAGACGGACAACACCCCAAAGGGTTCCATCGCCGGCAAACTCTTCTTCAGACGCGCGTTCTTCCAGCGCCTCAGTCGGTGTTCCGCAGCAGGTCGTTCAGCGAGGTTTTGGCGCGAGTCTGCGCGTCCACGCGCTTGACGATCACGGCGCAGGCCAGACCGTACTTGCCGTTGGCCGCGGGTAAAGTGCCGGGCACGACGACCGCGCCGGCCGGTACCCGGCCGTAGAGGATCTCATCCCGCTCCCGATCGTAGATGCGGGTGCTCTGGCCGATGAACACGCCCATCGAAATCACGGCGCCGGTTTCGACGATCACGCCCTCGACGATCTCGGAGCGGGCGCCGATGAAGCAATTGTCCTCGATGATGGTGGGACTGGCCTGCAGCGGCTCGAGAACGCCGCCGATGCCGACTCCGCCGGACAGGTGCACGTTCTTCCCGATCTGCGCGCAGGAGCCGACGGTAGCCCAGGTGTCGACCATGGTGCCTGAGTCCACATACGCGCCGATATTCACATAGCTCGGCATCAGCACCACATTTTCCGCGACATATGCGCCGCGGCGGACCGTGGCCGGCGGCACCACGCGCACGCCTGCCGCCGCGAACCGCGGCTCGTCCCAACCGCTGTATTTGAGGGGCACCTTGTCGTAGAACGACAGGACGCCCGCCGACTGCGGAATGTTCGAGGCGATCCGGAAGGACAGCAACACCGCCTTCTTCAGCCACTCGTGGACGACCCACGCATCGGCTCGTCTCTCGGCGACCCGCAATGTTCCTGCGTCGAGCAGGTCGACGACGGTCTCGACCGCGTTGCCCACCTCGGGGGTCGTGGTCTGCGGCGTAATTTGCGCCCGCCGTTCATAGGCGGCCTCGATGGTCGCGCGTAGACTCTTGTACAACGTTGGCTCCCGGAAATTAATTGCGGCGATCGAGCGCGCGCACCAATGCGTCTTGAACCCGCTGGCCGGCCTCGTCGTCCAGTATCCGGTCCTGCGAATCGGTGATGTAGAAGACGTCCTCGGCGCGCTCGCCTACGGTCATGATCTTCGCGCCGTTGATGGAGATGCGCTCGGCTTTGAACACCTTCCCGACCTCGGACAAGAGGCCGGGCCGGTCGGCCGCGATCAATTCCAGGATCGTGCGGCCGTTGCGGGTGTCCAGGCTGAAGTTGACCTGCGTCGGTGTCGAGAACATGCGCACCTGGCGCGGCGCGCGGCGGGTCACGATGAGCGGCGAATCCTCGGGCTGCTGGAGGTTCCGCCAGAGACCGCGCTCGATTTCCTCCAGCCGCTCCGCGTCGGCTATCACCGTGCCGTTGTCCTCCAGCACCACGTAGGTTTCCAGGCTGAAGCCATTGGCGCTGGTGATCAGGCGCGCGTCGACGACGTTCAGTCCCATCTGATCCAGTACCGCGGTGGTGCGCGCGAAGCTGTGCAGGCGATGGGGTGTATACGTGAGAACGACAGTCCCACCGCGGTCGGTGAGCTGCCGGATCGCGACGAATGGCGAGTCGTCGTGCGGGTCGCGGCCGGCAAGCACGCTCGTCTGCCATGCGATCTCCTCGGGCGTGTAGCGCAGAAAGTACGCCTCGGTCCACTGCGACCATACGGCCGCGATCCGCGCGTCCGGTATATGCGCCATCTTCTCGCGTGCGTGCGCCTGCGTCTCGCGGATCAGCTCGTCCTGATCGACCGGCGTTTCGAGTCCGCGGCGCAGCGCGCGTTTGGTGCGTTCGTAGAATTCCTCGAACAGCCGCGCCTTCCATGCGTTCCAAAGCTTCGGGTTCGTGCCGCGCACATCGGAGACGGTCAATACATACAGGTAGTCCAAGTGGGCCTGGTCGCCGACCTGGCGCGCGAACGCATGGATGATGTCCGGGTCGCTGATGTCCTTTTTCTGGGAGGTGATGGACAGAATGAGATGATTGCGCACCAGCCATGCGACCAGCCGGGCTTCGTAACGGCCGAGTCCCTGCTCCAGGCAGAATGCCTCGGCATCGACGGCGCCCAGCTCAGAATGATCGCCGCCGCGGCCCTTGGCGATATCGTGAAACAGCGCGGCGAGGTAGGCGAGCTCCTGGCGCGGCAGCGACTGCATGATCTGGCTCAACCTGGGGAACTCGTCGTTGAACTTTGGGATCGCCAGGCGGCGCAGATTGCTGACGACGAACAGGGTGTGCGCGTCAACCGTGTAGGCATGGAACAGGTCGTACTGCATGCGGCCCACCACCCGGCCGAACGACGGGATGTAGCGGCCGAGCACCCCGTACAGATTCATGCGGCGCAGTTCGTGCGTCACACCCACCGGCGCGCACAGGATCTCCATGAAGAGGCGGTGATGCCGCGGGTTCTGACGGAATTCCTCGTCGATCAGCCCGACGTGCGTCCCGATCAGCCGGATCGTCTCGGCGCGCACCCCGCGCAATTCCGGATGCTGTTGCAGCAGCACGAACAGTTCCAGCAAGGCCGACGGGAAGCGCGCGAACACCTCCGGATGCGTCACTTCCAGATAATCGTTGCGGATCTGGAAGCGGGGGTTGATGGGCGCCGGCGGCGCGCTCTGCGTAAGGATGGCCTCGCGGAACAGCTGCAGCAGCATTTCATTGAGCAAGCTGACGTCCATGACGGTGCGGTAATACTTCTGCATCAACTGCTCGACCGCCAGCGTGAAGCTCGCGTCCTCGTAGCCGAACAGCTTCGCCAGTTTGATCTGGTAGTCGAACAACAACCGATCTTCGCGGCGGCCGGTCAGCACGTGCAGTCCGAACCGAACCTTCCACAGAAACGACTGGCCCGCCTTCAGTTTGCGCAATTCCTCGCGGGTGAGAAATCCGTGCGCCACCAGTTCGTCGAGCGTGTCGGTCCCGAAGTGACGCTTCGCGACCCAGCCGATGGTCTGAATGTCGCGCAGGCCTCCCGGACTCGATTTGACGTTGGGTTCGAGGTTGTAGGCCGTGTCGAAGTAGCGATGATGCCGCTCGGACTGCTCCTTGCACTTGGCTTCGAAGAACTCCTCCGACGACCAGAGGCGGTCCTGCGCCAAGGCGCGCCGCATGCCGGCGAACAGCGATTCCGGTCCGGCCAGGAGCCGCGCTTCGAACAGCGTGGTCGCCACGCTGATGTCGGCCAGGCTCTCGCGCTGACAGTCGTCGATGGAGCGCACGCTGTGCCCGACCTCGAGGCCGATGTCCCAGAGAAAGGTCAGAAACCTCTCGATGTCGGGCTGCCAGTCCGCCGAATCGCTTTTCGGCAGCAACACCATGATGTCGATGTCCGAGCTCGGATGCAGTTCGCCGCGCCCATAGCCGCCCACCGCCACGAGCGCCAAATCGTCCGCGAATTTGCCCGCGTGTCGGATCCATGCGGCGCGCAGCGCGATGTCGACGAGCCGCGCGCGGTCGCGCACCAGATCTTCGACGGCTTCATCGGCGACGAACCGTTCCTTCAGCAATTCGGTGCCGCGCTCCAGCACCTGGCGAAAAATGTTCGGAGAGAATTGCTCGTCGTGCAGGGCGTCGGGCGCGGCCGTCAGGTAGTCCCAGTCGGCGGGCGGCTCGAGGAAGGTGTTGCTGGCGCTCAAGAGGCCGCCGCGGCGGCGGGGAGCGCGTCGGCCGCGCTTAAGGTGAGCACCTCGAATCCGCTGTCCGTCACCAGAATCGTATGCTCCCACTGGGCCGACAGCGACTGGTCTTTAGTCACCACCGTCCAGCCATCGGGCAGCAGCCGGACGTCGCGGCGGCCCGCATTGATCATGGGCTCGATGGTGAAGGTCATACCCGTCGCGAGCTCCAGGCCGGTACCCGGCTTGCCATAGTGCAGCACCTGAGGATCCTCATGATAAACCCGGCCGATGCCATGTCCGCAGTATTCGCGCACCACCGAAAAGTTGTTGCTTTCGGCGTAAGTCTGAATCGCATGGCCGATATCGCCCAGGCGGGCGCCCGGCTTGACCTCCCGGATGCCCCGCCACATGGCTTCGTGACAGGCCTCCGAGAGTCTCCGGGCGAGTATCGGGGCGGAGCCCACGAAGTACATTCGGCTGGTGTCTCCGTGAAAGCCGTCGCGAATGACGGTGACGTCGATATTGACGATGTCGCCGCTCTTCAGCTTCTTATCGCCGGGGATGCCATGGCAGACCACGTGGTTCACGGAGGTACAAATAGTCTTCGGAAACCCCCGATAATTGAGGTTGGCCGGGATCGACTTGAGCTCGTCGACGATGAAGTCGTGGCAGCGCTTGTCGAGCTCCTCGGTGGTCACTCCCGGTTGGACGAACGGTTCGATCATGTCGAGCACGCTGGCGGCCAACCGGCCCGCGGCCCGCATTTTGTCCTGTTCCGCGGGCGATTTGATGGTCACGTTCATGGCAGCCTTGAGCTTTATTTCCGGTGGGCGTTCATGGTATAAAGCGCGGCTATTTTTAACAACCCCGCACGCGTGTCGTCACAATCGGCCGGGTGCCCGGCGCTTCCCTTCGGTGTGGGCCTTTTTGGGCCATTTCAAGGGTTCGGCGGGTTGCCGATTGGGATGCGCGGAGGCTCAACCCGACCAGGAGATTTAACGATGACCAGCGTGTCTATGCGACAGATGCTGGAAGCGGGCGTCCATTTTGGACATCAAACCCGCTTCTGGAACCCGAAGATGGCTCCGTTCATTTTCGGAGAACGAAACAAGATCCACATCATCAACCTCGAGAAGACCCAGCCTCTGTACGCACAGGCCTCGGCCTTCATCAAGGGCGTCGCCGCGGAAGGCGGCAAGATACTGTTCGTGGGTACCAAGCGCTCGGCCCGCGATGCCGTCCAAAAGGAGGCCGCGCGCTGCAACATGCCTTACGTCAACCAGCGCTGGCTGGGCGGCATGCTCACGAATTTCAAGACCATTCGCCAGTCCATCAAGCGGCTGAACGAGTTGGACGAGATGGCGCAGAACGGTTCGCTCGACCGCCGCGGCAAGAAAGAGGCGCAGATGCTGCGCCGTGAGATGGACAAATTGCTGCGCAGCCTGGGCGGCATCCGTGACATGACGGCGCTGCCCGATGCGTTGTTCGTCATCGACGTGGGTCACGAGGAGATCGCGATCCACGAGGCGCAGAAACTGGGCATCCCGGTGGTCGCCGTGGTCGATACCAATTGCTCGCCGGACGGCATCGATTACGTGATTCCCGGCAACGACGACGCCATGCGCGCCATATTGCTGTACGCCGGCGGGGTCGCCGACTCGGTGCTGGAAGGGAAGGCCTCGCTGCCGGAAGTTCCGGTCGGAGAGGACGAGTTCGTGGAACTCGATGAGGACGGCAACCCGAAGAAGCGCGCTGCCTCCGGTGGACGCCGTCCGCCGCAGGCCCCCGCCCGTGGCGGCCGCAAGCCGCCGCCGCGTCGCAAGGTGCCGGTGACCGTGATTCCGGGCGTTGCCGCCGCGACTGTTGCCGCGGAGGACGTGGAAATTGACGATGTCGACGTTGCCGATGCCGCCCCGGCCGAGACCCGGCCGGCCAGTGCGCCACGACGGCGGCCGGTGGGTCGCAGCACGGGAGCCCCGAGGCGCGGCTGAACACCATGAACATTACCGCAGACACAGTCAAACAACTCCGCGAGCGGACCGGCGCCGGCATGATGGAGTGCAAGAAGGCGCTGGTCGAAACCCAGGGCGACCTGGACGCCGCCGCCGAACTCATGCGCAAGACCGGGCTCGCCAAGGCCGATAAGAAGGCGGCACGGGTCGCGGCCGAAGGCACTGTCGCGGCCGAGCGCAGCGGTCAGAGCGCGGCTTTGGTCGAAGTCAATTGCGAAACGGATTTCGTCGCCCGCAGCGATGAGTTCCAGGCGTTCGCGCGGGAACTTGCCAAGACGGCCCTGACGAACTCTCCGGACACTCTCGAGGCATTGCTGGCGTCGTCCAATACCGCGGGCAGTTTCGAGAACCAGCGCCGGGCATTGATCGCCAAGATCGGCGAAAACATTTCGGTGCGCCGATTCGTCAAAGTCAGCGCCCCCGGGGCCCTCGGCACCTACATCCACGGCAGCCGCATCGGCAGCCTGGTCGCCCTCCAAGGCGGGGATGAGGTATTGGCGCGCGATCTGGCCATGCATGTGGCCGCCGTGAACCCGGCGTATATCGACGCGAGCGAGGTGCCTGCGGCGGTGCTCGACAAGGAGCGCGAGATCCTCACCGAGCAGACCAAGGGCGAGAAGAAGCCCCCCGATATCATCGCCAAGATGGTCGAAGGCCGATTGCGAAAATACCTGGCCGAAATCACCCTCATGGGGCAACCCTTCGTCAAGGATCCCGATACGACGGTGGAGAAGTTGGTGAAGAAGGCCGGCGCCAAAGTCGTGAAGTTCGTCCGCTATGAAGTGGGTGCGGGCATCGAAAAGAAACAGGATGATTTTGTCGGCGAAGTCATGGCTCAGGTCAAGGCCCAGGAGAAGGACAAGGCCCAAGACACCACGGGCGATGACCTTCCCAAAAAACACTGAGACTCAATTACATGCACCCTTGTTGGATGAACTTAGGGACCCCGCGCATGCGGGGTCTTTTATAGTAGGGTACCGGACCATGACCAAACCTAACGCTTCTGCCAACGCCCCGGCACGCTACCGCAGAATTTTGGTCAAATTGTCCGGCGAGGCGCTGCTGGGAAGCGAAGACTACGGCATCGATCCGAAGATCCTGAAGCGCATTGCGGGCGAAATCCGGGACCTGACGCAGATGGGCGTGCAGGTGGCCGTGGTGCTCGGCGGCGGCAACATCTTTCGCGGCGCCGGCCTCGCCCGCGCCGGAATGGATCGCGTGACCGCGGATCATATGGGCATGCTCGCCACCGTCATCAATGCCCTGGCGATGCAGGATGCGCTCGAAGCTCAAGGCATCTATGCGCGGGTCATGTCGGCGCTGCGCATCAACGAGGTGTGCGAGGACTACATCCGGCGCCGGGCAGTGCGCCATCTCGAGAAGGGGCGCGTCGTCATATTCGGCGCCGGCACCGGTAATCCCTTCTTCACCACCGACACCGCGGCATCGCTCCGCGCCATCGAGATCAATGCCGAGATTCTGCTGAAGGCCACCAAGGTGAACGGCATCTACGATTCCGATCCGAATCTGAATCCCGACGCAAAGCGCTACACGCACCTGACCTTCGACAAGGTGCTGAATGACCGCCTCAACGTGATGGACGCCACGGCCATCGTCATGTGTCGGGAAAATAACTTGCCGCTGCAGGTGTTCAACCTGTTCAATGCCGGCGACCTCATGCGAATCGTTCAGGGCGAGGACGTCGGCACCGTCGTCTCCGCCGGGCCTTAAGGGGGGACCATGCTAGATGAATTGAAGAAAGACGCCGCGCTGCGCATGGCGAAGTGCGTGTCCACGTTCAGAGACCAGCTGAAGAAGCTGCGCACCGGCCGGGCGCATACCAGCCTGATCGAACACATCAAGGTCGACTACTACGGGTCGGAGATGCCCCTGAACCAAGTGGCAAACGTGGCGACCGAGGACGCCCGGACGCTTACGGTCACGCCATGGGAGAAGGCCATGGTCCCGATCATCGAGAAGGCGATTTACAAATCCGATCTGGGTCTGACTCCGAATACGGCCGGGACGTTGATCCGCATCTCCATGCCGGCGCTGACCGAAGAGCGGCGGCGCGATATCACGAAGGTCGTGCGCTCGGAAGCGGAAGCTGCGCGAGTCTCGGTGCGCAACGTGCGCCGCGAAGTGATGAACGACTTGAAGGAGATGCTCAAGGAAAAGCTCATCGCGCAGGACGAGGACCGGCGGGCGCAGGATGACATTCAGAAGCTGACCGACAAGCACGTGGCGGAGATCGATCAATCTATGGCGGACAAGGAAAAGGAATTGATGCAGGTCTAGGACCTGTCTCCGCATTCCTATATGCAAAACCCGCATTTCCCGTGAACACCAGGGCCGAATCGCCGCAACACGTCGCCATCATCATGGACGGCAACGGTCGATGGGCGCGTCTGCGCGGCCTGCCGCGCCCGGCCGGCCACCGCGCCAGCGTCAAGGTCGTGCGCAAGGTCGTCGAGGAGTGCGCCCGCCGAAAAATCGAGTATTTGACGCTGTTCGCCTTCAGCAGCGAGAACTGGCGCAGACCTCCCGACGAGGTCGGATTGCTCATGAGTCTTTTTTTGGATGCGCTGGAGCGGGAGGTCGCCGACCTGCACCGTAACGGCGTGCGGCTGCGTTTCATGGGGGATCGGAAACTATTGGGCGCCGCGCTGACCCAGCGCATGGTCGATGCCGAGGCACTGACGGCGGCCAATACGGGCTTGGTGTTGATCGTGGCGCTGGCCTACGGGGGGCGCTGGGATCTGACCGAGGCATGCCGTTCGCTCGCAGCCGACGTCGCCGCGGGCGTGCTGCTCGCCTCCGAGATCGGTGAATCGCATATCGCGGCTCGGCTCGGGTGCGGGGGAGTTCCCGATCCCGATCTCCTGATCCGCACCGGCGGCGAACAGCGCATCAGCAATTTCATGTTGTGGAATCTCGCGTACACGGAACTGTATTTCAGCGACGTCCTGTGGCCGGAGTTCACCGCGACGCATCTCGACGCGGCGTTCAAGTTCTTCGCGCAGCGCGAGCGGCGCTTCGGCAAGACGTCCGCGCAACTCGCCGCCGAAGCCGATGCTTAAAGTTCGCATCCTGACCGCGTCGGTGCTCGTGGCGGCATTGTTCTTCAGCCTCTTCGTGTTGCCCACGCCGTGGACCGTGATGGTTTTTGCGGTGGTTTTCACCATGGCCGCCTGGGAATGGGCGGGCTTCGGCGCGCTGCGCGCCCGCGCTTCGAGAATCGCCTACACCGCGGCCATGGCAGCGCTGCTGGCCGCCGCCTGGCGCTGGAGCGGCGACCCCCCGCATTTGGTGATTCTGCTGAAGGCGGCTTGCGTGTGGTGGATTATCGCCTTGTTGTGGCTGTGCGTTGCTCCGGGACTGCATCGGCCGGGGCTGGCGCTTCTCTGCGGCGCGCCGGTATTGGTGCCGGCGTTCATCGCTCTGGCCCGGGTGCTGGCGGCGGCGCGCGGCTTCGCGCGGGGTCCGGAGATGGTGCTGTGGATGCTGCTCTTGGTGTTCGCGGCCGATATCGGCGCATATTTCGCAGGACGCAGTTTGGGCCGGCATAAATTGGCGCCGCGCGTGAGTCCGGGCAAGAGCTGGGAGGGTGCCGTCGGCGGCTTCGCCGCCGTGGGGCTGGTGGCCCTCGTCGGCTGCCTGCATTTCGGCCTGCCTGTCGCCGCCGGGGTGATGTTCGGCTGCGCCGTCGGGATCTTCTCCGTCATCGGGGATCTCACCGAGAGCATGTTCAAGCGGGGCGCGGGATTGAAGGACAGCGGCAACCTGTTGCCGGGGCACGGTGGACTGCTCGACCGGATCGACAGCGTCACAGCCGCCGCGCCGCTGTACGCATTGGGACTGTTCGGATCGGGAGTCATCGAATGAGCACCATCCGCGGCATCGCCATTCTGGGTTCCACGGGCAGCATCGGGCGCAGCACGCTTGCCGTCATCGGCCTGCACCCGGACCGCTTTCGTGTGGCGATGCTGGGGGCCTACGGCAGCTGGCAGACGGTGGTGGAACAGGCGCTGCGCTTCGAACCCGATGTCGCCGT
>Ga0137412_10004330_pt1 | contig 11350 bp, 11 predicted proteins | sample CZODoug2_1_16fun_FD_122160 | JGI IMG/M metagenome (GOLD analysis project Ga0137412, IMG submission 122160) | Vadose zone soil fungal communities from Angelo Coast Range Reserve, California, USA - CZODoug2_1_16fungal (Hybrid Assembly) | ecosystem: Environmental > Terrestrial > Soil > Vadose zone... | reverse complement strand
AAGCCAGCCAAGAAGGCGGCCAAGCCCGAGCGGGCAACCGGGCGGCGGAAGGTCGGATAAGCTGTGTGCAACGACTATGAGCAGCACATACGCTGGGCACAATATTGCGCAATGATGCAAGCGGCGGAACTCGGCATCCCGACCCAGCAGATGTTCGGCATGGCCGAAGGCATGTTCCTCTACACCCCGCCAGAGGCACCTGAATGGGTACGCCGATCCACGGTCGGCACCCCGGTATCCCCCGCCGACGAGGTACGCGTCCTGGGCATCGGCACCGAGGATCAGGTGCCCGACGGGCAGCGGGGCGAACTCGCCTGCCGAGGTCCATACACGATCCCCGGCTACTACCGCGCCGCTCAGCACAACGCGAGCTCCTTCACCACCGACGGGTTCTACCGCACCGGCGACCTGGTGACCCGACACGTGGTCGGCGGTCGTGACTACTACGCCATCGACGGCCGGATCAAGGACGTGATCAACCGGGGCGCGGAGAAGATCCATGCCGAGGAGGTCGAGGAACTGCTCGTGCGCCATCCCGACATCCACAACGCCGCGCTGATCGCGATGTCCGACCCGGTGCTCGGCGAGCGCGCCTGCGCTTACCTGGTCCTTGAGCCAGGCGCCACCGATCCGACGGTCGCCGGCGTCGGCGAGTTCTTGCTGGACCACGGTCTGGCGAAGTTCAAGCTGCCCGAGCGGCTCGAGGTCGTCGCGGAGTTCCCGCTGACCAATGTCGGGAAGGTGTCCAAGAAGGACCTGCGGGCCGACATCGAAGGCAAGATCGAGAAGGAGAGGGCCCGGTCATGAGGCTCGACAGCGTCGCCGTGCTCGGCGGCGGACCCGCCGGGCTCTACGCGGCGCGACTGTTCAAGCTGGCCTACCCGGCCGCCAAGGTGACCGTCCACGAGCAGAGCGTCCCGGAACGCACGTTCGGCTTCGGGGTCGCGGTCGCCGCGCGTACCCAGCGGAACCTGGAGGCCGCCGACCCCGCGACCCAGGCCGACATCATCGCGGCGGGCCGGCCGCACGACATGCGCATGCTCGTCGGCAACCAGGCGGCCCGGGTACACAACGGCGCTCTGATCGGCATCGCCCGCACCGAGCTGCTCGCGATCCTCAGCCGACATGCCGAGGCCGCCGGGGTGGCGCTGAGACACGGCTCACGGGTCACGCTCGACGAGCTGAAGGCAGACCTGGTCATCGTCGCCGACGGGGTGAACAGCCAGACCCGCACCGAGTTCGCCGACCACTTCGGCGCCCACGTGGATGTCGCCGGGGGGCTGTACCTGTGGGCCGGCGCGGACTTCGCGCTGGACACCGCGATCTTCGCGCCGGTCCGAACATCACACGGCACCTTCGTCACCCACGCCTACCCGTACGCACCGGACCGCAGCACCTTCCTGATCGAGACCGACGACGCGACCTGGCGGGCCGCCGGCTTCGATGTCACCACCGACGCCACGCCGGCGGACGAGTCGGATACCGCCGCGCTCGACTACCTCGAGGAGGCGTTCGCCGCGCACCTCGAGGGCCACCACCTCATCGGCAACCGGACGCGCTGGCTGCGCTTCCGCACGGTGCACTGCGAACGTTGGACCCGAGGAAACGCGGTGCTGCTCGGGGACGCCGCGCACACCGCGCATTACTCCGTCGGATCGGGCACCAAGCTCGCGATGGAGGACGCGATCGCGCTGCGCGACGCAATCGGCGCCGCCCCCGACCTGGCGAGCGCCCTGGACGCCTACGAGCGAGCCCGCCGGCCGCAGGTCGAGCGGCTGCAGGAACTCGCCCGGCGCAGCCGGCTGTGGTGGGACTCCTTCCCCCGCCGCATCCACCTGCCGGTCGACCAACTGATGATCGCCTACATGACCCGCACCGGGAACGTTGCGCTGCAGCGGTTCGCGGGCACCAACCCGGAGGTCGTCCGCCGCGGTCTCGCCCAGTTCGCCAACGTCGACCCGAGCCACGTGCCCTATGAGGGGATCGTCGACTGGGTGCTGGGCCGGCCGCTGGAACACAACGGGCGGCGGTGGCCGGGCCGGTTGATCGAGGCCGGCGCCTTCGAGTACCTGACCGCGGCGGCGCCGCCGGCGGCCGTCCCCCCGCCGCCGGGCGTGGAGTTCGCGCGGGTGGAGTTGACCCTCACTGATCCGTGGGACGCGGAGGGCGACACGCTGGTCAAGCGACTGAACGACCTCGTGCTGTCAGGCTGGCGGGGGTTCTGGCTGACCGGCGCGCCGGATCGGGGCAGCGTGCTGACTCGGCTCGACGTCGGCGAGCGGCTGCGCGGCGAGACCGGTGGGCTGGTCATTGTCGAGGCGCCCGGCGCCTGCCTCGACGACCTGACCGCCGGCGTCGCGTCCGGCCGGGCTGACCTGGTGTGCCTGCACCCGCGCGGCGGCTGATCCCCCTCGACACTTTTCGGACGCGTCAGGGGGCGACATTTCGAGCTCTTTGACGGTATAGTCGGTTTATAGACGGATCTGTCGAACCGCGCTGACGCGAGCGCGCCTCACCCCCAGGGGGAACCTCATGACCCAGAACGAGCACCGGGTGAAGGGCGTGGACCACGCCGCCTTCCCCACCTTCGACCCCGCCGCCACCGTCCGGTTCTACCGCGACGTGCTCAAGTTCCCGGTGGTCCACTCGATCTGCGCCGCGGGTTGGGGACCCGAGCAGCACCCGGACTTCATCCACTTCTTCTTCGATATCGGCAATGACGATCGGATCGCGTTCTTCTACTACTTCGGCCACCAGCCCGTCGGTGACCCACAGGCTCGCGGTGACGCCTGGGCCCGGCTGCCCGAGGGCACCCCGGAGTTCTTCGCCAACTCCCGGCACCTGGCGATCCACGTCGACTCCGAACAGGACCTGCTGGAATACCGCCGCCGGCTCGACGAGTCGGCGTGGCCGGTGGAGATGCAGGTCATGCACGAGACCATCGAGTCGATCTACACGCACGACCCCAACGGCTACATGATCGAACTGACCCGGGCGCTGCGGCCGGTCACGCCCCAGGAGGATCTCGACGCCGCGCTCACCATCGACGCGCTCTGCGAGGTGGCCACCGGTGCGGACCCCTCGCTGGAGAAGCTGCTCACCCGCAAGGCGGAGCTCATCGTCGAACGCGCCGCCGCGTGGGAAGCCGCCCAGCAGCCTGAGACGGTGTCGTCGTGACTGCCCTGTTCGTTCTCGACGTGCCGGAGAACGAGGGCGTCCTCCGGGTCGCCGAGCAGGATCCGCTGCTGGTGCTGGACAAGATCGGGCCTTATTACCGGATCAGCGGCACGACGGACGAGGTGCTGCTCGACCGCCGCGCTACCGGCAGCCGGCACGCCGTCTGGTACTCGGCGATCGCCGGCCTGCAGGACGCCCACATCGCCCAGCACGACAAGGACGTGCTGCGCATCGTCTCCAGTCACCGTTGCGACGCCGAGTAAGCCGAGTAAGCCGAGTAAGCCGAGTAGGAGCCGAGTGGGAGCAATGGACATCACCGCCGCTGTCGCCCTGGAAAAAGCCAAGCCACTGGAGCTGCGCACCGTCGAGCTGGCCGACCCGCGACCGGACGAGGTTCGGGTGAAACTGGCCGCAACCGGGGTCTGCCACGCCGACGTCATCGCCCGCGACCAGGTGTACCCGGTGCCGCTGCCCGCCGTACTCGGCCATGAAGGCGCGGGTGTCGTCGAGGCCCTCGGCAGCGAGGTCACCGAGCTGCGGGTGGGCGACCACGTGGTGATCGGTTTCAACTTCTGCGGGCGCTGTCCGATGTGCGCCGGCGGGCACCCGAGCTACTGCGCGCACTTCGGCGGGTACAACTTCGGCGGGGTCCGTCCGGACGGCAGCTCCCCGCTCTCGCTGGACGGCGAGCCCATCACCGGCTGGTTCTTCGGCCAGTCCAGCTTCGCCAGCCACGCCAACGTCACCGAACGGATCGCGGTCAAGGTGCCGTCGGAGCTCCCGCTGCACATCCTCGGGCCACTGGGCTGCGGGGTGATGACCGGCGCCGGCTCGGTGTTCAACGTGCTCGACCCCGAACCCGGCTCCAGCTTCGCGGTGTTCGGCACCGGCGCGGTCGGGTTCTCCGGGCTGCTCGCGGCTAAGGTCGCCGGTTGCACGACGATCATCGCGGTCGACGTGGCACCGAGGAAGCTGGACCGCGCTCTCGAGCTCGGCGCCACCCACGTGGTGAACAGCGCCGAGCAGGACCCGGTCGCCGCGATCCGAGACATCACCGGCGGCGCCGGGGTGAACAACGCCCTCGACGCGGTCGGCGTCTCAGCGGTCTTCACCCAGATGGCGAACAGCCTGGCCGTGCGCGGACACGGGGTGCTGGTCGGTGCGCCGCCGCCCGGCCAGGACGCGCTACTGGACATCGGCACGCTGCTCAACAGCTCTTCACCCCGGCTGTCCATGGTCCTCGAGGGTGACGCCGTGCCCAGGGAGTTCATCCCCCGGCTGATCCGCCTCTACCAAGCCGGGCTCTTCCCGCTCGACGAACTGGTGACCACCTACCGGTTCACCGACATCAACACCGCGATCGCCGACGCCGAGCACGGCACCGTCATCAAGCCGGTCGTCACCTTCTGACTCTCCACCCGACCAAGGACCGATCATGCGCGAACCAACCCGCCCCCACCACCGCATCGGCCTGGTGGTGCCCAGCTCGAACGTCACCGTGGAGACCGAGATGCCCGCCCTGCTGGGACGGCACCGGGATGCCAGCTTCTCCTTCCACTCAACCCGCATGCGGATGCACACGGTGTCGCCGGAGGAGCTGCGGGCGATGAACTCGCAGCGGGAGCGCTGTGTCGACGAGATCGGCGATGCCGGCGTCGACGCGATCCTCTACGCCTGCCTGGTCGCGCTGATGGCCCAGGGCCACACCGACGGCACCGGTGAGCACGAACTGACCGAGACCGCGGTCAGTACGCAGCTGGCTGGCCGCGGCCTCACACCGAAGGTCACCTCCAGCGCCGGGGCGCTGGTGCACGCGTTGCGCGCGATCGGCGCCGGCCGGGTCGCGCTGGTGATGCCGTACCCGCGGCCGGTGGCCGAGCTCGTCGTCGGCTACCTCGAGGCCGAGGGCATCACGATCACCCAGTGGCGGGCACTCGGCGTCGCGGACAACGCCGAGGTTGGCTGCATCCCGGGTGACCGGGTGCTCGACGGGGCGCGGTCGTTGGACCTCTCCGGCGCCGACGCGCTGGTCATCTCGGCGTGCGTGCAGATGCCGTCGCTGCCGCTGGTGCAGGCGGCAGAGGACGAGCTGAGCCTGCCCGTGCTCTCGGCGGCCACCGCCGGTGCGTTCACCCTGCTCGAGGCGCTCGGCCTGCCGGTTGACCTGCCCGGTGCCGGTCGCCTGCTCACCCGCGACGCGACCGTTGGAGCGCGCTGATGGCGAAGAACCCGGGTCTCAACGTGGACTGGTACCCCGGCTCACTGCCGGCCGGCACCGGCATCCAGCCGCGCACCAGCGTCACCGTGGACGGCAACGCCGGCAAGGGCACGCTGTACACCCCGGCCGGGCGCGACCCGCGCCACTCCACGGTCGTCGTGCTGATGCACCCCAGGGTCGACTTCTCCCGGCACTACCTGATCCCCGCGCTCGTCGCGGCCGGGCACGCGGTCTACGCCCAGCAGGCCAGGGACGCGGGCAACGACCTGCGGCTGGTGCACGAGCAGGCGCTGCTGGATCTCGGCGCCGGCCTGGAGTGGCTGCACTCTGTCGGTTTCCGGCGCACCGTCGGGCTCGGCAACTCCGGCGGCGGCGGGCTGCTCACCTATTACGTCCAGCAGTCGCTGCGCGCCCCCGAGGCCCGGATCGCCCGCACCCCGGCCGGCCGCCCGAGCTCGCTGGACAAGGCCACCCTGCCCACCCTGGATGCGCTGGTCTACCTGGCCCCGCACCCCGGCCAGGGTCGGCTGCTGGCCAACTGCATCGACCCCTCGGTGGGCGACGAGGACGACGCGTTCTCCGTCGATCCGGCGCTCGACCCGTTCTCCGACGCCAACGGCTACCGGCCCGCCCCGCGGAGCTCCGCCTACGCCCCCGAGTTCGTCGAGCGCTACCGCGCAGCGCAGCTCGCCCGGATCGCCCGGATCGACGAGTGCGCCCGCGCCGCCGTCGCCGAGGCCCTCGCCGCACGCAAGGCGCTCAACGGCGGCGGCAGCGACGAGGACCGCCGACGCGCGGGTACGGCGCGGCTGATCACGGTCTGGCGCACCGACGCCGACCTGCGCGCGATGGACCAGAACCTGGACAAGTCCGACCGAGGTTACGGCTCGGTCTACGGCGCCAAGCCGGAGACGACGAACTTCGGCATCGTCGGCTTCGGCCGGCTGTCCACCCCGGACGCGTGGCTGTCCACCTGGTCCGCGCTGTCGTCGAACGCGTCGATCGAGAAGGCCGGGCCGGAGATGGTGCTGCCCACCCTGCTGATCACCTACACGGCGGACAACTGCGTGTTCCCCAGCGACTTCGACGCGATCGTCGGGCATCTCGGCAGCCCCGACAAGCGCGTCGAGGCCGTGGTCGCGGACCACTACGGCAACCCGGTCGGCGACTCCGCCAGCCAGCGGCGCGACCGTGCCGCCGGCATCCTGGACGAGTGGCTGAAGGAGCTGTGAGGACCTACAACCTGTGCGGTGGCGTCAAGAAATCGACAGATCCGACGGCGTCGTAGGGTGAACCATGGCCAAGCCGACCACCAAGAGCGCCGCCCGCCACGAGATCGTGATGGGCCAGCTCATGGAGGCCGCCGAGCGACTCTTCGCCCAGCAGGGGGTCGCCGGGACCTCGTTGCAGGAGCTCGCCGACGCGGTCGGCCTCACCCGCACCGGGATCTACCACTACGTCCGCAACAAGGACGAGATGCTCGAGGCGCTGGTCCAGGGGTTCACCCTGGAGACCGCCGAGGACATGCGCTGCCTCGCCGCCGACACCTCGGCGCCGGCAATCGACAGGTTGCGAGAGGCCGTCACCCGCGCGGCCCTCAAGGTCGCCCAGCACCCGCGCCGCTTCAGGTTGCTGCTGACCAGCGAAAGCTCGTTCCCTGACGCACTGGCCAAGCAGTACCGGCAGGCCCGCCGGCAAACCCTGGCCGGCTTGACCGATCTGGTCGCTCAGGCAATCCGCGAGGGGAGCTGCCGCCCGGTCGAGCCGGAGCTCGCCGCGTTCGGCCTGCTCGGCGCCGCCAACTGGGTCGCGTTCTGGTACCCGCGCACCGAGGGTCCCGGGTCGCGCGCCCCGGAGGAAGTCGCGGCTGCTCTGGCGGACAACGCGGTCGATGGTCTGCGGGCCCCGCGCGGCGCACCCGAGGGCGGCGATGGTGTCACCCATGTCCTCGGGCTGCTCGAGGACGACCTCGGCCGCCTCAAGCGGATAATCGACCAGGGCTGATTCAACCGGCGGTCCGCGGCTCGAACCGGATGCGCGTGCTGGCGTCGAGCGCGTGCACGTCACCGAGGGTCTGACGCGCACGCGCTCGAGGGCGTTCAACCCGGCGGCTGAGGCCGGCCCTCTGGGTTTGCGCTACCGGTTCAAGGCCGAACCGGCAGGCCGTTGAAGCGGCCACCATTGCAGTAGAAGTTGCGCCAGCGGTCGTGGCTCCGGTCCACGTAGCCGTGCCCGGCACGGCACCGCTCCGGGCTCACCCACCAACGGTGCCCGTCCCAGCCGCCCCCGTTGCCGTCCCAGCCGCCACCGTGACCGGGGCCGCCCCGGCCGTCCCACGGACCCCCTCGGCCGTCCCATCCGGGACCGTGACCCGGGCCGCGGCCAGGTCCGCGGTTGTCGTTGCCCGGGCCGCCGGGTCCATGGTTGTCATTGCCGTTGTCGGTGAGGAGCGGGGAGCTCGCGGCGGCCAGGGCCACCTGAGGAGTGCTGGCGGGGGCGGCGGACCCGGCGCCCACAATGAGGGTCGCGGCCGCGGCTGCGCCAAGGGCGGTCGTGATGGCAAGTCGGCGGATCATCGTGGTGGCTCTCCCTGGTGAATCCCGACCAGCTCGGTACTGGTGACGACGGGCTACGGCTTGTATCCGTATGAACACGCTGAGTGTTACCGAACGGTCCCGCCAGGGATCACCCGGTACCCCATCACGGGCAAGCAGACGTACCAGCGGAGCGAGACAGAAGATCCTCGGCTCGGTGACCACCATCGCCTATGCCGTGGCGGGCGGGCCGCCGGGTTCGCCGATTGGAGGTGTGGCGGGAGGCGGAGGCACACGGCTGATCGCCGCGCCGGCGGCGGCGAGCAGGGCGGCCAGGCCTAGCAGTCCGCCGGTGAGTGTGGCCACGGTGCCCAGCGCGGCAACCAGAAGTGGGCCGCCGGCATCGCCGAGTTCGCGGCCTACTTCGGCGGCGCCCATGGTCTGCCCGAGCCTACCGGGGTCGGCGTGGGCGGCGAGCGCGGCGAACCCCAGGGGGGTGGCCACCCCGACGCCGATACCGATGATCGCTTCGCCGGCCAGCAGCCCTGGTAAGCCGGGTAGGAGTGCCGCGATGGCCAGGCCGGCCGCGCTCAGTAGCAACCCGCCGGCCATCCCAGCCGCGTCGGTGAGCCGGGCGGCGTCCCGGGCATGCCCGGCGAAGGGCTGGACGAGCGCGCAGGCCGCGGCCAAGACCGATACCGCGATCCCGGTTTGGAGGGGATTGAGGCCCGCCGCGGCACCCCGAAGTGGTAGGAACCCCACCCCGACCGCGAGAGCGCCGGTGGTGGCGGCCAGGCTCAGGGTCGGGGCGAGGAATCCCCGGCCGCGCAACCGGCGGGCCAGGTCGGCCACGGTTTGCCGGTCACGCGGCGGTGGCGCGGCGACTGGCACGGCTACGGCGGCCCAGATCGTTACGGTGATCGCGAGCAGCCCGAGGGTGGCGAACAGGACGGGAAATCCGCCAAGGGTGACCAGGGCCCCGCCCAGCAGCGGGCCAGCGGTGTAGCCGAGGCTTTTGAACATGCCGTAGCCGCCGAACGCGCGCCCGTGTTTCCTGGGTGGGGCCAGCCGCGCCACCAGAACGCCGGCGGCCGGGGAGAAGGCCGCGGCGGCGGCGCCCTGGCCAAGACGGGCCAGCCCGACCAGCGCGGGGTTGGCGGCGACCACGAATGCGACCGAGAAACCGGCGAATGCGATCAGACCGCCGAGCAGCACGGGGCGGGGCCCGACGCGATCACTCAGTGCCCCGAAGACTGGTTTCAACACGACCTCGGCCGCGTCATAGACGGCCAGCAGCACCCCCAGCGCCAACAGCGAAGCGTGCTGGTCGTGGGTGTAGGCACCGAGGTTGGCGGCGATGCTGTGCGCGCCGAACGCGGTCACGAACCCGGCCGCATACAGAGGTGCGACCAGCCACCTCGTGGTGAACCGGTGCCCGGGCGCTGGCGCGGTCACCGGTTTAGCTCGCCGTCGGCTGGTTCACTGGTCGCAGGTCAGCTGCCGCTGGCACCTCGGTCAGGAGCTTGTCGGGGTTCATCCACAAGTCCTCAAGGCTCGATTAATCGGGTGATGAGGGACGGTCACATCTGGTGCAGGGCCTGGAAAACTCGTTCGGTGTAGTCGGCCAACCGGTCGACGCAGTGTTTGAGTTGTTGGTCCGCCTCGCCGGCCGCCGATGCGCCGAACAGGTCGCGGGCCTTGAGCTCCCGATGCCAGCGGCGTAGCCGTTCGAGGCTCTGCTCTTCTTCTTCCAGCTCGGCCATCGTGAACTTGGCCTTGTCGATCTCTTTGTCAATCTCCGCGTCGAACTTGCCGCAATCGGCGAGGAACTCAACCCACTCCTCCTGCCGTTCGGCGGTGAACAGCGCCTCCAAGCGAGCCGCGTCCCGCTCGGCGCGCCCAGCGGCGTCCAGCACCACCACCTCGCCGTCACCTCGGCACGCGAGTTCGATCACCCGGGAAACGCCATCAGCGAAAACTGGGACGTCCGGCACTGCCCAGGCACCTTGCCCCATGGACAACGCCCCGACCCGGCGCAGCTCCCGCCACACAGCGACTCGATGCCGCGACGGCGACACCGGGACGCGCACCATCAGCACCAACCACCGGGCCGCCTGCCAGTCTCGCGCCACAGATGTGAATGTAGCAGCCGCTACTTATCATCATGCGCTAGGTCAAACAGGCAAGAATGCAGCTATCGTTACCGAGCGGGTCAGCTGCCGAGCGCGCAAACGGGTGGGCAGCCGGCTACAGCAGGCCTGACCAGGCATTACTCGGCACACGCGGAAGGTCTGTCGGATCCAACTCCGCCCGGATGCGAAGGTACTTCACTCGGCTCTGGACCCTCGGGCGTACTAGAGTGAAGACGCAATACGTACGACGCGGCCCGGATCCGCTGTAGGCCAGGCTGCGTCGAGCGGTCACCGGCGCGGACCGGCCGCCGCCGTCCGGCGTGGGTGACAGACCAAAGGCGGTCTCCACCATGACGGATGTACACCGACTGGAGCCGACGTCCGGTGGCCCAGCCAAGGGCACGGTGCACGCGGCATGGGAACGGTTCGTACAGGGCGAGGATCACGTCCGCGGGGTGCGGCCCGAGGTGGCGATCTCCTGGCATCGCTGCCGTGAGCAGTACCGGGTGGACCCGCACCTCACCGAAGCGCCGGTGGCTGTCGCGGAGCCCGCCCACACGCTCGAACACGATGTCGTATTCACTGAGCTGGGTTTTCGTGCCGCCACCATGGCACATGAAGTGGGCAACCTCGGTGGCATCGTCACCGTCACTGATGCCACGGGCCGGATCCTGGCCGAGTGGGGCGACCAAGCCACACTCGCCATAGCCACCGACGCCAATCTGGCGCCCTGGTTCTGCTGGTCCGAGGTCGCGGCCGGCACGAACGGCATGGGCACGGCGCTCGAAGCGCACGGCCCGGTGCTGATCAGGGGCCCGGAGCACTGGTGCGAGGCGTTCCACAACTGGGTCTGCGCGGGCGTCGCGGTGCGTGACGTGGTGAGCAGGGAGCCGATCGCGGTGCTGAACATCTCCTGCTGGCGCAGCCAGATTCCCGGGTCCGCGGGAAGCTGGCTGGCGAACGCGGTCACCAAAACCCAGTGCACGCTGAGAAAGCGTGCACGGGACAGCGGCGCTGAGTTGGTCGCCGCCTACAGCCAGGCCAGGGCCCGCTCCAGTGCGGCGCTCGCCGCGGTGGACACCGCGGGCAAGGTGGTGATCGCCGACGAGACGGCAAGCGTGCTCATGGGCGTCCCAGCCTCCACGCCGGCGGTCGACGCCACGCTGCGATGGAACCCCGGGCTGCCGGAATTGATCGGAGCCGCCCGGTATGCCAGCAAGCAGGCAGCCCACAATCCTGACTGGGTCGGCTCGACGCAGATCTTCACCCACCTCGCCGACGAGCCGACA
>Ga0137412_10004328_pt1 | contig 11353 bp, 8 predicted proteins | sample CZODoug2_1_16fun_FD_122160 | JGI IMG/M metagenome (GOLD analysis project Ga0137412, IMG submission 122160) | Vadose zone soil fungal communities from Angelo Coast Range Reserve, California, USA - CZODoug2_1_16fungal (Hybrid Assembly) | ecosystem: Environmental > Terrestrial > Soil > Vadose zone... | reverse complement strand
GCGTGCGCCGTCCATGTACCAGGCGTCGGCGCCTTCTTCCATGAAGGCTTCGGCGATGCGCTGGTTGACGATCTCGTCCTGCAGGATTTCGGCCGAGCCGTCGCCCTTTTCGCGCACGAACACCGCGATCGGCACGCCCCAGGCGCGCTGGCGCGAGATCACCCAGTCGGGCCGGCTCTCGATCATGCCGGTGATGCGGTTCTGGCCCGCGGGCGGCACCCATTGCGTCACCGAGATCGCGTGCAGCGCGCGGGCGCGCAGGGTGTCACCACGCTTCGCTTCGCCGTTCTTTGCGATATCCATAGCCCCGGGCCTGCCCGGGGCGTCCACAATAGGTTTATCCATCGCAATGAACCATTGCGGCGTGTTGCGGAAGATCACCGGTTTCTTGGAGCGCCAGGAGTGCGGATATTGATGCTTCAACCGTCCGCGCGCCAGCAGCATGCCGCGCTCGGCGAGCACCTTGATCACGGCCTCGTTGGCATCGCCCTTTTCGCCCTTGTCGTTGATGACGCGCTTTCCGGTGAAGCCCGGCGCGTGGTCGGTGAAGGCGCCGTTCTCATCGACCGTGTAGGGGATCGCCGTGGTGATGCCGCGCGCTTCCAGCTCGCGCGCGTTCGCCATCCAGACGTCGAAGTCCTCGCGGCCATGACCGGGCGCGGTGTGCACGAAGCCGGTGCCGGCGTCGTCGGTGACGTGGTCGCCGGGCAGAAGAGGAACGGTGAATTGATATCCGCCGCCAAAACCCTTCAGGGGATGCGCGCATTCGACCGCGTCCAGCGTATCGGCCGGCACGTCGCGGACCTTCTCATAGGCGACGACACGCGCCTGCTTGAAGACGCCTTCGGCAAGCGCGTCGGCTAGCACCAGGAGGTCGCCGGTCTTGGCCCAATTGTCGGCGGGCGCGTCGGTGACCTTGTAGAGGCCATAGGCGATCTTCGGCGAGAAGGAGATGGCGCGGTTGCCGGGCAAGGTCCACGGCGTGGTGGTCCAGATCACGATCGCTGCTTGGGCCAGCGCGCCATGGGCGGGCGAGGTGATCGGAAACTTCACCCACACCGTATCGGACGTATAATCCTCGTATTCGACCTCGGCCTCCGCCAGCGCGGTCTTTTCCACCACGCTCCACATCACGGGCTTGGAGCCGCGATAGAGCGTGCCGTTGGCGGCGAATTTCATCAGCTCGCGCGCGATCTGCGCCTCGGCGGGATAGCTCATGGTGGCGTAGGGATGATCCCAGTCGCCGATCACGCCGAGCCGCTTGAACTCCTCGCGCTGCACGTTGAGCCAATGCGTGGCATAGGCGCGGCATTCCTTTCGGAACGCGACCATCGCCGCCGAATCCTTGAAGTTCGGCTTCACCTTGCCCTTGGAGCGGTAGTTCTCCTCCTCGACCTTCCATTCGATCGGCAGGCCATGGCAGTCCCAGCCCGGCACGTAATTGGAATCGAAGCCCAGCATCTGCTGGCTCTTGGTGACGAGATCCTTGAGGATCTTGTTCAGGGACGTGCCGATATGGATGTGGCCGTTGGCGTAGGGCGGCCCATCATGGAGCACGAACTTGGCCCGGCCCTTGGCCTGCTCGCGCAGCTTTTCGTAGAGGCCGATCTCGTCCCAGTTCTTCAGGATTCCCGGCTCGCGCTGTGGCAGGCCGGCGCGCATCGGGAACGCCGTCTGCGGCAGGAACAGGGTCTTGGAATAGTCCTTGGCGTCGTTTGGGGCGTCGGACTTTGGGGCATCGGACTTTTGCGGCTTTTCGGACATCGTGCTCTGGCTCGATTGAGTGAGGCTTGTGAGTAAGGCTTGGCTGCGAGGGGCGCTGAAACGCGATCGATCGCGGACGAACGCAGATCCCGGTCTTGCGCCGAGCTTTGAGAAGCTCAGGCGGAAGCCGGGCCGCTAATGCTGATGGTGCGCCGCGCAAACATGGCGCTCTCCATAGCAGCCGGGCGACCAAATCGCAAAGCCTTGACGTCCGGAAAAGCTGGACCCCCGTAAAGAGCTGGGTGCCCGATCAGTCCAGCTTTCCAAGCTTCGGAAACGCGTCCGGCGCGGCTGACAGCGCGGCGCGGGCCCGGGCGGAGTCGTCGTCCATCTGCCGCACCAGTGCCTCGACCGAGGAGAATTTCAGCTCCTCGCGAATGAAATCGATGAAGGCGATGTCGAGGCTTTCGCCATAAAGATCGCCCTTGAAGTCGAACAGGAAGATTTCCAGCAGCGGCGCGCCATTGTCGAAGGTTGGCCGCCGGCCGAAGCTCGCGACGCCGTCGAGCCGCTGGTCGCCACGGCCGACCCGCACCGCATAGATGCCGTGCCGCAGTCCGCAATTGCCGTCGAGGCGGATGTTGGCGGTGGGATAACCGAGCTCGCGGCCGCGCTTCTCGCCATGAATCACCTCCCCGGTCACGAACCAGGGCCCGCCGAGCATCGCCGTTGCGTCGGCGATCTGCCCCTCGGCGAGCGCCATGCGTATAGCGCTCGAGGAGACCGGCCGTTCGTCAATATCGACATGGGCTTGCACGTCGACCTCGATGCCGAGCCGGGGTGCCTCATTGACAAGCAGGCTCGGCGAGCCAACCCGGCCCTTGCCGAAATGAAAATCGTAGCCGACCGCGATGCCTGAGATTCCCAGCCGCTCGATCAGGTCATGGTGAATGAAATCCTGCGCCGTGGTGCCGGCCCTCTGCTTGTCGAACGTCATGATCACGGCGCCGTCGAGGCCGGTGCCCGCCAGCAATCGAAGCTTGGCTATCTCGTCGCTGAGCCTGAACTGGGGGGTGTTCGGGCTGAAAAACCGGCGCGGATGCGGTTCAAAGGTCAGCGCCAGCGCCGGCCGGCCATGCCTGCGCCCGATCTCCAGCGCCGCAGCGATCACCGCGCGGTGGCCGAGATGGACGCCGTCGAAATTGCCCATCGCCACTACGGCCCCCTTGGGGATCGCGGTCGCGGGCGTGTTGTCGCGGATAACGATGAAAATAGGCATCATTTTAAGGATTATTCCAAGAATTCTTTGCAAGATTGATGTGCAAAGAGTCCTGAGCCAGCCGTCCGAAGCGGATTTCTGGCCCTTGTCGAGGCCGGACCGTGGCTTGGCTCGTGTTGATAAGTCAAGCAGCGACCCGGGGGAACTACTCATCGTTGCAGAGAAAATTCCTTCGACCAAAGGTCGGTTAACGGGCTGTTTAAAGGCAAATGGTAGTGGTGGGTGGAAACCTGCGAGAGGGGAGCGCCTTCTCGGCGGGGTTGCCTTTAGAGTGCTCTGATTGTTCGCGTGGGGGAGTCGAAGATGGCGGTTGATTTGTCGATGTCGGTTCTGGTGGTGGACGACTACAACACCATGATCCGCATCATCCGAAACCTGCTGAAGCAGCTCGGTTTCGATAATATCGATGACGCCAGCGACGGTTCGGCGGCGCTGAACAAGATGCGCATCAAGCGCTACGGGCTCGTGATCTCGGACTGGAACATGGAGCCGATGACCGGCTACGACCTGCTCCGTGAGGTCCGCGCCGATCCCAACCTCGCCACTACCCCGTTCATCATGATCACGGCGGAATCCAAGACCGAGAACGTGATCGCGGCGAAGAAGGCCGGCGTGAACAATTATATCGTCAAGCCGTTCAACGCGGCGACCCTGAAGACCAAGATCGAAGCGGTCTTCCCCGACATGGAAAACGCGTAGCCTCGCGCGACCCCACTCAGCCCCATCCTCGGTGTCGTCCCGGCCTTGAGCCGGGACCCATACGCCGCGGCCCATCGTTCAGGCGATGGAAGCTGGTTGCCTTCGCAAAACGAGCGGTGGTGGTTATGGGTCCCGGCTCAAGGCCGGGACGACGCTGAGTGAGTGGCCGCTAGCGTCCTACCACTTCAATTCGCGCATCAGCGCCTTGGGCGGGTGGCCGAACAATTCCTTCACCGAGGCGGGGTCGAGCTGGTCGACGCCTTCGAATTCTTCGGAGTGGATGCCGCGGGTCACGAACAGGCAATCGATCCCGAAGCCATGGGCGCCGGCCAGATCCGTGCGTACGGAATCGCCGATCGCCAGCACGCGCTCGCGCTGGATCGCATGGCCTCGGCGCTTGGCCGCGAGTGCCATGGCGCGCTCATAGATCGGCTGGTGGGGCTTGCCGTAGAAGATGACGTCGCCGCCGAGCTCGCGGTAGAGCTCGGCGATCGCGCCCGCGCAATAGATCAGCCGGTCGCCGCGCTCGACCACGATGTCCGGATTGGCGCAGATCAGCGTCAGCTTTCGCTCCCGCGCCTGCAGCATCATCTCGCGATAATCCTCAGCCGATTCGGTCTCGTCGTCGAGCAAGCCGGTGCAGACGATATAGTCAGCCTCCTCCAGCGGCGAGAGAACCGCATCGAGGCCGCGATAGATCGAATTGTCACGCTCGGGGCCGAGCCAGTAGAGCTTACGGCCGGGATGGTCGGCGACATAGTGCCGGGTCAGGTCGCCTGAACTGACGATCGCATCATAGGTGTCGTCGGCGACGCCGAGCTTGCGCAATTGCCGCTGCACCGAATCCGCCGGACGCGGTGCATTGGTGATGAGAATGACGGTGCCGCCCTGGTCGCGATAGCTCCGCAGCGCCGCGCAGGCCTCCGGGAACGATTCGAGCCCGTTATGGACGACGCCCCAGATGTCGGAGAGCACGACCTCCACGCCATCGACGAGGTCGCGCAGCCGTTCGACAAAATGCAGCGTTGTCATGCGCGGGGGACCGCCTTAGCCCGGGCCTACGACGCGGCGCGCCAGCGCGGCGTTGCCGGATATCCGCGGCGGCGGGGGATCGATGGAAGCGGCCTCGACCACGATGGACTTGCCGGGCGCAGCGGCGGGGGCATGGGCCGCGCCGGGGGCTGCGACATTTGCCGCCGCTGCGACATTTGCTTCCTGGGAACCGTTCGACGGCGTCCCGTTCGTTGCCGGCGCCGGTGCACCCTCGGGGCGCAACGGGCGCGGCGGCGCGAACAGGAACCCCTGTCCGAAGCGGACGTCGTAGTCGAGCAGATCGACCACCGAGCGCTCACCCTCGATGCGCTCGGCGATCAGGTCGATGCCGAAGCGGCCGAGCAGATCCGAAAGGTCGGAGGGATGGATGTCGGACACCGAGCTCTGCTTCGGATCGAGCAGCAGCGCGGCCGGCACCTTGATGAAGCGGACGCCGCGGTCGGCAAGTTCGCGCGGTTCGATCCGCAGATCGGTGACGTGATCGATCGAAAAGCGATAGCCGCGCTGCGCGAGGCCGGCGAGATTTTCGCTCTCGGCGGGACCGAGACCGCGGAACGTCGCCTGCTTGAATTCGAGCACGAAGGACGGCGCCAGGGCGCGGTTGGCGTCCAGGAAATCCAGGCACTGCGCGAAGGTCGTGGGGTTGCCGAGCGTCGCCGCGGAGACGTTGCAGAACACGCCGACATCCTTGTTGCGCACCATCAGCCGGCGCAGCACCTGCACGCAACGTAGCATCACCATGTGGTCGATGCGCCCGATCAGGCCGGCGGTTTCGGCGATCCCGATAAAGTCTTCGGCCGCCAGAATCTGGTCCTTCTCGTCGCGTAGCCGCGTCACCGCCTCGTAGTAGCGCACCTTGCGCTGCGGCAGGGTCACCATCGGCTGCAGGAAGATGTCGATGCGGTTTTCCTCGACCGCGCTTCGGATGGTGGCGACGATTTGGGACTGGCCGCGGGCGGGCGCCGTCTCGTTCGCCGCCGAAGCGGGCGCGGCGCGAACGGCAGTGACGCGCGCCTCGCCGGCCATGGCCGCCGGCTCGTTTGGTTGCTCAATTTCCGGGTTGTGTTTTTCCGAGACTGCTTCGGATGCGGGTGCCTGGTTGGCCTGCACCACGGCAAGCAGATCCTCGTGGGTCGCGACCGAAGTTGCGAGCTGCTTGACCAGCCCGCCAAGCTCGCTGATCTCGCTGACCACCGATTGAATCCGGTCTGAGCCGGCCGAATTGGCCGATACCAGCCGGCCCTCGACGGCAGCCAGCCTGCGCCCGAACTCGGCGACCTGGCGCGCCAGATCGGCGGTGCCGCGCGATAGATCCGTGATCTGGCTGCCGACGTCGGTGCGGTCGCGAAGCCGCATCGAGACCGCGTTGTACAGGATCAGGAAGGTCAGCGCGGTGAGCGCCACGATCGCCGATTCCGAGCCGCCGATACCGGCGACCGAATAGAGGACAAGCCCCAGCGACGCTGCGACCAGCACCATGCAGATAGCGATGAAAATCGTCGAAATGCGGATCATGTTGCGCGCCACGCCCCCTCAGCGCTGCAACCTTAGCACTAATGTTGATTCGAAAGGATAGGGCACCGTGTTCGAAACCGAAGCGGGTCCCCAAGTTGCGAAAAGTTGCGAACTTCGGGAGCCCAAAGGTACGATCACCTCGGCTGTCGGCCCGAAGTAGTGGAGCAGGCCGGCGATCAGGAGCCAGTCGGTGGTCTCATCCGATCGTCGGAACATCAACTTTGCATTCTTCGGGAGGTTTGTCGTCGCTTCGCCGCAGCCGCGCCGAGTAGCGCCGCCATCACGACGAGCCCGATCTGCATGTTCCTGCCGTTTCGAGCGCCGCGAGGCGGAACCGCCGGCCGTCGCGGTGGCGCGGGCGAGGCCATCAAGATCTCGGCCGCCGCGTCTTTGGCGGTATCGGTCTGGTCCAGCTTCAGGGGACTTGCCTTGACCGCGACGCCGAGCCGGCTTGCCAGTGAAGGAAACTCGCGCGGCGGACGCTTCAGCCGGGCCGCCGCCATGCCCGCGAAGGCCGCCGATATCACCAGGAGCAAAGCGCCTATGGCGCCGAACGCCTGAAACAGGCCGTAATTGATCTCGATCCAGCGAAACAGCGCCGCGATCCCGACCAGGCAGGCCGCGATCAGGAAGATGCCGGCCGCGGCAAGCAGGCCCGCGGCCAGGACATAGGAGGTGGCGCTATCGGTGGTCTGATGCGCGCGGTCGCGCAGATAGGACCGGGTGGCGCGTTTGACCTGTTCGAGCTTGAGCGCAAGACCTGCGCGCACAAGACCTGCGCGCAACAGATTGGCCGATGGCGCGAGCATGCGCGCGTCCCTCCCAAGGCGAGACATGAATTGCCTCGCCTTGGATGAACGTGGAGGGGTTTTGAAGGTTCCGTTTCGCGAGACGCGCACGGGCCCCGGTGCCGTTCAAACCCTGGCTGTCTCCCGGCCGAGCCATTCCTCGAATCGGGTCGGCCCGATGCGCGCGTGGTCGCCGGCCGTCAGTGATCCGTCATCCAACCGGGTACCGAAATACAGCGCCTGCGCGTCGCCTATGATCTGGCGGTGGTCGCCCGCGGTTGCCAGAAGCCGCCGCGCCAGCGTGTCGAGCCCGATGCGTTCGGGGCCGGCCACTTCGACGATGCGATTTAAAGGTGGCCCCACCGCAAGGTCGGCCAGCGCTTCGGCGACATCTTGCGAGGCGATCGGCTGCATCAACGCCGACGACACGCGGATGGTGTCGCCGTCGGCGCCCGACTCGGCGATCGCCTTGATGAATTCGAAGAACTGCGTTGCCTGCAGGATCGTATAGGGGATACCCGATTTCTTGATGAGGTTTTCCTGGACCAGCTTGGCCCGCAGATAACCGCTGTCCGGCAGGCGTTCGGTGCCGACGACGGACAAAGCGAGATGATGTTTGACGCCCGCCGCGGCCTCGGCGGCGAGCAGGTTGCGGCCGGATCGATCAAAAAATTCAAGGACGGCCTTGTCCTCGAACGAGGGCGAGTTCGCCACATCGACGACGACCTGCGCGTCCGAAACCGCTTCCGCCAGTCCCTCGCGGGTAATGGTGTTGACGCCCGTGGCCGGCGATGCCGCGACCACCTCATGTCCCCCTTTGCGAAGCCTGCTCACCACCTGTTTGCCGATGAGGCCGTTGCCTCCGATCACCACGATCTTCATGATTGTTCTCCATGCGACAATCGACCACGTCCCATCGCGGTCGAGCAGGCGGATACTGCCTGCCCTGAGCGCGGAAGGCTTTGCGGCGCACTTGGATTTCTCCTTAATTTGTCTTGAACTTTTCTTGGCTCTACGTCCAACTTGCCGCCGATAGCGGGCGCCGCGCTTGAGCGTTCGATCGGCCGCTTCGCTCAACTGCCGACGCGCGAGGCTGGAGTGCCGAATTGCAATTCCTGTTCGCCGATTTTGTACTTGATCTCGACCGCCGGGAATTGCTGCAGCAATCCGAGACGATCGCGGTCGGCCCGCAGGTTTTCGATCTCATCGCCTATCTGGTTGCGAGCCGCGACCGGGTCGTCAGCAAGGATGATCTGCTGCAGAAGGTCTGGCGCGGGCGCATCGTCTCCGAATCGACCCTCACCAGCCACATCAACGCCGCGCGCAAGGCGATCGGGGACGACGGCCAGAAGCAACGCCTGATCAAAACCGTCGCCCGCAAGGGATTCCGCTTCGTCGCCAATGTCAGGGAAGGGACGTCCGAAAGCGCAGCCGTCGAGCCGCATGAAACAAAGCCGTCAGGGCCAGCCCTGATCCTGCCCGACAAGCCGTCGATCGCCGTGCTGGCGTTCCAGAATATGAGCGGCGATCCCGGCCAGGATTATTTCGCCGACGGCGTCGTGGAAGATATCATCACGGATCTGTCGCGGGTGCACTGGCTGTTCGTCATCGCGCGTAATTCGAGCTTCGTGTTCCGCGACCGGGCGGTCGATGTGCGGCAGGTCGGCCGCGAACTCGGCGTCGGCTATGTCGTCGAAGGCAGCCTGCGCAAGGCCGGCAATCGCGTGCTGATCACGGCGCAGTTGATCGATGCGGCCACCGGCGCGCATCTGTGGGCGGAGCGTTTCGAGGGCGCGCTCGACGACATCTTCGAACTGCAGGAACAGATCGCCGCGCGCGTCGTCGGCGCCGTGCTGCCGGAACTCGAACGCGCGGAAATCGAGCGTGCCAAGCGCACGGCGACCACCAATCTCAGCGCCTATGACTGCTATCTGCGCGGTGTCGCGAACCTGCATCTGGGCAGCCAGGAGGCAATCGGCGAAGCGCTGCCGCTGTTCCAAAGGGCCAGAGAGCTCGATCCCGATTTTGCATCGGCCTACGCTATGGCGGCCTGGTGCTATTTCTGGCGCAAGGTGAATGGTTGGATGACCGATCGCGCGGGCGAAACCGCCGAAGGCACACGCCTGGCGCGCCGGGCGGTCGAATTGGGCCGGGACGATGCGGTGGCGCTTACACGAAGCGGCCACGCGCTGTTTCATCTCGCAGGCGACATCGATGGCGGCATCGCGCTGCTCGACCGGGCGCTGGTGCTCAATCCGAACCTCGCATCCGCCTGGTTTCTCGGTGGCTTTGCGCGGGTCTGGGACGGCGATACGGACGGCGCCATCGCGCGCCTTACCCAGGCCATGCGGCTCAGCCCGCTCGATCCGGAAATGTACCGCATGAAGGCCGGAATGGCGGCGGCGCATATGCTCGCAGGGCGCTTCGACGACGCCTCGTCATGGGCAGAGCAGGCCTTCACCAACCTGCCAAGTTTCCTGATGGTGGTCGGCGTCATCGCGGCCTGTCATGCGCTGGCCGGGCGCGGCGAGCAGGCGCGGCAGGCGATGGATCGCCTGCGCGCGCTCGATCCGGATCTGCGGCTTGCCAATTTGAGGGACTGGATCCCGATCCGCCGGCAGGATCATTTCGAAACGTTCAGGGACGGCTTGCGCCGGGCAGGACTGCCTGAATAGGGGCTTCCTGAATAAGAACTTCCCCGAATGACAGCTTACCGAATAACGACGTCTGCCGGAATGACGGCCGGTTGGCCGTCATTCGCATGGAAGCGGACGCGTCTCCTCGGAACGGAGCTTCGACGCGATCAGTGGCTCACGCCACCGCGCGGATCACCTTGCCGACCCTCTCGACGATCTCGCCGATCTGTTCTTCGGTGACGATCAAGGGCGGCGTCAGCGCCAGCGTGTCGCCGGCGATGCGCAGCATCAGGTCGTTGTCGTGGAAGGCTGCGACCATCGCGTCATAGCCGCGCTTGCCCACCGCCTCCGGCCGCGGCGCGAGGTCGATGCCGGCGGTGATCCCCACGGTGCGGATATCGACCACATTGGGCAGGCCCTTCAACGACATGACAGCATCGGCGAATTTCGGTTCGAGCTTGTTGGCGCGCTCGAACAGCTTTTCGTCGCGGTAGATATCGAGCGTGGCAAGGCCCGCGGCGCAGGCAATCGGATGCGCCGAATAGGTGTAGCCGTGGGTCAGTTCCACCATGTGCTCCGGCCCGGTCATGAAGGCGTCGTGGATGGTGTCGCGCACCAGCACACCGCCCATCGGGGCCGCGCCATTGGTGATGCCCTTGGCGAAGGTCAGCATGTCCGGCAGCACGCCGTAACGCTCGGCCGCGAAGGCGTAGCCGAGCCGGCCATAGCCGGTGATGACTTCGTCGAAGATCAGCAGGATGCCGTGCTTCTGGGTGATCTCGCGCAGCTTCTTCAGATAGCCCTTCGGCGCCGGCAGGACGCCGGTCGATCCGGCCATCGGCTCGACGATAACGGCGGCGATGGTGTTGGCGCCGTGCAGGTTGACCAGGTTCTCCAGTTCGTCGGCGAAGTTCGCGCCATATTCCGGCTCGCCCTTGGAGAAGGCCTGCTTCTCGCGATCATAGGTCGCGGGCAGATGGTCGACACCCGCGAGCAGCGAGCCGAATATCTTGCGGTTGTTGACGATGCCGCCAACAGCCGTGCCGCCGAAGCCGACGCCGTGATAGCCGCGCACGCGGCCGATCAGCCGGGTGCGGCTGCCCTGGCCATTGATCTGGTGATAAGCGAGCGCGATCTTCAGCGCGGTGTCGGCGGCTTCCGAACCCGAATTGCAGAAGAACACGTGGTCGAGGCCGGTGGGAGCCAACTCGGCGATGCGGCTGGCGAGTTCGAAGGCCTGCGGAATGCCGAACTGGAACGGCGGCGCATAGTCCAGCGCCGCGGCCTGCTGGGCGATCGCGGACGAAATCTCGGTGCGGCCGTGGCCGGCATTGCAGCACCACATGCCGGCGGCGGCGTCGATGATCTTGCGGCCGTCGACCGTGATGTAGTGCATGCCGGTGGCGCCGGCGAGCAGCCGCGGCGCCTTCTTGAAGGCGCGGTTGGCGGTAAACGGCATCCAGTGCGCCGCGAGGTCGTTCGGCACGTTGACGGCGGGGGCGGCGGGGCTCTTGTCCAGCATGGGGACCTCTTTGCGGTTTCGGGATTTGGCGGCAAGTTATCAGCTTCGCGCCGCGACGGAAACGTCAATTGCCAGCGATATTTGCTGCTTAGCCGAGCGGATTTTGCACAGGTAGAGCATGATCCGGAAAAGGGGGTACCGGTTTTCCGAACAGATC